>Ga0134125_10001379_pt1 | contig 29943 bp, 26 predicted proteins | sample KB31751_FD_96464 | JGI IMG/M metagenome (GOLD analysis project Ga0134125, IMG submission 96464) | Terrestrial soil microbial communities with excess Nitrogen fertilizer from Kellogg Biological Station, Michigan, USA - KB3-175-1 | ecosystem: Environmental > Terrestrial > Soil > Unclassified ... | reverse complement strand
CGTGGAATATCGAATCGATCTGGAAGAGCGCAACGCGCATCTGGTGCGCGTCGAAGCGCGGTTTGCCGTCGGTGGCGGCGATGTCGATCTGAAGCTGCCGGTGTGGACGCCCGGCTCGTACCTGGTGCGCGAGTTCGAGCGGCACCTGCAGGACGTGACCTGCACGTCGGAGGAGGGCAGGGCGCTCGCCGTGCGCAAGGTCGACAAGGCCACCTGGCGGGTCGACGCGCGCGGCGCCAAGTCGATCGTCGCCCGCTATCGCGTGTACGCCAACGATCTCACGGTGCGCTCGGCGCACGTCGACGATTCGCACGCCTTCATGAACGGCGCGTGCATGTTCCTCTACACCGACGCGCTCGCCGGCGGCGAGGCGCGCGTGGTCTTGTCGGCGCCCGAGGGTTGGCGCGTCACCGTCGGGCTGCCGGAGAAGGGGCCGAGCACGTTCGTCGCGCGCGACTACGACGAGCTGGTCGACTCGCCGTTCGAGATCGGCACGCACGAGCTCGTCGAGTTCACCGCGCAGGGTAAGCCGCATCGCCTGGCCATCTGGGGGCGCCTGCCGGCCGCTTCGAATTCTTGGCACGCCACGCTCACCGCCGACATCGTCAAGATCATCGACACCGCCGCCGCGCTGTTCGGCGACGGCGTTCCCTACGACGACTACACGTTCATCCTCATGCTCGCGCCGAACCAGTACGGCGGCCTCGAGCACAAGAAGTCTTGCGCGCTGTTGTCGTCGCCGTTCACCTTCCATCCGCGCAAGAAGTACGAGGAGCTGCTCGAGCTCATCTCGCACGAGTTCTTCCACCTGTGGAACGTCAAGCGCATCCACCCGACGGCGCTCGGCCCGTTCGATTATCAGCGCGAGGCCTACACGCGCTCGCTCTGGGTCATGGAAGGCGTCACCAGCTACTACGATCGCTACCTGTTGGTGCGCGCCGGCCTGCAGAAGCCGGAGAAGTACCTCGAGAAGCTCGCCGAGGAGCTCGGCAAGATCGTCAGCATCCCCGGGCGCAAGCGGCAGTCGCTCGAGGAGTCGAGCTTCGACGCCTGGATCAAGCTCTACCGCCCCGACGAGAACACCAGCAACTCGACCATCTCGTATTACCTCAAGGGCGGCGTCGTGACGCTGCTCTGCGACCTCGAGATCCGCGCGCGCACCGGCGGCGAGCGCTCGATGGACGACGTCATGCGCCTCTTGTGGACGCGCTACGGCCGCCGCGGCGAAGGCTTCCCCGACGACCAGGTGCAATCCATCTTCGAGGAGGCCGCCGGCATCCCGCTCGGTCCCTTCTTCGATCGCCACGTGCGCGGCCACGACGAGGTCGACGCCGAGCGCATCCTCAAGACCGTCGGCCTATCGCTCGCGCCCGACGAGGGCGACGACGACGACGACAAGCGCGCCCCCTGGCTCGGCATCACCACGCGCGAAGACGGCGACGCGCTCCTCGTCGCCACCGCCCTCGACGCCGGCCCCGCCGTCCAAGCCGGCCTCTACGCCAACGACCAGCTCCTCGCCCTCGACGGCTTCCGCGTCGACGCCTCCACCCTCAAGGATCGCCTCGCCGCCAAGCGCGCCGGCGACACCGTCCGCTTCACCGTCTTCCGCCGCGACGAGCTCCGCGAAGTCCCCGTCACCCTCGGCGACAAGCCCGTCGAAAAGCTCAAGATCACCCCCGCCCCCGACGCCACCGACCCCGAAAAAGCCGCCTACGCCGCCTGGCTCCACGAGCCCTGGCACCCGTCCGAAGACTAGCCTCGAACCAGCCGCCGAATCAGCCGCGATAGGACCCACGACGATAGAAGCGGCGGCGCGTGCATGTGGCCTCGCCGCGCGCAGTTCCGCAGCCCGAGGCAAACGCACGAATCGAGCACAGCGCCCCATCGGGCGAGGACTGTTTGAGCACGGCGAGGCCACATGCACGCGCCGCCGCGCACCGTACACCTATCCGCCGAGCCCCAACCCGTGACAAGCCGACAACTGCGACGGGCAGCTCATCTGCAAGCACTGCAGAATCCCCAACGTCCCGCTCGCCCCACCATCCGCGGCGAGGCAGCTCCCCGCCGCACACACCACCAGCGAGATCGCCGCCGTCACATCCGTCGACGACGCGCCGCTGCCACAGCCGAGCACGCAGCTGATTGGATTCGAGCCCGCCATGTCGCCGCCGCCGCCGCCGCCGCCGATTCCACCGATGCCGCCCAATCCGCCGCCGCCGAGGCAGCCGAGCGCGCAGAACACGATCTGCCCGCAGTTCGGCGGCGGCAACAGATCCACCGGCGGCAGCAGATCCGCCGGCGGCGTCATGTCCACCATCGTCATGTCGGCGGCGCCGAGCCCGTTGCCTTCGTGACAGCCCACGCCGCCGAGCGCCGTCGCCATCGCGCACACCGCTACCAACGCGACGCCGACCGCGCCCCTCACGGCTGCGGTCCCTTCTCGAGGATCTTGAAGGCCACGCGCCGGTTCTTCGCGCGCTGCGCCGGCGTGATGTTCGGGACCAGCGGCTGCGTCGAGCCGTAACCCTCCGACTCGAGCCGCGACGCCTCGACGCCCGCCTTCACCAGATAGGTCACGACGGCCGCCGCGCGCGCCTTGGAGAGCTGCAGGTTGTGCTCGGCGTTGCCGCGGTTGTCGGTGTGCCCTTCGACGCGCACGCGCCGCACTTCGGGATGCTTGGCCATCACGTCGGCGACCTCGTCGAGGAGCTGCTCGCCGTCGGGCTTGATCTGCGCGTTGTCGGTGCCAAAGTGGATCGTGCCCTTGATCGCGATCTCGTTCCCTTTGAGCGTCACGTGCGACGTCGTCGGCTTCTTGCGCAGCACGATCTCCACGCTCTGCGGCTGCCCGACGACGACCGTGATCGTCTTCGACTTCGACAAGTAGCCGTTGGCGGCCACCTCGACGAGCCAATCGCCGGGCGCGAGCTTCAGATCGAAGCCGGCCATGCTCTCGGGCAGGCCGTCGGCGACCGCGCCCATCGACACGTTGGTCGCGCGCACCGTCGCCGTGCCGATCGGCATGCCCGCGTCGTCGGCGACCTTGACGCGCACGTCGATCGCCGCCGGCGGCTTGGCCGTGAGCAGCACCTCGAGCGGCGTCTCACCGTTGGCGCCGACCGAGGTCTCCACCTTGGCCGTCTCGTAGTCGTCGCGCGACACCTCGATCGCCACCGGCCCCGGCGCGAAGCCGTAGCTCAAAAAGCTGCCGTCGTCGGCGCTCAGCTGCGGCGTCGCGCGCCGCGTGACATAACGGATGGTAGCGCCGCCGATCGGCTTCTTGGTCGCCACGTCGCGCACCATGCCGCGCACCTTGCCCTCGACAGCGCCGCGCAGGATCTCGCGCGTGACCGTCTTCTGCACGACCTTGGTGCGCCCCACGCCGGCCGCGCCGTCATAGGCGTAGGCCGCGCCGAGGAGCAGCTGCCACGCCGGCAGCGGCGAGCCGTAACGGAACCCGAACGACGACAGCCCCACGTCGAGGCCGGCGTCGAGGATGAGCCCCGCGACCGGCCGCACGCGCGCGCCGAAGGTCAGGTACTGCTGGCTCTGCCCGTCGACGCGATCGGCGCGCTGGCTCGCGGGGAACGAGCTCGCCACCGCGTTGCCCACCAGCGTGTCGCCGTCACCGACGGCGATGTCGACGTGATACTCGAAGATGAGATCGAGCCCGACCTTGTTCTTGGCGAACGACAGCGGCGCGTCGACGGCGGCGGCCAGCTTCAGGCGGCTCGGATTGATCCCGTAGCCGAAGGTCTCGACGACGCGCGAGCGGATGCACGGATCGTTCGTCGTCGACAGCATGCACTGCCCCGCGGGCAGAAGATCGAGCGAGTTGTCGAGCACGTACCCGAAGTTGAAGTGGAAGCGCAGCGGCACGTTCGCCGTCGAGTCGTTGTGGCGCAGATCCCACGACGCCACGAGATCGGGCTCGAAGTTGGTCGCCGAGCCGAGCACGCTCACGCTCGACACCGAGTTGAAGAAGCGCAGCCCGAGGTGCAGCGACAGATCGAACCACTTGGTGACCGGCAGCCGTCCCTTGATGCCCGCGCCGACGTCGCCGAGCGCGAGGATGACCTCGGGATCGGTGCGCTGCGGCGGCCCTTCGTTGCGCGTGTTCTGGTTCGACGAGTTGAAGATCGCCAGGTAGAGCTCGAGGTACTTCCAGGGCGTGTAGTCGATGGTGAGGTTGCCCTGGAAGCGCTGGTTGGTGTCGCCCTTCATGCCGCTCGAGCCGGCGATGAGGAAGTTGTCCTGCTTGAACAGCTGCAGGTTCAGCCCGACCCGGAAGTTGTTCGCCCGCCCGACGTCGCCGGTGATGGTGCGGAACAGGCCGATCGGACCCGTCACCGTCGACGCGGCCAGGCGCGCGTAGAGATCGTCGTCGCCGGTCGACTGGCCGGTGCCGTCGAGCCAGGTCACCGTCGTCTCCGTCGTCTCGCGCGGCGCCGACGTCGTCAGCGCCTCGTCGTTCGGCGCCATCAGCGTGGCCGAGCCGTCGGGGCGCGGCGGCGGAGTCGTCGCGCGCGGGGGCGTCGTCGTTGTCGTCGACGGCGCCGTCGCCGGCGGTGTGGCCGGCTTCGGCGGGGGAGTCTCGCTCAGCCCCGGATCATCCGCGGGCTGCGCGCCAGCGAGGGAAGGAGACAATAAGGTCAGCGCCACTACCAGGAACCGCTTCATCGTCACCTTGCCCGTCATAGGCTATTCCAGCGTGCCCGACTGTAACGAGCCGGTCGATGCGCTGTCAATTTGACCTTTTGGCGCTACAGTCGCGCGCATGTCCCACGACATCGAGTCGCTCCTCACCGAGAAGCGCGTGTTCCCCCCGCCGGCCGACTTCGCCGCCCGCGCCGAGGTCGCGTCGATGGCCGACTACGAGGCGCTCTACGCCCGCGCCGCCGCTGATCTCGAGGGCTTCTGGGCCGACGAGGCGCGCCGTCTCGACTGGATCCAGCCCTTCACCGAGGTCCTCGACGAATCCAAGGCGCCCTTCGTGCGCTGGTTCGCCGACGGCAAGCTCAACCTCGCCGCCAACTGCCTCGATCGCCATCTCGCCACGCGCGGCGACAAGCCGGCCCTGGTCTGGGTCGGCGAGCCCGGCGACCGCCGCACGCTCACCTATAGAGAGCTGCACGCCGAGGTCTGCCGCACCGCCAACGCGCTCGGGTCCCTCGGCATCAAGGCCGGCGATCGCGTCGCCATCTACCTGCCGATGATCCCCGAATTGGCCATCGCGCTCCTCGCCTGCGCGCGCATCGGCGCCACGCACTCGGTCATCTTCGGCGGCTTCTCCGACACCGCCATCCGCGATCGCGTCAACGACGCCGGCTGCAAGATGATCATCACCGCCGACGGCGGTTGGCGCCGCGGCAAGATCGTGCCGCTCAAGGCCCTCGTCGACAAGGCGCTGGAGACCGGCTGCCGCAGCGTCGAGAAGGTCCTCGTCGTCACGCGCACCAAAGAGACGGTGCCGATGGAGGAGCAGCGCGACGTGCGCTGGGAGCAGGTGGTGCCGTCCGCGTCGCCGGTGCATGAAGCGCCCGCGCTCGAGGCCGAGCATCCGCTCTTCATCCTCTACACGTCGGGCACCACCGGAAAGCCCAAGGGCGTGGTCCACTCGACGGGCGGCTACGCGGTGCAGACGCAGTACACCACGCGCCTGGTGTTCGACCTGCGCGACGACGACGTCTACTGGTGCACCGCCGACATCGGCTGGGTCACCGGCCACAGCTACGTCGTCTACGGCCCGCTCATGAACGGCGCCACGTCGGTGATGTACGAAGGCGCGCCCGACTTTCCGGCCAAAGATCGCTTCTGGGAGATCATCGAAAAAGAGCGCTGCTCCATCCTCTACACCGCGCCGACCGCGATTCGCGCCTTCATGCGCTGGGGCGACGAGTTTCCGCAGAAACACGATCTGTCGTCGCTGCGCCTGCTCGGCACCGTCGGCGAGCCGATCAACCCCGAGGCGTGGATGTGGTACCGCCGCGTCATCGGCGGCGATCGCTGCCCGATCGTCGACACCTGGTGGCAGACCGAGACCGGCGCGATGATGATTTCCCCGCTGCCCGGCGCCACGCCCACCAAGCCGGGCTCGTGCACGCGTCCGCTGCCCGGCATCTTCGCCGACGTCGTCAACAAGCAGGGCGAGTCGTGCAAAGCCAACGCCGGCGGCTACCTCGTCGTGCGCCGCCCGTGGCCGTCGCAGCTGCGCACGGTGTGGGGCGATCCCGACCGCTACGTCAACACCTACTTCAGCGAGATCTTCGTCGACGGTGAACCGCTCTACTTCGCCGGCGACGGCGCGCGCCGCGACGAGGACGGCTACTTCTGGGTCATGGGCCGCATCGACGACGTCCTCAACGTCGCCGGCCACCGTCTCGGCACCATGGAGATCGAGAGCGCGCTCGTCGGGCACAGCGACGTCGCCGAGGCGGCAGTCGTCGGCCGCCCCGACGAGCTCAAGGGCCAGGCGGTGGTCGCCTTCGTCACCCTCAAGGCCGGCCGCACGCCATCGGACGTTGTGAAGGACGCGTTGCGCGCGCACGTCGTCAAGGAGATCGGCGCGCTCGCTCGCCCCGAGGAGATCCGCTTCACCGAGGCGCTGCCCAAGACCCGCTCGGGCAAGATCATGCGCCGCCTGCTCAAGGAGATCGCCGCCGGCGGCGACGTCAAAGGCGACATCACCACGCTCGAAGACATGGCCGTGCTCAATCGCCTCTCGACGAGCGACGAAGAGTAACTAACTTCCACTTCGTGAAACGGCTCGTTCTCATCGCGGCCGTCGCCGTCGGTGCGCTCGCTGCGCCGGCAGGCGCGCAGCCGCTCGTGCCCTCGCCGCCGCCGCAAGAGCTGCCGCTGACGCCGAATCTGCCGTGGTCGCCGCCCGCGCACCGCCAGGAGGCGCCGCCGCTGCGCCCGATCCCGTTCATGTATCGCCAGATCGATCGCGAGCGCGTGAACACCAACGACACCGTCGGTCGCACCAACGCCACGCGCGGCACGCTCCAGGAAGAGCTCACCGGCTGGGCGCCGCCGCCGCTCGGCGGCAACGTCATGTAACCGGCGCCGCTACTTGCGCAGAAGCACGTAGACCGCACCCGCCCCGCCGTCGGTGGGCCGCGCGGTGCAGAAGGCGAGCACGCCCTGGCCGATGCGCCCGCGCGTCAGCCACACCTTCAGCCGCTCTTTGAGCACGGGGATGCCCTCCTTCGAGCCGTGCCCGCGCCCGTGGATGATGAGCACGGTGCGCCGCCCGTCCTTGCGCGCGGCGATCAGGAACTTCTCGACCTCGACGCGCGCCTCCTCGCTCGTCAAGCCATGCAGATCGAGGTGCGCCTGCACCGCGTAGTCGCCGGCGCGCAGCTTCTTGAGCAGGCGCTTGTCGATCCCCGGGCCGAGCCCCTCGATGTACTCATCGGTCGCGCTGATGTCGAAGGCGCCGTGCCCTTCGACCAGATCGGCGAGCGCCGCGTACGCCTCGGACTCGTCGTCGACACGCCGCGGCCGCGCGGCCCCGACGGTCGACGAGGGCGCTGCGCCGCCGAGGACCCGCCCGCGCGGATCGGGATCGAGCGGCGCCACACCGCGCATCTCGTCGGCGAACACCTGCTCCTCGGCCTCGGCGATCGGCGGCGGTGCGCCGTGGGGCATCGGCGCCGGCGCGGATTTCGCCGCCGGCTTCGACTTCGGCGGCTCCTCTTTCGCGGCCGGCAGCTTCACCGTGGCGAGCTTGTCGAACGGCGTGTTGAATCCTTTCGTCTTCTTCGCCACGCGCCAAATGGTAGCATCGCGGCGCGTGCCCATCGATCCCGAGCCCGGCCTCCAGCTCATCGTCGTCACCAACCGCTTCTCGCACGCGGCCCATGCGTTCGACGAGCTGCTCGACGATGCCGAGGTCAAAGCCGCGCTCGCCGGCTTCACGCTCGTGCGCGTCGACTGCGACGAGCGCCCCGACATCGACGTCGTCCTGCAGCGCCGCGCCGCCCGCGGCGTGCCGTCGTGGCCGGTGGTCGCCATCGTCGAGCCGTCGGGCGCGCCGCGCGCCGTCGCCACGCACCTGAACCGCCGCTCGCTCCTCGAGCTTCTGCGCCATCCGCCGGCGTCGCTCTTGCCCGCGCTGGCGCCGCCGCCGACCGCCGGCGTCGACGATGCGCTCGCCGCCATCGCCGCCGCGCGCGATCGCCACCACGGCGGCTTCGAGTCGCCGCCCAAGCGCCCGCGCGCGCCGCTGCTCGATCTATTGCTCGCCGTCGATCCGCCGGCCGCGCTGCAGACCCTCGACGGCCTCGTGCAGGGCGGCATCCACGATCAACTCGGCGGCGGCTTCCACGCCTACTCCACCGACGAGCGCTGGGTCGTCCCGCACTTCGAGAAGCGCGCCGCCGACCAGGCCGCGCTGCTCGTCACCTTCGCGCGCGCCGCCGCCGCCACCGGCGAGGCCCGCTACGGCGCCACCGCGCGCCGCATCATCGCCTACGTCGAGTGCCGCCTCGCGCTCGACGGCGGCGGCTACGCCGCGTCCGAAGACGCCGACGTCGGCTCCTACGACGACGGCTCGCTCTACACCTGGAGCGTCGACGAGGCGCGCGCCGTGCTCGCCGCCGACGAGCTCGCCGTCGCGCAGCCCTACTTCGATCTCTACGGCCGCGGCGAGCTGCACTCCGATCCCACGCGCAACATCCTGTTCCTCGCCGCCTCGCCCGAAGAGGTCGCGCGCGAGCTGCACCGCGATCCCTACGACGTGCGCGCCGCGCTCGCCCGCGCGCGCGACAAGCTGCTCGTCGCCCGCGGCGAGCGCCCGCAGCCCGCCGTCGACGGCACGCCCTACGCCGGCGTCTTCGCCCGCATGGCGCGCGCCTACCTCGAGGCCGAGGCCGCGCTCGGCGTCGTGCAGGATCGTGAGCGCGCCATCCTCGCGCTCGAGCGCCTCTACGCCGCCCGCGCGGCCGACGGCGGCATCCCGCACCGTCTCGACGACGCGCGCTCGATCCGCTGGCTTGGCGATCACGCCGAGCTCGGCCTCGCCGCGCTGCGCGCCTTCGAGGCCACCGGCGAGCGCACGCATCTCCTGGTCGCGCGCGCCACCACCGAGCACATGCTCGATCGCTTCTGGCACCCGTCGGGCGGCTTCGCCTCCACGCCGGGCGGCGACGATCGCCCCTTCCGCGACGGCGAAGACGGCCCCGGCCCCAGCGCCAACGCGGTCGCCGGCGCGCTCCTCGGCGGCCTCACCACGCACACCGCCGAGCCGCGCTTCGCCGCCCGCGCGCGCGAGCTCATCGCCGCGCTCCTGCCGTTCGCCTGCGGCGCGGGCATCGACGGCGCCGGACTTATTTACTTGCACCGCGTCATGACGATCGGACAATAACCGTATATGGCGTTCACACCGCGCTTCCTGAAGCATCGCGGGATCACGGTGATTCAAAAGCTCGATCCGGCGCTCCCGCGTGTCCCCCGCGGCAAGGTCGGCCTCGTCCTCGCCGGCGGCGCCGTCGCCGGTGGCGCCTTCAAAGCCGGCGGCCTGCGCGCGCTCGACGAGTCGCTCGTCCGCCGTCGCCCGGGCGGCGCCACCACGGCGCACGCCTTCGGGCTCAACGAGTTCGACGTCTTCGTCGGCCTCTCCGCCGGCAGCGTGCTCGCCGCCGTGCTCTCCGCCGGCATCGTGCCCGAAGAAATCTTCCGCATCCTCTCCGGCACGTCCGAGATGTACGAGACGTTCCAGCCGTGGCACTTCATGCGCCCGAACGTCGGCGAGTGGCGCACGCGCTTCCCCGAGTGGCTCACCAAGGAGCAGGAGCTCTTCACCAACTGGCTCTCCGGAGCCACCGACACGCGCGTCGGCGGCCGCTACCGCCTCGGCACCACGCTGCGCAAGATGCTCGAGGCCACCACGCGCCTCCTGCCGACGGGCCTCTTCGATCCGCGCGCCCTCGAAGGGTACCTGCGCGCGCAGATGGCCCGCGCCGGCATCCGCGACGACTTCACCGCCGCCTTCGCGCAGACCGGCAAGGCGCTCTATTTGACCGCGACCGATCTCAACCGCGGCGAGCTCGTCGTCTTCGGCCACGACGAGCCCTACGCCAAGGTCCCGATCTCGACGGCGATCGCCGCCTCGTGCGCGATCCCCTTGTGGTACCGCCCGATGCTCGTCGACAACCCGCGCCGCGGCGAGCCCGGCGAGCCCGATCGCCTCGATCTCGTCGACGGCGGCCTCATCCGCACCGCCAACGTCCGCGTCGCCGTCGAGAAGGGCTGCGATCTGGTCGTCTGCTACAACCCGTTCACGCGCATCCGCTACGATCGCGCCGGCCGCAGCCTGCACGATCACGGCATGCCCACGATCGCCACGCAGTCGGTGCGCACGCTGATCGGCGCGCGCCTCGATCTCGCCAAAGAGGTCGTCTTCCTCGATCCCAACGTGCAGGCCGACGTCGTATTCATCGAGCCCGCCGAGGACGACTACACCTTCTTCAACATGGGCGCGCTCAACTTCTGGGCGAAAGAACGCGCCATCCACCACGGCTACACGGCGGTGCGCCAGGCCATCGACGCGTCGCACGAGCTCCTCGGCGAGGTCTTCGCCAACCACGGCGTCGAGCTGCGCACGCCGCCCAAGGCGCCGCAAAAGCGCACCGCGACGCAAGTCGAGATGCGCGAAACCCGCGGCGTCCGCAAAGTCGGCCGTTAACCCCGCCCGCGCTAGCCGCTCGCCGACGCCGCCTGGTCCTCGCGCTCGGCCAACAACCGCTGCCGCAAGTTGCACAGCCGCGCCTCGCGCGCCCGCATCTCCTCGCGCTGCGCGCCGCGCTCGGCCCGCGCGATCTCCGCGTGCAGGTCCGGTATGTAGTAGTCGAGCACGCCCACCAGCGCGTCGATCTCTTCGCTCGTCACCTTCACGCCACCCAAAATAGGGCCCGCGCCGTGCCGTGGTAGTCTCGGGCTCGTGCTCTCCCCCGACCTGGTCGCCCTCGGCCTGGCGTTCGTGGTCGCCCTCGTCGCCTTCGCCGTGCTGCGCGGCGACCGACCGCTCGCCGTCGCCTTTGCCACGCTGTTCCGCCTCGCCGCCACAGGCGCGGTCTTCCTCCGCTATGCCGCCATCGCCATCGGCAAGAAGCTGCGTGGCGAGCGCGACATCGGCCCCGGTCTCGTGCGTCTCGCCTTCGAAGAGCTCGGTCCGACCTATTTGAAGCTCGGCCAGATCATCGGCTCTTCACACGGGTTGTTCCCCGATGCCTACTGCCGCGAGTTCCAGAAGACGCTCGATCGCGTCAAGCCCTTCGCCTACGCCGACGTCGAGCGCACGCTCACCGTCGAGCTGCGCGCCCGCCCCGACAAATTGTTCGCCGAGCTCGACCCGGCGCCGCTCGCCTCGGCGTCCATCGCGCAGGTCCACGCCGCGCGCCTCCACGACGGACGCCGCGTCGTGGTCAAGATCCAGCGCCCGCACATCGAGCGTCGCGTCATCGCCGACATGCGCATCCTGCGCTTCATCGCGCAGGTCATCTCGCTCGTGCCCACCGTCGAGCTCGCCAACCCCGTCGGCATCATCGAGGACTTCGGCTCGACGCTGCGCGAGGAGCTCGACTTTCTGCGCGAAGCGGCGAACATGGACGAGTTCAACCGCATCATGGAGGAGCTCGGCCACGGCGACGTGCGCGCCCCGCGCATCATCCACGAGCTCACTACGTCGCGCATCATCACCATGGAGCGCTTCTACGGCGTCCGCGTCGACGACGTCGAGAAGGTGCGCGCCCGCGCCGAGGACACCGAAGCCAAGCTGGTCTACGGCCTGCGCTGCTGGTTCCAGTCGATGATCCTCTACGGCTTCTTCCACGGCGACGTGCACGCCGGCAACCTCATGATGCTCGACGACGGCGCCCTCGGCTTCCTCGACTTCGGGATCATCGGCCGCTTCGATCAGAAGACGCGCCGCCAGATCGCCGAGTACATCGTCGCCTTCGCGCTCGGCGACTTCAAAACCCTCGGCCGCGTGCTCATGTCGATGGGCGCGGTCTCGTCGGGCGTCGACATCGACGCCATGGCCAAGGACCTCGAGAAGGCCTACGCGCCCATCCTCACCACCAGCTTCGGCGACCTCAACTACGGCTCGGTGCTGCCCGACATCCTGCGCGCCTCGGTCAAGCATCGCATGCGCCTGCCGCGCGAGTTCATCCTGGTGACCAAGCAGATGCTCTACTTCGATCGCTACGCCAAGCTGCTCGCCCCGAAGCTCAACATCTTCTCGGATCCCCGATTGGTTTCGGCCATTTCTGAAGACGTCATGCGCGTACGTATGTCGTGACGGCCCGCGCACGGGAATCGCCGGAATTGTAACGACCGCTGCTAGACGGGTCGTTGTGCGCCCTGCTACGTTAGAGGCAAGGGCGGCTTTTTGCGGGGGTTGGCGAAGATGCGCAGTATCTCGGTGCAATTTGCCTCGGGTCGGGAAGTCCTCAACAGTTACTGGGGCTTCCTGAAAAACGGCGGACTCGTTCTCGCCGACCCCACCGATCTATCCGAAGGCGACAACGTCGTCCTCGACGTCAAGATCAAGTCGCTCAAGACGACGTACAAGTTGGCCGCGCGCGTCGTCAAGCGCGCCCCCGACGGCAATCGCGCCTTCGTCGCCTTCGACGAGGGCCAGGAGCAGGACGTGATGCTCAACGCCGCCTGGGCCGACTCGCACGAGGTGCCGCAGCGCAAGCACCGCCGCTATCCGACGGGCAACAAGGTCCTCTACAACCAGGCGGGCCAGCCGTCGTCGACGCACGCGGGGCAGATCCTCGACGTCAGCCCCGGCGGCTGCCGTCTGCGCGGGCCGCACCTCTATCCGGTCGGCGCGCGCGTGCGCGTCATCGCGCTCGGGATCGAGCTCGACGGGCAGGTGCGCTGGACCGCGGGCGGGCGCGAGATGGGGATCGAGTTCCAGAAGCCGGCGCTGGTGGTGCAGGCGCTCCTCGACGACGCGCGCTGACCACGAGCTCGACGAGATCGCCGATCGCGACGCCGGCGCGCTTGCGCAGCGCCTGGTCGATGATGAGAAAGTGGCGGCCCCAGCGCTTGCCGATCCATCCTTCGAACGGCGTGCCGTCGAGGGTGCCCTCGACGAGGTGCGCCTCCTGGGGCTTGCGCGAGTAGGGCGCGTCGACGAGCACCGGCTTGGTGCCGAGCGCGCGCTCGGGCGCAAACGGCACCAGCACGGCGGCGATGTTCTTGTGGCCCATGATGAGCTCGGCCTCGAAGCGCACCTTCTTCGCCATCATCCACCCTTCTTGTCGAACCAGCCCAGCCAATCGCGCAAGAGGTGAATCTTGCCGCGATCGACGCGATACACGCGCTCGCGCCCGCGCCGCTCGGCGGTGACGAGGCCCGCGTCCTCGAGCACCTTCAAGTGGCGGCTGATGGTCGGCCACGCCACGTGGAACCGTCCGGCGATGTCGCCCGCGGTCATGCCGTCGCGAAAGTGCACGGTCATGAGGATCTGCCGCCGCGACGCGTGCGCGAGCGCGGCGCAGATCGCCTCGATCTCTTCGAGCCGCTTGCGCGCGTCGCTCGACATCAGTGCGCCTGCCCGGCGCACCGATGCCAGACCGTCGATCGGCGGGCCCGACCGGCCTCGCTCACGTTTGCTCGCTCCGCTCGCTCACTACGTGAGCGGCTCCAGCTGCGCGATGGCGATGGGCGACTGCGTGCCGTTGTAGCCTTCCATGATGTTGCCCATCGGCTCCCAGACCGCCATCACCTCGGGCAGCTCGTGCGCGACGCGCGGCGCGTCCTCGTCGATCCACGAGTAGAGCTCGATGAAGTAGGTGCGTCCCGTGCGGTGGTCGTGGGCCTGCCAGATCTTGGCCGGCTCGTCGGTGGTGAGCCCCGCCTTGTGCAGGACCGGCCAATGCTTCTGGACCAGCTCGCCGAGCTCCTTCTCCTTGCCCTTCTTCGGCATGTACGTCACGTGCGTCAGCACCGGTCTCTTCGTCGCCATGATCTTGTTCTCCTTCACTTCGTCGGGTACAGCGTTTCGGCGCCCTGGTTGTATTCGTCGGTGTCGCTCGGCTTCTCGCCCTGCGCCGAGAGCGACCAGCGGTGGCCGAACGGATCTTCGGCGATGCCGTAGACGTCGCCCCAGAACTGTTTGTCGAGCGGCAGGATCACCTTGGCGCCGGCGGCGACGAGCCCCTTCCACGTGGCTTGCACGTCGCTGCAGTTGAGGTGCACGGTGATGGGCGAGCCGCCGAGCGACTTCGGATCGCGCGCCTTGCCGCCGTTGCGCTCGGGAAAGTCGTCGACGAGGAAGAGGACGCCGCCGTTCACCTCGAGGGCGGCGTGCATGATCTTCTTGCCGTCGGGCGTCGCGTGGGTGCCGAGGTCCTTGGCGCCGAACGCGCGCTTGTAGAAGTCGATGGCGCCGCGCGCGTCGGCGACCACGAGCTCGGGAATCAGCTTGACGTTTTCCATGTCCGATACTTAGCCGAATCGCTAATTATCGGTCAAGCTGAATAATTAGCGAAGAAGCTAAATGTAAATTTAGAGCAAGAGAAGCGAGAGCTTGACCAGGAAGAGGTCGGTGCCGGGGCCGTTTTCGAAGCGCGTGAATGAGGGGCGCCCGAAGCCCTCGAGCACCGGGTCGTACGTGGTCTGTCCCTGCGCGTGGGTGTAGACGCCGAGGATCGTCGAGCCGGGCAGGAACTCCCAGCGCAAGACCAGGTTCACGTTGATCGCGCCGTCGCGGAAGTCGGGCGCGTCGCCGGCCGGCATCGACGTCGGCACGAACGCGCTGAACGGCAGCTCCGAGCCCTTGCCGCGCGCGATGCCGGCGGTGGTCTGGCCGTAGTGGCCGCCGGCGAGGAAGAGCTGCGCGTAGGCCTGCAGCGTCAGCGTCGGCGTGAAGGTATACGTGCCGCGCAAGGTGACGTCGAGCTCGCGCGAGTCGAGATCGGCGAAGAAGTAGGTGTTGGTGCCGTTGCCGTTGTCGTGCGTGTCGTACCAGCGCGGATCGCCGAAGGTCCAGTTGCCGTGCGGCAGGATGTCGAGCTCGACGGCGGGCGTGGGGCGCAGCGCGATCATCGTCTGCACGTCGGCCATGCGCCCGTGCAGGCGCCGCTCGACGGCGCCGTTGGTCTGGAACCAGATGCGCTTGCGCGGATCGGTCTTGGCGTACCAGTAGGCCGACCAGCCGCCGACGCGCGGGACCGCGGTGCCGTCGCGCGCCTCGCGGATGTCCCAGAAGTCGAACTGGTGATCGATCTCGAAGTAGATGTTCCAGAAGTTCTTGAACGTCAGGTTCGCGCCGACCCAGTACACGTTGGCCAGCAGGTGCTGGAAGGCCCAGTCGGTGCGGATGAGCGCCGAGGCCTGGACGTCGCCCTGCAGGATCACCGACGTCGGCTTGATGATGCGGTAGTGCAGCGTCGGGTGGAAGTTGTGGATGTTGCCGATCTGGTTGAAGCCCATGTCGTTGTTGTCGAAGCCGGGCGACATGCCGACGTACTGCAGCTCGCCGGTCCACTTGCCGTTGAACTTGCCGGCGTCGAGCGCCATGCCGACGCCGGTGGTGCCGGCGCCGACGACGGTGCCGTCGGGGATGGTGCGATTCGGGCCGTTGGCGAGCGCGGTCAGGCCGACCTGGCCGAGCGCGCCCCAGTCGCCGTCGGCGGTGCGCATGTTGAAGTCGACGGCGGCGGAGTAGCCGTCGCGCGTGCAGCGGCCGCGCGCCGAGGGAACGTCGCCGTCGGGGCAGTAGTCGTCCGCGCGCGCTGCCTCGACGCCGGGCGTCTCGAAGCGGTTGACCGCGGTGGCCATGAGGCCCACGTACGAGCGGGCGAGGATGTCGCGCTTGAGGCGGAGCACCGCGTAGTTCGCCATCGGCTCGGTCGACAGCCGCACCGGGCGGTCGGGCGAGTCGAAGCGCACCGCCGTCGTCGTCTGCTCGGCAGTGACGGCGTCGAGCACGCCGATGGTCAGGCGCGGCGCGATCAGCCCCGAGAGCTTGGCGGCGGCGTAGATGCGCCCCGGCTGCTGCGGCTCGAGCCCCGTGTAGTTGGTGCTGTCGGGCGGCGGCGCCGCGTGGCCGATGCGGCGCGAGTAGAAGAGGTTGAGCGGCGTGGCGAAGATGTCGACGCCCTCGAGGAAGAAGGGGCGCTTCTCGGGAAAGAAGACCTCGAAGGTGTTGAGGTTGAGCACGACCTGATCGGCCTCGACCTGTCCGAAGTCGGGGTTGATGGTCGCGTCGAGCGTGAGCGCGGGCGTGATGCCGAGCTTGAGATCGGCGCCGATGTTGCCGTAGAGCTCCGTGCCGTCGAGGATGGCCGGATCCTGGTTGTAGCGGAGGTACACGCCGGCGGCGAGGTAGGGCACGATCTGGAAGAGCCGCGCCGCATGCAGGCCGGCGAGCCCGTCGAGCGTGCCGTAGTACGAGACCTCGCCGCGCGCCGAGCGCGGAATGTAGGCCCACTCGTCGACCTCCTGCCGTCGCTGGAGGTAGCGGCGCACTTGCAGGCCGAACTCGGTACGCCCGCCTTCGTAGCGCAGCGTCTTGAGCGGGATCTCGAGCTCGGCGGTCCAGCCTTGCGCGTCGCGGTGCGTGGCGCCGAGCCACAGGCCGTCCCAGTCGGCGGAGTAGTCGGTGTCGTTGAACTTCACCGCGTCTTGCAGCACGCCCGACACGTTGACGCCGAACATGTAGGCGGTGGTGCGATCGTTCTTCGAGCTGATGTCGATCTCGATCTTGTCGGCGTCGGTGTCGCGATCGCGACGCGTGAGCCGCTCGACGATGCCCTGCGGATCGGTGTCCCACGCGCGCACGCCGATGTAGAGCGCGCGATCGTCGTATGCGATGTAGAGCTCGGTGCGCTGCGACGGCGTCTTGCCTTCGTCGGGGAAGTTCTGCGTGAAGCGCGGGTCGGGGCGGACCCGCTTCCAGGTCTCGTCGTCGAGCTTGCCGTCGATGGTGGGCGGAACGGTGGTGCGAACGGCGCGCAGGTGCTTGAGGCGATCGTCGCCGCTGCGCTGCGCAAACGCGTGCAAGGCCGTCAGCATGACGACGGCAATGGCCAGCGCGCGCGACATCGCAATCCTACAATGTCGCGGCGCGGGGATTTGTTTCAAGAAATCGGAAAAATCTACGCGGGGCGTGAAGCGGGAAGGCGAGGGTGCTACTTCGTGGCGGCCGCGGCCTTGGCGGCCGGCGCCGCTTCGGCGGCGGCGTCGCGCTTGATGCGCATGCCGTAGAACGAGCGGTACACGAAGATCATCGACAGCGCGAAGAACACGCCGGCGAGGATGCGGCTGAGATTCGGGTCGAGCGTGACGGCGAGCTCGACGGCGAGCAGGCCGAACAGCGTCGTGAACTTGATGACCGGGTTCATCGCCACCGACGACGTGTCCTTGAAGGGATCGCCGACCGTGTCGCCGACGACCGAGGCGGCGTGCAGCGGCGTGCCCTTCTCCTTGAGCTCGACCTCGATGACCTTCTTCGCGTTGTCCCAGGCGCCACCGGCGTTGGCCATGAAGATCGCCATGTAGAGACCGAAGAGCGCGATCGAGATGAGGTAGCCGATGAAGAAGAACGGCTCGAGGCAGGCGAAGGCCAGCGTCGAGAAGAAGATGACGAGGAAGATGTTCCACATGCCGCGCTGCGCGTAGGTGGTGCAGATCTCGACGACCTTCTTGGAGTCGGTGATCGAGGCCTTGGTCGCGCCTTCGAGCTTGATGTTGGCCTTGATGAACTCGACCGCGCGGTAGGCGCCCGTCGACACCGCCTGCGTGGTGGCGCCGGCGAACCAGAAGATGACGGCGCCGCCGGTGATGAGGCCGAGCAGGAACGGCGGGTGCATGAGCGACAGGTTGCCGAGCATCGAGGCGTCGAGGCCGTTGGTCAGCGCGACGATGATCGCGAAGATCATCGTGGTGGCGCCGACGACGGCGGTGCCGATGAGCACCGGCTTGGCGGTCGCCTTGAAGGTGTTGCCCGCGCCGTCGTTCTCCTCGAGGAAGTGCTTGCCCTTGTCGAACTGGACGTCGAAGCCGAAGTCCTTCTTCAGCTCTTCCTTGATGTTCGGGATCTGCTCGATGACCGAGAGCTCGAAGACCGACTGCGCGTTGTCGGTGACCGGGCCGTAGGAGTCGACGGCGATGGTGACCGGGCCCATGCCGAGGAAGCCGAAGGCGACGAGGCCGAACGCGAACACCGGCGCCGTCATCGGCGAGAGCACGTCGTTCAGGCCCTGGGTCGACACGCCGTAGGCGATGCCCATGAGCACGACGATGACGATGCCCATCCAGTAGGCCGAGAAGTTACCGGCGGTGAGGCCGGCGAGCACGTTGAGCGACGCGCCGCCTTCACGCGACGCGGTGACGACTTCGCGGACGTGGCCCGAGCTCGTCGAGGTGAACACCTTGACGACCTCGGGGATGATGGCGCCGGCGGCGGTGCCGCACGAGATGATGAGCGAGAGCTGCCACCAGAGCGAGCCGTTGCCGAGGTCGCGGATGAGGAAGAACGACGCCAGGAAGGTCAGGCCGATCGAAACCACCGAGGTCAAGAAGACGAGCGCCGTCAGCGGGTGCTCGAAGTTCATGGTGTCGGCGTTCTGATAGCGCGCCTTGGCGACGGTCTCGTTGCCGAGGTACGAGACGCCGGCGGCGATGATCATGAGAATGCGAATCGCGAAGATCCAGACGAGCAGCTTGACCTGCAGGTCGGCGTTCGACTCGGGGATGGCGAGCAGGATGAACGTGATGAGCGCGACGCCGGTGACGCCGTAGGTCTCGAAGCCGTCGGCCGACGGGCCGACCGAGTCGCCGGCGTTGTCGCCGGTGCAGTCGGCGATGACGCCCGGGTTGCGCGCGTCGTCTTCCTTGATGTTGAAGACGATCTTCATGAGGTCCGAGCCGATGTCGGCGATCTTGGTGAAGATGCCGCCGGCGATGCGCAGCGCCGAGGCGCCGAGCGACTCGCCGATGGCGAAGCCGATGAAGCACTTGCCGGCATACTCGTGCGGCACGAACAAGAGGATGACGAGCATCATCGTCAGCTCGACGGAGATGAGCAGCATGCCGATCGACATGCCGGCCTTGAGCGGGATCGCGTAGCAGGGGAACGGCTTGCCGCGGAGCGCCGAGAAGGCCGTGCGCGAGTTCGCGAACGTGTTGACGCGGATGCCGAACCACGCGACACCGACGGAGCCGGCGATGCCGATGACGCTGAAGACGAGGATGATGATCGTCTCGGGGATGCCGACCTTGAGCAGCGCGCCGAAGTAGATGCCGATGACGGCGCCGATGAGGATCTCGAGCAGGACGATGAACTTCACCTGCGTGTAGAGATACGTCTTGCAGGTCTCGTAGATCAGCTCCGAGACGTCGAGCATCGACTTGTGCACCGGCAGGCGCTTGAGCTGCTGGAAGATCACGAGGCCGAACACGAGGCCGAGGGCGCACACGATGAGGCCGAACGCCAGGAGATTCCAGCCGGACATGCCGATGAACTGGACGCTCTTGAAGTCGGGCAGGACGAGGTTCATCTCGCCCTTCGGCTCGTCAGCAAACGCGCTGACGCTGACGAAGAGCGCGCAGATGAAGACGGCTGCGCTGGTAAGGGTACGCTTGATCGTGGACGTCATGTACGGGTTCTCCTCCGCCTCGCGGTGCGCAGCGTCATAACAACTTCTATGGGCGATGGCAAGCGAGCGCTGGGGTTATTGCGACTTGCGGATGACGACGAGGTGGTAGTTTTTGAATTCGGCCTGACCGGCGGAGTAGAGCACTTCGGTCAGGAGGCGGTACGGGGTGTTCTTGTCGACCATGACCATCGCGGTTCCGTCGAACTGCGTGCCGCCCATGGCCGCGATCTTCTTGAGACGATTGGCATGCTTGGTGAGCACGTCGACGAGCGGCGTGATGTAATAACCGTTGGCTCCGTCGCGTTTGACCGACGGGTCGACGGCGCCGGCGCGTACGGTCGTCACACCATCGCCTTCGACGAGGACGGCGTTCTGCGTGATGGTGATGTTGATGGCCAGCGGGCGCTGCGCTTCGATCGACGAGGTCGGCAGCTGCAGCTCGGGCGGCATCTGCATCGACGCCGCCTGCACCGAGAACTGCTTGAGCAGGAAGACCAGCAGGATGGTCATCATGTCCATCATCGGCGTGATGTTCAGGTACGACTGCTGATGCTCGATGGCCTCTTCCTCGACCTGCGCGCGGAAGCGCTTGAGCTGGCGCTTCGCTTCGCGATCGGGGACGTCGTTCGCTGCTTTCGTCGACGCGGCCATCAGTTGAGCCCTGCCGAAAGGAGCACATCGCCGAAGCGCTCGAAGCCGGCCATGGTCTTGCCGGGGTGATCGGGATCGGGCACCGGCATCGCCCTGCCGCGGCAGGCGTCGAGCACCTGCACGATGACGTCGTAGACGATGTCGGGGTTGGCGTTGACGATGACCTTGGTCTCGTTCCTCGCCGTCGGTGACGCCTTGATCATCGCCATCGTGCGCGCGAGGCCGTCGTAGTCGTACTCGTTGCCCTTCTTCGGGATGGTCGGCAGCCCCGCGCCCGCGGGCGGCTGCGTGAGGTTGCCGGCGGCGTCGATGGTCTGGCCCTGGTAGAGCACCGCGCCCGACGCGGCGATGGTGAAGCCCTTGTCGGACACCGAGACCGTGAGGTTGAGCTCGTTCTTCGGCTCGGGCGGCGGCTGATTTTGCAGCTGCGCCGTCGACGCCGTCGTCGGCGACGACACGTTGATGTCACCGAGCGCGGCGGCGAAGGTGATCGTCGCCAGGAGGAACATGATGACGTTGGTGACGATGTCGAGGAAGGGGACGAGGTTGAGCTCGCCGCCTTCTTCGGCCAACTCCTCGGCCTGGTCGCGGATCTTGCGCAACTTGCTGCGCAAGCGCTGCGGCGTCATGGGTCGTTAGCCTCGCGCCTGTCCCGCGTGTTGCGTCGACTCGGCGAGCAGGTTCTCGAGCTTCATGGCGAACGCCTCGAGCTCGTGCTGCTGCTTCTTCGACGCGGCATTGAGGAACACGTGGCCGACCATGCAGGTGACGGCGATGGCCAGGCCGAGCCAGGTGTTGTTCATGGCCTCGGAGATCTTGGCCGAGAGGATCGTCGAGCGATCGGCCGCGGCCGCCTTGGCGACGGCGGCGAAGGCGCCGATGAGGCCGGTGATGGTGCCGAGGAGGCCGATCAAGGTCGCGATGTTGGCCAGCGACCAGAGCGAGCCGATGCGCTTCTTGAGCTCGGGGGTCACGTCGACGAGCGTCTCTTCGATGGCGGTGGTCACCGCCGCCTCGCCTTTGGGCAGCCGCGTCAGGCCGGCCTTGGCGACGCGCGCGACCGGCGCCTCCGTCGCCGAGCAGAGCTTGATGGCGCGGTCGACGTTGTTGGCGGCCACGAGCTTGCGGATCTGCTCGAGGAAGGCCTTGGCGTTCACCGAGCCTTTGCCAAGAAAGAAGATGGTCCGTTCGACGATGAATGCGATCGTGATCGTCGAGCAGATCAGATTGACGTACATGAAAAAGCCGCCCTGCTCGAAGAACTCCGCCAGGTGTTGCATGTCTCCTCCGGTTGTCAGCGGGCAACCTCCTCGGCGGAGCCTCGGAGTTGGAGCCTCGCTTCGAGCGGGGCCCCGTCGCTGGCTGATCCTACTTACCTGAGCGCACGATATTAGCCCAACCCCGACAGCTGTCAACGTGAGACGAGCTATGGAGTCGCGGAGTTCCGCAGTGTGTCGCGATTGCGCTAGCGGAGCGGAACGGGCCAGCGGAAGCGAGCGGAAGCGAGAGCGAAGCGGAAGCCGCGCGCGGCCTGCGTCAGGCACGCGGAGAGCGCGGCGTCGTGCGCCGAGTCGTCGCTGACCGACACGCTCTTCACCTTGCGATCGGAGACGTCGAAGTCGAGCGTGACGCTGCCGGCGAGCGCGGGCGCGCGGCGGTGCGCGGCCGCGACGCAAGAGTCGAGCGCGCGCTCGTGGCGCTTCATCTGGTGCAGCGCCAGCTCCGCCTGCACGTCGCTGTCGGTGGCGGTGGCCGACACGGTGTGCGCGAGCGCGACGTCGTGCTCGCGGGCGACGCCGGGGCCGTCATCGACGTCGACGGCGCCCGGGGCGTCGATGCGCGCGGCGCGCAGCTGGCCGACGTCGGCGGGCACGCGGCGATCGAGGTTGCGCGGCGCTTCGACGGCGCGCGGCGCTTCGACGGCGCGCGGCGCTTCGACGGCGCGTGGCGCTTCGACGGCGCGCGGCGCTTCGACGGCGCGTGGCGCTTCGACGGCGCGTGGCGCTTCGACGGCGCGCGGCGCTTCGACGGCGCGCGCGCTCATCGTCGCCGCCATCGTGGGCGGGCGCGAGCGCGGCGCCGAGACGGGCGCGGCCGCCTGCCGCGACGTCGGCTCGTCGTCGACGGAGGTGATGCCGCCGTCGGCGTGCGCGGCGACGGGCACGAGGCACGTCAGCAGGAGCGGGGCGAGGATTCGCATCGCCCCGAGCTTCGTATGTTTTGGCGCAAAAAATCGGTAATCTACTTTACATCTGAACGCGGCGCATGGAAGGCGCCCTCGCCGAACGTCATCCAGCCGAAGGCGCTCGCGAACTCCGCGCACGACTTGTCGCGCGCCGCGGCCACCGTCGCCATGGTCTTCGGCTTCGGCGCCAGGTTGTGCTCGAGCGAGACCTTGCAGTTCTGCTCGAACGCCCTGTCGCGGCGCAGCGCCATGAGGTCGTCCTTGAGCACGCCCACCCACATCTTGCGCGACGCCGGATCGCTCGGCGCGTTCGGGTTCTGCGCGTAATAGATCGTCGCGAAGTTGTCCCAGAACTTTTCGTCGTCGAAGCAGGTGAACCACTTGAACATGTTCTTGGTGCAGAAATCGACCATCTCGGCGTCGCTCGGCGGCGCCGCGGGCTTCGCCGCCGCCGGCGCGCTCCGGCCCTTGTCGTCACCCTTGCATCCGGCGAGCGCCACCAACGCCACCAGCACCGCAGCTCTCATAAAGACCCCTCGACGTTGAGCACCACCGACGCCATGCGCGAATCCTGGATCGTCACCGGCTGCGACGACCAGCCGCCCGACGCGTCGGCGCGCCGGACCCACAACAGGTAGTCGCCGGCGGCGACGTTCTCGAACGTGAAGCGCCCGCCGTACTTGGTCACGCCCGAGGCTTGCGGCCGCAGCCCTTCGCCCGGCTGCCCTTTGCCGACGAGGGTGAGCACGACCATGCGGTCGTCGGCCGAGCCTCCGGGATCGATGAGCACGCCCGAGAGCGAGCCGCGTCCGCCGGCGCCGAGGCGCAGCTCCACGCGATCGGTGCCGTCGCCGACGGTGACCCAGTCCGAGCCGATGCCCATCTCGCTCGACGCCTGCACCTTGACGGTCGTGCCCGGCGGCATCGCCGGCAGCTCGAAGCGGCCCTGCTCGTCGCTCGACAGGCTCGCCTGCAGGTTCGAGGGCGTCACGCCGACGACGGTGATGGCGGCGCTCGGCACCGGATCGCCGCGCTCCGACAGCACCACGCCGGGGCGCGCGCGCCCGCCCGTGAGCCGGATGGTGCCGAGGTCGGCGACGCGTCCGGCGTCGACGATGACGCCGCCGTCGGCGCGCCACTCGACGTAGCCGCTGGCGGTGATGCCCACCGAGTACTTGTGGGCGGGGATGTCGTCGATGCGGAAGGTGCCGTCGGCGGAGGTGAGCGGGTGCGGCGCGGTGAGCGCGCCGGTCTTGGTCTCCGTCGAGTACATGGCGAAGGCGACGTTGAACGAAGTCACCGGCCGATCGTCGCTGCCGACGAGCCGCCCGGTCAACGAGCCCATCCCCGGCAGCACGATGCGGATGTCGCTGCCGACGGGGATCGCGTACATGTAGCTCGACGAATACTCGGGTGCGACCGAGGTGCCCGCCGAGCGCGAGCCGCGCAGCGTGAACTTGCCGGGCGGCAGCGCGCGGATGGCAAAGCGGCCGTTCTCGTCGGTGACGGCGCCGCCGACCGAGGTCGGCATCGAGTACTCGCGCACCACCGCCGTCGGTGTGGCCGCGAGCTTCGCCAGATCGGGGTTGATGAAGTAGTCGACGACGGCGTTGGCGATCGGCCGCCCGTCGGCCTCCTGGACGACGCCGGTGATCTTGCCGTCCCACTGCAGGGTCAGCCGCACGTCCTTCTTCTCGTCGACGCCGCGCAGGTCGACCTCGACGAGATCGCTGGTGGCGCCGTCGGTGTGCGCGGTCAGCGCGATCGGCAGCCGATCGATGCCGTCGAGCGTGTAGCGCCCCTCGGCGTCGCTGGTGGTGTGGACGCGATAGATGTCGCTCCACATCGACATGTGGTTCCAGCCCACCTGCGTGACGAGGACCTCGGCGTTGGCGGCCGGCTTGCCGTCGCTGGTCACGACGGTGCCCGAGATCCTGGCGCCCGCCTTGAGGACGATCTCGATGGGCGGCGTCGGCGGGTTGGCCTGCGCCTTGACGTTGCACAGCTGCCCGGTCAAATGGTGCCCTTCGACCGCGACCGCGCAGCCGACGCCGGCCTCGACGGTGCGCGTGAAGTGGCCGTCGCCGTCGGTGACGGCGGCGGCGTAGCGCCCGGCGTCGGCGAACGGCACGAACACGCCGTAGGCGCCGTCGGGGTCGCCCTTGCCGAGCTGCCAGCCGACCTTGGCGCCGGCGATCGGCTGGCGCTTGTCGTCGACGACGCGGCCGGTGAGCAGGACGCCCGGCTTGAGCGCGATCCGGATCTCCCAGGTGCGCGTCGGCTGGTCGCGCGCCTTGATGTTGAGGTACGAGCCGGCGAATCCGGGCGCCTCGGCCCACACCGGGTGGTTGGCCACCGGTGTGACGCCGCGGAAGTGGGCGACGCCGTGCTCGTCGGACAGCGCGGCGCGGAAGGCGTCGGCGGCGCCGACCAGCGGGTTGCCGACGCCGAGCTTGACGGTCGCGCCCGGGATCGGCTTGTCGTCGACGGCGCTGACCACCTTGACGTCGACGGCGGCGGCGGGGAACAGGACCAGCGTCACCGGCGGCGAGCCCGGCGCCAGCCGATACGGCGTCGACGGCGAGACGCCCTCTTCGTCGTGCGCCTCGAGGATGTAGTCGCCGCGTGCCTGCTTCTCGAAGGTGAAGCTGCCGTCGGGCATGGTCACGATCCCGCGCCGTCCCATCTTCACCGTCGGCGCCGACGACGGGCGCCGGACCAGCTGCACCGTCGCCCCTTCGACCGGCGTGCGATCGGGCCGCACCACCTTGCCGACGAGGGCGAGCCCATCGGCCACGGTGCCGTCGTCGGGGCCGACATCGCCCGGCGTCGCCGTCGGCAGCTGCCCGGGGATGGCGCGCGGGTTGCGAGGCTTGTCGCCGTCGCCGGCGCTGACGGCGGAATGACCGGCCCCGTCGTCGCGTCGGGCCCGGCAGCGCCACAAGAGGAGCGCGGCGAGCGCGAGCAGCGCGACGACGGCGAGTGTCCTCGATCGGTTCATGCGCGGCGGAGGGGCCGCCGAGACGATATCACGTCGTCGGCGCTCGTCGTCGCTGCTAGAAGAGGCCGGCGAGCTTGCTCACCGCGCCCGAGATGAAGCTCGTGAAGCGCGAGAACACGTTGGTCGCGACGTACTGGATGGCGCGGCCCACTTCGCAGCTGCCCCACTGCAACAGCGCCGGCGGGAAGACGCTCAACGCCTGATACGAGAGGATGCCGTACTTGCGCGTGTTGTAGTCGTGCGTGAGGCAGGCGCCGCCCGACGAGCAGGTGAAGTCGCAGCCCGGGCCGCACGCGCCGTAGCAGTCGCACGAGGGCGTGTCCTGCGAGCAGCCGTCGGGACTCGGCAGGCTCGAGTAGTCCTCCGCAGTGTGCTGCGTGTAGTTGCCGATGCACTCGGCCGCGTAGACATAGCCGCCGGAGCTCACGTAGCAGCTATCCGCGTTCGAGGCGCGCGCAGTGGACGTGTACGTGAAAAACCCGAGGGTAATCGCGAGCAAGGACAGTGAGCGTGTCGTCATGGGCCGGCCCCCGTACAGGTGTGCGGTCGGCCACAGCAAGCACAGGGCCAGGATGTACAAAATGTAGTTTCAACTACTTGAACAACACCCACAGTGTCGGTGTTGTTCAAGAGTTGAAATAAATTTGTTCAATCGTTCAGGACTTGAACGAGACAGTCGGCCGCGTGAGACGCGTTTCAGTGCGAGGTGGAGGGCTCTTCGGCGCTCATCATGGCCCGCGTGAGGCCGGCGAGCATGCCGCGGACGCCGCGCAGGTGGTCCTTCTCGTCCTGCAGGGCGGCGTCGAGCGTCTGGACCATCTCGTCGTCGTGGAGGTCGCGCCCGAGGTCGACGATCATCTCCCAGCCGTTCTCGTCCATGAGCTCGACGGTGAGGAGGATGTTGAGCACCTGCGCCTCGGTCGCGGCCTCGCCGATGAGCCTCAAGTACGCCTCGCCTTCGAGGCGGGCCAGCCGCGCCGACGGCGTCTCGCGATCGGCGACGCCGAGGCGGTCGAGGTAGCCCGACAGGAGGTCGCGATGCGCGGCCTCGTCGCGCATGAAGCGCTCGAGCCGCGAGACCATCGTCCGGTCACGGATCTTGGCGATCGCCGCCTTGTAGATGTCCACGCCGCCGGTCTCGACGGCCAGCCGTTCGCACAATTTGTCGACGAGCGCGATCCTGTTCACGCGGTACCTCCTCGGTGGTACGAGGAGCAACAGGCATGCCGGATCGGCTAGGCGGCGGCTGGTTCTCGGGAGGCCGGGCGGATGTCGGCGCCGCCGAGGGTCAGCTGTAACAGCGCCATGAACCCGAGCAGCAGCATGCGCACGACGAACATGCCGGCCGTCACGAACGATGTATACGCGCGTTTGACGAGCGAGGTCATGGTTGCACCGCGCGCATGCTAGGCGGCCATCCTGAGCGCGCGATCGCCGACGCGGCTGAGCTCGTCGACGACGTTGATGACCGCGCGCTGCCACTTGGGCACCGTCGCGCCGAGGCGCGGGAAGAAGAGGTCGATGGCCCAGTCGTTGATGACGTCGAGGCGCGGATCGCCGACGAGCACGCCGGGCGGATCCTCGCCCTTTTGCGAGCGCATCCCCATGAGCACCTCGCGGTTGAGGCGGAAGCCGCGCCGGAACCCGTCGTTGTTGTCGATGCCGAGCGTCTCGAAGTGGCGCTTCTTGAGGTGCGAGCCCCATCCGATGAGCGTCACGATCTTGAGCTGCTTCACCTTCAGGCGCGCGGCCTCGATGGGCCCGAGCTTGGCGAGCAGCTTCGGCAGGTAGAGGACGCCGAGGCCGACGTGGCGCGCTTCGTCGCGCTCGAAGTAGGGCATGAGCTCCGAGAGCACCGGCTCGACGCCGGCCTTTGCCACGGAGCGGAAGAGCGTCACCGCGACGGACTCGACGATGAGCTGCATGCCGAGCAGCTTGTCGACGAGCTTCTCGGTTTCGAGCAGCTCGGTGAGGACCGTGTGCGTGTAGCCGTCGAGCGGCGGGATCTCGCAGCCGAGCGCGAGCAGGTAGTCGCGCATGACGTAGAAGTGGCGGGCCTCGTCGAAGACTTGCGAGGTCGCGGCCATCTTGGCTTCGGTGTCCTCGAGCTGCAGCGCCAGGTCGGCGCTGATCGACCAGGCGGCGAGCTCTCCCCATAAGATCGTGGAGAAGATCTCGGCGAGCGCGCGCTTCTTGGCGGGCGCGAGCGTGATGCCGCCGTGCTTGGCGAGGAGATCGGCGAGCACCTTCTTGCCGTCCCACGCCTTCTGCGCGCCGACGTGGTAGAGGCGCTCGAGCTTCTGGTACTTGGCTTGCGCCTCGGCCAGATAGTCGCGGCGCATGAGGTGATACGGAGGCCAGGACGCGCCCATGGCCCCAGTATAAGGCATCGTGCGGCGCGGCGCTGCTAGGCTCTTCGCATGGCCATGCGCGCGCGTTTCGCGATCCATCGCCGAGAAGAGGATCGCGGCGGTGTTTCACGGCGGCGACGAGCGTCAGGAGATCGCTGTGCCCGACGGCTGGGAGGAGAAGGGCGGCTCGCCGCGATCACGCCGCCGGGCTTTCACCCGAAGAAGCTGCCCTGGAGCCTGCGGTAGTGACTAGAAGACCTGATCCGTCAGGTCGGCTTTCCCCTCGCCGCGCGCGAACTGCGGGGGCAGGGTGCCGCGCTTGAAGGGAATGAGGATCGAGCCCGGCGTGCCCGGCTTGGCCGGGGTGCCGCGCTCGGGCGTGGCGCGCGCGAAGTAGACGCCCGGCGGCGGATCGAAGTCGCGCACCGGCGTGTTGGGGTGGCCGGCTTTCATGAATTCGGTCCAGATCGGCGCCGCGGTGGTGCCGCCGGTGGCGTCGTTGCCGATGCTCTTGAAGTCGTCGCGCCCGACCCACACGCCGCAGACGAGGTCGCGGGTGTAGGCCATGAACCAGTTGTCCTTGAAGTCGTTCGACGTGCCGGTCTTGCCGCCGGCGGGGCGGCCGAGCTCCTTGGCCTTCTGGCCGGTGCCCTTCTCGACGACGTTCTTCATCATGTCGATCATGACGTAGGCGGTGTCGGCGGGGATGCGGCGGCGCGGCGGGTCGGGCTTGTACTGCTCGACGAGGTTGCCGTCGGCGTCGACGATCTTGGTGATGAGGACCGGCTTGACCTCCATGCCCATGGCCGGGAAGGTCGCGTAGCCGTAGACGTGCTCGATGAGCGTGAGCTCGGGCGTGCCGAGCGCGATCGACGGGTGGCGGACGATCTGCGCGGTGATGCCGAATTTGCGGATCTGCTCGATCACCTTGTCGACGCCCATGGCGGCGACGAGGCGTACCGAGACGGTGTTGAGCGAGTGTTGAAGTGCCGTCCGCAGCGTGACCGGCCCCATGAAGGTGGACTTGTAGTTGTGCGGCGACCACCAGCCGGCGGCGGTCTTGATGGACACCGGCGCGTCGGGAACGATGCTCATCTCGGTGAAGCCGTTCTCGAGCGCCGCCGAGTAGATGTAGGGCTTGATCGACGAGCCGGCCTGGCGGCGAGCCTGGGTGGCGCGGTTGAACTGCGACAGATCGTAGTCGTAGCCGCCGACCATCGCGGTCAGGTGGCCGTTCGTCGGATCGACGGCGATGAGCGCGGCCTGCACCTCGGGGCGCTGCGCGAGCTGCGCCTCCTCGACCGTCTCGCTGTAGGCTTTCTTTCCGCTTCCGTGCTTGACGTCGACCTTGGCGACGCGCACCGGGATGAGATCGCCCGGGCCCATGGTGTTGCCGCGCCGCTCGGTCCAGCGAATGATGCGCGCGGCGTCGTAGTCGCTCATGGTCACGCGCATCGCGCCGAGGCGCGCGTAGGCCTTCTTGCCCTGCCGCTCGAAGGCGGCGAGGTAGATCTTGTTGGGCACGATGACGCCGGCGGCCTGTTGCGCCATCATCGGATCCTGCTTCGGCCCGACGTACGGCATCGGCATGGCGTCGAGGAACGCGGCCAGCTTGGCGTCGTCGAGGTGCGTGACCGGGCCGCGGAAGCCGAAGCGGTGGTCGACGGCGTCGAGGCCGTCGCGCACGGCGCGCTCGGCGGCGCGCTGCTGGTGCATGTTGAGCGTGGTGTAGATCTTGAGGCCGCGATCGTAGAGGTCGCGGCCGGCGTACTTGGCCTGCACGATCTTCCGCACGTGCTCGACGAAGTAGGGCGCGGCGACGTGGTTGAGCGGCGTGTCCTTGGAGATGATGGCGATCGATTCCTGCAGCGCGTCTTTGTACTGATCGGCGGTGATGAACTTGTTGTCGAGCATCTGGCCGAGCACGTAGCGCTGGCGATCCTTGGCGCGCTTGAAGTTCACCGTCGGTGAATCTTCGGTCGGCGCCTTGGGGAGGCCGCCGAGCATCGCGGCCTCGGCGACCGTGAGATCCTTGGCGTCCTTGCCGAAGTAGACCTCGGCGGCGGCCTGCACGCCGTAGGCGCCGTGGCCGAGATAGACGTGGTTGGCGTAGATGGCGAGGATCTGCTCCTT
>Ga0134125_10001378_pt1 | contig 29957 bp, 31 predicted proteins | sample KB31751_FD_96464 | JGI IMG/M metagenome (GOLD analysis project Ga0134125, IMG submission 96464) | Terrestrial soil microbial communities with excess Nitrogen fertilizer from Kellogg Biological Station, Michigan, USA - KB3-175-1 | ecosystem: Environmental > Terrestrial > Soil > Unclassified ... | reverse complement strand
GGGTACAGGTAACCCAGCAGATTGTCAAAGGAGCGGTTCTCCAACATCAGCACGACGACATAGTCGAAGCCATCGAAAACCTCACCCACATCAGTAGTCGGTCGCATCACTGCATCCCTTCGGCGTCACGTATTAGTAATATGTGCAATTGTCCCGCTCGCGGCGTCCACCGTCCTCGGCTCGTCTTTGCTGGCAGGCTCGACAACCTGCTGATCGTGATTATCTCTACCCTGTCAGTTACAATATCAGCCTTGGCGCCGCCCCGGAACGGCACCCCATGGCAGCGAAGATAGAATGATCGCGACTTCGCCACTGATCCGGTAGCGGTGCGCCCACTCTACTCCGGGCGAGCAGCGGCGCGCGATGAGCCGGAAGAATTACAAGGGTGAGCGGTCGCTATTTCATTGCGCACAATCGCCGATTCATAAAGAAGACTTCGAGCTAGCCCCGGGTCGACGGCAAGCATTACGTATTATCACCATCTGCTAAGAATGAGGTGCGCCTACCTGGTCGATGGTGTTCACCCTGGGAAGTCGACGATCGCCCATGCCATGGGTAGCTGGTTCGTGCGGGTCTCCGGTGTTGGGCGATGGTCTCGGCCGAAGAAGTTTCCGGTGAGGTAGTTGTCGGCGTTGTAGATGCTTGAGGGGGAGATCTGGCCCTGGTAGTCGAACGAGTCGATTACATACGGGATGCTGGGGCTGGCGATGGCCGATGGACCGTTCATGACTTGAAAATGCAGGTGTGATGCGTTGGCGTTGCCGGTATTGCCCAGCTTGGCGATCACCTGGCCCTTGGTGACCTTGTCACCTACCTTGACCCGCAGGCTGCCCTTGATCAGATGCGCGTAGAAGACGTAGGCGCCGTTGCCGATATTGAGCACGATGTGGTTGCCATCCACGTTGTCCACGGTCAACTTTGGCCCGAGTACCGGGTCCTCGGCCGGCAGCACCCCTGGGGCGTTAGCGTTCTGTCCATCCAGGATGGCTGTCACCGTGCCGTCGGCGACCGCGAGGACCTCCGAGCCATAGTCCACATAGCTCTCGTTCTTGGTCTTGTTCCCCGTGTAGAAGGCACCCTGGTTGTTCGTCTGTTTCCAGTCGATGGCGAACAGTTGGCTGCCGACGAGGTTGCCGTTGAGAGGCAGTGGCGAGCTGCGGTGGGGCCACCCTGGTTCACAGCACCCGTTGAGCGCGATCCAGTTGTTGCCCTTCAGGGGTGGACCGATGGTGATCGGTCCGCTGGTCGAGATGCGGTAGGGCGTCACGGTGTAGTCCACCGGAACCGGGGTTGTCGTCACCGGGCTGGCTGCCCCGTCGAAGTACAGGTGGTGCATCACGTACTTCGGCGCGTCTTCAGCAGAGCTGAAGGTGTAGTCGACGAACAGCACCCGCGCCTGCTGGGGCGGGATCACCGTGTCCGTTACCGGTGTGGCAGGAAGGGAACGGAGACGGTTGCAGTCACCGAAAGTGCACGCAGGGTCCTGCAGTTGCCTGTCGCTGAACGTGGCGAGAACCTTGCTGGTATTGGTGGCGTCGACGACGTCGAGCTTGCGGATGGTCGCCGGGACTTGAGAGGCGTTCTGCAGCAGAAGGTTGTAGGCAACGTGGAACTTGCCATCGGTCCCAGCAACGGGGACCGATGGCGGGTTGTTCGCCTGCACCAGGACCGAGGTGTACGAGTCCTTGACAGTGATCCCAGGCGGCAGTGGATCGAAGGGGGAGTCCCCACCGGCGCCAGCTGCTGTTGCGTGCGTGCCGGCGGGAGACGAACTACAGCCAACGAGCAGCACGGACACGACAATCAAGAGCCTGAATCGCCACATACTGCCCCCTCTTATTTAATGCCTGAAAAGTGGTTTGCTGACCCATCAAGACCATTGCCGCTGCCTACGGTCGATCACCGTCAGGTGGCGTCATGACTCCTCGCCCGGTACAGGCTGGGCCGGTCAGGGGTGCCGCGCGGAAGCCGACGTAGCCATCAGGGCGCACGAGGTAGCCATTCCCCCCGGTAGCGCCGTAGGCGCCCTGCAACTCACCAGCCTCATCGACGATCAACGGCAGCGAGTTGCCGTCGAGTCGTGCTGACGTGGCCGCACCGATCAGGTAGGTCTTCATCCGGCCTCTGGCCAGGGCGCTGGAAAGCTGCGCAAGCTCGGTGAAGACCGGCAGTTGCGCAATGTCGTCGGCGTAGAGCAGCAGTGTGTGATGCGGGTGGGCCAGCAGCTCGAACAACCGCAGCGGGTGGCTCACCGCGGCGCGGCGCAGGCCGCGGCAGTCCGGGGCGCGCTCCCCGGGCAGCGGTCCGCTCGAGCAGCCGCCGCTATCACCGACCAGCGGGCTGTCGCGGTAGTGCACGAGCAGCTGCGCCTCCCGACGGATCACCGTCGAGGGATCGGCCGGGCCGGCCTCGAAACACTCGCGGGCGTGACGCACTGTCCGGCTGACGACTTCCTCACCGACGGAATGGCGCTCGGCATGGTAGGAGCCCAGCAGCCCGTCAGCGGCAGCGCCCTGCGCGGCCAGCGCGAGCTTCCACGCTAGGTTGACACCGTCCTGGATACCGGTGTTCATGCCCTGAGCACCGGTCGGGTGGATATGAGCGGCGTCGCCATCGACGAAGACACGCCCCTGGCCGTACCGATCGGACAGCCGGTGGCTGATCCGGAACATCGACGACCAGCGCAGCGTGTGCGCCCGGGCTGGTTCGGGCGGTCCGTAGCGTTCTCCCACACCTCCAGCGTGCGCGGCTGGATGCCCAGGGCCTTGGCGTACTGCGGCGCCTCGACGAGCCGGTCGATTACCCGGCACGGCACTCCTCGTCGGAACAGCTCGATGCCTACGGTCAGGCCGACCGGACCCACCCCCCACCACGAGAACCTCATCCGTTACGACGGCCACCCCTTGCCTAGCAGGGACACAATCCGCTTACCGGAGGACGGTCACTCGGAGGGAACCGCCGAACGACCCTGTTGTCAACGTGGGCGATCCCTATCCGGACAAGGTTTTGCTCAGACGGTGAGGAGCGTCTTGATGGCACGGCGTTCGTCCATGGCTTTGTACCCTTCGGCGGCGTCTTCGAGCGGGAGGGTGAGGTCGAAGACTTTGCCGGGGTCGACCTGGCGGCGCCAGATCAGGTCGATCAGTTCGGGCAGGTACTGGCGGACCGGTGCGGGTCCGCCGTGCAGGTGTACGCCGGAGAAGAAGAGTTCCTCGCCGGGTAGTTGTACGTCATGGGCGACGCCGACGTAGCCGACGTGCCCGCCGGGACGGGTGGCGCGGATGGCCTGCATCATCGATTCCTGGGTGCCGACCGCCTCGATCACCGAGTGCGCGCCGAGCCCGTTGGTGAGGTCCTTGATCTTGGCCACGCCGTCGTCGCCGCGCTCGGCGACGATGTCGGTGGCGCCGAACTCTCGGGCCAGCGCCTGCCGGGACGCGTGGCGGCTCATCGCGATGACCCGGTCGGCGCCAAGCTGTCTGGCGGCCAGTACGCCGAGCAGGCCGACCGCGCCGTCACCGACGACCGCGACGGTCTTGCCCGGCCCGACATCTGCCGCGACGGCGGCGAACCAGCCGGTGCCGAGCACGTCGGAGGCGGCGAGCAGGCTCGGAACCAACTCCGCGGGCGGCGGCTGCGGGGTGGCGACCAGGGTGCCGTCGGCCAGCGGGATGCGCGCGAGCTCCGACTGCGCGCCGGTGGCCGCTCCGAGCTGACGGTGGACGCAGTGCGTCTGGTAGCCGGCCCGGCAGATCTCGCAGGTGTTGTCGGAGGCGAAGAACGACCCGACGACGAACTGGCCCGGCTCGATGGTCTTCACTCCGTTGCCAACCCGTTCGACGATGCCGACGTACTCGTGTCCCATCGGCGTCGGTTCGTCGAGCTTGTCTACCCCGCGATACGGCCACAGGTCCGACCCGCAGATGCAGGTCGCCGCGAGGCGGATGATCGCGTCGGTGGGCTCGATGATCGTCGGATCTTCACGGTCTTCTACCCGGACGTCGCCGGGGGCGTGCATGATGACGCCACGCATGATGACTTCTCCTCTTGTTGTCGGCTTGATCGATATCAGTGCGCACTTGTGCAGGCGAGTGCGTGCTCGGAGGCGGGTGCCGCGAGTGAGGGTTGGGCGGTGCGGCGGGTCAACAACGCGGCGAACGCCGTGACCGCGAGGGTGACCGACACGGTGGTGACGATTCCCAGCGGCATCATTGTGGCGGCGCCGGCTATCCCGACCAACGGGGCGGACACGCCGCCGAAGGCGAACCGCGCCATGCCGAGCAGCGAGGACGCGGTGCCGGCGATCTGCGGGTAATCGGCCAGCGCGAGGGTCGTGGCCGGCGGCGTGGTCACGGCGACGCCGTTCACCATCACCAGCAGCGACACGATCACGGCGGGCAGCGGCAGGGCGAACAGGCCGGCGGCGAGCAGGCCGAGAGCGCCTGACGCGCACATCGCAAGCCCGGCCACGAGGGTGCCGGTTACGCTCCACCGCTCGCTCGTGCGGCCGGCGAGGTATCCGAAGACCATGAACCCGGCCGAGTTCAGGCCGAACGCGACGGCGTACTGCTGCGGCGACAACCCGTAGATTCCCTGCAGCACGTAGGTCGCTCCGCTGAGGTAGGCGAACAGTGCCGCGTTCACGAAGCCCTGAACGAGCACCGCGCCCGCGAACCCACGGTTTGACAGCAGGATGCGGAAGTCGCGTCCGGTCTGGACGAATCCACCGGACGTGCGGAGGTGCCGAGGGAGAGTCTCGCGGTAGATCCGCGCGACGGCGACACCGATGACCGCGCCGATCGCCGCCAGGAACAGGAACAGACCACGCCAGTCGGTGACGCTGGCGAGCTGGCCACCCAGCAACGGTCCGATGATCGCGGCGAGACCGCCGAGCACCGTCAACCGGCCGTAGTAGCGGATGAGTGCTCCACCCGAGTAGATGTCGCGTCCGGCGGCCTGCGCGATCACGATACCCACGCCCCCAGCGAGTCCCTGGATCAGCCGGACCGCGATCAGCGACTCGATGCTCGGACTGGCCGCGCACAGCACGGAGGTGGCGATGTATGCGACGACACCCGCGTACAGCGGCATGGTTCGCCCGAAACGATCGGAGAGTGGACCAGCGACGAGCTGGCCGAGCGCGAGCCCGACCAGACACGCGGTGACGGTCAGCTGCGCCATCGAGGTCGCGGCACCGAGCTCGTGGGTCAGCGCCGGCAATGCAGGCAGGTAGAGGTCCATCGAGATCGGACCGAACACCGTCAGCACGAGCAGCAGCGTCGGAAGCAGCCGCCCGAGAGGGCGCTGTGAGCGGTATGAGGAGGTCGGCACGACATCGAGTACACGCCGCTACGTCCCACGCTGGGAGTCTCTGTTGTGGGGTGTACTGCCAGGGTACCCATCCCCGACCTGGGTCGACCTATGCTCACCGCATGGACAATCGGGCCGAGGTCCGGGAGTTCCTGATCTCCCGACGGGCGAAGGTCACGCCAGCCGAGGCAGGACTCCCCGCCGGCCCCAATCGGCGCGTTCTCGGGCTACGGCGAACCGAGATCGCACTGCTCGCCGGCGTCAGCGTCGAGTACTACGCCAAACTCGAACGCGGCGCCATCGCCGGCGCGTCCTCATCGGTTCTCGACGCCATCGCACAGGCACTGCAACTCGACGACACCGAACGAGCCCACCTGTTCGATCTCGCACGCGCCGCCGACGGCATCCCCACCTCCGGACGACCACGGCGGCGGGCAACCAAACAGAACGCCTCCCGCCCCAGCCTGCACTGGGCACTCGAAGCGATCACCGACGGCATCGCCTTCGTCCGCAACCCACAACAAGACCTGCTGGCCACCAACGCACTCGGCCGCGTCTTCTACACACCGCTGATCGGCGACGGCGGCCGCACCCCGAATCTGGCACGCTTCCAATTCCTCGACCCCGCCTCGCGGGACTTCTACCCGGACTGGGACCTGTTCGCGGAAATGTGCGTCGCCATCATGCGCGCTGAAGCAGGCCGCGACCCCCACGACCGCGGACTCCAGAACCTCGTCGGCGAGCTCTCCACCCAAAGCGAAACCTTCCGCACGCTCTGGGCCTCCCACAACGTCCGCACCCATGGAACCGGAACCAAACGATTCAACCACCCCGACGTAGGCGAGCTCGTCCTCGCCTACGAAGAACTCGCGATCACAGCAGAACCCGGCCTCGTCCTCATCATCTACACCGCCGAACCCGGCTCACCCTCCGCAGAACGCCTACAACTCCTCGCCTCCCTAGCAGCAGAACAGACCCCACAGGCAGCCCTGCAAGCGGACGACCACCCGCACTGACAGCCAACTCCGCTCGAACACCGTGCCAGCTGCCGTTGACGACGGTGCTCACTCGCAGTTGAAGCGTTCGGGCTGGTTGAAGTCCAGTTGCACGGTGGCGATGGTTTCCTCGTGTCCGCGCCCGTCCCGGACTTGCAGATCGAGTTTCGGCCCGTAGAACGCCGCCTCTCCTTCGGCTTCGACCAATTCGAGCCCGCGGTCGGCCAGGTCGACAGTCTTGGCGACCTCGCGCAGCGCTTGTTCGGCGTGCTCCCATTGTTCGGTCGAGCCTAGATAAGCCGCACTGGCGTCCCGACGCGATAGGCGCACGTATCCGACCGACAGGCCCAAGACCTCCTGAGCACGCAAGGCCGAGCGCAGCGCACGGGCCGCCTCGTCTGCCACCTGGTCCGGTCGGCAGAAAACATGGGTGTCATCCGGGTTGATCTGGCGCACCCGGCTGGGCCCAGCAAGGACGCCGGATCGCTTGGCGCGGAACATCGGGGCCAGCTCGTTGAGCCGGATCGGCAACTCGCGGTAGGAGTGACGGAGCCATGCTCCGGGGCTTGTGTGTGCGGTCAGTGCAACCCGTCAGCGCCGGAGTGGACCCCGCGTCGTCGTCCACTGAACAGGTCGCATGCGCCGGGTCTAGAGCACACCCTCCGACCGCAGAGAACCCGTTTATTAGACGAAGGAGCTACCGCCGCGCAGCCGGTCACACGTGGAAATCGCACTCCCGGGGCGTGACGTATCTGGTGGATGTACGGGACGGATGAGATCCGCGACAGTCAAGCCATTGCGGTGACCGTGCTCGACATCGGCCCTCACCACTGATCTTTCGCAGAGCCATCTTGAGCCGGGACGAGAAAACGGTACCCGTCAGCAAGATCATCCGCCCTTGCCGGGGGCGGCACTTCTCTTACCTCTCTTCTTACCGTCGGCCCTATACGCTGGGTCGCGCTCACGGCGAACGGTCGGCTTTTTTCCCTTGATGGTGGTGCGCCGCAGAGCTGCGATCACCTCGTCGACCGCGGACTCGGGCACCTCCACCAGTGAGAAGCGATCGGCGATCTCGATCGCCCCGATGTCGCGGCCACCGAGACGGGACTCCCCGGTGATCGCGCCGACCACGTCCTGTGGCCGGATCCCGGTGCTACGCCCGACACCGAGGAGCACGCGCGTCATCCCACCTGTCCGGTCACGACCGCGCCGCGCTTCGCGCCTATCGGCGCCATCGAGATCTGGCCGCTTCCGCCCGGGCTCCTCCGCGACCTCTGGAAACTCCTCTTCGTCAGTTTCGCTCCCAAGGGACTCGTGAGCCAACTTCACCGCAGCCAGCGCCACCTCCATGACATCGAACTCGTCAGCGAGCGTTTCGACCACGACACGGAAACGCTCCAGGTCGTCAGTGAGGAGGCTTTCCTGCAGCGCGGCACGGGTGAGCTCTAGGCGTCGTGCGCGCAGATCGGCGATCGTGGGCACCTTTTCTACTGTGATCCGCTGCTTGGTCACCCGCTCGATCGCCTTGAGCATCCTGTGCTCCCGCGGCTCGGCTAAGGTGATCGCCACACCCCCGCGGCCAGCACGGCCTACCCGGCCGATGCGATGTACATACGCATCGGGCGCTGAAGGAACGTTGTAATTGACGACGTGGGTCAGTTGCTCGATGTCCAGGCCCCGAGCGGCCAGGTCGGTAGCGATGAGCAGATCCGCGGTCGCGTTGCGCAGGCGCCCCATTACCCTGTCACGTTGCTCTTGGCCCATCCCACCGTGCAGTGCCTCGGCGCGGTAACCGCGTCCGTTCAAGGTCTCGGTGAGCTGGTCGACCTCTTCCCGGGTCCGGCAGAAAACGATCGCCGCCGAGGGCGCCTCCACATCTAACACTCGTCCGAGAACAGCGGGTTTTTGCACGCGAGAGACCACATACGCGCTCTGCCGCACCAGCGGCCCAGTACCTGCAGCTGTCGTCTCGCGGCCCATCTCAATCCGGACCGGATCACGCAGGTGGCGGCGAGCGATCCTGTCGACGCGAGACGGCATCGTCGCGGAGAACAGCACGGTTTGCCTATCGTCAGGAATGCCGTCGAGAATCGCCTCGATATCCTCGGCGAACCCCATATCGAGCATCTCATCCGCCTCATCCAGCACAACCGTCTTCACACCGCGCAGACGAAGTGTCCCCCGACCGATATGGTCCATTGCGCGGCCAGGTGTAGCGACCACGACATCGACCCCGCGTTCCAGCACCCGCAACTGCCGGCCGATCGGCTGCCCGCCATAGATCGGAAGGACGCGGACGCCAAGATCACGGCCGTAGCGGTGGAACGCTTGTGAGACCTGCATGGCCAGCTCACGGGTGGGTACGAGCACCAACGCCTCCGGCACCGCACCTCGCCCGTCACCGGACATTCGCTGCAACACCGGCAACGCGAACGCGGCCGTCTTTCCGGTCCCCGTCGCCGCCTGACCCAGCAGGTCACGCCCCTGCAGCAACGGCGGGATCGCCTCGCGCTGAATTGGCGTGGGCTCCTCATAGCCAAGCCCAGCCAGCGCCCGCAGCAATTCGGGCCGCAGCGCCAGATTGGCGAAGCCCGACGCGTCCTCGGACGCGTTCAAACTCATCATCACCCCTCCTGGTCCCGCTCCCGTCCATCCGCGCTCACTCAAACAGTGCATCCCTGTGTTAGTCGAGGTAGTCACGGAGCGTCTGGGAGCGGGAAGGGTGGCGCAGCTTGGACATCGCCTTGGTTTCGATCTGCCGGATGCGTTCTCGGCTGACACCGTGGACGTGGCTGATTTCATCAAGCGTGCGTGGTCGGCCGTCAATGAGCCCATATCTCAACCGGACAATGCTGGCCTCTCGCTCGGAGAGCGTGGCCAGTATGGAGCGCAGGTCATCCCGAAGCAGGGTGAAGGAGACCGCATCCATGGCGACCACGGCCTGAGAGTCCTCGATGAAATCGCCCAGCTGAGAGTCGCCCTCGTCGCCGATGGTCTGATTCAGCGACAGGGGTTCCCGGGCGTATTGCTGAAGCTCCAACACCTTGCCAGCGGTGATGTCCATCTCCTTGGCCAACTCCTCGGCAGTGGGCTGGCGACCGAGATCCTGGAGCAACTCGCGCTGGATTCGGCCCAGTGTGCTAATTATCTCGCCGATGTGCACCGGAATCCGGATGGTCCGGGACTGGTCGGCCATCGCTCGGGTGAGCGATTGCCGGATCCACCAGGTGGCGTAGGTGGAGAACTTGTAGCCCTTGGCGTAATCGAACTTCTCCACCGCTCGGATCAGACCGAAGCTGCCCTCCTGAATCAAATCCAGAAAAGCCATCCCGCGGCCGGTGTAGCGCTTGGCCAGCGAGACTACCAAACGCAGATTGGCCTCCACCAAGTGGTTTCTCGCGCGCTGGCCGTCACTGACGATTAAGCGCAGATCCCAGCGCAGCTCGGAGGAGAGCTCGGCGGTGATGTCTCCGACCCGACCGAGCTGCTCGGCGGCATAGAGCCCGGCCTCGATGCGCTTGGCCAGATCCACCTCCTCCTCGGCGTTAAGCAGGGCCACTCTGCCGATCCGTTTGAGATACGCCCGTACCGAGTCGGCCGAGGTGGTGAGCTCGGCGTCTTTGCGGGCTTGGCGCAGCGCCTGTGACTCCTCCTCATCCCACACGACCTCCTCGGACTGCTCCGCATTGCCCAACGACTCCGCAGAACCCTCACCGCCCGCGCTACCCGGCAGGACGTGGCCATCCGGCGACTCGAGGGACACTGGACTAGGTTCGCCGCGCTCGAATCTCCCATCCTCGATCGGCGCCGCTCGCGTCTTTCTGGGCGCCTTGGTCACTCGGCGACCGTCAAGGGATACCCGGCAACGCTCACCGTCTCACTCCTCGACCCGGTTCCCGGTGACACCCGAGTTTCTGGTGGCAACCTCACCGAGCACTCGATGCGGGCAACACGACTTCAGCTCCTCCAGGACTCCATTGCTAGCGCGGTACTCCTGAACTGTACGGGGTCGGTTGCTGGTCGGCGTGGCGCTCGGCACGGTCAGTCGCTCGAGCGCCACCCGGTGGTTACCGGACGACCGGCTCCTCACTTGCGGTGAGTGCTGGGAACGCCGCGATCGTCACCAGCTACGCTGGTCTCGATCGAAGCTTCTGATCCCGCTGGAAGACCAGTTGGTACAGCATTGACCGGTGTGCTCGGGAGCCTGCGGGCCACCTCGTGCGGACAGTGAGCGAGGACTCCCGCTTGTGCGGTGTCGTCGTCCGGTGGGGAAAGAGGACGCAAGCCGTAGAGCACGAGCACACCGTGCACGACCTCGTCGAGGCGGTCGGTCCCTTCGATCGGGTCGTCTTGCCCGAATGAGCGAGGCCGGCCGGGCGAGCCAGCTAGACCTCCGCCAGCTACTCCACGGCTACATGGACGGGGTTGCCGCGGCCAGCAGGATCCACAACCAGCGAAAGGCGCATCTTGACTGATCACGTAACACCGCACAACCAGGACGACGGGTTGTTCCGCACGGCTGGGCAAGAAGACGAGCGGCAGCCGGCGTCAGACATCACCGACGTTAGACCATTGACGCGACCGTCCCAGAATCTGTTCCCCCACGCAGTCAACCGCGAAACAGCGAAGCACCAGCATCCGACCGCTCAGCGCGACGATGCGGCGATGCGATCGCTGCGGTTTCCCTTCCACGAAAGCGACCGTCGATAGCGGACGAGCGGGTTGCAGTTGCGTTCCTCACCATCACGCTTGGTGAGACTGCTGCGCGCGCGAGGACGTGGCGACCGCATCGTCGTCGCTCAACGAGCCTGCGTTCGTTACCCCAGCTATGGCTAAACAGCTTCGGATGCGCCGCGTGCGCGTGACCAGCGGCCGCATGCTGCTGGCGCTCGGCCTTCTGTTGGCAACCAGCACCGAACTTGCGCTCCCAGCCCAGGCTGAGCCGTGCTCGTCGACGGGCCCGGACTGCTCCGATCAAGGATTACCGCCTGGCCACCAGGATCAACCGAACCCACAGCTCAGCTCGGGATCGACAAAAGCAGTAGTAACCCGGGTCGACCTGGTGTGGCTGTGCGCGGAAGCGGAAGACCGACGAGTGCACCGAGATTTCACCGACGAGATCGGTCGTGGTTGGTGCACCAAAGCAAAAGATGGCACACCACTGTTTCAACTGGTGACTAAAAAAGATAACAATCCCGACCCGACCGGCTTCTCGTTCGGTCTCCGCATTGAGATTAACCGCGTCAGCGGGTCCGGACCGGTCACAGTCGGACCGTTCTGGGCCTATGACAAAGATGGGCCTACAGCCGGCGAAATCCTGGGAGAGACCCCGGCCATGGTGACCTTCGTCGAAGGTCAAACATCAAAGATATCCGGTTTTGAGTTCTGGGTTAAATGCAAGGACCCGGACGGTGATGGACTGCTCGGCGACGGCCCCCCGAACAATGTAACCACGGGTCTGGTATTCGGCGGCAGCGTAGGCAATGAAGGCAACAGTCACGAAGGAGACAAGCCCTGGTTTCCTTTCAGAAAGCCAGATCCAGCCGAGATCAATGTGACCACAAAACATGACCACCCCACAAAGGTGTCAAGCAACGAATTTTTGACCTTATGCACGTAAGCCGATATGATCTTCGCGTTCCGGGAAACAAAGCTTGAGGGTGCCGCCCGACGGATGTGTGCCACCATCGGATGGTGAGTATCGGGCCGACCGGCGAGGCTGACGACGCTCGGCGCCGGCCAGGGAGTCGATCGGCTCTCGATCCTCGCGCGGAATCAGTCGGCGCCCTATCTGTTCGCGCTGGCGCGCGGCAAGCTGTGCGTGGTGACCGGCGCCGGCGACGCCCGGTCCTGGCTGCACGACGCGCTGGGGTATTTCGTGTCGGCGCAGCTGCCGGTCGATGCCGCCCCGACCCAGCTCGAACTGGCGAAAGCGCTTGCGTCGATGACTCCGGCGGCGGTCAGCGCAACGAGGAGACAGTGCGGCGATTGTTCGCCGCACTCACCGCGAACGACGCGGGCACGATGGACCAGCCGGCCAGCGCCTCCGTAACCAGGCAGCGGGACCGGGCAACGGTGTCCTGCCAGAGCGTATGGAGCTGGTCGGGGCCCAAGGGGGCTCCGGCTCTCGTCCGTGCAGCCACTGGGAGAACCACGAGTCCTCGACGTATGCCAGGTGCTCGACCATCCCGCCCAGGGTCATCGATGACGGGGCGACCGTCGCCTTCAGGCCGGTCGCGCCGAGTCCCCGCACTTCCACACCAGGGTCGCGCGCTGGTATTCCAGGAAGCCCAGGAGGGTGGCGATCTCGTCGCCCATGAGGGGAGGTTCGGGCCGACCCGGTTGATCGCAACCCCGGCGGTTCACCCGCGGGCCCACTCGGGTAACACTGCTGCGATGACGCGGGGAGTCGTGGCCGCCGGGCATCCGCTGACCGCCGAAGCGGGCGCGAGCGCGCTGCGTGCCGGTGGCAACGCGGTCGACGCCGCCCTCGCCGCGATATGCGCGTCGTTCGTCTGCGAGCCGCTGCTCACGGGCCTGGGCGCCGGTGGCTACCTGCTCGTCGGAACCCCAGGTGGGGACGACATGCTGCTGGATTTCTTCGTCGAGGCGCCTGGACGTGGCGCCGACCGGCCGCGGCGCCCCCAGCTCGTGCCGGTCTCAGTCGTCTTCGGTGACGTGGTCCAGGTCTTCCATGTGGGCGCCGCGTCCGTCGGCACCTATGGTTGCCCGGCCGGGATCTGCGCGGCGCACGTACGGTTCGCTTCGCTGCCCCTGGCCGAGCTGGTGGCGCCCGCAGTGCGCATGGCCCGCGAAGGCGTAGCGCTCAACGCCCAGCAGACCTACATTTTCGAGCTGCTCTCCCCGATCATCGCGACCTCGCCGGAGGCGCGCGCCCTGTACGCCGAGACGCCGCCGCGCGAGGGCCAGGTCCTGCGCCTGCCGGAGGTGGCCGACAGCATGGAGCGCTTGGCCGGCGAGGGTGCGGCGCCGTTCTACACCGGCGAGGTCGCCGCGGCCGTGTGCGACTGGGTCGGTGAGCGCGGCGGCATGCTCTCCCCCACCGACCTCGCCGCCTACCAGGCGGTGCCACGAGAGCCGATCGACATCAGCTACCGCGGACTGCGCGTGCGGACAAACCCCCCGCCCTCGGCCGGCGGCATTCTGATCGCGGCGGTCCTGGCCGAGCTGGACCGCGAGCCGGCCCCGCCCACCCGCGAGCGGCTCGTCGCGGCGATGATCGACGCCCAGCGCGCGCGCACCGCAGCGTTCATGGACAGCCTGCACCTGCGCGGCTTCCAGGAGGAGTTCCTCGGCGCCCGTCGGAGTGTCGGCGGTAATACCACGCACATCTCGGCGATCGATGAGGACGGTTGGACTTGCACGACGACGGTGAGCAACGGATCATGCTCGGGCATCGTCGTGCCCGGGACCGGGCTGCACCTGAACAACATGCTGGGTGAAGCGGACCTGAATCCGTCGGGCTTCCACCTGCACCCACCGGGGCGCCGGCTGCCGTCGATGATGGCGCCGACGCTCGTCCGGCGCGCGAACGGCGCTGCCGAGTTGGCCCTCGGCTCGGCGGGCTCCAACCGCATCCGCTCGGCGATCCTCCAGGTGATCTCCAACGTTGTGGATCGGGGCATGGGGCTTGCCGAGGCAGTCCAGGCTCCGCGGCTGCACTGGGAGGACGGCGTACTCTACGTCGAGCCCGGCGCCGAGCCCACAAACCTGGACGGAATCGTGATCGCGCGCTTCACCGAGCCCAATGTCTTTTTCGGCGGCTGTCAGGCGGTGCGGCGCGACCCGGACTCGGGCCACATGGTCGGTGCCGGCGACCCGCGTCGCGGCGGCGCCGTCATCGCAGTGTGAGCGTCACATCACAAGGCGAGCACACCGGCCGCCCACAGCTGCCATTCGACGTTACCCTGGGCGATCAACGCCGAGGCCTGCTCACTGAGCGCCTGATCGTTGTGGTCGAGCGCGTAGGCCAGCACCGCCTCGTCCCACGCCTGCCCGTGCGCAGCGTTGCTCCCGGACCCTGTTCGCCTGCCCGGGCGTGAGCGCCTCGGGACCGGTCGGTTCGTCCGGGTGTCGCTTGAACAGCAGCCGGATCTGCTTGACCACCGGATTCTTCAGCAGGTCCTTGGCGATGTCCTTGCTGACGTCGCCGGCCATGGCACCCAGCACCGGCAGCACCGCACTCGACGCCAGCAGCAGGTACGGCGTCATCATCGCCACAGTGATCCCCGACCCGAGGGCACTGTCGCCGCTCGTCGGGCACGAGCTGAGCAGTGAGATGTCGGTTCTCGTCGAAACTTGACGTCGCAGGTATAGACAGACGCAGAGACGGGCATCTTCGTTATGCGCACAATTCGTATCACCGGGGAGTGATCCAATGAGCGATGCCGGAAAGGACATAGACGAGGCCGCGGAGCCGTTCATGGAACAAGCGAGGGAGGCGCTCGGCGACGTGACCGCCGACGAAGATATGGACAACGCTGCGAATCCTGCGCCGCGGCTCGGTGAGCGCGGTGGCAGCCGCCCGCAGACCGACATGCCCCCCAAAGTAGACCGCGATTGATTTTCCTGAGTTGGCCGCGTGACCGCCTTGAAGCCCGATCAGACGTGCGCGCCTAGGCTGCAGCCATGTCGGCGCCACCGCACCGCGCGCGGATCGAGGACGTGCACGAACTGGCTTCAGGCATGCCCTATGTGACGGTCGAACGCGGACCGCGCGGCAACCCGGTTTATCAAGTTGGCGGCAAATCGTTCGTCTTCTTCCGCACTCCCCGGCCAGACGCAGTTGATCCCGAGACCGGGGAACGCTATACGGACGTGATCATCTTTTGGGTAGCGTCCGAGTCCGACAAGCAGTCATTGGTCCAAGATCAAGCATCGCCGTTTTTCACCACCCCACACTTCGACGGCCATCCATCGGTGCTGCTGCGAGCGAGCCGGATCGGCGAGCTCACCCGGCAGGAATTGGCCGAAATAGTCCAGGACGCCTGGCTGTCTCGAGCATCGAACCGCCGAAGAACGACCTGGCTCAAGACGCACCAGTAGCAGGCAGGATGGCCGGGCCAGCCGACCAGTGATGAGTTTTTCCAGCTACGGCGGTCTGCACGGTTGTCAGGCATCGGACGACGGTAAGGGGTGCAGGATGGGCAAGCTGGTGGTGACCGAGTTCGTTTCCCTGGACGGGGTATTCGAGGATCCTGGCGGCAGCGAGAGTTTCGAGCACGGCGGCTGGACGTTCACCTTCGACCGCGGCGCCGACGGCGACCAGTTCAAGCTCGCTGAACTGCAAGCGGCCGACGCCCAGCTGTTGGGCCGGATCACCTATGAGGCGTTCGCGAAGGCATGGCCGTCGATCACCGACGAGGTCGGCTTCGCCGAGAAGATGAACAACATGCCCAAATATGTGGTGTCGTCCACGCTGGCGAACGCGGAATGGACGAACTCCACGGTCCTGCGGGGCCCGCTCGATTCTCAGATTCCCGCGTTGAAGGCCCGCCACGCGGGCGACATCCTCGTCGCCGGCAGCGGCCAGCTCGTCAGTGGCCTGATGCAACACGACCTGGTCGACGAGTTCCGGTTGATGGTCTTCCCGATCGTGCTCGGCACCGGCCGGCGGCTGTTCGCCGGCAATATCCCGGTCACCCGGCTGGGCCTGGTCAGTACCACTCCGGTCGGCCCGGACGGGGTCACCATCCTCACCTACACCCGTACCGATAATCCGCGCTGACTTCGGGTTAGGGCACCGAAGCAAGAGGGTTGTCAAGCCGGCACCCTGAGGCTGGCACCGTCCTGCCGCAGAGCCCACTACCGCCTCTCGGTGGCGTATGGTTGTCCGGACATCGACACCGGGCAAAGTGGAAGGCCGCGAGGGATGGCGCGTCGCGACCGGGCCAAGGCGGTCGACCGGAGCAGTCCGCTTCCCCTGTGGGCACAGGTCCAGGACGACCTGCGCAGGCGGCTGGGCTCCGGCGCGTTCGTCGAGCGCTTCCCTACCGAGCTGGAGCTGGTCGAGCAGTACGCGGTGTCCCGGCACACCATCCGGGAGGCGCTGCGCCGGCTGCGTGATTCCGGTGTGCTCGACTCGGCTCGCGGCCGGGGTACCTGGCTCGCGCCGCAACCCATCGAGCAGCCGCTGGGCAGCCTGTACAGCCTGTTCCAGGAAGTCGAAGCCCGGGGACTGCGGCAGCGCAGCGACGTGCTGGCGTTGCGCACGGAACACAACTCGGAAGCGGCGAAGCGACTGGAACTGCCAGCCGACGCCGAGCTGGTGTACTTGGAGCGGCTGCGGTGGGCAGACGAGGAGCCACTGGCCCACGATCGGATCTGGTTGCCGGCGGCCCTTGCCGCGCCGCTGCTGAACGCCGAGTTCACCAGCGGCGGGCTCTACGACGAACTCGCCACCCGTTGCGGGGTGCGCCTGACCGGCGGCCGGGAACGGATCAGCGCGGTGGTGCCGGATGCGGCCACCAGGTCACTGCTGGCCGTTCCCCGCGCGGTGGCTTGCCTGCTCATCGAACGCACCGGCTGCCTGCACCGCCGGCCAGCCGAATGGCGGATGGCCACGGTACGCGGTGACCGGTTCGCCGTCCTCACCGACTGGGGCCCGCGCGGCAACATTCTGCGGGCGGACAGCGGTGTCACAGCCCTCGCGAGTGCGGGTTTCTCGCCTGTTGCGGGTGCCGCTGGAACAGCCAGAACAGCCACGCCAGCGACGGCACCAACACCACGGCACCCGCTATCAGGGTGATCAGCATCGCCCGCAGCGTCGGTTGGCCGGCGGCCGCGTTGCCGATGCTCAGCGACGGCACCAGAAGTAGCGGGAACTGCGCGACGGCCCAGGCCCACAGCACAGTGGTCACCGCCAGCGCCGCCGTGATCCGCACCAGCCGGTATCGGCGGGTGATGAGTAACCACAGCGAGGCCAGCCCGGCCGCCGCGGATGCAGCTACCACGGGCAGCGCCCGTCCGGTGAGCCCGGCGAACAGCAGGGGCGCGTCAGCATGCAGGATCGCGATGCCGGCCAGCGCCACCGCCCCGACGGTCAGGCCGGTGCCGAGCGCGCGGCGGCGGAATGCCTCGGCCAGGTCATGCTGGGCGGCCCGGACCGCGTCGGCGCACAAATAGACGGCGGCCAGGTAGGCGCAGATGCCCACCGCAAGCACCCCAGCGAGCAATGAGGTGGGGTTCAGCCAGCTACCCAGCACGTCTCCCTGGGCCAAACCGGGCGGCACCCGCCCGGAAGCGATCCCGCCGGCCACGGTGCCCAGGAAAAACGGGGTGAGCACCGAGGAGCTCGCGAAGGCCGCGCCGAACAGCCGCCGCTGCGCAAGCGCCTCGACGTTCTTGCGGAAGGCGAACGCGGCGCCCCGGGCGATGACCCCGAGCGCGACTCCGGTGAGCGGGATGTAGAGCGTGGAGGCGATCGCGGCGAATGCCGGCGGGAAGCCGGTCCAGAGCACGACCAGGACGAAGACCAGCCAGACGTGGTTGGCCTCCCACACCGGCCCGATCGCGTGCTCGATCAGCTCGCGCTGCCGCGCACCGCGAGTCGCACTGCCGGCGACCAGATCCCAGCCACCCGCGCCGAAGTCGGCGCCGGCCAGCAACGCGTAGGCGGTCAGGCCGACCCACAGGCAGACCAGCACGGCGTCGGCGAGGCTCATATGCATCTCAAATGACGCTGTATTCCTGCACGTCGGACTCCTGCGGCGCGATCGGCACCGGGCGGTGCCGAGCCAGCCGGCGCAGCACCGCCACGGTCGCAACGGTGAGCAGCGTGTAGATGACCAGCACCGCATAGAACCCGTAACGCAACCCGGGAGCCGGGTTGATCGCGTCGGTGACGGTCATCAGGTGGTAGACGATCCACGGTTGGCGGCCCACCTCGGTGGTCACCCAGCCGGCCTCCATCGCCACCGTCGCAGCGACTCCGGCCACCGCCACCGCGCGAAGGAACCACGGTGTCGCGGGCATCTCGCGGCGACGCCACCACGACCAGGCCAGCCAGCCACCCAAGGCAAGCAAGGCGAAACCGATCCCGACCATCAAGTCGAAGGCCAGGTGCACCAGTGTCACCGGCGGGCGCAGCGTGGCGGGCACGACATCCAGCCCCTGTACCACGCCCTGCGGATCGAGGTGCACGAGCAGCGACAGCCCGTACGGAATCTCCAGCGCCCCATGCAGGCGATCACCGCTGTAGTAACCACCGATCGCGATCGGCGCCGCGGCGCCGCTGTGGTACAAGCCCTCCATCGCGGCGAGCTTGGTCGGTTGGTCGAAGGCGACCATCCGGGCCGCCCAGTCACCGACCACGATCTGCGCCGGAGTGGCGGCGATGGCCAGGGTCAGCGGCAGCAGCAGCCCGAGCCGGTGGTAGCGGTCCCGCCGGCCACGCAGCATGGCCACCGCGTATACCGCCGCCGCAGCGAACCCGGTGACCATGATCGCGGCCAGGATCATGTGGGTGGTCTCCGGGCCGGTGGCCGGGTTGAACATCGCCGCCCACGGGTCCGGGTCGACCACTCGCCCGTCCACCAGCCGGAATCCGCGGGGAGTGTTCATCCAGGCGTTGGCCGCGACAACGAAGAACGCCGAGGCCACCCCGGCGACCACGATCGGCAGCCCGGAGGCCAGGTGCACCCGCGGCGGCAGCCGATCCCACCCGTACAGGTAGATGCCCAGAAAAATGGCCTCGACGAAAAACGCGAAGCCCTCCAGCGCGAAGGGGAACCCGTAAACCTCCCCGTAGCGCTGCATCAGGCCGGGCCAGAGGATGCCCATCTCGAATGACAGGATCGTGCCGGATACCGCGCCCACCGCGAACAGCACGCCCATCGCCCGCGCCCAGCGGCGCGCCAGGAGCTGGTAACGCATCTCACCAGTGCGGATTCCGCGCCACTCCGCGAAGAGCACTAAGGCCGGAAAGCCAACCCCGAAGCAGGCGATGATGATGTGCCAGCCCAGCGAGAAACCCATCTGCGACCGGGCCGCGACGAAATCACCGATGCCGGCGGCCCGGAGGAGTTCGAGCACGACCATGGCAGGCACCTCCCCAGCCCGAGCAGTGTACCGCGCTTTGTCCGGACAATGACGCCTTTTCGTAGCTGCCGGCGGCGGGTACCGTCTCGTTGTCCGGACATTAGGATGGTGACGGACGGAGGAGCGCGAGGTGATCCTGCAACAGTTCTACCTGGCTTGCCTGTCGCAGGCGTCCTACCTGGTGGCCGACGAGGCTTCCCGGCGAGCGGTGGTCGTCGACCCGCGACGCGACGTCAGGGAGTACCTGGAAGCGGCCCGCCACCAGGGTCTGTCCATCGAGCTGGTCGTGCTGACACACGTACACGCCGACTTCGTACCCGGGCACAGCGAGTTGGCGGCGCAGACCGGTGCCGAGGTCGGGATGGGCGCGGCCGCACCGGTGAGCTTCCCGATCCGGCGGCTTGCCGACGGTGAGCGGATCCACCTCGGCGACCCGCACGACGGCGTGATGATCCAAGTGCTCGCCACCCCCGGGCACACTCCCGAGTCGATCACTCTGGCGGTCTACGAACATGCCCGTGACACCGTCCCGGCGGCGGTGCTGACCGGTGACACCCTGTTTCTCGGCGACGTCGGACGCCCGGACCTGCTCGGCTCGGTCGGGCGCACCGCCCAGGAGATGGCCCGCGAGCTGTACCGCTCGCTGCGGACCCGGATCCTGCCGCTGCCCGACGAGGTCCTGGTCTATCCCGGCCACGGCGCGGGCAGCGCGTGCGGCAAGTCGCTGTCGTCGCAAACCGTGTCCACCCTGGGCCAGCAGCGCGCGGTGAACTACGCGCTGGCCCCGATGAGCGAGGACGAGTTCGTCACCACGGTCATCGAGGGCCTACCCGAGCCGCCGGCCTACTTCGCGCAGGAGGTGACCCTCAACCGCGCCGGGCACGACGCTTTCGATCCGGATGCCACCATCCCGGAGATCCCGGCCGCGGAGGCGGTACGCCGTGCCGAAGCCGGCGTGCTGCTCCTCGACGTGCGGGATGACCAGGCCTTCGCGGCCGGTCACCTGCGCGGCGCGGTCAACGTCGGGCTGTCTGGGCGCTTCGCCGAGTACGCCGCGGCAGTGCACGCACTGGAGCAGCCGGTCATCCTCATCGGCAACGCCGGCGAGGCTGCCGAGGCTCGGCTGCGGTTGGCCCGAGTCGGCATCGACACCGTGGCCGGCGCGGTCACCGATCTCGACGCCCTGATCGCCCAACCGGACCTGACGTCCACCCAGAGCCGGCTGACCAGCCAGCAGGCCGCCGAGTGCATCGCCACCATCGCCGACCTCCAGGTAGTGGACGTCCGGGGTCCGGGTGAATTCGCCGGTGGCGCCCTGCCCGGTGCGGTGAACCTGCCGCTGCCCAGATTGCGCGAGCTGATGTCTACGCTCGATCCGGAGCGGCCGGTCCTGGTGAATTGCGCCGGCGGTTACCGATCCATCGCGGCCGCGAGCCTGCTGGCGGCCAACGGTTTCGCCGACGTCTCCGACCTCATCGGCGGCTGGAACGCCTGGCAATCCGAGTGAGTCCGCCGAGAGCGTGGTCCAGCGTGTGGTCGAGGTCGGCGCTGTGGGCGCTGGCGCGACATCCGGGGTAGACCCAGAACCGGTCCCGGATCTGGACATCGCGGCGCAGCGCGGCTGCGGCGGACCGGGCGGTTGCGCGCGACCTCCGCGGGGACGGCACCCCAGCCGGGGACCTCACCGGGGTGCTCGTCGCGTCCGAGCACAACTCCGGACCGGGCGCCGTCTCGGCCAAGTCCGCGGGAATCGCCTGCCGAACCATCACCACCCGTACGCTACAAAACAGGTCTGACAGTCTGCGGGCACTCACCGCAGCAATACCATCGCGCACGTGGAGAGCACGTGACCGCCGGAGCGGCCGCCAGCTTGACCGGCTTGCTGTTCGCCTTGATCTATGTCCTGGTGGTGTTCGTGGTCCAACCGCTGTTGCTGCACCGCCGGACAGGACACTCTGCCTGGTTGGCGAGCCTGGGTGCCAACCGCGCGGAGCGCAGCGCCAACGTCTTGTTCCTCGTGGCCTGCGGCCTCGAGTTGGCGAATCCCTCGCTTGCGCTGGCCGGAATCCGTCCGATCGGGACGGTGCTACCACCGGCAGTGGCAGGGCTGAGCGCGCTGCTGTTTCTCGGCGCGCTGGTCCTCGCCGTCCACGCCCAGCGCACGATGGGCTCCGCCTGGCAGACCGGCATCAACCCGCAGTTCAGAACGCCGCTAATCGTGCATGGTCCGTTCCGGCTAATCCGCAACCCGACATATACCAGCGTGTTTGCCAACGGGCTGGCGGTCGGTCTGCTGGTGCCTACCGCGCTCGCCGCCGTTGCGGTGCTGGTGTGCCTGGCTGCCCTACAGATCCAGACTCGCCTGGTGGAGGAGCCGCACCTCAAACGGCTGCATCAGCGCGTCTACCGCGATTACGCGGCCCGGGTCGGCCGGTTCTTGCCGCTAATCGGCCGGTTACGCAGGACCGGCTGAAACCCGTCGCTGCCACCGATGATGCTTCAGACCGGCAGCGCGAGTGCGGTCACCACGATGAGAACCACCACCGAGGCGCCGATCAGGCGGACCTGCCAGCGGGCCGTGAGTTGGTCCGGCAGCGGTCGCCGGGCCAGCTGGTGTCCGCGCTGCCGGCCCACGAGGTAAGTGGCCACCACGATCACCGCAGCCAGCCCGGCTGGTAGCAGGCGCAGCGGCCCGGTGTAGTTGTTGAGGTCGCGCAGCAGCAGCAGCGCACCGTTGCCGAGCACGCCCAAAGACGTGCGGTGCCACGACAGCGTGGTCCGCTCGGGCTGCAAGCCGTCATCCGGTGATCGGCGGCCCGGAGATGTACTCACCTGCCGACCATCTTGCTGACCACCAGCACGAACCCGAGCAGCGCGACCAGGATCAAGCCACCGGCGAGCACCCACGGGACGCGGTGGCGGGGTAGCGGCAGGCCACGACGGATGGCGTGGTCGACCTGCTCCCAGCGGCGCAGTCCCCCGCCAGCGGTGATCACTGCGAGCGCTGCGAGCAGGCCGCCCGCGACGTGCCGAGCGCCCGGCACCGGGAACTCCGGGACCAGCTGTACCACTGCCACGGCCGCGGCCAGCAGCGCCAGCGCCGTGCGCAACCAGGCCAGGAAGGTCCGCTCGTTGGCCAGCGTGAAGCGATAGTCCGGCTCGAATTCCTCCTCGGCGTCCTGCGGGATGTTCATCCCGACGGCCTTCCGGTCACGAGCGACCCCTTTTCCACGGTGGTCAGGATGCACCGCCCGACCGGCCCGTCCGCAGCCGCGGCGTCGCCTGTCGAGCCGGACCGGATCGCTTCCGTGCGCGCGGTGGCCCGGCGTAATCTGCTAGGCCGCCCGCACCTGCGACCAGGCTGCTTCCAACGGGATGGGAAAGCGACATGAACTGGACATGGAATATCCGCAGCCGTGACGGGGCGATGAACGGCCTGGAGTTCGCGCGTTGCACCACCGCCGGCGGGTTCAATCGAGTGCTCATCCACGCCGCGCCGGCCCAGGCGAAGATCGAAGTCATCGCCGACGACGACCGGGTCGTGGTCCGTGGCGATGTCGATCGGGACGGTGAATACTCCCCGATGACCTTGGTCGAGCTCGACGGGTCGGCCCTGCGCCGCAGCGAGGTGTGGCCCACCGAGGAGCTTTACGGGTTGCCCGTGCTGCTCTCCGGTGGCGAGGTAGGCGTTCTCCAGAAGTGGCAGCACGCCGAGGACCACAGTTGGTGGCGGTGGTCCGTCGAGTTCTCCAACCACGTCGGCCGTCCTGCCGACTGGGCGCCCCTGGGCCAGCAGATCCGTCGCTAACAGCTCGAGGCCAGCCGAAGCAGCTGACGCAATGCCGGCCAGACCCGCTGGCCGAGGGCTGCGTCGGCGGCGGGGGTGCCCAGAACCGCGCAACGTGGCTGCCCGCCGGTGAGAAGCGCCAGCAATCCTTCGGTATCCGAGAGCACGTCAGTGGCTGTCGAACTCGGTGAGCTGGTTCAAGATGAGGCCGACGACGGCAGTCGCGGCCGGGTGGTCGAGCGCGTCACCCAGCGCGGGATCGCGGTCGCCGGCGAGGATGCGCTGCACGACAGCGGCAAGCGGCGCCCAATCTGGGTGACCCGCGAGAGCTCGTAGTAGCGGTTGTAGGGCGTTGGTGGCGTCGAGGTCGCCCTTGGCGGCCGCGACCGTGGCCTTGGCCAGGGCGGCCAGCGGCGGACTCTGCTCGCGCGGCGAGGCAGGTGTGACGCCGGCCCGCCAGGCGTTGGCGTCGACGGGCACGGTGCCGGCCAGCGCAGCCAGCGCACGCCGCACGATGACGGTGTCGATCGGATCGAGCCCGGTGACCAGGGCAGGATCACGCTGACCGGTACGGATACGGCGCAACACGGCGACCACCTGCCGCCAGTCAGCGTGCTCCCCTAACGAAGCCAAGACCAAGTCAAGGGCCTGATCAGCGACGGTGTCACCGCGGTCTGCGGCGACCAGGCTGGAGATCACCGGCTCCCACTGATCCAGGTGGCTTTGCAACGGCTGCATCACACTCACTCCCCACCCCCGCGGTACCAACCGGCAACTGGCGCGCCTCCCTTGACGATAGGTGGTCCCGACGCAACGCAACAGCATTCTGAAAGGGCGGCCACTGTGGATACGATCGTCAATACGTCGGCCTCATCTGGCATGCTGAGCCGGTGCACACCGCAGCGTCACAGCGGCGCGACCCGCTATCCATGATACGCCGTATTGGCGGCGCGCTAAGTATTGCGACCATCCTTGTGATCGGGGTTGGCGCGTGTGATTCATCGACATCCCACCAGACCGCCGACGTTCATCTATCATCTGCACCAGCAGTTCCATCGACGGCGGCAAGCGCGACCGCAGCCCCGATGACCTGGACAATGCCCAACCTTGTCGGTTCTCGTTTGCAAGCGGCTCAGGACCGAATCCAAAGCCTCACAAACTACGCGATAACCATTACGACATCGCACGACGCGACTGGTGCCGGCCGCCACCAGATCTTCGACAGAAACTGGAAGGTTTGTTCACAGAATATCGCTCCCGGCAGTACGATCAATAGGGACACGCGAATCGACTTCGGCGCGGTCAAGCTCCAGGAGCGCTGCCCGTAGTTCGTGATCATCGACCACGACGTGGTGCGTCTGCCCAGCGGATGAGGCCAGCCCGGCTGGCCCCGAGCTCTGGCCGGCGATAGCGCTTCAGCGCTGTATGTTGGTGGATGGTCAAACGCTTGGCGCGCTACTGTTGAGGCCGCACCGACTTGTTGGAGATTGGCATGCCCCAGCTGCTCGAGCGTGACAGGGTCGATTCCTCGGAACATTCGGGCAGCCGCAGCCGGGGACCCCGGAAGCTGCTCGCCGCGCTCCTCGGGATTGCGGTCCTGGTGCCGGTCACCACGCAGCTTGTGGATGTGTTCCCACACTGGGGCAACCCGTTCAAGCAACAGATCGTGGACCATAGTCCGGCGCCGCTGCTGCTGGCGTTGCAGGATATATCGAAGTACCACGCCGCCACCGGCACTTTTCAGGTCGTGGTAGACGTCGAGCACGACACCCTTCACGTGCCGTCGCTGATCAGCGGCGAGCGCACCACCTTCCTGGGCACCGGCTCGGTCGACGCGATGGTCGACTTCAGCAATCTCGGCCCGGACCGGGTGGCGGTGTCCCCGGACCGACGTTCGGTCATTGTCGCGCTGCCGGCACCGCGGTTGGCGCCTGCCGTCCTCGACCCGGCCGCGAGCCGCGTGGTCGGCCGCGAGCGGGGCCTGCTCAATCGAATCGCCGACGCATTACAAGACAACCCGGCGGATGAGCAGGAGCTCTACCAGCTCGCCCAGGCCAAGTTGAACGAGGCCGCCAAGACGAGCGATCTGGCCCGCCGTGGCCAGGAGAACACCCGGCAAATGCTCACCACACTGGCTGGTTCACTCGGCTTCTCCGACGTCACAGTCACCTTCGAGACGGTCTGACGTCGGTTCCACCCATGCCGAGCGGCGTCACCCACCTGCCGCTCGGCGAAACGAACCAGGCGCCGCTCGCTGGACCGGGGGTGGGGTCGGGTAGCACGGTGGTCGCCGGGTCCTGTCGGATCTCCGCGCCCCACCGGGCCGTTGTACACGGCCAGTGTTCGAGAATGGCCCGGTCGGTGGACCCATGTTTGCCGGCCTGGCCGGCTGGCCGGCAAAGACGTCGCCGTGAGAACCGAGAGACCGAAGTCATGGAGATCTGGATCAATCCGAACTGCTCCAAGTGCCGCTCAGCGTTGTCGCTACTGGATGCGGAGGGCGCCCAGTACAAGGTGCGGTATTACTTGGAAGCACCGCCAACCGTTCAGGAGATCGAAGACGTGCTGCAGCGCCTCGGCCTGGAGCCCTGGGACATCGCCCGCGTCGGCGAGCCCGTGGCGGCCGAGTTGGGCGTGGCCACGTGGCCACGCGAGGACAGTGACCGCATCCGGTGGATCGAGGCCCTGGCCGCCCATCCGATTCTGATCCAGCGACCGATCATCACCGCAGACGACGGGACCGCGGTGGTGGGGCGCTCAGCGGATTCGGTCCGGTCTGTCCTGCCCTAGGCCGCTGTGCCGACCGCCCTGTCGCTCCCCAGTGTTTAAATCCGGTCGCTGCGGGTACCTCCCGCGGCGTGACCGAGCCGCAGGAGCCGGGCGATCCGGTTGAACCGTCCGTTGTGGAGTTGGTCAGCCGGCTGTCCGAGCAAATCTCGCAGTTGGTACGCGAGGAGCTGCGGCTGGCGTTGTCGGAGCTCAAACAGAAGGGCAAGCAAGCCGGGACCGGCGCCGGATTGGTCGGCGCCGGGGTAACAATCGCCGTGCTCGGACTGAGCGCCCTGGTGGTCGCGGTGACCAGCGCGCTGGCCCGGGTGTTGCCGCTGTGGGCGGCGGCGCTGTCGTCGGCTTCGCCATGCTCGCGGTCGGTGGGTTACTGACGTTCATCGGTGCCGGTGAGATCAAGAGTGGCATGCAATCCGTGTCGGAGCATGCACTGGCAAGGCTGGCCCACGACGTTGAAACCATCAAGGACAGCGCCAAGCGCTGACCTCGCTCGGCGGAGAGACGACCGTGTGCGCGGCGCTGGCACAGGCCGCCGGCCCTGCCTCCAGTTCGCGTGACCCGAGGCCGAATCCGCTGCGTCGAAATGCGCGTAACTCGACAGCTCCCTGGGCGTGATCCGAAGCCAACTGCTCGGTGTTCGGCGCGGACTGCGGCGACTCGCCACCCCTACTGGCCCGGCAGAAGCTCAAACATCCGAAACAGGACTCCAAAACATCCGCACGCGGCTCCGATGACCCCAGCCCGCATCAACGCAATGCTCGAGTCAGGACGCCCCATCGGAAGGCACGAACTTCAGATGAAGCCGCTACGGTAAGTAACGGTACCTCGAAAGGATGTAGCTATGCCGGCGTACGTAATCATGGCGAGTTTCACCGAGCAAGGACTCCAGCACGCTAAGCAGGTTCCGCCAGAACTCGCAGCGGCCAAGAAACTCGCTCCGAAATACGGGGTGACGTTGCCCCCCAATAACCTATATATGCTCATGGGCGGCGACTACGATTTTCTCGCTCATGTGCAGGCTCCGGACGACAAGGCGGTGACCGAATATGTGTTAGCCGCCGGCATGTCAGGTTATACCAAACCCGTGATCCTGCAATCATTCACTGAGGCTGAGCTCAACGAGATCTTCTCCAAGCTGTGATCGCAAGCACGCTAAGGGAGATGAGCCAGGCTCACGCAGCGCCGGCCGTGGTCACCCGCGCGATCTCACCGGCCACGGCGGCCGCCTCCCGATCACCGAACACGATCAGGTAGTGGTTGGTGTCGTCGATGAGCAGTTCGCCCAGCCCCGGCACGATGCGCCTGGCTTGGTCGACCAGGGTCTCAGGGATCAACGGACTGGGTTCATCGGCAAAGCCACGGGGCGCGCGCAGCAGGACCACCGGTTGGGCGACGGCGGCCAGCGCTGCCCACGCGGCGGTCGCGTCGAGCACGTCGCGCCCATCGACCCGCACCGCCTCCTCGACCACCCTGGAACGCAGCGAGCCACGCGGCCCGACCAGGTCGTAATCCACGAAGTCCGCGATGTCGGCGTTCCAGTGGTGGGCGAAGCCCGGGTGGCGGCGCCAGAAGTCGCGGTAGTGCCGACGGGACGCGAAGGTCATCCGGAGCCGTACCAGAGCCGGGCCGAGGACGCTGTCGATAACCGCGTCGGGATCGATGCCGCCGGACAACCGCCGCGAGAGGCCACCGTCGACCAGCACGACGCCCGCGGAGCGTTCCGGATGCGCCGCGGCCGCCCGCGCGGCCACCCATGCCCCCAGCGAATGACCGGCGAGCACGGCCCGTTCCGCGCCCCAGTGGTCGAGGACCGCGACCAGGTCGGCCACATGGGTGTCGAGTCCGTAGGGCCCCGGCAATCCGGCGCTGGCACCTCGGCCCCTCAGGTCGGGTACCAGAATTGTGATGTTGCGGGCCGCCAGGTGGCGGGCTACCGCCGCCAGCGCGCGGTGCGACCCGGTGGTGCCGTGCAGGCCCAGCACCACGGGCGCGGCGCCCGGTGCACCGGGACCGGCGACGCCGACGGTCAAGGCGCCGCCGGCGACCGGGACCGCCAGTTCGGTATGAAACGGGGTGGTAGGCATCGCCGGGCCTCAAGGATTCAGCAGGTGCTGGTTGGTTCGGCGGACCAGGTAAGCGAGCTCTGGTATCTCTACCACCTCTCGATCTGCAGCATGAAGCAGTTCGGCGCCGTCGCAGTTGACGAACAGGTCCGGCTCACGCCACGCGAACACGATCCGCGCAATCGGGGTGGCGAGGATGAGGTCGGTACAACTGCGGGGGCGCGAGGAGCGGGTACTGCATGGTTCGAGCGAGCTGTAGAGGGTGGCCCCGGCCAGGCGGTAGTCGTGCGGCACGAGCTTGGCCAGAGCGGCCTCCTCCGCATGATCATTAGGGTGCGTCTCGCGGGAGTAACCCGTGGCGAGCACCACGCCGTTGGCTTCGACGATCACCGCGCCGACCGAGAAAGCGCTGCGCGACGGGGGGCAATTGTGTGCGAGTTCGATAGCTCGCCGCAGGTACCGGCGATCCCGATCGGTCGAAGATCGCCTCATTGGACGCCATTGCCGGGGCAGGCCAGGTAGCGGAGCAGGACGACGTCGCCCATCTGACGGGTCTCGGCGAGCGTCAGCGGATGTTCCGGACCCTGCGGGAACCGACCGGGATGGACGAACCGGGGAGCGGCGTGACCACCGATGAGAAACGGAGCGATCACCACCTGGATCTCATCCACTAGGCCGGCGCTGAGAAACTGAGTATGGACGGTTCCGCCACCTTCCACCATCAGGCGTTGCACCTTGCGCTTGGCGAGATCATCCAGTACTGCTGCCAGGTCGATGGGGTCTCCGGCGGCGACGACGGCCGCCACATCGCCGAGTGCGTCGCGCAAGCCCGGAACGGCGGGATCGCGCGCGTAGACGAGTTTCTCGCTGTCCCCCGAGGTGAAGAACCGGGCCGCTCCGTCCAGCTCACCGCTACCGGTCAGCGTGACTTTCATCGGATGTGCAGCCATGCCACGCCGGATCCGTTGCTCCCGGTGCTCGGCAGAGCGGATGAGCAGCCGCGGGTTGTCCCGGCGGATCGTGCCCGCCCCCACCAGAATGGCATCGACACCGGCCCGGACCTCATCGACCCGATCGAGGTCCGCCTCGTTGGACAACATCAACCGGGCATCGCCGGAGTCGTCGAGGCAGCCGTCGATGGACATCGCCGCCGACAGCAGGACGTACGGGCGTGCCGCCACGACCGTCGATTATCCGCTCCGAGAACGCCCAGCGTGCATTCACCGGACGCCACGGCTAGCAGGATTGCATTCAGACCGTCTTGGGACGCCCTTGTCCCGGATCGCGGGTGCGCCGAGAGACGGTCGCCGGGGTGCGCCGTTACCGCGGCAGACGCTTAGGCAATCCGGGTGGATTTTCCACCGGCGAGAACCTCACCGGCTTTTCGCCGTCGCGACCAGCTGGGCACGATATGGCGGACCGCCCGGTCTGTCCACGCCCGTCCGATACGTCTGACCTGCACAGACGGCGGTTCAGTCCAGCGCCCACGATGGCGCGACAGATCCGATCGGTCAGCTACCACCGCCATGGCCCATCGGCACGACAGCAGGGTGACGGGGCTTTAAGTTCACGAGCGGCGTCCGGTAGACAGTGCACTGCGGCGTGACGGCAGTTCGGTCGAATCGTTAGGCGTGACAAGGGCGCTCTCGGGGTGGTCGGGGGAGCGACAAGGAGGTAAGTCAGTGGATCGTCGGGTGCGGCGAGCGGTACTGGATCGCTTGGCAGCGGTTGAGGACATGGCTGCACGGGCGGGCGCGACGCTGTCGGCGCCGCTGGCGCGCAGACATATCCAGACCATCACCGACGGATGGCGGGAACTGCTCGTCCAACACCAGCCTGACCACACTGGCCGCTGCCCGGTCTGCTCGGGATGGTTGCGCCGTCGCCGGTGGCCTTGCCATGTGTGGGAGACCGCGCACCAGCACCTCATCGGGGACGGAACCGAACCGCTTGAGC
>Ga0134125_10001377_pt1 | contig 29957 bp, 23 predicted proteins | sample KB31751_FD_96464 | JGI IMG/M metagenome (GOLD analysis project Ga0134125, IMG submission 96464) | Terrestrial soil microbial communities with excess Nitrogen fertilizer from Kellogg Biological Station, Michigan, USA - KB3-175-1 | ecosystem: Environmental > Terrestrial > Soil > Unclassified ... | reverse complement strand
GTGCTGCCTCATGTACTCATAGCCGCCCCAGAAGAACAGTTTGTGATTGCCATGGGCCAGCTTTGGAATCGGACCGCCGACGTTGCCGCCCATGTAATAGAAACTCTCAGCCGGAGCAGCAGCAGCAGCAGTAGTCCCGCCGCTGGCGATCTGGCTGTGCGTGAAAGCATCAATCGAATTTAACGCGCTGTTGCGAGCATAGGTGTAGATTTCGCCGTGATAGCTAGAGCCGCCGCTTTTGCTGAAAGCCTGGAAGATCACCGGGCCCTTGGCATATTCAGCACTGTAGTTAGAGGTCAATACCTTAACTTCGCCAACCATGTCCTGGTTGATGTTGGCCATCTGGCTGCCGGCATTTCCCGGATCCACCAGGTTAGCGCCGTCGAGCATGTACGACATTGCGCCGCTAGGCTGCGTTCCATTGGCCGAAAAGCTGCCGACCGGACCACTGGCCGAGCTCACAACTTTGTCAGAGAAACCAGATCCCTGATTTGCGCCGTTCGAGAAAGCCACGCCCGGCATGATCTTGAGCAATTCACCGGCATTGCGGTTACCCATGGGGAATGCATTCACCATGCTCTCAGATACCGTGGCGCTGACTTCAGCGTTATCGGTGGGGACCGAGAGGGCATTGCCAGAAATTTCAACCGTTTCTGTCACAGCGCCGACCTGCAATGCGATGTCAGGAAGGCTGCGGTTGTCGCCCTGTGAAAAGACGATTCCAGGATGTTTCCATTCCTTAAACCCGGGCGCGGAGACGGACGCGGTGTAGCTTCCCGGCTGAATGGCAGTGATGGAGAAATAGCCCGTTCCGTTTGAAACGGTCGTGCGGACGTCACCTGATTTCTCGTTCGTCAGAGTGACTTTGGCATTGGCGACGACAGCACCAGTAGAATCAAGAGTTGTTCCGGACAGAGTTCCAGTCAATTGCTGGCCAAAACTCAGCGACGAGATGGATACAAAGGCAACCAGAACTGCGAATAAGCTTGCCTTTATCCAAGCAGCACCAGTAAGTCTGTAAGTCACTGAAGAGTCTCCATTTCCAGTTGTTTGCGCGGAAATTTTTCCGCTTGGTTGTTTGTTAAAAACACCTTCGAAGACTGAAAACCCACCCCAGAATCGCTGCTAGTAGTACAAAAATACTAGTTCTTTGGTGGCGACACGTTTTAACGTGCACGCTTACATGTTGTCAAGAAAAAAAATGCCACGGGCTCGTCAGGCGTTTACCAGTTCAGCGCCACCAGCTTGGGTTTCGCGAAAGAGAGCTGCCCGCGCACCGTTCGGCAGACGGAATTCTGCCGCGCCATTCTCTGGAGGGATGGTTCGTTTTCAAGGGAGGCGGTGTTAGGATAGCGGCAAGCATTGGGCCCGATTTGAAGCATTCCGTGAACCTCTATTTTCTTTACAGAGCGGCGATACCCCCGTCAATTCGGTCCAAATCTGGGCAAATTCTGCGCTGGGCTGCGCCTGCAATGGCTCTGTTCGCAATTTTGCAAGGAGCCGTGGGGCAGGTCAGCACCGGTGACACCAACGACTTGATGTCCCAGGCAGAAGCCGCCAGAGCACAAAATGATCTTCCCACGGCAATTCGTCTCTATGCCCAGGCAGTGGAGCGCAACCCGAACCTGCCCGATGCCTGGTGGTTCCTGGGTTCCCTGCAATATGCCACCGGGGCATATGAACCGGCTCGAGACGCGCTTTCCCACTACGTGGAACTCATGCCGAAGGCTGGACCCGCTTTAGCGTTGCGGGGCTTGTGCGAATTTGAAACTGGACAATTTCCCGAAGCCTTGCAGGACATTCAAAAAGGAATTTCTCTCGGCGCAGCGAACCAACCTCGTAATGACCAGATTCTCCGATATCACGAAGCGCTGCTCCTCACACGACTGGGAAATTATGATCGCGCGCTACAGGTCTTTGGATATTTCGCGAAAAACAACATTCGCAACGACGAATTGATGGTGGGCATTGGCCTGGCGGGACTGCACAGGCCATTACTGCCACAAGATGTAGCTGCCGATCAAAAAGATATTCTTTCAGCTGCGGGGGAGGCAGCGTTCGTCTTCCTGGCGGGCGATGAAACTGCGGCGGCGCAGAGATTTGGAGAATTCTTTCAGCGCTTTCCTCAAACGGCCTATGCTCATTTCCTATACGGCTATCTTCTGTTTGCGACTGACCCTGAATCGGCTTTGACACAATTCAAGCAAGAACTCGCGGTGTCTCCGTCGAACGCAGATGCAGAAGTGATGACGGCGTGGGCGCTACTCACTCAGACTCGACCGAAGGATGCCCTGCCCTATGCTCAAATGGCTGTTGCGAAAGCACCGGCAAGTCCTACGGCGCAACTGGTACTGGCGATGTCCCTTCTTGACAGTGGTAACGTGAATGAGAGCATGGAACATCTGCAAAAGGTGCTGGAAGTGGACGCGAAAAACCTGGACGCTCATATTGCCTTGGCCAAGGCCTACTCGGAATCCGGTCGCAAGGACGACGCCCACCGTGAGAGAATGCTCTGTTTGCAACTTAGTAATGACAGTGCCGAAACCGTCCATCCTTAAACTACTCCCAGCTTTGCTGGCAGTCCTGATTGTCCCTACTGGAGCCCGGAGCCAGTTATCGCATGAGAACGCGGCGTCTTCATGCGCGAGCTGCCACGCGGACCAATCGAAGGAACAACCACAGACGCCCATGGGCCTTGGTTTGCAGCTGCCGCAAACGGACCCACTATTCAAGACCCATCCAGTGATGAACGTTCAGAAGGGTGCGTACACATACACGGTCGAAACCAAGGGAAGCCGCACTACCTATTCGGTCACAGATGGAACACGCACCATTTCCCTTCCCGTTCAATGGAGCTTTGGCAAAGGTGCTCAAACCTGGGTGTTGGAGATGAATGGCCAACTCTACGAAAGTCTGATGAGTTACTATCCCTCGATTGACGGGTTACAAATCACCACCGGCGACGAAGTGCTCGATCCGAAAAATCTTGAAGAAGCGGTGGGTCGTAAACTCCGCAAAACGGAGCCCAACGATTGCTTCGGGTGCCATTCCACCAATGCCGTCGCGGACGGCAAGCTTCACCTTCAAACCATGGAACCGGGCGTGGCCTGCGAACATTGCCATACAGGCGCGCTTTCGCACATGATCGCGGGGATGCAGGGGCAGGCATACGAAACCGCCCCGCCGAGTCTGTCAAAACTTACATCCGAGGACATTTCAAGTTTTTGCGGGCAGTGCCATCGCACCTGGGCGGCGGTTGTTCGCGGCGGGACGCGCGGTCCCATTGATGTCCGCTTTCAGCCCTATCGGCTGGCCAACAGCAAATGCTTTGACGGCACGGACCCGCGAATCAGCTGCATTGCGTGCCACGATCCGCACAAGAACCTTGAAACATCCGCGTCTTACTACGATACGAAATGCCTGGCCTGTCATGCCCTGAAAAATGCGGCCCCGCCAAAAGATGCCCCAAGTGATGCCAAAGCCTGTCCGGTTGCGACGTCAAATTGCTCGAGCTGCCACATGCCGGAAGTGAAGCTTCCGAATGGGTTGATGACATTTCACGATCATGAAATACGTATAGTGAAAACAGGCTCGCCTTATCCGAACTGAAACGTAGCAGGTTTGCATCCATGACCGATGTGCCTTATGCTCGATGGAAAGCGGTTCTCTTCGCGGGCAAAAGACAACATGCATCGGGTGTTCCTCTATCTTGGACTCGTCATAGCGACGTCCATCGTAAGCGCGGCGAGCGATCCAGCCAGCCGGACGAAATGTGTGCCACCGAAAATCCTCCAGGACAACCTTGAAAAGCGCGCGAGCAGCGAAGTTTACTCTCAACTCGCCAACTGGTATGGAGACAAGAAACAATACAGTTGCGCCATCGAAACGATTCACGCAGGTTTGAAGCGTGACCCGAAATCCGCAGAACTCTTGTATCTGCTGGGTCTGGATCTGTTGCGTAAAGACGATTTCGACGCGGCCCTCGAACCTCTGCAACAATCCATCCAACTCAAACCCAACGTTCTCAAACCTCACCTCCTGCTGGCCACCGCGCTTGAACAAGTACATCGCCCAGTGGATGCGCGGAAGGAATGGCTTGCCGCTGTAAAAGTTGATCCACACTCCGAGATAGCACTCGATGGCGCCAGCAAAAACTTACTTGCGACCAAGGATTATGCGGAGGTCGTGCAATTGCTCGGGCCCCAGCCTAAAGGGGAGGATCTGATTGCCGATTTAGCCTCCGCTTACGAAGGCTTCGGCGACCAGGCTCAGGCTGCCGATCTTCTGGAAAACGCACTGAAAGCCAATCCTTCGTCCGGCACATTGACCAGAGCGATGGTCACCCTTCTCGCATCACAAAGTCGCTTTGTGGAAGCGGCACAGTTAAGCAAAAAACTCGCTCAGAATAATCCTCAAGACCTTCCCACACAAATTCTCTATCTGCATATGCTGGTGATGGAGCGCAACGAAAATGAAGGGAGACCGTTGGCGCAAAAGCTCCTTGTGGCCGCACCTCACAACTTTGGAGTGCTGTATTTGAATGGCCTTCTGGAAAGGTGGTCCGGGGACTATGAAGCGTCACGCACTCATCTGGAAGAGGCGGTCTCTCTGAATCCGAACGAATCCAGTGGCCATTTCGATCTTGGAGTTACGCTCGCCAGACTTCAGGATTGGAACGGAGCCAGGGCACAATTCGAGAAGGCGCTGGCCCTTGGCGCAACGAACCGGCAGGTGCGGTTCGAGTACGCGAAAGTGCTGCGCGCTTTGGGCGAAACCAAGCTCGCGGCGGAGCAATTCCAGCTCTATCAAAAGAACCAGCAGGAGGATATGGAGCGCGCGCAGGCCTCCGTCAAAACGGCACAAGGGGACAAAGAGCTCGCGAGCGGAGACTCCAGGAAAGCAATTGAACTTTATCGCGAGGCGCTGGAGGCTACCCCGTCCAACGCGATGCTCAATTTTAAGCTTTCGGTCGCGCTGGACCGAGTGGGTGACGAGTCCGGCGAAATCGAAGCCCTTAAAAAAGCGGTTCAACTCGATCCTCAAATGGCAGTTGCCCACTATCAGCTTGGGTATTTGGCCTCGGTCAGAGGTGACTTTGCGCTCGCGGAGAACCAGTATGGTGAAGCGGTGAAAGCCGCGCCCCAGTACGTCCAGGCGTGGATCGGACTGGCGGCCACGCTTGGCACCGAGTCCCGATTCCCCGAGGCCAAGCAAGCGGTGGCAAACGCTCTCAAACTCGATCCGCAAAATGGGAATGCAATTGAACTCCAGAGGGAGCTCGAGGCCGGCGCCGCACAAGCAAATCAATAGTGGACCTTGGCTTTGGTGCGGTTAAAAACTATGGGTAAAAGAAATTCCGGTAATTGGACACGGCGCGATATCCTCCGGATCATTCCCCCCGCTTTTATACCTTCCGTAGTTTCCTACAGTCCTGGCCTTCTCGCGGGTCAGGATAAGAAAGCATCAGCGCAAACACCCACTCCATTTTCACGCTTCGTAGATATCGCCGAGAGCGCGGGCCTCACGGAGAAGATGATCGCTGGCGAACCTGACCATATCACTTACATCGTGGAACAGAATGGGGGAGGTTGCGCATTTTTCGATTACGACAACGACGGATGGATGGATATTTTCATCCTCGGCGCTCGCCTTTTAAAGGGGTGTGAGCCCGGATCCAGTAATCGCCTCTACCACAACAATCGGAATGGAACATTTACCGACGTGACCGAAAAAGCGGGGCTGATTGATTGCGGTTGGGCTTGTGGTGTTTGCGTGGGGGATTACAACAACGACGGCTTTGAGGACCTTTTTCTCACCTACTACGGACAAAACCGTCTGTATCGGAACAATGGAAACGGCACGTTCCAGGACGTGACCAAAGAAGCCGGCCTGCTCCATCCGGCGACACGTTTCGGCTCCGGATGCACGTTTCTTGATTACAATCGTGATGGTTTGCTGGATCTGTTCGTTTCCAACTATGTAGACATTGACCTGGCAACCGCTCCCAAACCTTCGCTGGACATTCCAAACTGTAACTACGAGGGTGTGCCTACACTCTGCGGACCCGTCGGCCTCGCGAGACCCCAGCATTTCCTGTACCGCAACAACGGCGACGGCACATTCATTGATGTATCGAAGGAATCAGGAGTCGCCGCGATGCGCGGCTCCTACGGGTTTACCGCAGTCGCCTTCGACGCGGATGAAGACGGCTGGCAGGATATTTTTGTGGCCTGCGACGCAAGCCCCAGCCTATTGCTGATGAACAACCATGATGGAACCTTTCGTGAGGAAGGATTGCTGCGTGGCGTGGCGGTAGGCCCCACCGGGGAACTGCTGGGAGGAATGGGGGTGGGAATCGGCGATTACAATCTTGACGGCCACATTGACCTGGTGAAAACGCATTTTCTGGACCAGGCAACTGGACTTTACCGCAATGACGGCAGGGCTGCTTTTGATGATGTTACCGCGGCCGCAGGTCTGAGCCGGGAGCGCCGTTTCATCAGTTGGGGAACGGCAATCGTAGATCTTGACAACGACGGCTATCCCGACATTCCGGTCATTACGGGGACAGTTTTCCCGGAGCTTGAGCGGATGTCAGCGAAATTTCCGGCCAGCAGCCCTCGCATCATTTTCCGCAACAATGGCGATGGCAAGTTTCAGGAACTGGGCGATGAGGCGGGACCTGGAATTTCAGCAAAACACCAGAGTCGCGGCGCCGCGTTTGGGGATTTTGACAACGATGGCGATATTGACATGGTGATCATGAACCGCAACGAGGCACCGTCTCTGTTGCGGAACGATGCGCCTCCGGGAAATCACTGGATCAAAATCAGGCTCGAAGGGACAAAAAGCAACCGCAGCGCGATCGGGTCGCGCATCCTCGTCCGCTATGGCGGGAAGGTACAGGCTCAATCTCTTACAAGCCAAAGCAGCTTTTTGTCTTCGAACGATCCCAGGCTCCACTTCGGGCTGGGAAAAACAAAGACGGTTGACATTGAAGTTCACTGGCCGACGGGGACGAGCGAGAGCTTTAAGGGGGTAGCGGCAGATCAACTGGTCACCATTCGTGAAGGTCACGGAATTGTAAAAGGTCGGCCCTTCCGGTGAGTTTGTGTTTACAAGCGCTCTCTACTGCGTGCAGAATTGGAGCCGGTCAGGCATCGGTCGGTCCGATTTGGAGAGTTTGAGTGCATAGCCGTCAAGGTAAATTGATCTGGACGTATTTCATCTTCTTGCTCTTTTCATCCGCGTTTGCTGGCGCACAGAGCACAGTCCCTGCTGACAAAGGGTCTAACAATCCCGCGATCTCGAACAGCGCTGACAAGGTATCCATCGCCCTGGTAGTTGACCAGAAACGAAATAAGCCTGTCATTGACCTTAAGCCGGAAGACTTACAGGTGACGGATGAAGGTTCCCCCGTCACCCTTTCCGATTTGCGGCTGGTCACGGGACATGCGACCGGCATTCACCGTGTCACATTCCTGTTCGACCAACTGGACCCATCGGGAGCAACCAATGCGCACGACGTCGCCAAGAAAATCCTGAAACTGATCCCGACAGAAGACTTTTCATTCTCGGTGTTCAGCATTGATGGACGCCTGAAGCTGCTGCAAGGGTTTACTGGCGACCGGCTGGCTATTCAGAAAGCCTTTAATATCGCCACCGAAGAGAACGGTGCGGAGCGCGATCAAAGCGCCGCAGCCTCGGAAAAACTGCTGTTGGCCGGCCTCCAGACTCTTCATTCGCAGGATTCCGACGATGATGGCAGCGCCGAACGCGCGGAATTTGCATCGCTTCGTGAATTCCAAAAAATCGGCCAGGAAGAGAACACGACGCGCGCGCTAGCGGCCCTGCTCGCGGTCGCGCGCAGTCAGGCCCAAATTCCCGCGCGCAAGCTGCTTGTCTATTTCACAGCCGGACTGGGCAATGATGCGGACACGAATGACATGCTGCGTTCAATAGCAGGCGCCGCAACACGCGCGAACGTGAGCATCTACGTCATCAATAAAACCCCGGTCAGTTCAAAGGTGATGGAGGGGTTGATGGCGGCCCAGGCGATGGGAGCCGTGTCGGCCTTCAACCGAATGAATCCAATCTCGACAGGCCCAAGCGCGCAGGTCGCCGGCGTTTTTACGGGTGGCATGATTGCGGAGACCAATGAGCAGATCACCAAGACCGAGGGCGAGGGTCTTGCAGGCGGCCAGGATCCGGTTGCGGTAATGGCCCGGACCACGGGTGGAGCTTATCTATTCTCGGAAGACAGCCTGAAGAAACCATTCCGGCAGGCGGTTGCGGACTTAAACACCTACTATGAAGCTTCCTACGTTCCGCCGAAAGGGGAATATGATGGGACGTTTCATCATGTAACGGTCAAGCCTTTACGGCATAAGCTAAAGGTGCGGGCCCGCGCGGGATATTTCGCGGTGCCGCCGGTTTCGGGCATGAGGCCGTACGAACTGGCGTTGATGAAGGTCTTCTCGAGTCCGCACGTCCCTGCTGATGTGCGGTTCCGCTCCGCTGTTTTGCGCCTAGGCCAATTGCCGACCGGGAATGAGAACACGTTAGCAGTGGAAGTGCCGATTTCGAACCTTGAAACTCATAGTGACACCAATACCAATTTGCTTTCCTGGCACGTGCTGATCGTGTCGGAAATCAAGGACAAATCGGGATCCATTGTCGGCCATTTCAGCGAGGATATTCCCGGGCACGGCGCGTTAAGCTTGAAGGACCAGGTGGAACTCGGTAGCGCGACCATGCAGCGGCATTTCCCGCTTCCTCCCGGTGAATATGCCCTTGAAACAGTTGTGGTTGACCGGATCAGCGGGAAAATGGGCGCTCAGCGCTCCGACTTCCAGGTGGCCGCGCCGCGATCAGGACCGTCGCTGAGCGATATGGCATTGGTCGGGAGTATTGATCCGTACCCTTCGGAGTTGGATCCATTCGAGCCTCTTCGCTATGAACACGGCAGAGTAGTTCCAAGACTTGCGAGTTCCGTCGCTCGCGGCACTAAGGACCTGTCCTTCTTCTTTTTGGTCCACCCGGAAGCCAACGCTTCTGATCCGGCCATGCTGGAGATGGAGGTCATGCGAAACGGAGAGCTGCTTGGACAGATACCCCTGCAATTACCCAAGAATCTTCCGGATGCGTTTCCTTACGTGGCATCTTTAAAAGCTGCTTCTCTGCCTGCAGGGGATTATGAGATACGGTTATCGTTGTCGCAAGACGGCCGGATATCGGAGAGAGAAACAAGCTTCAGGATTCCTGGCTCTGAGTTGGCAAGCGCCACGCTGGGGACGTCGCGCCCCAATCGTCCAGAGGAACCGGCTGCGCCGCTCACGAGCTCCGATTTGGAGTCAGATCTCGCGCCACCACGACGGCCGGAAGTAGTGATTACCACGCTTCCACCTGACTCCGTAATTCGTCCATCCGAAGATGAGTTAAACAAACTGATCGCCGGCGCCAGGAAGTATGCGATCAACTACGCCGCCAAATTGCCCAATTTCGTGTGTGTGGAGATCACCGACCGTGCGGTGGATTCCTCCGGCAAGGGACGATGGAGGCGCAAAGACTCCTTCGCTGAGTCACTCCAGTTCGTGAACAACCATGAGATTCGAAAGACGCTGGAATTCAATGGCGAGCCAAGCGGGAGAGAGCGGTCGGATATGAATGGCCCGATTTCGCTGGGGGAATTCGGCGATCTGCTCAGCACGGTTTTTCAGCCCGCGTCAAAAGCTGACTTCCATTGGAAAGAAACAGACGCGCTGTCGCACCGCATAGCCCAGGTGTTCGAATACAAGGTGGAGCGCAATAACAACAGCATGCTCCTGAACGACAACAACCGGAAGGTCTATGTCGGCTTCCACGGCTTGGTCTATATTGACAGCCAAACAATGGGAGTCCGCCGAATCACAATGGAGGCGGACTACCTTCCCAGTGATTTCTCGATCCACTCGGCATCGGTCGCCGTTGACTATGACTACGTTGCGGTGGGCGCGCACGAATATTCCATGCCGGTACGCGGCACGATTCGCGTGCAAAAAGGCAAGCATGAAGCGGACCTCAACCAGGTCGTGTTCCAGGACTATCGCCGCTATGGCTCACAGGCGAAGATCACAGTTGCGCCTTGATATCGAACGGGGAAAGTAGGTAGGCGAACCTAGTTCACGGCCTCACGTTTTTCAAGCTGCGCAATCTGCTGTTTCAAGAGATCCGCATTCGGACCGGGTGGCACGTAAGTCAGACTGCTTTGCAAGTGTTGAATGGCTTCGCGGAAGTTTCCTTTGCGGGCAAGAATTACCGCCAGCAGTTGCTCCGTATTCAGGATTGAGTGGTGAGGATCGAGCGCCAGAGATTTGCGCGCGCTGGCTTCGGCATCGTCGGTTTTTCCCAATTGATAATTGGCCATCGCATTCAGATACCAGCCCTCCGCAGTCCCCTCCGGATAAGCCTGAGCCAGGTGGTTCGTATTGTCCAGCACTGATTGCCAGTCGCCGCTCTGTGCCGACAATGCCGCCAATTGTTCATAAGGGAGAACAAACTTCGGGTCTGCGGCAATTGCCTTTGCAAATGATTCCCGGGCAGATTTGGGATCCGACGGCGCCTGCAACTTTCCAAGTTGCAGCCACGCTTCGGCGAATTGGGGATCAATTTGCACGGTCTTTTCCAGTTCGCGCTCCGCGGCTTCGCCATCTTTTTGCATCATCTCGGCGCGTGCCTTTTCAAAGGATTTGATCGCTTTGGGTGAGGCCGTCTCAGTAGTAGCGCTGATCGTAGTCGAAGCGTTGTTATTAATGCGGCCAATCGTGATTGAGCCCAGTTCGGGATCGTCGCGTAAATTACGCTGGGTAATCGTAATCGCGCTGGAGCGGAATCCGGATACCTTCCCCTGTACGACGCACCCCTCAAGGCGCGCTTCCATCTGCCGTTCGGAATCGCCCTGTTTGCCAAGAGCGCCCGGCAATTTGAATCCCACGATGGCGAAATTGCCCTTCGCATCGGTTTGAGTGGTGTAGACCACTTTCCCGCTGCAAGTTACCGTAACCAGCATTGGCTCCCAAGGCAGTGGTTCTCCCTCCACTGTCAAGCGCCCCAGCAAAGCGCCGCCCGCGCGCCCCTGGCCGGACATTTGTGTCCAGTAATCATAGAGACCGCTATCCTGAATAGACCCAGGCCGCGTAATTGTGTTTGTAGTGGGAGTGGATGTGGGTCTAGTTTGCCCGAATGCATTTAGGACGGCAAAAACAGCAAAGAAAGAAAATGAAGAAGACAGAAAACGTAACATCTTGCCTACCATTCCAGCGAACTCCTGAAGCGCTTTCTTCTATTATCCATCTTTTTGACGAGGGCCAACAGTGGCCGTGAGACGCTCGAGTGATTTGACAAGTCGGGACGCAGCTTGGGTGTACAATCCTGCCAATTCAGTTCAGCTCCGTATTTAACGCTTGGGCGAGGCGAACTATGTGGAAACGCGCTCTGACAGTGCTCATTCTTTTCGGTCTGGCCAGCCAGGTGCTCCTTGGACAGACTTCACCAGCAAACCCCTCACAGACGCAAACCGCAGGCAACGACCAAACTCCAACCATTCGAACGACGACACGAGAAGTGGTGTTGGACGTAGTCGTGCGCGATAAACACCATCATGCGGTTTCCGATATTCGGCCCGATGAGATTCAAGTTTTCGAAGACGGCATCCAGCAGAAAGTCAGGGCCTTTCGAAATGTCCAGGGCGTTGAGCAACTTGAAACCGAGCAGAAAATGTCGAAGAGCACACCTAATCCCAGCGCGCCGGGAAGGCCCGCGGCAGCCCTTCGAGAGTTAAATTTTGTGTCCATTGTGCTGGCTCAAATCGCTCCACTCGACCGGCAATTTGCCCGGGATGCAGTGCTGGAGTTCCTGAAGAGCGACACATTGCCGAATACCTACGTCACGATATATCGGCTGGATCCCACTCTACATGTGGTTCAGCCCTATACGACCGATAAAGCAACGCTCATTCGTTCCGCAAACACGGCGGCCATGGGCGTGAATCGAGCCAGCGAGTCGGGGAACACGACCCTGGCAGCGTCAAGTATAGATACAGGCATTCAAGCAAATGCAGCGGCGGTGATCGCGTCCCCAACAGCCAATCCAGCGACCGCCCAATCGGTCGAAATGAAAATCATGAACCCGATCCCGAACATTGTGACCGACCCGCTGTGGGCCAGGAACGCCGCCTCGCAGGATGCATCGCTGGCGGTTGGAAATGCCCTGGTGGCGCAGGCGCAAATATCCAATGGACTGCGTTTTGCAGATAGCTTGGCGAACGGAATGGACGCGATGGATGCGTTGCGCAAGATCATTACCGCACAGGCCAAACTTCCTGGCCGCAAGGTGGTCTTGTACATGTCAGACGGCTTGACCCTGCCGATGGACCGTCGGCAAGTAGTGGACAGCGTCATCGGCTATGCCAACCAGATGGAAGTATCGTTTTACATGGTGGATACGCGCGGCTTGAGCGTCGAGGATCCCATGGCCGGGCCGTTGGCCGACCAGCAACGCGTTGGGGCGGAAAGTTCCGTGAACCGGATAAGTCCTCGCATGGGCCACATGGAAGACGATGACATTCAACTTGCCAATACCTCGAACAAACAACTGGCCATGCAGGAGCTGGCGGAAGCGACCGGCGGATTCGCGGTGGTCAATACCAACGAAATCGCCCTTCCCATGCAACGCGTGATGGAAGATATTCGCACCCACTACGAAGTCGCCTACGCTCCTTCAGAGACGAACTTTGACGGCCATTTCCGCAAGATTGATGTGCATATCAGCCGGCCTCACATGGAAGTGCAGACCCGCTCCGGATACTTTGCCGTGCCTGATATCAATGGCGTGCCATTGCAGCCTTTTGAAATGGAAGCCGTGCGTGCAATCGACACCAAGCCAGCGCCCGTAAACTTTCCGTATGAAGTTTCGCTCCTCCGATTCAGGCCCAAGGCTGCGACGGTTGACTACCAGATGGCCTTCGACGTTCCCATTTCCAGTCTTGAGGTTGTCATGAACGGCAAGACCGGAGTCGGCAAAATCCAGGTTTCGGTGGTGGCGCTCATTCACAAACCTGACGGAGAAGTCGTGGGAAAGGTGAGCCGCGAGTTGGTCAGAGACGTCTCAAGCGCCGAACTGCCGCAATTGAATGGCAAGGATATTCTGTACATTGAGCCGATCGAGTTGCCGGGCGGGCACTATCTGGTTGATACGGCGGTGACGGACGAACAAGCGCGCAAGACGACGGTGAAGCGATTGTCTGTATTCGTCAACTCCGGCACGGAATTTGGCGTCAGTTCGCTGCACCTGGTGCGCGCGGTCCAGCCATTGCCGGCAACCCGCAACAACCAGGACCCCTTTGAAACGGACTCGGGCCAGGTGGTGCCAACGCTCTCCGACTCAGTCTCCCCGGGTAAACCAATTGGCGTGTATTTTGTGGTCTATCCGTCGAGTACTTCATCGGTGACCCCGACAATCACGCTGCAACTGTTCCACGACGGGAAAGAGATTGGACGGCAGGCCCTGGAGCCGCCCAAGAAACAGGCTGATGGTTCTATTCCCGTGCTGCTTCAGATCAAGCCCGACTCCGGCGAATGCGACATGGTCGTCACCGCGCAACAGGGAAATCAGCGTTCGGAAGCCAGCCTTTCGGTGAAGGTGGGTTCCAGCGATACTGCTCGTCCGAATTAGTGGACGCGAGGCTCTCTTAGCACGCTAGAATTGGCATCGCCGTACCGCAATGAGCGCTCATAGGCAGGCGGCCTGGATTCTTCCAAAGTTCTGTTCTTGCGCGGAAAATAAAAGGGAGCAGAACACTTCGTTCTCCTCCCCCTCGCGTTGCGGCGAAAAACTGTCTACATCTCGTTGCGCTTGCGCAGGAACGCGGGCACTTCGAGATCGTCCTGATCAAACTGCTGCGCTTGCTGCATGGTCTGTGAAGCGACGGCCTCGGCACCGGGCCTTTCCACCGATTCTTCCATCACCATCGCGGGCTCCGGGTCGGGCATGGATTCGCGGTGGGAGTAATCGCGCTGCGGAGGATAGTTGATTTCCGGCATGGCGAATCCCAGGCGGCTTTCCTGACGGCTCCTCATGTCGGAATCTTTGAAGCCGGTTGCGATTACCGTAATCTTCACCGCGTCCTTCATCTTCTCATCGAGCACCGCGCCGAAGATGATGTTGGCATCTTCATGCGCTGCGTTCTGAATGATGCAGCAGGCCTCCTGCACCTCGGCGAGTTTCAGCGACGACGATCCGGTGATGTTGATGAGAATGCCGCGAGCGCCGTCAATGGCACCGGCTTCGAGCAGCGGCGAGGCAATCGCCTTCTGCGCAGCTTCGGTAGCGCGGCGTGTGCCATTAGCGGTGGCCGCGCCCATGACCGCGTATCCCATGCCCGCCATGATCGCTTTCACGTCGGCAAAGTCGCGATTGATGATGCCGGGAATGGTGATGATGTCGGAGATGCCCTGAACACCCTGGCGAAGAATATCGTCAGCCACGCGAAACGATTCGAAAAATCCGGCATCCTGCGCAACGGCCAGAAGTTTTTCGTTGGGAATCACGATGGTGGTGTCCACCGAATCCATCAACTCTGAGATTCCGCGTTCTGATTGCTGCATGCGCCGCTTGCCTTCGAACGCAAATGGCTTGGTAACGACGGCAACGGTCAGCGCGCCCATTTCGCTCGCCAACGAAGCGATGATCGGTGCTGCGCCGGTTCCCGTGCCGCCGCCAAGTCCGGTGGTCACGAAAACCATGTCAGCCCCTTCGAGCGCTTCGATGATTTTGTCGGAGTCTTCAAGCGCCGCTTTGCGGCCGATTTCAGGGTTCGCACCGGCACCCAAGCCGTTAGTGAGCTTCACGCCCAACTGAATTTTCGCGGGAGCACGCGACAGACGCAGCGCCTGCAAATCGGTATTGGCGGCGATGAATTCAATTCCTTCCATGCCCGCCTCGATCATGCGGTTTACGGCGTTGCCGCCGCCTCCACCCACGCCGATGACCTTGATCTTTGCGTCATTGCGGGCCTCTTCGTTAAAGCTGATGCGAATGTCGTTCTCTTTTTTCATGGTTACCGCCCTGAATGAATTTGCTTACGTCGAGCTTGTTGTTCCTGTCTGCTGCTCTGTCGATTCTTTGTAACCCGTCGTTCTTATATAACCTGTCATTTCCTATGCGGTCATTCTGAGGAGCGAAGCGACGAAGAATCCCTGCCATCAGCAACCTCTTCGAACTAGGAATGCTTCGACTTCACCAACCCCTCGCTGTCGCGAAGGTTGCCTCCGCTCAGCATGACAAACCCGCAAAACTTCACGCGCCCTTACCTACAAACATCGCCTTCAATCGGGAACTCCAGCGGCCGTCCTGCCCGCCACGGGCGGAGCGGGCGCGCTGTCCATAAAAAATCATTCCCAAAACTGTGGCAAACTCGGGCTCCGCGAATGCTGCGGGCATCTTGGGCAAGGGCGTTGGCCATGCCAGGCGCACTTCGCGCCGGAGCGTGGATTCCGCCACATCCAATGTGCCAGCCAGACGCGACGCGCCACCCGTCAGCACAATGCCCGCCACGCACAAATCGAGCATGCCGCTATGGCGCAGATTGTCGCGAATCATTTCAAACAGTTCTCTCGCGCGCGGCTCAAGAATTTCTCCCACAACGCGCTGCGAAATCAGCCGCGAGGCGCGGTCGCCCACCGACGGCACTTCCACTTCGTTGCCGTCAGGAATCAGAGTGACCACGGCGTTTCCAAAAAACTTTTTGATCTTCTCCGCTTCCGCGACCGGCGTACACAATCCCACCGAAAGATCGCTGGTGAAATGGTCGCCGCCGATGGGAATCACGGCGGTATGCGCAACTGCGCCTTCCTGGAAAACGATCAGGCTGGTCGAGCCAGCGCCCATTTCCGCCAGGCAAACGCCCATTTCCCGTTCGTCGTTGCGCAGCACTGCGTCCGCGCAGGCGAGTGGCTCAAAAACCGTGTCGTCAACATGCACCCCGGCGCGGTTTACTGCCGTAACCACGTTCTGCGCCGCACTTGATGCGGCCGTCACCATGTGGACGCGCACTTCAAGGCGGGTGGCCATCATGCCCAGCGGATCGCGCACGCCGCTCTGTTCATCGAGAATGAACTCCTGGGGCAAAAGATGCAGCACCTGACGGTCGGGGGTAAGCGGAATCGCGCGGGCCTTGTCCACGGCAAGGCGGATTTCATCGCGCGCAATTTCCCGCGCGCGCGATCCGAACGTAAGGCCGCCATGCGTGTTCATCCCCCGAATATGCGCGCCGGCAACACCAACAATCGCATGCTCAATGGGCGCGCCAGAAGCGTCTTCCGCCTGCTCCACCGCCTTTTGAATGGATGCCACGGCCTTGTCGAGATCGACAATAATGCCCTTCCGCGAACCGCGCGATTCAGCGAAGCCATGGCCGCGATAGCGCAGGCCGCTGTCGGTCATCTCGGCGACCAGCACACAAGTCTTGGCGCTGCCCACGTCAATCGCCGTCACAAAATTCTGGTACGTGTTACTCATACTTGTCGGTGTACTCCATAATTCTGCTGATCATTCTTGGTTCCGATCCTTGGGAATGGACGGACTGGGTTTCGATGATTTTTTCGCGGTCGCCCCGTGTGAAGCATTTGCGGAATGCGCAGTTGCTTTTAGCCTTGCCTTTGTTCGAGGTGCACTTGCGGCTTTATTCAATGAAGCCCGCTCCACGCGTCCACGTGGATGCGACGTATGAGCTGCAGGCTTCCGCGCCACGTGAACTTGAGGCTTCGGCTTGATCACTGCTGGCTTACGCGCCCACTTTGAAGTTGCTGGTTTCGCCGTGTGGGGAGCGAGTGGCTTAGCTTCCGCGTTCACAGGCATCTTCTTTGGCCAGGAATTGCTCTTTGCGGCTGCCGTCGCGGAAGCACTCGCGGCAATGTGTTCATAATTCACCAGCGCAGCCTGCTTTACTCCAGCCGCCATCGCGGCCCTTGCCGCATTTGCGGATAGTGGTGCCTGCGGTTTCAGATTTCCGAGGTCAGGATTCACCACAATCTGGCGGTCGTAGCGCAAATCCACGGAATCAATCTTGCTGAACTGTTGTCGCCACTCGCGCACGTGGGCCACGTAAATCTTGTAGCGATTTAAATAATCCGAAGATCCCAGATGAATCAGCACTTCGCCATCTGGCCCGGTGGTCAGGACCTTCACATCATCCGGATCGTTCAAATCCACTTCGCTGATGTCCTGAGAGTAGCGTCCCCCGGCGGAGTCGAGTTGGCTGACAAGGTCGTTGTAAATCTCCATGCGGGCGGCACGCGTGGAAAGCGGCTCGTTCGGGCTCATGCCGACGATCACGGGAAAGGAATAAGTCCTTTTTTGCGGCAGATCCATCAACGTTCCGGCCGCGTCCACCAGCAGAATTTTCGATCCGACGCGGGCGAAGGCCACAGGCGTCCGTTCGTGAATCACGATCCGGAGGTGGTTGGGCACAAAGCGCATTACGCTGGCCGACTGCACCCAGGGAATCTGCTCAAGTTGCGCCTGACGCTGCGCGAGAGGAATAAAAAATATATTTCGCCCGATGTCGCCACCCATCACGTCCATGACCTGAGCGCGGGTCACGTTCTGCAGACCGGAAGTTTCAATGTCGTCGCTGGAATCAACCCGAAAGCGCCAATCGCGCTCGCCATAGTGGTATGCGGCTGCTGCGGCGATGACGCCGAGCACCAGTACGGTGACGCCCAAGGCCGCCCATAACAGGCGCGTGGCAGTTTTTTTGGGGAGTGTGCCGCGGCGAGCGGAGACGCGCTTTTGCGCGCGCAGAAAAGGCGCTTCTTTTTCCACGTCCAAGTCGAACATTCGCGCGTCGTCTTCGCGCGTCGTCTCCTCGTCCGGGGAATACAACTCCTCCTGCAGGATGGTCGGACTCTTTCGCGCCATCAGCCGGTCAGTTGTCGTCAGGGAACCGCGAGCAAAAACAATATAACTTCTTTTCCGGCGCGGAGATAGAAAAATTTTCTGGGTTTTGCACAGATCAGTAACGAATGCGGAACAAATGCAGAATCTATCGACATGGAGCGAGGGGCCTCCCACCGAACCATCAATTCGGCACCCGTCCTTCTTCCTCGTCGCCACGCCACTTCCATTCAATATGCTATGGTTTAGCCCATCCCACAGTTGAGGCAAACATGCCACGATACGAATATCGTTTACTGAAGACCACTCCCGAAGCGGAGCAAAGTTTTCAGCACTGGATTGACCAACTGGACCGCGAGTTCGCCAATCGCGATCCTGAACACCGCTGCGATGTCGTCCGCAACGCGCTGCACGAGCTTTATCTGGGAAAACCTTACCGCGCGCCTGTCTCGACCGACCCTTTAGCCACGCAAACGCTGGTGCATTCTTTTGATCCGCGCAATGCCACGCTCGAACCCGAATACTACGGCGACGTGGACGCCGCCAAGTACGCCGAGCGCAAGCCGCTGATCTGGTTCTGGATGATGTATGACCGCTCTCCGCTAGGGATCAACCACGGCCTCGGCTATCGCGTACGGGCCATGCTGGCGCGCCATGTCTTAAAACACTGCGGCAAGAACGTGAAGATTTTCCATGGCGTGGAGGTCACATTCGGCTACAACCTCACGATTAAGGACAATTGCACCATTCACAAATACGTCCTGCTCGATGACCGCGGTGAACTCATCATCCACGCGGGCAGTTCGATCTCCGACTACGCCAACGTATACACCCACTCCCACGATTTGAATGACGGCATGATCATCACCAACCACAAAACGGAGCTTGGACCGCGGGCACGGGTCACCTATCATGCGACCGTTCTGAGCGGCGTGACTGTAGGGGAGCACGGAATGGTGGGCTCCATGGGCGTGGCTTCAAAGAACGTGGAGCCGTTCCACATTGTGGCGGGCATTCCTGCGAAAACAATCAAGGTGAAGACGATTGCACCCGGGGGAGAACAACCGGGCGGCCCATCCGTCAAAAAATAGCTTGTTTATCACGGCACTTCCGAGGCCCTCATTTATTCGCCAAAAATGCGCTTCAATGGGACAATATCACCCATATGCAAAAACTTTTCATCGCGATCCCCCTGCTGGCGTTTGGGATGCTCGCGGGAACCAATGGTTCCCAGGCGCAGACATCTTCGGCTCCGGCCACGCCGGCCAAAAGCCAATCCACGAAACCTAAAACCGCGACCGCCACGCATCACGCGACGGCAGCGAAGACTCATGCGTTGACGCTTACCACGCAAAAGGAAAAATTCAGTTACGCTCTCGGCATGGGCCTTGGCGCAAACGTGCATGAACAATCTGTCGAGGTGGACCCCGATATTGTGGCCCGCGGAATGAAAGACGCCATCTCCGGAGCCAAGCCGTTGCTCACGGAAGAGGAAGCCCGGCAGGTGATGATGGAAGTGCGAACGCAAGTTCAGAAAGCACAGCAGGCGAAAATGCAGCAGGAAGCCGACACCAACAAAAAAGCAGGGGCAGCATTCCTTGAGGCCAATAAAAGCAAGCCAGGAGTCGTCACTCTGCCCAGCGGTCTGCAGTACAAAATTATTACCGCAGGCACCGGCGCCAAGCCTACCGCAAGCGACACGGTTGTCTGCAACTATCGCGGCACGCTGATTGATGGCAAGGAATTTGACAGCTCCTACAAACGCGGACAGCCCGCCACCTTCCCGGTAAGCGGCGTCATCAAGGGTTGGACCGAAGCCCTTCAGCTCATGCCGGTGGGGTCAAAATGGCAGCTCTTCATTCCCGCAGATCTCGCGTATGGCGAGCGGTCGCCCTCGCCGGATCTGGGGCCTGATTCCACGCTCATCTTCGAAGTCGAACTGCTTTCCATCCAGAGCAAGGACGCGGGCAAAGATGCCGGCAAGGCTCCCGCAAATCAGGACTCGAAAGAGTAGCGTTGTTGTTGGGATTTACAACAAAGACGCGGGCGCTTCTGCCCCGCGTCTTTGTTGTATAGAAAGCAAGGTTGTAAAGAAATCAGATTGTAGGATCCAGCCCCATAATTTTCCGGAGCTTATGACATCAAAATTCGGCCATAGTTTTTTCGCGATCGCGCTTGTCTTTTTCGGACTGCAGCATTTCCTTTACCTTATGCCGCTTCATGGTCCGGCAGCAGGGCCGCCCTGGATTCTCGCGCGTCCGTTGTGGGCGGCGGTCATGGGCGCGTTTTTGCTTCTCATTGGCGTGTTGCTGGCCACCAGGCGGATGACGCAATTCGCTGCTTCCCTGCTGGCTGCCGTACTTTTTTTGTATGTGATATTTCTTTACGTTCCGGGATTAGTCAGGCACTTGCACGATCCTGGCCGCTGGACGAGCACCGCGGAACTTACCTGCCTGTGTGGCGTGGCACTCGTACTGGCCGGCCTCGGCAGCCTCGGACGCATCTTCTACGCAGTCCCTTTGCTCGTCTTTGGCGTACAGCATTTTCTTTATGCGCAGTTCATCTCCACGCTGGTCCCTACGTGGATTCCCTACCGCCTTTTCTGGGCTTATTTCGTGGGCACGGCGTTCATTGCCGCCGCCGTGAGCATCTCGACCAAAGGACAGGCGCGGCTGGCCGCCATTCTGCTGGGAGTGATGTTTCTCTCGTGGGTCATCATCCTTCACGCGCCCCGCGTAGCTGCACACCTGAGGAATGGAAATGAATGGACGAGCGCCTTCATCGCTCTCGCCATGGCTGGAGGAGCATGGATCGTGGCGGAAACCAGTTCAAAATAGTTGAGCGGATTGGGCTGAATGGCCCGTGAACGTAATGGTGCGGACCTATTTCTTCTCGGCTACCTGCAACCGCGTCTCAGCGCGTTGCAACGCGGCCTCGGCATGGCCATAGTCAAGATCAGGGCCGCCAGCCTTAAGCAGTTGCTCCGCGCGGGTCTTCGCTTCCTGCGCGCGCTTCACATCAATTTCGGCGGAATGCTCCGCAGTTTCGGCAAGGATGGTGACTTTGTCCGGCAATACCTCTGCAAATCCCCAAGCCACGGCGAGGCTCTGCGTGCCATTCGCGTTTTTATAAACAATCTCGCCGATCGCCAGTTCCGTGATCAAAGGTGCATGGCCCGGAAGCACTCCCAAGTATCCGCCCTTGCCGGGAATCTGTACTTCCTGGGCAACGTCCTTCACCACCATTTTTTCCGGGGTGACGATTTCGAGTTGGAGAGTGTCTGCCATTGTCTTTGGGTCGTTGGTCTTTGGTCGTTAGTCCTTGGCCCCTAAGTCGCCGTTATTGCCAACGACCAAAGACCAATGACCAACGACGATTCCTACGCTGCTGCCTTCATCTTTTCCGCAGCTTCCAGCACTTCGTCAATCGTGCCCTTCATGTAGAAAGCCTGCTCGGGAATCGCGTCGTGCTTGCCTTCCACGATTTCCTTGAAGCCCTTCACCGTGTCGGCGATCTTCACGTAGCGTCCGGGCGCGCCGGTAAACTGCTCGGCCACGAAGAACGGTTGTGACAAGAAGCGCTGAATCTTGCGCGCCCGGGCTACGGTCAGCTTCTGGTCTTCGCTGAGTTCGTCAATACCCAGAATCGCAATAATGTCTTGCAGGTCTTTGTAAGTCTGCAATGTCTTTTTGACCTGCTGCGTTACGTCGTAATGCTCCTGCCCGACGATTCGCGGATCAAGAATACGCGAAGTGGAAGCCAGCGGATCAACCGCTGGATAAATTCCAATCTCGGTCAGCGCGCGGGAAAGCACCGTGGTCGCGTCGAGGTGGGCAAAGGTGGTGGCTGGCGCCGGATCGGTCAAGTCATCGGCGGGAACGTAAATGGCCTGCACAGACGTGACGGAACCCTTCTTTGTGGAAGTAATGCGCTCTTGCAACTCACCCATTTCCGTCGCCAGGTTAGGCTGGTAACCCACGGCGCTGGGCATGCGGCCCAGCAGCGCGGAAACTTCCGAGCCCGCCTGGGTGAAGCGGAAAATATTGTCAATAAAGAGCAGCGTGTCAGCGCCTTCAACGTCGCGGAAATATTCCGCCACCGTCAGCCCCGTCAACGCCACGCGAAGACGAGCTCCGGGCGGCTCGGTCATCTGGCCGTAAATCAACGCTGCTTTGGATTTGTCCGAATCGCCGGGTTTAATAACTCCCGATTCCGACATTTCCAGCCACAAGTCGTTGCCTTCACGGGTGCGCTCGCCAACGCCCGCGAACACGGAAAAGCCGCCGTGCTGCTTCGCGACGTTATTGATGAGTTCCATGATGACGACGGTCTTTCCCACGCCTGCGCCGCCAAACAATCCAATTTTGCCGCCCTTCAAAAACGGCTGGATTAAATCGATGACCTTTACGCCAGTCTCAAACATCTCGGCGCTGGTCGCCTGCTCATCAAACGCCGGAGCCTGGCGGTGAATCGGGTTGCGTTCTTTGGTCTGGATTGGCCCAAGATTGTCCACCGGCTCGCCGATCACATTCATGACGCGTCCGAGGGTCGCGTGTCCCACGGGCACAGAAATTGGCGCACCTGTATCGATCGCTTTCATGCCGCGCACCATGCCGTCGGTCGCTTCCATGGCGACGCAGCGCACGCGGCCTTCGCCCAGATGCTGCTGCACTTCAACGATCACGCTGATCGGGTGCGGCACCTGGAAACCGTCGCTCACCACGCGCAGCGCCTGGTAAATGGGAGGCATGTTGGCTTCGGTAAATTGCACGTCCACCGCGGGGCCGGTAATTTGTACGACTTGTCCGATGTTCTCTGGCATAGGTTCCTTTGACAGTATCTTTACCCGTCTATAAGCGTCAGCCTGCCGCTGCCGCTCCACTAACAATCTCAATAATCTCTTTCGTAATCTTCGCCTGCCGCGCCCGGTTCATGATGAGCGTCAGCGAGTCAATCATGTCCGTAGCATTGTTTGTGGCCGCTTCCATGGCCGTCATGCGTGCCGCGTGTTCGGCGGCAACCGATTCCTGCAACGCGTAAAAAATCTGCACGCCAATGTATTTCGGAAGCAGCGAGCGGAACAATTCTTCGGGCGGCTGCTCGTAAATGTAATCCACAGGCGCGGTGGCGAATTTCGCCGCGGCCTCGTCCACTTCATGCGTGTCTGCCGGGCGCAACCCAACGCCGCTTCCCTTCGCGGCTTCGATCGCGTGCTTCTTGGCTTCCAGGTCCATTTCCTCGGCCTGGCTCACAGTGGTCTCGCCGACTTTTTCAATGGGAAGAATCTGCTCCACGACCAGGCGCTGTGCAATCACCGACTTGAACTCGTTGAATACCAGATACACGGAATCAATCTCCGCGCGGCTGTAGCGTTCAATCACGCGCTCGGCGATTTCCGCCGCCAGCGAGTATTCGACTTTATTCAACACTCCGACTTTTTCGGCAACAATCGTGGTGCGCGCGGCGTCTTTGGAATCCGCTTTTCGCGGCTCAGCCATCGGATAACGGCGGCGCAGGAAGTCGCGGCCCTTGCGCCCAACCGCTTCTATCTCAATGTTCTTTCCCTGCTTCGATTCCAGAAACTTCCCGGCGGCCTTCAAGATGTTGGTATTGAACGCGCCCGCCAGCCCTTTATCGCCGGTAACCACGAGAATCAGGACATTTTGTTCGGGACGCTGCACCAGCAACGGATGCCGCGGCTCGCCAGTTTCCGGATCGTAAATATCCGTGCGAGCTACCAGGGACTTCAGCACATTCGTCAACATCTGGGCATAAGGACGCGCCGCCAAAGCGCGCTCCTGCGCGCGCCGCAGCTTGGCCGCCGAAACCATCTTCATGGCTTTGGTGATCTGCCGCGTGTTGGTCACGCTGCGAATACGCCGCCGGATGTCGAGAATGTTTGCCATAAGCCGTCGTTCGTCGTTGGTCTAGGGTCGTTACTTCGCTCCCACTGCCTGCCGTTCCGCAACAAATGTTTCCTTACACTCTTTGATCACGCGCGTCATGTCCGCTTTCAGCGCGTCATCCAGAACTTTTTTGTCCATAATGGATTTCAGCAGGCCGGGATTGGTGGAATCCACATAACGGTACAACTCGGCCTCGAAATCGCGCACTTGATCAATCGCGAGATCGTCCAACTGCCCACTCGTCCCGGCGAAGATAATCAGAATCTGCTTGGAAAACGGCAGCGGAGAATACTGCTTCTGCTTCAACACTTCCACCAGCCGCTGACCGCGGTTGAGTTGGTTCTGCGTGGCCTTATCAAGGTCGCTGCCGAACTGCGCGAACGCCTGCAGTTCGCGGTACTGCGCAAGGTCAAGCTTCAAGCTGCCAGCAACCTGGCGCATAGCTTTGATCTGCGCGCTGCCGCCGACGCGGCTTACGGAAAGTCCCACGTTCACCGCGGGACGCACGCCCTGGTTGAACAAATCGGTTTCCAGATAGATCTGGCCGTCGGTAATCGAAATGACGTTGGTCGGAATGTACGCGGAAACGTCGCCCGCCTGCGTTTCGATGATCGGCAACGCGGTCAAGGAGCCGCCGCCTTTGGCCTGGCTCACCTTCGATGCGCGCTCTAAAAGCCGGGAGTGGAGATAGAAAACGTCTCCGGGATACGCCTCGCGGCCAGGTGGGCGGCGCAGCAACAAAGAAATTTCACGATACGACGCGGCGTGCTTCGACAGATCGTCGTAAATAACGAGCGCGTGGCGGCCATTGTCACGGAAATACTCGCCCATCGCGCAAGCCGCGTATGGAGCGATGTAAAGCATCGGCGCAGGTTCGGAAGCCGAAGCAGCCACGACAATCGTGTAGTCCATCGCGCCGTAATCGCTCAGCGTCTTCACCACCTGTGCAACCGAAGAACGCTTCTGCCCAATGGCGCAATAAATACAAATGAGGTCGTTGCCTTTGTTGTTGATGATGGTATCAATGGCAACGGCGGTCTTTCCCGTCTGACGGTCGCCAATGATCAGCTCGCGCTGGCCGCGGCCAATGGGAATCATGCTGTCAATGGCTTTAAGGCCTGTGGCCATTGGCTCACGCACTGGCTGGCGGTCAATCACGCCCGGCGCGAGGCGTTCGAGTTCAATAAATTGATTGGTGCTGATGGGGCCTTTGTCGTCGATCGGCTGGCCCAGTGAATTCACCACGCGGCCAATCAAAGCATCGCCCACGGGCACGCTCATAATGCGGCCGGTGCGCTTTACTTCGTCGCCTTCCTTGATCTCGGTGTAGTCGCCAAGAATAACCGCGCCGACCTGGTCTTCTTCCAGGTTCATGGCGATGCCGCCGATATTGTGCGGGAAGGCCAAGAGTTCGCCCGCCATGACCTTGTCAAGACCGTGCACGCGGGCAATGCCGTCGCCCAGCGTGATGACCGTGCCAACTTCATCCACGGAAATTTTGGACTCGTAGTTTTCAATCTGCTGCCGGATCAGCTCTGTGATTTCGTCTGCTCTGATTTGCGCCATAGTTTCTCTTTAGCTCTTAACCGCTGATGAATCTCAAATGTTTCTTGCAAGAGCACTCAGCATTCAGCAATTAGCATTTAGCCAGGCAAGGCTAATGCCGGACTTCCGAAAATCTAAACGACCAAGTGCTGAATGCTAAGCTAATTGCCCTGCGAATCTAGTCGTCTCGGCACCATGCGGACTGAATGCTGACCGCTGAATGCTTAACCGTTCCCCACCAACTGCTCTCTCAACTTTTCCAGCCGGCCCTTCACCGAGCCGTCGTAAATGGTGCTGCCAAGCTTTACCACCGCGCCGCCGCGCAGGGACTCGTCCCGCGAATACCGCGGACGCACTTTTTTACCGCTCAACTTCTCCACTTGCGCTTCGAGCGCGCGGCGTTCCGATTCGCCTAACTCGCGTGCGCTGATCACTTCCGCTTCCGCGAAGCCAAGGCGGCGGTCCATCTCCTGCTCGTACTCTTTCACGATGGCACTTAGAAAAGCCATGCGCCGATGGTCCATAAGCACTGCGATAAAGTTGCGCACCTCGCGCGAAATTCCCTCGCGGGCGACAATCGCGTCGAGCAATCCCCGCTTCTGCTTCGGAGGAATTGAAGGCGCTTCCCACACCTCGCGAAGCGGCTTGCTGCCTGCCACCAACTGCGCCAGGGAATACAGTTCGCGCGCCGCCCTGCCCGCGTCAAGCTGACGGTCGAATACCACGTCCACAAAGGCCCGCGCGTAAGTATTGGTGACCGAGGCCATGGTTAGTTCTTACTCCCCGATCCGCTGGAAAGCTGGTCGGAAAAACCGCGCACCAACTGCTGGTCCGTCGCCGGATCCACATGAATTTGCTTTTCTGCCAGCGAAACCGCAAGGTCGGCGGCGTACTTTGTCAATTCACGGCGGGCGTTTTTCGCCGCCGAGGCAATCTCCTGCTCCGCCGATTCGACAACCTTGCGAACATCTTCCGCGGTCGCGGCCTTCATGCGCTCCTCTTCCAGAGCAGCTTCTTTTTCGGCGGACGCTGTGATTTTGCCGATTTCAGAATCCAAATGCGCCAATCGCGCTTCGATGTCGCTCAGCCGCCTCCGCGCTTCATCGCTGGCTTTGCGGGCCTCAGCCATTGCCTGCTGGATGGAGGCCGTCCGGTTGCGAAACATCTTGGGCAAGCCCTTGACTGAAAACCAAAGCACCACAACGACCAGCACACCAAAATTTATAAGCACACCCAACCAGGAAGCCTGGCGAACAGTCATTCCGGTAATTTTCGCCAGCCAGTGCACTGCGGGTGATTCCTTGAACTCTGACGTCTCATCCTTCTCGACTTCCTGAGCGCCCTCAGTGCTCTGAGCGGATTCCCCGGCCGCCACGCGCGACATTTCCACGAGCTGGCGATTCGGGCCTTCGTGGCGAGGTTTTGCCTGATCGGAGCTTGTATTGCTCGAGTTGGCATTGTTCGGACTGGCGTTGGCGGAACTTGCCTGGTTCGAACCTTGTTCATTCGCCGGTTGCGAGTTCGCCGCCGCGCTCGATGGCTTTGCTTGTGACGCTTGCGCTTGCGCGGCTGACTGCAACGCCCGGGCGGGTTGGGCAGCGAGGGCCAGGCCTACAAACAGTGCGCATGAAAAAATCATCGCAGCCGTTTTCGATGTCCCGCAGTTCGAAAGCCCTTCTGATCGCGCTGTAAAGGTCATTCGCATTATTGGCCAGCCCCGGCTGTCACAGGTTTCAACACGGTACGAATGATTTCCGCCGCAAGCCGTGCGCTGTCCGCCTGCAGGTTTGCCTGCGCTGATTGCTTGTCGCTCTCAATGGCCTGCCGCGCCTGCTCGATTTGCTCATGCGCCTTTCCCTTGGCTTGGGCAACAGCATCGGCACGCACCTGCGCTGCCCTCTGGCGGCGGGCTTCCTGCGCTTTAAACACCGCAGACCTCGCCTCGCGGAGCCGTTGCTCGTACTCCGCGGTGCGTGCCGCGGCGGCGGCGACATCCGCCCGCGCTTTCTCAATGGCCCCTTCTGTTTTCTCGTGCCGTTCCTTGAGCACGCGCATCAACGGCCGATGCACTAAAGCAACATAGGCACCCCACAGCAAAAGCATATAGATGATCGTGGGCACCGATCCGAGCAGTAATTCGCCTATTTGTCTGACCGTCTCATCCATTGTTGTTGTGCTGAAAAGGTTCCGAGCGTAGAGGGTTAGGAAACTCTTAAAGTTAACATTCTTAGGCGGATAGTGTCAACGAATTGGGAGTGCATTTCGCCCGCTGGAAGTGTCATACGATGTGCCGTACCATTCAAGCATTGCAACGGTGCCCGGGTCCGCCCCGGGAAGCGGCGAACGAGTTGAAATATCTCAATCTTTAATTCCAAAATAGTGATAAATTGCCTCCCAAATCTTTCTAGAGAATACTTCCGAGGACAGCCGCAAAAGGCATGACTTTAGGTAAACGACAATGCGATCTATTTTGGTAATGAATACTGCGTTGCTCGTTGGATTGTCTTTGCCGCTATGCGCACAAAGCGTGCCGAAAAACATCGCCGCCAAGGAACAGCAGTCCGCACCAAAATACAGCATTGATTTCATTGAAGGAGAACCCGTGGCGGGCATCGGAGCGATCCACGCTTTTAGTATGCCCCTTGAGTGTTCTAGTGATGGAACATTGTTTGTGAGCGCTGTGCAATCGTTAAACGCAGGGAGTCCGCCGGCAAATCTCGCTCCCTTTCAACCCCCAATGTTGATGATTTCTGTATCGCCAACCAACGAAGCCCATTCGTTTCCACTAAACAATATTCCGGATCTTTCCGACATCACGCAGGTTGCCGACTATCCCACGGATTCAAGCGTCGTTTTTTTATTGAGCGCCGCCAGCGAAGATAAAAAGGAAAAGCGGACTTATGTTGGGAGTGATGGGCAGCGAAATGAAACGACAGTTAATACCGCGCCACACCATTTTTTTCTCGTACTTTTTGGACGCGATGGCACATATTCAAAAACAATCCAAGTTGAGGACCCTTTCGAGATAACTCGCATCGGGCAGTTCCCGACCGGAATGTATCTAGCTTATGGATACGACCGTACCGATCACAGCCCTAAACTAGCGCTCCTGAAAGAGGACGGCACGCTTCTTAAATATTTGGAAGCGCCCAAGGGAGGCACTCCAGAATCCGCTGTGCGACAACCAAAAAGCAGCGGGGCATTCTTTGTTTCTCCAACGCAATTCGCAGGACAGGCCCATTCGATCTACCTTCTACAGAACAAGACCGATTCGCCAATACTAGAGGTCAGTGAAAGCGGTGCCGTTCGAGTTATAAAGCCCAAGCTTAGAGATGGCCTGAAAATCGATATGCTCATCCCCAGCGATCAAAACCTTTATGGCCGAATGAGTGACACCAAGGATGGATCCATTTTCGAGTTTGACGAAAACAACGGAGACGTCCTGAAACGTTTTGACGCGAAGAAGGATCAGTCTGGTCGGGATATTGCTTGCGTTCACGACAACAAATTTCTTTCCTTCAAGCAAGTGCAGGGCAGGCTGATTCCACTATCAGGAAACGCGGTTCCTGCCTCCGACGAGGGATCGCTCAACAGACCGGATTCTCAGTAACTCCTAATCTTTGTTGCGCGTCCAATGGACCTTCGCCGGAAAAGCATGCAACCTCTAACTACTGGATATGCAAGAGGATAACTCGATTCCCAGAAATCCGATTCTTCACCTGGGCCTTAATTATCAGCCTACCGTATTATCCGGATACGCCCTGTACATGGCCGAAAAACATATTAAAGATGTGTTGACTTCTGTTGGGATGGGACTAGCATGAAAGTATCACCTCCGATCCTATCCAGGATCGAATGGGCCGCTAGCCAAGGAATGTCACCGCTTCTTGGTTGTCGGCCCGTTTAATTTCCGGGCTGACATTTTGTTCTTGCTGAGCGCGAATGGCAGACCGTCAGTTGGTCGGTGGCATCCGCGACGCTTCCTTGCCCCTTGCTTGATCTTTGATTTCTTCCACCGCGTTTCTTCCGCCCGCCACTCTTGTTGCACCTAACTTTTTAGCGCGAAGCCATCAACCGATATTTGAACGCTCGACATTTCTGGCGTCGCAAGGATAAAGTATTTGCCATGGATCGCCGCGACTTTGCCAAACTCTCTGCCCTGGCCATGGCCTGGGGCTCGCTTCCAACCTTCGCACAAACCGCTGCCTCTTCAGGAAAGCCGCTCGGATACGCGGCCGTCGGGCTGGGAAGAATTTGCGACATCTTCATGCGGGCCTGTGCGGATCAGTCCGCGGGCGCACGGCTCACCGGCCTGGTGACGGGACATCCTGACACCAAAGGCACACAGTACGCAGCGAAGTACGGCGTCCCCAAGTCCTCTATTTACACTTACGAAACCTTCGACCGCATCCGCGACAACAAAGACGTGGACTTCGTTTACATCGGCCTGCCCAACAACATGCACTGCGAATACACCATTCGCGCGGCGGAAGCCGGCAAGCATGTGCTCTGCGAAAAACCCATGGCAATTTCCAGCGCCGAGTGCCGCAGAATGATTGACGCCTGCAAGAAAGC
>Ga0134125_10001375_pt1 | contig 29981 bp, 34 predicted proteins | sample KB31751_FD_96464 | JGI IMG/M metagenome (GOLD analysis project Ga0134125, IMG submission 96464) | Terrestrial soil microbial communities with excess Nitrogen fertilizer from Kellogg Biological Station, Michigan, USA - KB3-175-1 | ecosystem: Environmental > Terrestrial > Soil > Unclassified ... | reverse complement strand
CGCCTTTAAGTCCTGCCCCACGCCCGCGGGGGCGTAGCTCAGTTGGTTAGAGCGCTGCCCTGTCACGGCAGAGGCCGCGGGTTCGAGTCCCGTCGCTCCCGCCATTCTTTCAAACACTTAAGCCCAAACCCAGCCCAGGTTCCGGCCGCGCCTCGGGCGCCAGTCGAGGAGCCGGCGCATGCCACAGAACACCTCCGTCGACGGCGTCGAGGCCCTCTTCTTCGACGTGTTCGGGACGCTGCTCGACTGGCGCACCTCGATCGCGCGGGAGGCCGAAAAAGTCCTCGCGCCGCTCGGTTACACGCTCGACTGGATCGCCTTTGCCGACGCCTGGCGGGGCGAATACCAGCCCGGCATGGAGGAGGTCCGTTCGGGCCGCATCCCGTTCTCCAAGCTCGACGTGCTGCACCGGCGCAACCTCGAGCGCTGCCTGCCGCGCTTCAACGTGAGCGGCCTGTCCGAAGCGGTGATGGCGGACTTGAACAATGCCTGGCACCGGCTCGACGCCTGGCCCGACGTGCCGGCAGCGCTGGCGCGGCTCAAGACGAAGTACATCATCGCGCCGTGTTCGAACGGCAACATCGCGCTGATGGTCGACAATGCCCGGCGCAACAACCTGCCCTGGGACGCGATCCTCGGCGCCGAGATCGCCGGCGACTACAAGCCGAAGCCGCGGGCCTATCTCGCCGCCTGCGAGGCGCTCAACAGGGAGCCTTCGCGCTGCATGATGGTCGCCGCGCATTCGCGCGACCTCAAAGCCGCGGCCTCGAACGGACTGCGCACCGGCCACACCGCCCGCGTCAACGAATACGGCCCCAACACCGGCGAGCCCGGCCCGACCGTGCCGGTCGATGTGTTCGGGAAGGATCTGGCGGAACTGGCGGATAAGCTCGGCGCCTAGCACCCGCGCGCGGGCGCGCCGTGATGCCTTTTTGGGGCCTTGACTTAGAGCGCGCTCTAACCCGTACGGTGGGCCGCGTCGTGACGAGACCAAAACGGCCATGAAAATCGGCGAACTCGCGAAACGGTCGGGACTGTCGGCCCATACCATCCGCTATTACGAGCGGATCGGGCTGCTTCCCTACGCGCGTCGCGATCGATCGAAACAACGCGACTACGACGCGTCGATCCTGACTTGGATCGAATTTCTCGGCCGTATGAAGACAGTCGGCATGCCGATCCGGGACATGCGGCTCTACGCGAGACTCCGGGAAGCCGGAGCCTCAACACAGATGGAACGGCGCGCGCTGCTTGATCGGCATCGCCAGCGCGTGCGTGCGCACGTGGCCGAATTGCAAGCCTGTCTGCTCGTCCTCGACACCAAAATCGCCGGCTATGGCGGCACGGAACAAAGGACAAAAAATCATGGCACAGAATCAATACGCCGGCGAAAGCCGTTATCAGCGCGGGTCGCGCGCTCTCTCTGAGATAGACGGCCAGGCCGGCGAGAATGTCGTTGCATCGCTTGCCGACATCGCGCCGGATTTTGCCCGATACATAATCGAGTTTTCGTTCGGCGACATCTACTCGAGGCCAGGTCTTGATTTACGCGCGCGAGAGATCGCGACCATCGCCGCGCTGACGGCAATGGGCAACGCGACGCCCCAACTCAAGGTCCATATCGAGGCCGGCTTGAATGTAGGGCTCTCGCGCGGTGAGATCACCGAGATCATCATGCAGATGGCCGTTTACGCGGGTTTCCCGGCCGCGGTGAACGGTTTGTTTGCCGCCAAGGAAACATTCGCGCATCGCGACGCGGTGCACGAGTCTTCCACTCAGCAATAGGTGCGAGTGACCTCTTAGCCCCGATACACCGGCGGCGGCTGTTCGAAGAACCCCGCCAAGATGTGATAGACCAGCATGTAGTTCTTCTGCTGGAAGCTGGCGTGCGAGATGCCGGCCATCACCGTGAACTGCTTGTCCGGGTTCGGCAGCTTGGCGAAGAACTTCATCAAATCGTCCATCGAGGCAATGCCGTCCCACTGGCCGCGCATGACGATCGTCGGCACCGTGATCTTCTCCGGATCGACCACCGGCAGGCGCGAGCACATGTCGACATAGGTGCCGGTCGGCACGCTGTCGTCGAGCGCCGTCACGGCGTCGGCGAAGGCGTCGATCACCTTCTCCTCCGCGGTGCCTGGATGGTCGCGGTCGAAGATCGAGTGGATGAAGGCCTTGTCGATCGGCCGGCGGTTCTTTGCCTGGAATTCGGGCAGCCGCTTGCGGCGCTGCTCGAGCGTCGGCGAGCCTTCGCCGGTCCACACCATCGCATCGAGCGCAAGGCGGGCGACCATCTCGGGATGGCGCTCGGCAAACAACGCCGCGCGCAGCGCGCCGGACGAGATGCCGTAGACGAGGAACGGCCGGGGCCCGCGCAGCTTGCGGATATAGAGCGCGGCAGCGTGACAGTCGTCGGCGCCCATGGCGATCGGCGCGTTGTTGTCGCGGTCCTTGGTCGAGCGGCCGTAGCCCTCCATGTCGACGCACCAGCAGTCGAAGCCGCGCCTGGCGAAGAAGTCCATCGCCGATGAATCCGGCCGCCCCGGCACCTGCAGGTCGAAGGTCGGCTGCGAGGCCATCGAGGAGCCGTGCACGAACAGGATCGTGCCGCGGCTTTTGGCCGGGTCGCCGAGGCATTTCTCGAACAGGAACAGCTTGGCGGCGCCGCCGTCCTTGGTCGTCCAGTGCTCTTCGCCCTTGATGGCGGGCGTCGTCATCTCGTTCATGTGCGGCTCGCCTAATTGATGAGATGGATGTGGTTGGCGGCGATCACTTTCGCCCATTTGGCGATCTGGGCCTCCATGAACGCCTTGAACGCGGGCTGGGTCATGGTCATCGCGGTCGCGCCCTGCTGCGCCCAGGCACCCTTGATGTCCGGACGCGAGACGATCTTGGTGATCTCGCGGTTGAGCCGGTCGACGATCGGCTGCGGCGTGCCGGCCGGCGCCATGAAGCCGACCCAGAGGGTGGCCTGGAAACCGGGCACGCCGGCCTCCGCGATGGTCGGGACGTCGGGCAGGATCGGCGAGCGCTGGGTGCCCGTGGTGCCGAGCGCGCGCACCATGCCCTCCTTGATCATCGGCGCCATGGTCGGCACCGAATCGAACAACATCTGGATCTGGCCGCTGAGGATGTCCGTGCGCATCCCGTTCGAACCGCGGTAGGGGACGTGCACGATGTTAACGCCGGTCAGGTTCTTCAGCAGCTCCGCCGCCATATGATAGTTCGAGCCGGGGCCGGACGAGCCGAAATTGAGCTTGCCCGGATTGGCCTTGGCGAAGGCGATGAACTCCCCAAGGTTCTTGGCCGGCACGGACGGGTGCACAACGAGGACAAGGTCGCTCTCGATCAGCGGCGCGACCGGCACGAGGTCGGTCATCAGGTGGTACGCCTTGTGGGCGTAGAGCGTCTCGTTGACCGTTTGGGTGCCCGACACCATCAGCAGCGTATAGCCGTCGGGCGCCGCCTTGGCGGCGGCCTCGGTTCCGATGGTGGTGCCGGCGCCCGGCCGGTTTTCCATGACGAAGGTCTGGTGCAGCGCCTTGCCCAACTCCTCCGCGACCGCGCGGGTGAACAGGTCGGTCGGGCCGCCGGCGCCGAACGGTACGATGATCTTTACCGGACGTGACGGGTACGTGTCGGCGGCTTGGGCGGGAAGGGTCAGCATCATCGCGCCGAGCGCGATCGCGGCCGCAACTGGCCGGAGACGAGCCATGCCGTTCCTCCCGATTATTGTCCTTTATGCCGCGCGGGCGCGACTATCGAGCCGGACTTGCGCAACGTCAATCGAAGGGCCGTGCCAGCGCAGGATTTGCACCGTGGATGCATTCCAATGTCGGCTTGCCACTCCGGTTTGCCTGCGCTAAGCCTCCGGCGCTTCCCGTCCTTGAGGACTCATCCCAAAAACCAAGGGCGTTTTCGGTTTTTCGGCGCCTTTTCGGCTGCCGGTTGGTCCTTGGGCGGCAATTTTCGGGATTCGGGGGCTGCGCGAGGTCGTCATGAGCACATTGCTTCTCGATTACCTGCCCCTCGTGATTTTCATCGCTGTCGCCCTTGTCATCGGCCTCGTGCTGCTCGCCGTGCCGTTTGTCGTCGCCTATTCGCAGCCCGATCCGGAGAAGCTGTCGGCCTACGAATGCGGCTTCAACGCCTTCGACGACGCGCGCATGAAGTTCGACGTGCGCTTCTACCTCGTCGCGATCCTCTTCATCATCTTCGACCTCGAGGTCAGCTTCCTGTTCCCCTGGGCGATCGTCTTCCGCGACATCGGCCATTTCGGCTTCTGGGCGATGATGGTCTTCCTTGGCGTGCTGACCATCGGCTTCATATATGAGTGGAAGAAGGGGGCGTTGGAGTGGGATTGATTCCATGACCCTGGTCGCACCCGCGCCGAAAGGCATCCTCGATCCGGCGACCGGCCGTCCGGTCGGTTCGGATGACGCGTTCTTCACGAGCGTCAACAATGACCTCGCCGACAAGGGCTTCGTCGTCACCGCGGTCGACGACCTCATCACCTGGGCGCGCACCGGCTCGCTGATGTGGATGACGTTCGGGCTCGCCTGCTGCGCCGTCGAGATGATGCAGATGTCGATGCCGCGCTACGACGCCGAGCGGTTCGGCTTCGCGCCGCGCGCTAGCCCGCGGCAGTCCGACGTGATGATCGTCGCCGGCACGCTGACCAACAAGATGGCGCCGGCGCTGCGCAAGGTCTACGACCAGATGCCGGAGCCGCGCTATGTCATCTCGATGGGGTCGTGCGCGAACGGCGGCGGCTACTATCACTATTCCTATTCCGTCGTGCGCGGCTGCGACCGCATCGTCCCCGTCGACATCTACGTGCCCGGCTGTCCGCCGACCGCCGAGGCGCTGCTCTACGGCGTGATGCTGCTGCAGAAGAAGATCCGCCGCACCGGCACGATCGAGCGGTGACCGGCATGCGCATGAAGGGCATCCCGTTCGGAACGACCGACTGGAACTCCGTCAAGCCGACCCAGCACAAAGGGGAGACCGGCATCGCCGAGTGGCGGACGCAGGAGTTCGGCGGCATCCGCGTGCGCATGGTCGACTATTCGCCGGGCTACACCGCCAATCATTGGTGCGACAAGGGCCACATTCTCTATTGCGTCGCCGGCCAGCTCACCACCGAGCTCAAGGACGGCCGCATCTTCGTACTCAAGCCGGGCATGAGCTATCAGGTTGCCGACGGCGCCGAGCCGCACCGTTCCCGAACGTCGCGCGGCGCGCGCCTCTTCATTGTGGACTGACATGGAAGACACGCTCGACAGGCTCGGACAGTCGATCCGCACGGCGCTGCCGGGGGCGGTGACCGGTCACGAGGTCAAGGTCGGCGAGCTCACGCTCACCGCCAACGCCGCCGATATGGTCAAGGTCGCGGCCTATCTGCGCGACGATCCGGCCTGCCAGTTCGTCAACATCATCGACATCACCGCGGTCGACTGGCCGAGCCGCGAGAAGCGCTTCGACGTCGTCTATCATTTCCTGTCGCCGCGGCTGAACCAGCGCATCCGCGTCAAGGCCGCGACCGACGAGGCGACGCCGGTGCCGTCGATCATCGGCGTGTTCCACGGCGCCGACTGGTTCGAGCGCGAGGCCTACGACCTCTATGGTGTGCTGTTCACCGGCCATCCCGACATGCGGCGGATCCTCACCGATTACGGCTTCGAGGGGCATCCGCTGCGCAAGGATTTCCCGCTTACCGGCTTCGTCGAGGTGCGTTACGACGACGAGGAGAAGCGCGTGCGCTACGACAAGGTGGCGCTGGCGCAGGAATTCCGCACCTTCGATTTCCTCTCGCCGTGGGAAGGCACCGATTACGTGCTGCCCGGCGACGAGAAGGCGGGGAAGCCTCCCGAGCCGGAGAAGAAGGCCTCATGAAGCCTCTCTCGCCGGGCGTGAAGCATTCGTTCTCCTACGTCGTGCCGGAGAACAAGACGGTGCCGTACACCTATCCGGAGTCGGCGATCATCGCCGGCATGCCGAAGGTGTTCGCGACCGGATTCATGATCGTGCTGATGGAATGGGCCTGCGCCGAACTGATCGAGCCCTATCTCGACGCCGGCGAAGGCTCGCTCGGCACGCATGTGGACGTCAGCCACGCGGCGGCGACGCCGCCCGGCATGACTGTGCAGGTCGATGCCGAGATCGTCGAGGCCGCCGGCCGCAAGCTCGTTTTCAAGGTCCGCGCCCATGACGGCGTCGACCTGATCGGCGAGGGCACGCACGCGCGTGTCGTCGTCGCCTGGGACAAATTCAATTCGCGGGTCGCTCAGAAAGCAGCCGCGGCGGGAGTGGCATGATGGCGGAAACCGCGATCCGCAACTTCACCATCAATTTCGGGCCGCAGCATCCGGCCGCGCACGGTGTGCTGCGCCTCGTGCTCGAATTGGATGGCGAGGTGGTCGAGCGCGTCGATCCGCATATCGGCCTGCTGCATCGCGGCACCGAGAAGCTGATCGAGGCCAAGACCTACACGCAGGCGGTGCCGTATTTCGACCGGCTCGACTACGTCGCGCCGATGAACCAGGAGCACGCCTTCTGCCTGGCGGTCGAGAAGCTCCTGGGCATCCAGGTGCCGCGGCGCGCGCAATTGATCCGCGTGCTCTATTCCGAGATCGGGCGCCTTCTCTCACATCTTCTCAACGTCACGACGCAGGCGATGGACGTCGGCGCGCTCACCCCGCCGCTGTGGGGCTTCGAGCAGCGCGAGAAGCTGATGGTGTTCTACGAGCGCGCTTCCGGCTCGCGCATGCACGCCAACTATTTCCGCCCGGGCGGCGTGCACGAGGACCTGCCGCCACAGCTGATCGACGACATCTGGGACTTCTGCGATCCGTTCCTGCAGGTCGTCGCCGATCTCGACGCCTTGCTCACCGACAACCGCATCTTCAAGCAGCGCAACGTCGACATCGGCGTCGTGTCGCTCCAGGACGCTTGGAACTGGGGCTTCTCCGGCGTGATGGTGCGCGGCTCGGGCGCGGCCTGGGACCTGCGCAAGTCGCAGCCCTACGAATGCTACGCCGAGATGGATTTCGACATTCCCATCGGCAAGAACGGCGACTGTTACGACCGCTATCTCATCCGCATGGAGGAGATGCGCCAGTCGGCCAGGATCATGAAGCAGTGTATTGAGAAGCTGCGCTCGCCGGACGGGCAGGGCCGCGTCGCGGTCGACGACCACAAGATCGTCCCGCCCAAGCGCGGCGAGATGAAGCGCTCGATGGAGGCGCTCATCCACCACTTCAAGCTCTACACCGAGGGTTATCACGTGCCGGCCGGCGAGGTTTACGCCGCAGTCGAGGCGCCGAAGGGCGAGTTCGGCGTGTTCCTCGTCTCCGACGGCACCAACAAGCCGTACAAGTGCAAGATCCGCGCGCCGGGCTTTGCGCATCTCCAGGCGATGGATTTCATGACACGCGGTCACATGCTGGCGGACGTCTCCGCCGTGCTCGGCTCCCTCGATATCGTGTTCGGGGAGGTCGACCGATGAGCGTCCGCCGTCTCGCGCCCGCCGAAGTGCAGCCGAAGAGCTTCGCCTTCACGGCGGAGAACCTTGCCTGGGCGAAGCAGCAGATCGCGAAGTATCCCGAAGGCCGGCAGGCTTCCGCGATCATCCCGATCCTGTGGCGCGCGCAGGAGCAGCACGGCGGCTGGCTGCCCGAGGCCGCGATCCGCCACGTCGCCGACATGCTCGGCATGGCGCACATTCGCGCGCTCGAGATCGCGACGTTCTATACGCAGTTCATCCTCCAGCCCGCCGGCAGGAAGGCGCACGTGCAGGTCTGCGGCACGACGCCGTGCCGGCTGCGCGGCGCCGAGGACATCCTCGAGGTCTGCCAGCACCGCATCCATCACGATCCGCATCACGTCTCGGCGGACGGCGAGTTCTCCTGGGAAGAGGTCGAGTGTCTCGGCGCCTGCGTCAACGCGCCGATGGTGCTGATCGGCCGCGACACCTACGAGGACCTGACGGCGGAGTCGTTTGGCAAGGTGCTCGACGGCTTCGCCAAGGGCAAGCCGGTCAAGCCCGGCCCGCAGGTCGACCGGCAGTTTTCCGCGCCCGTGGGCGGACCGACCACCCTCAAGTCCGTGAAGGCCGACTGATGCTCGCTGACAAGGATCGCATCTTCAAGAACCTCTACGGGCTCCATGACTGGACCCTCAAGGGCGCGCGGGCGCGCGGCGCCTGGGATGGCACCAAGGCGATCCTCGAGCGTGGCCGTGACGGCATCATCAACGAGATGAAGGCGTCGGGCCTGCGCGGCCGCGGCGGCGCCGGCTTCCCGACCGGCTTGAAGTGGTCGTTCATGCCGAAGGAGATCGGCGAGCGGCCACATTACCTTGTCGTCAACGCCGACGAGTCCGAGCCCGGTACCTGCAAGGATCGCGAGATCATGCGGCACGATCCGCATCTTCTCGTCGAGGGCTGCCTGATCGCCGGCTTCTCGATGGGCGCGCACGCCGCCTACATCTATGTGCGCGGCGAGTTCATCCGCGAACGCGAGCGGCTTCAGGCGGCGGTCGACGAGGCCTACGAGGCCAGGCTGATCGGCAAGAACAACGTCAACGGCTGGGATTTCGACGTCATCGTCCACCACGGCGCCGGCGCCTATATCTGCGGCGAGGAGACGGCGCTGCTCGAAAGCCTCGAAGGCAAGAAGGGCATGCCGCGGCTCAAGCCGCCGTTCCCGGCCAATGTCGGCCTCTATGGCTGCCCGACGACCGTGAACAACGTGGAGTCGATCGCGGTCGCGCCCGACATCATGCGCCGCGGTGCCGCGTGGTTCTCCTCCTTCGGCAATCCGAACAATGTCGGCACCAAGCTCTTCTGCGTCTCCGGGCACGTGAACAAGCCGTGCAACGTCGAAGAGGCGATGGGCATCACCTTCCGCGAACTGATCGAGACGCATTGCGGCGGCATCCGCGGCGGCTGGGACAATCTCAAGGCTGTCATCCCCGGCGGCTCGTCGGTGCGCATGGTGCCGGCGGCGCAGATCGTCGACACGCCGATGGACTTCGACAGCCTGATGAAGCTGAAGTCCGGCCTCGGCACCGCCGCGGTCATCGTCATGGACAAGTCGACCGACCTCATTCGCGCCGTCGCGCGGCTGGCCTATTTCTACAAGCACGAGAGCTGCGGCCAGTGCACGCCGTGCCGCGAGGGCACCGGCTGGATGTGGCGCGTGCTCACCCGCATGGCCGAAGGCCGCGCGCAGAAGCGCGAGATCGACATGCTGCTGGAAGTGACCAAGCAGGTCGAAGGTCACACCATCTGCGCGCTCGGTGACGCGGCGGCGTGGCCGATCCAGGGCCTGATCGCGCATTTCCGTCACGAGATCGAAGAGCGCATCGACCAGTATTCCGCCAACCCGCATTCCGAACCCGTCGCGGTGGCGGCTGAATGAGCTATGAGAACACAAATCTCAGGTGCCGAAACTGCCGATTCTGGTGGCCGTTGCAGGACGACGCGCCGCACCAGCATCTGCGCGAGCACGCCAAGCGCGGCCAGTGCCGCCGGCACGCGCCGCCGCCGGTCGCGGCCGAGCAGGAATGGGCTATCGTCCAGGCGGCAGACTGGTGCGGGGAGCATTCGCATGTCCTCGCCTGAGCGCCATCTGGCCGAGTTCAACATCGCGCGGATTAAGTATCCGCTCGACGATCCGCGCATGAAGGTGTTCGTCGATAACGTCGACCGCATCAACAAGCTCGCCGACACGCTGCCGGGCTTCGTCTGGCGGCTTCAGGACGAGAGCGGTCACGCCATGGGCATGCGCGTCTGTGACGATCCCGCCATCCTGCCGAACCTGACCGTGTGGCAGGACGCGGAGGCGCTGCGGCGCTTCGTGTTCAAGACCGTGCACGGCCGTTTCTTCGAGCGGCGCGAGACCTGGTTCGAGCAGCCGGAGCCGACACTGGTGCTGTGGTGGGTGCCGGCGGGGCACCGCCCGACATTGGAGGAGGGCGTCGCCCGCCTCGATCACCTCAAGGCGCGCGGGCCGAGCGATTTCGCCTTCGGCTGGGAGAGCCTGCCGGCGGCCGGCGTGGACAAGACGGCGCGGGACAAGCGCGCGAGCGAGCAAGCGGCATGACCAAACTGATTGTCGACGGCAAAGAGATCGACGTTCCGCCGGAGTACACGCTGCTCCAGGCATGCGAGGCCGCGGGCGCGGAAATCCCGCGCTTCTGCTTCCACGAGCGGCTGTCGATCGCCGGCAACTGCCGCATGTGTCTCGTCGAATTGAAGGGCTCGCCGAAGCCGGTCGCCTCCTGCGCCTGGGGCGTGCGTGACTGCCGTCCGGGCCCGAACGGCGAGCCGCCGGTCGTCAACACCAAGACGCCGATGGTCAAGAAGGCGCGCGAAGGCGTCATGGAGTTCCTGCTGATCAATCATCCGCTCGACTGCCCGATCTGCGATCAGGGCGGCGAGTGCGATCTCCAGGATCAGGCGATGGCCTACGGCGTCGATAGCTCTCGCTACGTCGAGAACAAGCGCGCGGTCGAAGACAAATATATCGGCCCGCTGGTCAAGACGATCATGAACCGCTGCATCCATTGCACGCGGTGCATCCGCTTCACCACGGAAGTCGCGGGTGTGTCGGAGCTCGGCGCCATCGGCCGCGGCGAGGACATGGAGATCACCACCTATCTCGAGCACGCGATGACGTCGGAGTTGCAGTCGAACGTCGTCGACCTGTGCCCGGTCGGCGCACTGACCTCGAAGCCCTACGCCTTCACGGCGCGGCCGTGGGAACTCGCCAAGACGCAGTCGATCGACGTCATGGACGCGCTCGGCTCGGCTATCCGCGTCGATACGCGGGGCCGAGAGGTCATGCGCATCCTGCCGCGCAACAATGACGAGGTGAACGAGGAGTGGATCTCCGACAAGACGCGGCACGTGGTCGACGGCCTGCGCACGCAGCGGCTCGACCAGCCTTACGTGCGCGTCGGCGGCCGGCTCAAGGCGGCGTCGTGGCCGGAGGCCTTCGCGATCATCGCCGGCCGGGTGAAGGCGGCGTCCGGCAACAAGATCGGCGCGATCGCCGGCGACCTGTGCGGCGCCGAGGAGATGTTCGCGCTTAAGGACCTGATGACCCGGCTCGGCTCGCCGAACATCGACGCGCGCCAGGATGGCGCCGTGTTCGATCCGGCGTGGGGCCGCGCGTCATATCTCTTCAACGCCACCATCGCCGGCATCGATGAGGCCGATGCGCTGTTGATTATCGGCGCCAATCCGCGGCGCGAGGCCGCCGTGCTCAATGCCCGTATCCGCAAGCGGTGGCGGCACGGCAATTTCCCGATCGCGCTCATCGGCGAGAAGGCCGACCTTACTTACACTTACGATTATCTCGGCGCGGGCGCCGAGACGCTGGCCGATCTCGGCAAGTCGAAGTTCGCTGATACCTTCAAGGCGGCGAAGAAGCCGATGATCATCGTTGGTGCCGGCGTGTTCGCGCGCAAGGACGGCGCGGCGCTGGCGTCGCTCGCGGCGAAAGCGGCGGCCGATTTTGGCGTCGTCAAGGACGGCTGGAACGGCTTCTCGGTGCTGCACACCGCGGCCTCGCGCGTCGCGGCGCTCGACCTGGGCCTCGTGCCGGGCGCCGGCGGCAAGACCGCCGCCGAGATGGCCGCAGGCGGGCTCGACGTGCTCTTCCTGCTCGGCGCCGATGAGGTCGACGTCGCCACGGGTCCCTTCGTCGTCTACATCGGCACGCACGGCGATCGCGGCGCGCACCGCGCCGACGTCATCCTGCCGGCCGCGGCGTACCCTGAGAAATCCGCGATCTACGTCAACACCGAAGGCCGCGTGCAGCTTGCCAACCGCGCCGCGTTCCCGCCGGGCGATGCGCGCGAGGACTGGGCGATCCTGCGGGCGCTGTCGGACGCGCTCGGCAAGAAGCTGCCCTACGACTCGCTCCTTGCGGTGCGCCAGGCGATGTTCGCCGCGCACCCGCATCTCATGCGCATCGACCAGATCGCCGCGGGCGACGCCGCCGACATCGGCAGGCTCGCGAAGCTTGCCGGCACGCCGGACAAGGCGGCGCTGAAATCCACGGTGGGCGACTTCTACTTCACCAATCCGATCGCGCGCGCCTCCGCCATCATGGCCGAATGCTCGGCCCTGGCGAACGCGGCGCACAAGACGGCGGCGGAGTAGGGGACATGGATTTCTTCTGGACCTATCTCTGGCCGCTCATCATCACGGTCGCCGAATCCGTGCTGATGCTGGTCGTGCTACTCGTGGCGATCGCCTACGTGCTCTACGCCGACCGCAAGATCTGGGCGGCGGTGCAGATCCGCCGCGGCCCGAACGTGGTCGGCCCATGGGGCCTGTTCCAGTCCTTCGCCGATTTGCTCAAGTTCATGCTGAAGGAGCCGGTCATCCCGGCCGGCGCCAATAAGGGCGTGTTCCTTTTGGCGCCGCTCGTCACCTGCGTCCTGGCGCTGGCCGCCTGGGCGGTGGTGCCGGTCAACGCCGGCTGGGTGATCGCCAACATCAATGTCGGCGTCCTCTATATCTTCGCGATCTCCTCGCTGATGGTCTACGGCGTGATCATGGCGGGCTGGGCGTCGAACTCGAAGTACCCCTTCCTCGCCGCGCTGCGCTCGGCCGCGCAGATGGTGTCCTACGAGGTCTCGATCGGCTTCGTCATCATCACCGTGCTGCTCTGCGCCGGCTCGCTCAACCTGTCGCAGATCGTCGAGGCGCAGAACACGAAATGGGGCCTGCTCGGCTGGTACTGGCTGCCGCTGTTGCCGATGTTCGCCATCTTCTTCGTCTCGGCGCTGGCCGAGACCAACCGGCCGCCGTTCGACCTGGTCGAGGCGGAGTCGGAACTGGTCGCCGGCTTCATGGTCGAATACGGCTCGACGCCGTACATGATGTTCATGCTCGGCGAATACGTGGCCATCGCCACGATGTGCGCCATGATGACGATCCTGTTCCTCGGCGGCTGGCTCTCCCCGATCCCGTTCGCGCCCTTCACCTGGGTGCCGGGCGTGATCTGGTTCGTGCTGAAAGCGTTCTTCATGTTCTTCCTGATCGCCATGGCCAAGGCGATGGTGCCGCGTTATCGCTACGACCAGCTGATGCGGCTCGGCTGGAAGGTGTTCCTGCCGGTGTCTCTGGCCATGGTCGCGATCGTTGCCGCCGTCATCCAGTATGGCGGCGTGGCGACCGCCGCGATGAAGTGAGGATGCGATGACACTCGACCGCGCGGCCAAGCAGATCTTCTTCTGGGAATTCTTGACCGGCTTCGTGCTGGCGATGCGCTATTTCTTCAAGCCGAAGCCGACCATCAACTATCCGTTCGAGAAGAACCCGATCTCGCCGCGCTTCCGCGGCGAGCACGCGCTGCGCCGTTACCCGAACGGCGAGGAGCGCTGCATCGCCTGCAAATTGTGCGAGGCGATCTGCCCGGCGCAGGCCATCACCATCGAGGCCGGCCCGCGCCGCAACGATGGCACGCGGCGCACGACCCGCTACGACATCGACATGGTCAAGTGCATCTATTGCGGGCTGTGCCAGGAGGCGTGCCCGGTCGACGCCATCGTCGAGGGGCCGAATTTCGAGTTCGCCACCGAGACGCGCGAGGAACTCTACTTCGACAAGGAGCGCCTGCTGGCCAATGGCGACCGCTGGGAACGCGAGATCGCGAAGAACATCGCGCTCGACGCGCCGTACAGGTGAGATCACGATGATCGCCGCCCTGTTCTTTTATCTCTTCTCCTGCATCTGCGTCGCCAGCGCGGTGATGGTGATTGCCTCGCGCAACCCGGTGCACTCGGTGCTGTTCCTGATCCTCGCTTTCGTCAACGCGGCTGGCCTGTTCGTGATGATGGGCGCGGAGTTCCTGGCGATGATCCTGATCGTCGTCTATGTCGGCGCCGTCGCGGTGCTGTTCCTGTTCGTCGTCATGATGCTCGACGTCGACTTTGCCGAGTTGAAGCACGGCGTGCTGCAATACCTGCCGGTCGGCGCGCTGGTCGGCGGCATCTTCCTCGCCGAGCTGCTGATCGTCGTCGGCGGCTGGGCCATCGGGCCGGGCGTGAAGTCTGCGCTGGCCGCGCCGATCCCTGCGAACATCTCCAACACAGAGGCGCTCGGCCTCGTCCTCTACACGAAGTACGTCTATTTCTTCGAGGGCGCCGGCATGGTGCTGCTCGTCGCCATGGTGGGCGCCATCGTTTTGACGCTGCATCATCGGGTCCGTGTCAGGCGCCAGAGCATCCCAGTGCAGAACGCGCGCACGCCGGCGACCGCGATCGAGATCGTCAAGGTCAAGACCGGGCAAGGTCTTGGAAGTAATGGGCTGGGGAGCAATACATGACCGTCGGCCTCGGCCACTATTTGAGCGTCGCCGCCATCCTGTTCACGCTCGGGATCGCCGGCATCTTCCTCAATCGCAAGAACGTCATCATCATCCTGATGTCGATCGAGTTGATCCTGCTCGCGGTCAACATCAACCTCGTCGCGTTCTCGACGCATCTCGGCGACATCGTCGGCCAGGTCTACGCGCTGTTCGTGCTCACGGTCGCGGCGGCGGAAGCGGCGATCGGCCTTGCCATCCTCGTGGTCTTCTTCCGTAACCGCGGCTCGATCGCGGTCGACGACATCAATCTGATGAAGGGCTGAGCCTTCCGATGTACCAGGCCATCGTCTTCCTGCCTCTGCTCGGCGCGATCCTCGCCGGTCTGATCGCGCTCGCCGGCGCGCGCGCCCGCTTCCCCGGCGAGGGGCCGCCGAAAGGCTTGGAAGACGGCGTGTCGGACCACGCCGCGCATCATCGTGACGCGCACGCGCACCACGATCACGCGCATGGCGATGACGGGCACGACGATCACGGGCACGGGCCGGCGGAGCCGGCCGCGGCCGGCTCGCGTATGGCCGAGCTCATCACCACGACATTGCTATTCGTCTCGATGATCCTGTCCTGGATCGCCTTCGTGCAGGTCGGCTTCGGCCATCAGGACGTGCGCGTGCCGATCCTGACCTGGATGACGGCGGGCGACCTCAAGGTCGACTGGGCGCTGCGCGTCGATACCCTCACCGCGGTGATGCTGGTGGTTGTCAACACGGTGTCGGCCTTCGTTCATCTCTATTCGATCGGCTACATGAACGAGGATCCGTACCGGCCGCGCTTCTTTGCGTATCTGTCGCTGTTCACCTTCGCCATGCTGATGCTGGTGACCTCCGACAACCTCGTGCAGATGTTCTTCGGCTGGGAGGGCGTCGGCCTCGCCAGCTACCTGCTGATCGGCTTCTGGTACTACAAGCCGGAGGCGAACGCGGCGGCGATCAAGGCCTTCGTCGTCAACCGCGTCGGCGACTTCGGCTTCGCACTCGGCATTTTCGCGCTGTTCTATCTGACCAACGCCGTCGACTTCGAGACCGTGTTCCACCAGGCGCCCGGCCTCGTCGGCAAGACCATTCCCTTCTTCGGCTGGAAACCGGACGCGCTGACGCTCACCTGCTTCCTCTTGTTCATGGGCGCGATGGGCAAGTCGGCGCAGTTCCTGCTGCACACCTGGCTGCCGGACGCGATGGAAGGCCCGACGCCGGTCTCCGCGCTGATCCATGCCGCGACCATGGTCACCGCCGGCGTGTTCATGGTGGCGCGGCTGTCGCCGCTGTTCGAGCTTGCGCCGACCGCGCAGGCCTTCGTCATGTTCATCGGCGCGACCACCTGCTTCTTCGCGGCGACGATCGGCCTCGTGCAGAACGACATCAAGCGCATCGTCGCCTATTCGACCTGCTCGCAGCTCGGCTACATGTTCGTGGCGATGGGGGCGGGCGCCTATTCGGTCGGCATGTTCCACCTGTTCACGCACGCCTTCTTCAAGGCGCTGTTGTTCCTCGGCTCGGGCTCGGTGATCGTCGCCATGCATCACGAGCAGGACATCCGCCACATGGGCGGCCTGAAGGATCGCATCCCGTTCACTTACGCGGTGATGATCGTCGGCACGCTGGCGCTGACCGGCTTCCCGCTCACCGCCGGCTATTTTTCCAAGGATGCCATCATCGAGTCGGCCTTCGTCGCGCACAATCCGATGGCGCTGTACGGCTTCATCTCGACCGTGGTCGCGGCGGCGCTGACCTCGTTCTACTCGTGGCGGTTGATCTTCAAGACCTTCCACGGCGAGCCGCACGACCGCAAGCACTGGCGCGAGGCGCACGAGAGCCCGATGACGATGCTGATCCCGATCGGCTTCCTCGCGGTCGGCTCGATCGTCGCCGGCTATCCGTTCAAGGCGATCTTCGCCGGCTCAGGCGTCGAGGAGTTCTTCCGCCACTCGTTGACCTTCGCGCCGTCGAACCATGTGCTCGAGGAGATGGAGCACATCCCGCTGTGGATCGGCCTGATGCCGACCATCATGATGGTCGTCGGCTTCTTGATCGCCTGGCACTTCTATATCCGCCGGCCGGACATCCCGGTCGAGCTCGCGCGCACGCACCGGCCGCTTTATCTCTTCCTGCTCAACAAATGGTACTTCGACGAGCTTTACGACGTCATCTTCGTTCGTCCGGCGAAGTGGCTCGGCCGCGCGCTCTGGAAGGGCGGAGACGGCTGGCTGATCGACGGCTTCGGCCCCGACGGCGTGTCGGCGCGCGTGCTCGACGTCACGCGCAACGTCGTGCGGCTGCAGAGCGGCTACCTCTATCACTACGCCTTCGCCATGCTGATCGGCGCGGCGGCCATCATCACCTGGTTCATGTTCTCGGTGCATTGACGGATTTAGATATATGACCTGGCCGATCCTCTCCGTCGTCACCTTCCTGCCGCTGCTCGGCGCGATCCTCATCGCGCTGATGGCGCGCGGCAATTCGCCGATGGCGCGCGGCACGTCGCGCTGGATCGCGCTGTGGGCGACCGTCGTCACCTTCGCGATCTCGCTTCTGCTCATCAAGCACTTCGATCCGGCGTCGGCCGAATTCCAGTTCGTCGAGAAGCACGACTGGCTCGGCATCGCCTCCTATCACATGGGCCTCGACGGCATCTCGCTGCCGTTCGTGGTCCTGACGACGGCGCTAATGCCGCTCTGCATCCTGGCCTCGTGGACGTCGGTGCAGCGGCGCGTGAAGGAATACATGATCGCGTTTCTCGTCCTCGAGACGCTGATGATCGGCACCTTCTCGGCGCTCGATATCGTGCTGTTCTACCTGTTCTTCGAGGGCGGCCTGATCCCGATGTTCCTGATCATCGGAGTGTGGGGTGGGCCGCGCCGCGTCTACGCCTCGTTCAAGTTCTTCCTCTACACGCTGCTCGGCTCGGTGCTGATGCTGCTCGCCATCATGGCGATGTACTGGCAGGCGCACACCACCGATATCGCGACCCTGCTGCATCACGGCTTCCCGGCCGACATGCAGAAGTGGCTGTGGCTCGCCTTCTTCGCGTCCTTCGCGGTGAAGATGCCGATGTGGCCGGTGCACACCTGGCTGCCTGACGCGCACGTCGAGGCGCCGACCGCCGGCTCCGTCATCCTCGCCGCCATCCTCCTGAAGATGGGCGGCTACGGCTTCCTGCGCTTCTCGCTGCCGATGTTCCCGGAGGCGAGCCACGTCTTCGCGCCGCTCGTCTTCACGCTTTCGGTCGTCGCCATCGTCTACACCTCGCTGGTGGCGCTGATGCAGGAGGACATGAAGAAGCTGATCGCCTATTCCTCGGTCGCGCACATGGGATTCGTCACCATGGGCATCTTCGCCGCGACCACGCAGGGCGTGCAGGGCGGCATTTTCCAGATGATCTCGCACGGCATCGTCTCGGGCGCGCTGTTCCTCTGCGTCGGCGTCGTCTACGACCGCATGCACACGCGCGAGATCGCCGCCTATGGCGGGCTGGTCAACCGCATGCCGCTCTACGCCTTCGTGTTCATGGTGTTCACGATGGCCAATGTCGGCCTGCCAGGCACGTCGGGCTTCGTCGGCGAGTTCCTGTCGCTGATCGGCACCTTCAAGGCCAACATCCACGTCGCCTTCTTCGCGACGCTCGGGGTCATCCTGTCGGCTGCCTACGCGCTGTGGCTCTACCGCAAGATCGTGTTCGGCACCCTCGGGCCGACGGTCGCGGCAATCCGCGACATGGGCTGGCGCGAGGCGGTGATCTTGATGCCGCTTGTCGTGCTGACGATCCTGCTCGGCGTTGCGCCGAAGCCGGTGCTCGATGTTTCCGCGGCCTCGGTCGCGCAGCTACTCGACAACTACAATCACGCGATCAAGACGGCCGAGCAGGCTCCCGCCGTCCGCCGCCTCGAGGCGGGTGAGCCGACGATGACAAACGAGCAGGTCGCAGACGCCGGCCGCGCAAGGGTTGCCGCACGATGAACGAACTCACCCACTGGTCCGGTTATTTGCCGTTCCTGCCCGAGCTGACGCTCGCCGGCGGCGCCATGCTAATGCTGATGGCGGGCGTCGTGTTCGGCGAAGGCAGCGGCCGCGCCGTCAATAGCTTTTCCGTGCTGGTGCTCGTTGCCGCCGCCGCGTCGATGCACTGGCTGCCCGCCGGGCGCCTGTCGGAGTTCGGCGGCAGCTTCCTGGTCGACGATTTCGCGCGCTTCCTCAAGCTTTTGGCGCTGATCGGCTCGGCCGGCGCGTTGCTCCTGTCGATCGACTGGCTGTCGATGGAGAAACAACAGCGGTTCGAATACGGCGCGCTTTTCATCCTCTCGACGCTCGGCATGATGATGCTGATCTCGGCCGGCGACCTGATCGCGCTCTATCTCGGCCTCGAACTGATGTCCCTGGCGCTCTACGTGGTCGCGGCGTCGAACCGGGAGAACCTGAAGTCGACGGAAGCCGGCCTGAAGTACTTCGTGCTGGGCGCGCTGTCGTCCGGCATGCTGCTGTACGGCGCCTCGCTGATTTACGGCTTCACCGGCACGGTGACGTTCGCAGGCATCGCCAAGGCGACGCAGGCGGGGGCCGGCATCGGCCTGATCTTCGGGCTGGTGTTCCTGTTCGTCGGCTTCTGCTTCAAGATCTCGGCGGTGCCGTTCCACATGTGGACGCCCGACGTCTACGAAGGCGCGCCGTCGCCGGTGACGGCGTTCTTCGCCTCGGCGCCGAAGGTCGCGGCCATCGCCATCTTCGTGCGCGCGACTATCACGGCCTTCCCCGGCATCACGCACGAGTGGCAGCAGATCATCGTCTTCGTGTCGATCCTGTCGATGGCGCTCGGCGCCTTCGCGGCCATCGGCCAGAAGAACATCAAGCGGCTGATGGCCTATTCCTCGATCGGCCACATGGGCTTTGCGCTTGTCGGCCTGGCCGCCGCGTCGCCGGAAGGCGTGCAGGGCGTGCTCGTCTACATGGCGATCTACGTGTCGATGACGCTCGGCTCCTTCGCCGTGATCGTGGCGATGCGCCGGCAGGGGCAGGCGGTCGAGAACATCTCCGACCTCGCGGGCCTCGCGCGCTCGCACCCGACCATGGCCTTTGTCTTCGCCATGCTGATGTTCTCGCTTGCGGGCATTCCGCCGCTCGCCGGCTTCTTCGCCAAGTTTTACGTCTTCCTCGCCGCCATCAATGCCGGGCTCTACGCGCTGGCGGTGATCGGTGTTTTGTCGAGCGTCGTCGGCGCCTACTACTATCTGATGATCGTCAAGACGATGTACTTCGACGACCCGAAGGAAAGCTTCGACCGGATGCCCGGCCTGCTGCGGCTGGTGCTGCTGGTGAGCGGCGTCGTCAACGTGTTGTTCTTCGCGTGGCCGGCGCCGATCGTCGGCGCGGCCAGCGCGGCGGCGAAGTCGCTGTTCTAAAGTTTTGCGGGACGCGCGTGCGCGGCCCAGCGCGTGATCCCGAAAAGTGGGTACCGGTTTTCGGATAAGATCACGCGCCACGAATACGAGATGAACCGCGAAGCCACGGACCTGGCGGGGGTCCGGACCCTGAGATTCGATACGCTCGGCTCCGCCAATGCCGAGGCGCTGGTGCGTGCGCGTGCCGGCGAGCGCGGGCCGTTGTGGATCGCGGCCGCGACGCAGACGCAAGGCCGCGGCCGCCGCGGCGCCGCATGGGTCTCCGTGCCGGGCAATCTTTACGCCACGCTGCTGCTCACCGAGCCGTCGCCGAAAGCCGCCGCGCCGCAGCTTTCGTTCGTCGCGGCGCTGGCGCTGCATGACGCGGTGGCGGCCTGCGCGCCGCAACTCGGCCCGGCGTTAGCCCTGAAATGGCCGAACGACCTGCTGCTCGGCGGGGCCAAGCTTGCCGGTATCCTGATCGAAGGCGAGAGCGATCCGGCCTTCGCGGTCGCCGTCGGCCTCGGCGTCAACTGCGCGCACCATCCGGACGGCGCGGCCTATCCGGCGACCGATCTCGCCGCCGCCGGTGCGCTGGTCACGCCCGAGGCGCTGCTTTCGGCGCTCGCCGCCGCGATGGCGCAGCGCCTCGCGCAGTGGGACCGGGGCGAGGGCTTTGCCCGCATCCGCGCCGACTGGCTCAAGCGCGCGGCCGGCTTGGGTGGCGATATCCGCGTGCGCCTGCCGGAGCGCGAGTTCACCGGCCGTTTCGAAGGTCTGGATGAGACAGGCCGTCTGCTGGTGACCGAGGGCGGCGGGCTGACCGCCGTCGGCGCCGGCGAGGTGTTTGGATTGGGAGTGACAGACTGATGGCCGGACCTGCGCAGGAACTCGTATTCGCGCCGCTCGGCGGCGTCGGCGAGATTGGCATGAACCTGTCGATCTACGGCTACGGCCCGCCGAACAAGCGGCAATGGCTGGCGGTCGACGTCGGCGTCTCCTTTGCCGCCGAGGATCATCTGCCCGGCGTCGACCTGATCCTGCCGGACATCCGCTATCTGGTGGAAGAGAAGAAGAACCTCGCCGGCATCGTCATCACGCACGCGCACGAGGACCATTTCGGCGCGCTCATCGAGCTGTGGCCGCGGCTGAAGGTGCCGGTCTACGCGACGCCGTTCACCGCGGCGCTGATCGAGGCCAAGCGCCGCGGCGAGCCGGGCGCGCCGGAGATCCCGGTGACGATCGTGCCGGTCGGCGGCCGCTTTACCGTCGGCCCGTTCGACGTCGAGCTCGTCACCATGGCGCACTCGATCCCCGAGGCGAACGCGCTCATCATCCGCACCGGCGCCGGCGCGGTGCTGCACACCGGCGACTGGAAGATCGACCCGACGCCGATCCTCGGCGACAAGACCGACGAGGGAAAGCTGCGCGCGCTCGGCACGGCGGGGTGTCTCGCACTGATCGGCGACTCCACGAACTCCGTGCGCGACGGCCGCTCGCCCTCGGAAGCCGACGTCGCGAAGACGCTCACCGAGCTGATCAAGGCCGCCAAGGGCCGCGTCGCCGTGACGACCTTCGCCTCCAACGTCGCCCGCCTGCGCGCTGTCGCCGAAGCGGCGCGCGCGGCCGGGCGGGAGGTGGTGGTCGTCGGCCGCGCAATGGACCGCGTGGCGGCGATCGGACGCGAACTCGGCCTGTTCGGCGACCTGCCGGATTTCCGGCCGATGGAGGCCTACGGCTATCTGCCGCCGGACAAGGTCGTCGCCTTGTGCACCGGCAGCCAGGGCGAGCCGCGCGCCGCGCTCTCGCGCATCGCCGAGGACCAGCACCCGGAGGTGACGCTGTCGCGCGGCGACACCGTCATCTATTCGGCGCGCACCATCCCCGGCAACGAGAAGGCCGTCGGCCGCGTCATCAACGGCCTGATCGAGCAGGGCATCGAGGTCATCACCGACCGCACGCACCTCGTGCACGTCTCCGGCCATCCGCGCCGCGCCGAGGTCGAGGAGTTGATCTCCTGGGTCAAGCCGCAGGTGCTGATCCCCGTGCACGGCGAGGCGCTGCATCTCTCCGAGCACGCGAAGATCGCGCGCAAGGCCGGCGTGCCCGAGGTGATCCAGTGCCGCAACGGCGATCTCGTGCGCCTTGCACCCAAGCCCGGCCTGATCGACGAGGTGCCGGCCGGCCGCATCTACAAGGACGGCTGGCTCTTGGTCGATGCTCAGCAGCGCACCGTCGCCGACCGGCGGCGGCTGTCCTTTGCCGGCTCGGTGTCCGTCGCGTTGGCGCTGACCGAGAAGGGCGAGCTGGCCGACGATCCGTCCTACGATCTGCTGGGGATTCCCGAGCGCGACCGCGATGGCGGCTTACTGCACGAGGCGGTGCACGACGCCGTGCTGGAGACCTTTGAGTCGCTGCCGCGCGGCAAGAGGCGCGATCCCGATGCCGTCGCGGAGGCCGTGCGCCGCGCCGTGCGCGCCGCGGTCAATGAGCGCTGGGGCAAGAAGCCCATGTGCTACGTGCACGTGCTGGAAGTATGATGCAGGAGCTGTCGTCCCGGGCGAGCTCTAGCGAGGCCCGGGACCCATACGCCGCAGCAGACATGAGATGCTGCGGAGTCTGGGTCTCCGCCTTCGCGGGGACGACAGGGGAGAGCGAATTGGAGATTTCATGATCGGCCGTCTCAACCACGTGGCCATTGCGGTGCGCGACATCGCGAAAGCGTCCGCCGTCTACCGCGATACGCTCGGCGCCGAGGTGTCAGTCAAGGTCGCGCAGCCGGAGCATGGCGTCTACACCGTTTTCATCACGCTGCCGAACACCAAGATCGAACTGCTGGAGCCGATGGGCGAGGGCTCGCCGATCGCCAAATTCCTCGCCAAGAACCCGGACGGCGGCATCCATCACGTCTGCTACGAGGTCGACGACATCAAGGCGGCGCGCGACCGCCTCAAGGCCAAAGGCGCGCGCGTGCTCGGCGACGGCGAGCCGAAGATCGGCGCGCACGGCAGACCGGTGCTGTTCCTCCACCCGAAGGATTTCTGCGGCACTCTGGTCGAACTCGAGCAGGCATAGCGGCCATGAGCACCGGCACCATGTTCGCGATCTACTTCCTGATCTGGTGGATCACTCTGTTCGCCGTGCTGCCGTTCGGCATGAGCCGGCAGGCGGAGGAGGGCCACACGCCCGGCTCCGATCCGGGCGCGCCGCTCGCGAACGTGATGTGGCGCAAGCTCGGCTGGACCACGCTGACGGCGACGCTCATCTTCGCCGTGTTCTACGTCCTCTACGTCAACGGGTTGGTGCAGGGGCCGTTCGACTGGCTGATGACGCGGTTCGGCCCGCCGGAGCGGTACTGAGGCGCTCTGCTGTGACCGATTCCGGACAAAAAAAGAGCAGGGCGTCGGGCCCTGCTCGTCTTATCAGTGTCCTGACCCGGTTCTTCTTGATCGAGACCGGAGCGGCTGCGGATGAACGCGCCGAGGACTTCTTCCCTCCCAAGACTTGGACCGCAAATCGGAGCCGGTCTTGTCGAGCCGGAATTCTCCTCTCACACGGACAAATGAAACGCTAGCCTATGAACCGGGCCCTGTCACGAATTTTTGTTGCCATTGCTGCATGAAATCGATCGTTCCATCGAGCGGGATGATCGTGCCATCGCGCGGTGGCATGGTAGCGCCACGGAACCGTGCGGCGTGCCCCTGGGACCGGGCCTTGTGTTTTGCTGCCCGATCCGGTTTCACTCCCACGCCCGTTTCCACCCTCGAATCCCGCCGGTTTCCATGCGCCTGTCCCGCTATTTCCTGCCGATCCTGCGTGAAACCCCGAAAGAGGCGGAGATCGTCTCGCACCGGCTGATGCTGCGCGCCGGCATGCTGCGGCAGGAGGCCGCGGGCATTTATGCCTTCCTGCCGCTCGGCCTGCGTGTGCTGCGCAAGATCGAAACCATCGTGCGCGAGGAGCAGGACCGCTCCGGCGCCGTCGAACTCCTGATGCCGACCATCCAGTCGGCCGACCTGTGGCGCGAGAGCGGGCGCTACGACGCCTACGGCAAGGAGATGCTGCGCATCAAGGACCGGCACGAGCGTGACATGCTCTACGGCCCGACCAACGAGGAGATGATCACCGAGATCTTCCGCGCCTATGTGCGCTCGTACAAGGACCTGCCGCTCAACCTCTATCATATCCAGTGGAAGTTCCGCGACGAGGTGCGCCCGCGCTTCGGCGTCATGCGCGGCCGCGAGTTCCTGATGAAGGACGCCTACTCGTTCGACCTCGACGAGGCCGGCGCGCGGCACTCCTACAACAAGATGTTCGTCGCTTACTTGCGAACCTTCGCGCGGCTCGGGCTGAAGTCGATCCCGATGCGCGCCGAGACCGGTCCGATCGGCGGCAATCTGAGCCACGAGTTCATCATCCTCGCCTCGACCGGCGAGTCCGAGGTGTTCTGCCACAAGGACTACCTCGACATGAGCGTGCCGGGCGCCGACGTGAACTTCGACGACGTCGCGTCCCTGCAAAAAGTCGTCGACCAGTGGACGTCGCAATACGCCGCGACCTCCGACATGCACGACCCCGCCGCGTGGGAGAAAGTGCCCGCCGACAAGCGCGTCTCCGCGCGCGGCATTGAGGTCGGCCACATCTTCTATTTCGGCACCAAATATTCCGCGCCGATGAAGGCCGTGGTCAACGGCCCCGACGGCAAGGAGACGCCGATCCACGGCGGTTCCTACGGCATCGGCCCGACGCGGCTGGTGGCGGCGATCATCGAGGCGTTCCACGACGACAACGGCATCATCTGGCCGGAGCAGGTCGCGCCCTACAAGGTCGCGCTCCTCAACCTCAAGCAGGGCGACGCGGCCTGCGACGCGGCCTGCGGCGAGCTCTACACGCAGCTCACCGGCAAGGGCGTCGAGGTGCTCTACGACGACCGCGACGACCGGCCCGGCGCCAAGTTCGCGACCGCCGATCTCATCGGTCTGCCGTACCAGGTCATGGTCGGCCCGCGCGGGCTTGCCGAGGGCAAGGTCGAGGTCAAGACGCGCGCCGGCGGCGCCAAGGAGCTGATGAGCCCTGCCGCGGCGGTGGATTTGCTGACGCGGTGACTCTTTCCCTCCCCCCGCGAAGCGGTGGGGAGGGTCGATTGGCAATCGCTTGCGATTGCCAATCGGGGTGGGGGGCATTCGCGGTTCATTGTGCGCTGACGTCGTCCCCCCACCCCCGACCCCTCCCCGCCACTCGCTGCGCTCGTGGGGGGAGGGGAGAAGACGCCACACCCGCCTACGTCCCGCCGTGAGAAACCTGTGTGCGGCCAAGCACTTTCCGCTGCCGGCGCCCACGAAACGGCCAGAATCGTGTGAAAATCCGGACTTGGTGGGAACCAACCAACAATGACCGAGCCCAAGGGGACGCGGCCCTTCTCCCCGTTCGAATGGATGCTGTCGCTGCGCTACCTGCGCGCGCGCCGCAAGGAGGGATTCATCTCGGTCATCGCCGGGTTCTCGTTCCTCGGCATCATGCTTGGCGTCGCCACCCTCATCATCGTCATGGCGGTGATGAACGGCTTCCGCCATGAGCTCCTCGACAAGATCCTCGGCCTCAACGGCCACCTGCTGATCCAGCCGCTGGAGAAGCCGCTCACCGACTGGGCCGACGTCTCGGCGCGACTCGACAAGGTGTCGGGCATCAAGCTCGCCGCGCCCATCGTCGAGGGGCAGGCGCTCGCGTCCTCGCCGTTCAACGCCGGCGGCGTGCTGATCCGCGGCATCCGTCTGCAGGACCTCGAGAAGCTCCCCTCGGTCGCGAAGAACATCAAGCAGGGCACGCTCAACGGCTTTGACGACGGCGGCGGTGTCGCCATCGGCCGCCGTCTCGCCGATCAATTGTCGCTGCACGCCGGCGACAACATCACGCTGGTCGCGCCGCGCGGCGCGGTGACGCCGATGGGCACGACGCCGCGTATCAAGATTTATAAAGTCGCCGCCGTGTTCGAGATTGGCATGTCGGAATACGACAGCGCCATGGTGTTCATGCCGCTGAAGGAAGCGCAGGCCTACTTCAACCGCGCCGGCGACGTCACCGCGATCGAGGTCTACACCGACAATCCCGACAACGTCGCTGCCTACCGCAAGGCGGTGCAGGACGCGGCGCAGCGGCCGATCTTCATGATCGATTGGCGGCAGCGGAACGCCACCTTCTTCAACGCGCTCCAGGTCGAGCGCAACGTCATGTTCCTGATCCTGACATTGATCGTGCTGGTGGCGGCGCTCAACATCGTCTCCGGCCTCATCATGCTGGTGAAGGACAAGGGCCAGGACATCGCCATCCTGCGCACGATGGGCGCGACGCAAGGGTCCATCATGCGCGTGTTCCTGATCACCGGCGCCTCGATCGGCGTCGTCGGCACGCTCGTGGGCTTCCTGCTCGGCGTCGTCGTGTGCCTCAACATCGAGAACATCCGCCAGTTCCTGTCGTGGCTGACGAACACCGAACTGTTCTCGCCGGAACTCTATTTCCTCTCGCACCTGCCGGCCGACATGGACACGGCGGAGACAAGCGCCGTCGTCATCATGGCGCTGGTTCTGTCGTTCCTCGCCACGCTCTATCCGTCATGGCGGGCGGCGCGCCTCGATCCGGTGGAGGCGCTGCGCTATGAGTGAGACGACGATCGTGGAGGCCGAAGGCGCCGGCGCGGCCGAGGCGAGCGCCGAGCCCAATCCGGTGCTGTTCCTGCGCGAGGTCGAGCGCACCTACCGGCAGGGCGACGAGGCGCTTCACATCCTGCGCGGCGCCGAGCTTGCGATCTGGCCGGGGCAGTCGGTGGCGCTGGTCGCGCCCTCCGGCGCCGGCAAGTCGACGCTCCTGCACATCGCCGGCCTGCTCGAGCAACCGGATCACGGCGAGGTCTATATCGACGGCCGCGCCACCGCGATCCTGCCGGACTCGGAGCGCACGCGCATCCGCCGCAACGAGATCGGCTTCGTCTACCAGTCGCACCGGCTGCTGCCGGAGTTCTCGGCGATCGAGAACGTCATGCTGCCGCAGATGATCCGCGGCCTGTCGCGCGGCGAGTGCGAGAAGCGCGCGAGCGAGCTGCTGGCCTATCTGGGCTTACGCGACCGGCTCAAGCATCGCCCGGCCGAGCTTTCGGGCGGCGAGCAGCAGCGCGTGGCGATTGCCCGCGCGGTGGCGAACGCGCCGCGCATCCTGCTCGCCGACGAGCCGACAGGCAATCTCGACGTCCACACCGCCGACCGCGTCTTCAACGCGCTGGCGACGCTCGTGAAGGCCTCGGGCCTCGCCACCATCATCGCCACCCACAACATGGAGCTCGCCGCCCGCATGGACCGGCGCGTCACGTTGCAGGAGGGGCGGGTGGTGGAGATGGAGTAGGGCGGCCCTACGCGGCGCGAATTTTCATTCCCAGCCGGCGCGCTTCTCACAATCCTTCATGGCCGCGGGATTGGCCTTTTCCCACTGCGTGACGGAGCGCGTTTCCTTCTCGTCCATCTTGGAGACCATGCAGCTGCAATACATTGTCTTCTGCTGCATCGTTCCCGGGATGCCGGCGCTGTCGGCGATGCACTTGTTGACCCACTTCACGTCGTCCGATTGCGCCAGTGCGCTGCCTGCGATCACGCAACCGGCGAAAGCCACAACCGCCATCGCGAATTTCATGACGAGCCCCCCATGTCGCGCGGCTCTGAATGAGGCGCGGCCGACGCGGATAGGGTAGCGGGCGTAATTTACTACCGCCATAGGTATAATGCGCGGGTGCCGCTACGTGGCTGCCACTGCGCCGGCGTATCCGTGGAACGCAAGCGGGCCGCGCGGTCGTCGTCCCGCGCGGCCCGCCGTTCGTGTCGGGCTCTAGTTGATGCAGACGCCGATGACCTGAACTTGCGTGTTCGACGGCGTGCCGTCCGTGTTCTTCATGGGAGCCACGAAGATCGCCCCGTCGTAGCCGGGGCCCTTGGCCAAGGTGTTGGCGACCGACCAGCCGATGATCGTGGGCTGGGGCTTTCCGTCGGCCGTCTTGTAGCCGGTGAAGGTGTCGTACACGGCCTGGGGCGACGGCACGTCGACGGCAATGTAGCTCTTGTAATTGGCGCTGCAGTTCTTCGAGCCGGGATGAATGGCGGCAGCTTGTTTCTTGCCGTCGTTCTGGCCCGGCGTCTTGTAGGGCGACCGGAAGCCGGTGCCGCTGGGTTCGAGGCAGGCGCCCTTGCGTGGCCGGATATAGAAGCGCCAGGAGCGGCCGGCGTTCTGCGGACTGCGGTTGTAAACCGCGATGTATTTGGCGGTGGCGCCGGTGGCCTCCGGTGTCGGGCAGCCCGCCCAGGCGGGGGCGGCGAGGCTGGCGGCTGTGAGCGTGGCGGCAGCAAGTTTCGATGCGATCATTGCGGGTCCTTCCTTGTGTCGTTGACGCGATACACTTTGGCGAGTGCAATAATAAATACACACGCCAAACGAGCAATGACGAAATGAGGCGCGCCACGGCCCATGCGGCATTGTGTCGAGCGGGCCGCAACACGCGCCGGCCGCCACGATCATCGCGAAAACAAGCGTGCAATCAGTCGGTTACCGCGAACACAAGGAAGCATTTACCCAGCTGCGGAATCCGTTTGACGAAAGAACACAACAGGAACTATGTTCTCTTTCCGTTCAGGGAGAGAGCCATGATCAAGACCTTCGTTCAGGAAGCCGCCGCGCTGGCCTCGCTGGCGCTGTTCGTCAGCATGATCGCCGTCTGGACCCAGGTGCTGGGGAACCTGTGACCGGCGCCTGAGCCGCCCCGCGCGCTGTGTGCGGGGCTGTGTGACCCGTCAGGATGACGGGGAAAGGGTAAGTCCTTGCGGACACGCCGGTGGACACCCGGCGGGGCTGCCCGCACCTTGGGTGGATAAAGGAATCACCCGAAGAAGACCCGTCCATGCCCGGCCCGAACTTCGTGCACCTGCACGTGCACTCGTCCTATTCGCTGCTCGAAGGCGCGCTGCCGATCGGCAAGCTCGCGGAGCTGGCGAAGGCCGACAAGCAGCCGGCTTTGGCGCTGACCGACACCGACAACATGTTCGGCGCGCTCGAATTCTCCGAGAAGATCGCCGGTTCCGGCATCCAGCCGATCGTCGGCTGCGCGCTGGCGATCGATTTCGCCGACACCGACCACGGCGCCGCGCGCGGACCGAACGTCGCGGCCGAGCGGTCGCGTATCGTGCTCCTCGCCGCGCGCGAGGAGGGCTACCGCAGCCTGATGCGGCTGAATTCGCGCGCCTTCCTGGAGTCGCCGCCGAACGAGAAGCCCACGCTCAAGGCCGAATGGCTTGATGGCGAAACCGGCGGCCTGATCTGCCTCACCGGCGGCCCGAACGGCCCGCTCGATACCGTCATTGCCTCAGGCCAGAGCCATCTCGCCGCCGCCCGGCTCGAGACGCTGATGCGCCTGTTCGGCGACCGGCTCTATGTCGAATTGCAGCGCCACGGCACGGCGGCGGAAAAGCGCGCCGAGCCGGTGCTGATCGACCTCGCCTACAAGAACCATCTGCCGCTGGTCGCGACCAACGAGCCGTTCTTCGCGGCCGCCACCGACTATGAGGCGCATGACGGCCTGATCTGCATCGCCGAGGGCAAGCTGATCGCCGAGACCGAGCGTCGGCAGCTGACGCCGCAGCATCGCTTCAAGACGCGCGCCGAGATGGCGGCCCTGTTCGCCGACCTGCCCGAGGCGATCGCGCACACGGTCGAGATCGCGCACCGCTGCGCGTACCGCCCGCACACCGCCAAGCCCATCCTGCCGCGCTTCTCGGCCGGCGAGGACGAGGCCGCCGTGCTGCGCAAGGAGGCGGAGGAGGGGCTCGCGCACCGGCTCGCGACCGCGGGCCTCGCCGATGGCGTCAGCGAGGACGACTACCGCAAGCGGCTCGACTTCGAGCTCGGCGTCATCGAGCGCATGAAGTACCCGGGCTACTTCCTCATCGTGTCGGACTTCATCAAATGGGCGAAGGCGCACGGCATTCCGGTCGGCCCGGGCCGCGGCTCCGGCGCCGGCTCGCTCGTCGCCTATTCGCTGACCATTACCGACCTCGATCCGCTGCGCTTCAACCTCCTCTTCGAGCGCTTCCTCAATCCCGAGCGCGTGTCGATGCCGGACTTCGACATCGACTTCTGCCAGGACCGCCGCGACGAGGTGATCCGCTACGTGCAGGAGCGCTACGGCCGCGATCAGGTGG
>Ga0134125_10001373_pt1 | contig 29982 bp, 18 predicted proteins | sample KB31751_FD_96464 | JGI IMG/M metagenome (GOLD analysis project Ga0134125, IMG submission 96464) | Terrestrial soil microbial communities with excess Nitrogen fertilizer from Kellogg Biological Station, Michigan, USA - KB3-175-1 | ecosystem: Environmental > Terrestrial > Soil > Unclassified ... | reverse complement strand
TCCGAGGTACTCGACATCTTTACGCCCTACCGTGAGGATTACGCTCCAAACGCCTGAAACTCCCCAAACAGCCACACTTTCGCACCGAAAGCGCGATTCCGTCCTGAACGTTTTCACGTGGAACGATGGAAACCCCAGTCTCCCCGAAACCGTTTTGCCAGCAGCGAAGTTTTCGTAGTTGCCGAAGGAAAAGTACCCGATCCTGACAGGCAGGTTGCCTCTCAGGTGAGATGGCTACCTGCAAATACATCGTCATCTGAGCGGCTGGCATTCTTAGGTTTAGCCCTCGCCAGGCGCTCATGCGAATCACGATCCCAGGCAAGCCGAGTTGAACTTGAGTGAGCGATTTCCCCGTTATCGGCAACTATCCCCGCCGACCAGTCCCCAAGCGGGCGAGAGCGGGAAATGTCACAAAAATGGCGGGATACGACAGAACATAAATTGGCAAATTGGGCTCCTCAACTTCAAAGGCCGACATGACGGCGAACCTTGGGCCGTCGTTGTCCACTGGTGGTGTCATCAGGCCAAACCTGCACGAGCCCCTTATCCCCAACGGAACTTAATTTTCATTACAGGTTGACAGATGTGGTCTGACAGCTTCAAGCTTTCCTGCACAGAAAAAATACAAAAAACTGCGGTCACTGAACACGTAGTACCAAACATTCTGATGGGAGGCGCACCATGGCTTTGCCGAGACTAAATCACCACTTATCTATCAAGAGACCTACATTTCTCCGTATCGCTCTTTTGATCCCCGTTCTGCTCCTGATGACTTGGGCAGGAGCAACCGCCCAACTTGCTGGCAAGGGCCAGATTAACGGCACGGTCACGGATACCAGCGGAGCCGCCATCCCCGGCGCTCAAGTCGAGGTCAAGAGCAAGCAGACCAGCATCTCAGCGAACACCACAACAACCGCTTCGGGCGATTTCTCGTTGCCAACCCTTGATCCGGGTGATTACTCCGTCACGATCATCGCCAATGGCTTTCAAAAGATGGTGCAGGAGAACGTGCATGTCAACGCTCTCGAGACGCAAACGCTGAATCCCAAACTGACGGTCGGCGCGGCGAGCGAAGAGGTGACCGTAAGCGCTGCCCCTCCACAACTTGAGACCACCAATGCGACGCTGGGCGCCACGATGGAGCAGGAGATGTATTCGGCCCTGCCTATCGAAATGGGCGCGTACGGCCAGCCCGATCAGCGGCGCGCGACCGACTTCGCCTTCCTGATGCCCGGCGTGCAGGGCAACAACACAAACGGCAATGCAACGACAAACACCGGTGTGGTGAACGGCTCCGGTAGCCGTGGCGCGGTCACTGCCGTGTACATCGACGGCGTAGTGTTCGTGCGTGGCGGCGGTAATGGCGACCCGCGCTATGTCTGGACCGCGATGTCGGTCGATGCAATTGAGCAGTTCCAGGTGCAGACCAACGGCTACTCGGCGATGTACGAAGGCCAGGGTGTTCAAAACTACACCGTCAAGACGGGTGGCAATAAGTACCACGGGGCGGTTTACGAATTCTTCCGTAACACCGCACTGGATACATGGGGCTTCTTCGGCTCCATTCCCAACCCCGCGACGGGCAAGGCGCAAAAACCGATCGAACATTCCAACGAGTACGGCATCAATCTCAGCGGTCCCCTCATTCCGTTCGGTTCGTGGAAGGACAAGCTCTTCTTCTTCGGCAACTACAGCGGATTCCGCTACTCCAGTCAGACGCCAACGTTGAACACGTTTCCGACGCTCGCGCAACAGGCCGGAAACTTCCAGGGCGTGCTCGTGACGAACACAGGCAGCGAGCTCAGCAGCGCGAATGGTATCGGCATCTACGATCCGTTCACCCAGGCCGCTTGCACTGCGAACAGCACTAACGGCCCATGCCGTTACCGGTATGGATTCGTCTATGCCGGCACTCCTGGCAAAGCAGGCAATCCGATTCTTGGGCCCGCAGGAACAGCTGGCGTTGACGTGATCCCTGCGAGCGAGTTCTCGCAGATTGCTCTCAACATGCAAAAGAATATCCCGACGCTCAGCAATCAGCTCAACTCGAGCAATTACGTCTCGCCGAACAAGACCGGGCTGACCAACTGGTCGACCACGAATCGCATCGACTGGCACGTCGCATCCAAGGACACCCTGACGTTCGTCATGGGTATTGGCCGTCAGGCCAGTTCCTTCCCTGTCGGTCAGACGACTGCTGGTCGCAACGTCGGGCCAATTCCCTATAACTACGGCCAGGTTTATGCTCCCAAAACGGCGGTGGGCATTGCCGAAGAAACGCATATCTTCACGCCGCATGTAATCAATCAGATTAAATACGGCTTCGCGCGCTACAACGGTCCGACTTTCAACGCCGATCAAAACCCGGCCTACGGTGCCGGTACTGCAATGGGAATCACAAATCTTCCGGGAGGACAGGCCTCGGGAGCGTTCCCCATAACCGCCTTCTCCGGCACAAACGCTCCCACAAACTGGGCCGGCACGAACGCATCCGTTACGATCGCTCAGAACTTCACGCTGGTGGACAATGTGCAGTGGATCTTTGGAAACCACTCGCTCACATTCGGAGGCCAGATCGCCTGGATCCAATATCTCAACAAGTCGGCCACGGGCGGCACTACGCCCCTGACTCTTACAAATTCGGGTACGCCAACTGCACAGATCAATCCCAACGGCCTGGCGAACACCTTCACGCTGGGAAGCAACACCGGTTTAGCTTATGCGAGCTTCCTGATCGGCCAGATCGGCTCGTCCTCGATGACCTCCTACGCTGTGCCCGAGTATGCCTCCAGGTTCCGCGCGATTTCGCCCTATGTGCAGGACAACTGGAAGATCACCTCTCGTCTGACGCTTGACCTCGGACTCCGCTGGGATTATTTCCCGCCGGTCCGCGAGAATGACAACTATCTCAGCTTCTTCAATCCGAACATTACCAACCCTGTAACCGGTTCGGGCGGTGTCCTTCAGTTTGCGGGCAGCGGCACCAACACCTGCAACTGCTCTGCGCCCATGGATACCTACTGGAAGAACTTTGGACCACGCTTCGGCTTCGCGTACCAGAGCGATTCGAAAACCGTGTGGCGCGGAAGCCTGGGCGTGATGTTTACGCATGGCAACGCGGTCGGCGGTGGCGGGGCGTCCTCGCTCGGTGGAGCGAATAACAGCCTTGGCTTCTCGTCAAGCGGAAACACTGGCCTCAATGGCGATCAGACGGCCGTCTTAGTCTTCAACAAGGGCAACACGGCATATCCGACTCTAGCTGCAGCGCCTGGTCGTTCTGCTCTCCCGCAAACCGGAACCGGAAACACCACCGTCAGCGGATACACGACCTCTTCGCCCACCGGCATGGCCTACTTCGACCGGTACTATGGCTCACGTGCGCCGGAATACATCAATTGGAGCTTTGGATTCCAGCATCAGTGGACCAATGCCTTTACCTCCACAATCAGCTATGTGGGTTCGCAGGGTCATTTCTTGGTAGCAGATGGCAGCAATCTGCGTGGGTACTGGGCCAACCAGCTTGATCCGAAGAACCTGCAGTACGGCACCAGCCTTACGCAGACCGGCTCAGCAGTTACCACTTTCTGCACAACGCACTCCGGTGTCTGCCCCGCCAATTACACCCTCTTCAACACGGGACAACAGCTCTCAGTATTGCTGAGACCCTTCCCCTTCAACGCTCCTGCGGACAGTGTGAACGGCTTCGCGAACGCTAACTATCACGCTCTGCAGACGAGCTTCAACATGCGCCCGTCGCATGGGCTCACCTTCATGGCCAACTACACCTGGTCGCGCTCCATCGACGATGGCGGCACCTTCCGTACGGGCTATGCAATCCCGGCAGGATTGGTTGCCGGCACCACGCAGGGATATGCGGCAGATCGCATCGAGCGCGGCGTCTCGACCAGCAACCAGCCGCAGCACGTTGTACTCACTGGCGTGTGGGATATGCCGTTTGGCCGTTCCATCGCCAACTCCAGCGCGTGGGAGCGCGCACTGCTTGGTGGTTATAAGCTTTCAACCATCTTCCAGGCATTCTCCGGATCGCCGCTCGCTATCACCGGTTCCAGCTGCCAGACGAACCCCGCTTTGAGCACCTGCAACGTGAACCTCAACCCCAACTTTTCTGCAAGCAGCAGCGCGCGAGTAAACGGCAAATGGGGCCAGGGCATCACTGCAGCGAACACGGGTGCGATCAGCTACATCGCTCCGAGTGGTGGAAGCGTGACCGCGCCAACCGGCCCGTTCATCTCGCCATCTCTCCTCACTAACTCGCCGTTTGCTCCGAGCTTTACCTTCCCCGGCGGCGCACGTACGGCACCCTATAACCTGTACGGTCCCGGCAACTACAACCTCGATCTGTCACTGGTTCGCAACTTCCCACTGCACATTACTGAAGCTTCGCGGTTGGAATTGCGCGCCGATTGGTACAACATCACCAACCACACATGGTTTGCCGTCGCCAGCACACAGCTTGGCAACTCAAGCTTCGGAACGGTTACCTCAAACGCCAGCGCAACTCGCAAGTCGGTTCAGCTCGAAGGTCGAATCAGCTTCTAGATCGCGCTGCAACCCCCTGTGAACTCTACCCGTTTGTTTTGAAGACTTTGCACATTTCGGAGGTTTTTGAGCACTAAGGTCCACCCTTAACTCCTCTGCTTTGAAGATTTTGCGCAAAAACAGGGGGAGGGGAGGGGGTCCCTTACAGAAACCAAAATGGTCGCCACAGACTCTTTGTGGCGACCATTTTTCTTTGGAATCAGCGACTTAGACGGTCCCGCGCGGTTTGTTGATCCGAACGTAATCCGTATCCTGCGTCGGCTCCGACTCGCACTCAATCGCGATCGTTGTGACCGGAAAGTCAGGAGCCTTCTCCGGCAGTCCCGTAAACTTCGTCTGGAAATCGTCCTGGGTGAACTTCACATCTGCACCAGTCTTGAGCAGGCGCGCCGATTTGACACGAGTGCGCAATCCGCTGATCGCGACGTACTCCCCGGGCCAGAAGTGCACATGCATGTAAAGCGTATTCCCGATACGCGTAAAGCTGGCGTAGTTCGATCGGCGTACCTGGCAAAGATCCGATTCATAGATGGTATGTCCGTTCGTTTGCATCCACTCACCGACCTCATTCAGGATGCGCGATGATTCCGGCGGGATCGATCCATCTGGCATCGGTCCAATGTTCAAAAGGTAGTTGCCGCCATCGCGAACGCACTGGATGAGATTACGAATTACCGTGCGCGACGACTTCCAATTGTCGTCCGCGCGCTGATAACCCCAGCTGTCGTTCAGCGTCATGCATGATTCCCATGCACGCCCGTTCGTTTCCGCAACGATCTTTTGCTCGGGGGTGGCAAAGTCGCCGTCCAACTTATTGCGATTGTTCACGATGATCTGGGGTTGTAGGTGAAAGACCATCTCATTCATTCGTTCAGATTCCCAGCCCTTTGCGTCGAGCGGCCATGCCACGTCGTACCAGAGCACATCGATCTTTCCGTAGTTCGTCAGCAGTTCCCGAATGAGCCCGTGGGTGTAATCGACAAAACGGCCACGAGCGCCGTTATCGGTTTTGCAGCGCGCACCATCCGGGTGATGCCAATCCATCAAGGAATAGTAAAAACCAACGCGCAGCCCCTCAGCCCGCGCCGCCTCCACGTACTCCCTAACGACATCGCGACCTGGCCCCTGCTTTGACGCGCAATAGCTCGTCAGTTTCGTATCGAAGTTGCAAAATCCCTCGTGGTGCTTGGTCGTCATCACCATGTACTTCATTCCGGCGGCCTTCGCGAGTTTTGCCCAGGCGCGCGGGCAATTAGGACCAGGATGAAAGTTGGCCGCGTGAGCGGTGTAAGGTCCAATTGGCCAAGCCTCATCTTCCATAACCCACTCATGACGTCCAATCGTGCTGTAAACACCGAAGTGGATGAACATTCCGAAGCGGGCGGCATGCCACCACTGCATTCGTTGAGCGCGAGTACGCTCCTGCATCGCATCTGTAGCCGTCTTCGCGTCAGAAGAGGCTGTTTCGCCGCTCTGCGCCATCGCGTTCGGCAGACTCATAGCCGCCAGGGATGCTCCGGCGGCTTTCAAAATATTGCGGCGCGATAATTTCGTGTCCATTCGAATCTGACCTCACTGTTGACTTTTGTGTAGTTCAAGAACGGGCGCTGGAGTACTTGCTGCAGGGCCAATCTAGGCGACTCAGTCATGGATGGTCAAGAGGAAATAAAATACGGAGTTCAATATATGAATCAGCGAATGACGGTTTTCTTGCTTCATTCTTCTTTTGAAGTAGGGTTTGGGCCTCTTTTCGTAGAGACATCCAAGTCCTGTTTCACAATGTAAATTGTCAGGATCCTGGACGCCTGATACGATGAACAGGCTGGAAACCGCTCATCTATGAAGGTTCGCAAATCCAACGCTGCCCCAGTTGGAGTTCTCACAAAAGTACTGTCGATCTTTGATCTGCTGGATCGTTCCCATGATGGCCTGCAGTTGCGGGCTATTGCCGAACAGACGAAGCTGAACAAAAGCACGGCATACCGCTTTTTGGCTCATCTAGAGAGAGCAGGCTATCTCGTCCGCGATAACGCTGGAGCGTACCTTCTTGGTCCGCGCCTCGTCCATCTCGGCTCTGGCAGTACTTATCAGCACACCATTCGCAAGGTGGGCCGCCCGATTCTTGAAGCGCTATGGCGAGAAACGGGTGAGACCGTCAATCTGGCGGTTCTCGATGGCAGGGAAATTCTCTATCTGGACGTAATCGAGAGCCCCCACAACTTTCGACTCGTTTCACAGGTTGGGATGCGTCGCCCACTGCATTGCACTGCGCTTGGGAAAGCAGTTCTTGCATGGCAAAGTGCAAGCTTTCGAGATGAGCTCCTTGCGACCACAAAGTTTGAAAAACTGACACCTCACAGCATTACCCGTTCATCGGAGCTCATCGCCGAACTTGGACGTATTCAGCGTCGCGGGTATGCGCTGGATGATGAAGAGGTAGAGCTTGGGGCGAGGTGCGTGGCGGCGCCGGTGCTGGATGCTTCCGGTCAGGTTGCGGCCGGTGTCAGCGTCTCAGGTCCAACTATCCGGATGGCTCGTGCACGCACAGCACAGATCGCCGACGCAGTGCGGAAAGCCTCACTGGAAATGTCCGTACACCTTGGCTACAACGCTGCGAGCCGATCCTAGTCCATCGCTCCGTGCGATCTAAGTCTGCATCTGCCTGAGATTACGCCTCCGCGCGAGTTCGATTCCGCAAAGCTCCAATGCCTTGGATCTCGATAGTCATCAGCTCATCCGGTAATAACCATCGCTGCGGATTCCGGCCAAGACCTACTCCTGGAGGCGTCCCAGTGCTGATGACATCCCCGGCCTCGAGCGGAACGATATTCGAAATATGCTCGATGAGATCTGGAATCTTGAAGATCAGATCGCGCGTATTTGCCGACTGCATAACCTCTTCGTTCAATGTCAATCGGACGTCCAACTCATGAGGATCTGCGATCTCGTCAGCAGTCACAATCCACGGACCCATTGGCGTAAAGGTTGGAAAGCTCTTTCCCAGCGTCCACTGCGAGGTCGCAAGCTGCACTCCGCGCGCACTCACATCATTCACGATCGTGTAACCAAATACGTAATCACGCCAGTTCTCTTTCGGAATCCGGTATCCCGGTTTTCCAATGACAATTGCAAGCTCTGCCTCATAGTCCGGCTGCGTCGCGTTAGACCAGAGCACAACATCCGAATCAGGGCCTGTAATCGAGGAAGACAGCTTAAGGAACACAGTCGGCACACTCTGTACCGTCATCTTTGATTCGGCCGCATGTTCACGATAGTTCAGCCCAATGCCAAAGATTCGCGGCGGCCGATGAAGCGGAGCCAGCAGGGTCACTTTGTTCACGGAAATCTCTTCGCCCAAGGGCGATGCAGCGCCAGACTGGATGTACGCCAGAACGTCATCACTTCCGCTCGCGGGAAACCTTCGAATTACATCGCCCGACAGCACTCCACCGCCAGCCTGGCCACTCTCATCTTTGAATGAAACGATCTTCATGTGACTCTTCTCTCCATATCTCCCCATCCGGAAATCTATATTTCTTTAGCGATTCCGGAAAAATTTCGATGCTATACCCTGGCGCTTGCGGCACCAGATAATGTCCGTGCCGAATCTTTACCGGATCACGGAAATGTTCATGTAAATGGTCAACAAACTCTATGACCCGATTCTCAAGCGCACACGATCCAGATAAAAAATCAAAGATCGAAAGGTGCTGTACGTATTCGCACAGACCCACACCGCCTGCATGCGGGCAGACAGGAATCCCGAACTTCGCCGCCATGAGGATGATTGCAAGATTCTCATTGACTCCGGCCACCCGGCAGCTATCGATCTGGCAAACATCGATGGCTCCGGCCTGCATCAGCTGCTTGAACATCACCGCGTTGTGGCAGTGTTCGCCGGTCGCGATTCGAACGGATGTCTCGCGCCGAATCCGTGCGTGCCCCAGGATGTCGTCGGGATTTGTCGGTTCTTCCATCCACCACGGCTGCAATTCAGCCAGTTGATTCGTGCGACGAATCGCCTCTTCAACTCCCCACTTCTGATTTGCGTCGACCATCAGGAACTTGTCGAGGCCAATCACCTCACGAACAATGCGGCCACGGCGCAGATCATCCTGGGGATCACCGCCGACCTTGAGCTTGAAGTGCGTCCATCCATCCGCCACTGCTTCCTGGCACAATCGGCGAATCTTCTCGTCACTGAATCCAAACCATCCGGCTGATGTCGTATACGCCGGATATCCTTCGCGCTTGATCTTTTCGAGTCGGTTGGACTGTCCGACTTTGCCCTTTCTCAGGATTGTCAACGCCTCATCTTGCGTCAACGCGTCTTCGATGTAACGGAAGTCGATGGCGCCAACAATCTGCTCGGGCTCCATTTCGGCGAGAAGTCTCCAGACAGGTTTCTGTTCACTCTTCGCATACAAATCCCAGACTGCGTTGATCAAAGCAGCACACGCGAGATGGATTACTCCTTTTTCTGGCCCAAGCCATCGAAACTGCGTGTCTCCCGTGAGTTCCAAATAGAAGGCGTTAAGATTCCGGGTAATGGAATGCAGCGTCCTCCCGGGGAGGTTGCGGCTAAGATAGGCCAGTGCTTCCGTAACAAGCTCAGTTCCACGCCCCAATGTAAAAGCCAATCCGTGCCCTGTCAGCCCCGAATCTGTCGACAAGATGCAGTACGCCGCCGAATAATCTGGATCCTTGTTCACTGCATCGGAACCAATCAGTTCGCGAGAGGTCGGGAATCGCAGATCGATAACCTCAACCTGGGTTACAGTAACAGGCCTCAAAGGTGAACCCTCGCAATGGGAGTTGGCAGCCGATGCTTCACTCAGAAGCCGGAGCTATCAGAAGAGAATTGTATGGAAATGAACGCCTCTTCCACAATGGAACCTGCCCCTAATGTTGTGTATCGTGTCATATATTGAACTTCTTACGTCATTCTGCGATACGCTGATAGAGCGAAGCGTTGGCGGTAACTAACAGTATGGGAGTGAGACATTGTCCAGCCTGAAGCTAATGGGGCGACAAACGGTGATCACAGGCGCCGCTAGCGGCATCGGTTTCGCGATTGCGAAGCGGTTCGCCGAGCATGGGGCGATCATGCACCTTCTCGATCTGGACGGGAACAAGATCCGGGAAGTGGCAGACTCAATCACGAACTGTGGTTATACAGCCACTGCTCATGCTTGCGACGTAAGCAATGAAGCCAGCGTCGCTGCCACGTTCAAGAAGCTCGGTGCCCCCGCCAATATCCTCATCAACTGTGCGGGAATCGCCCACATTGGCAATCTCGCCTCGACAACTCCGTCAGACCTTGATCGCCTCTTTGCCGTAAACGTGCGCGGGGTGTATCTCTGTATGCGGGCTGTGATCGACGATATGGTGGCTGCCAGGCAAGGCATCATCCTAAACATCGCGTCCATCGCCGCGACCCGCGGCATCAGCGATCGTTTTGCATACTCCATGACCAAAGGCGCCGTGCTGTCGATGACACTCTCAGTCGCAAAGGACTACATCGCACACGGCATTCGTTGCAACTGTATTTCCCCTGCTCGTGTGCATACGCCGTTCGTCGATGGCTTCGTCGCCAAGAACTATCCGGGGCAAGAATCTGAGAAGATGAAGGCCCTATCCGAATCGCAACCCATAGGCCGAATGGGAACGCCCGAGGAGGTCGCCGCTTTCGCTCATTACCTGTGTTCGGATGAAGCGTCTTTCATTACCGGTGCCGACCTTCCTCTCGATGGGGGCTACTTCAATATTCGTTAGGGGAACCTCGTGAATCTTGGACTCGAAGAGAAGGTGGTCATTGTCACTGGCGGAGGCTCAGGCATTGGAGAAGCCATAAGCCGGCAGTGCCTTCGTGAAGGCGCAAACGTTGTGGTGGTCAGTCGCGTAACAGATCATGTTTCAGCCTTCATTGCTGACATGAAGCGAACGCACCAAAACTGTGATTTCTTTGAAGCCGATTTGTCCGATCTGAATCAGTGCGAAAGCGCCATTCGTTATGTCGCACAGCGGTATGGCACACTCATTGGGCTTGTGAACAATGCGGGTGTGAATGACGGGATCGGGCTCGAACATGGAACGCCCGAACAGTTTGCGAAGAGCTTACATCAAAATCTGGTCCACTATTACGCCATGATGCACTACGCCCTTCCTATGCTGAAGGCATCACGAGGATCAGTTGTCAACATCAGCTCCAAAGTTGCACTGACCGGCCAGGGAGGCACCTCCGCATACGCGGCGGCCAAAGGAGCTCAACTCTCCCTCACACGCGAATGGGCGGCGGAACTTGCACCTTTCGGTGTGCGCGCGAATGCGGTGCTGCCTGCCGAGGTAATGACGCCCCTCTATCAAAGCTGGATCAGTCAGCGGGAAGATCCAGAAAAAGCCCTCTCCGATATCAGGCGACGAATCCCTCTCGGGCACCGGATGACCGAGGCCGCCGAAATCGCGGCAATGGTCGTGTTCCTGCTTTCACCAACCCAGAGCGCGCATACAACGGGACAGCATGTTGTCGTTGACGGTGGTTATACCCATTTGGACCGCGCACTCACGTGAACCCGAAGTACTGCTGGTTCAACTTTCCCAAATACAAAGAATCCGCTAGACCGTGTAACGACCAGCATCGATCATTGCAGAAGCGATCCCTCGGCCAAGTTCCGCTGAGTTCGCGAGCTCACGCTTGGTCAACCTTTTCAGGATCGCCATCTGCGTCTGGAGCATATCGCCTTCAGCGACCGCTCCGAGGACTTGCTCTGCTGCATTTCGAATCACATTGAACGAACGCATAGCGTAATACTTCGCGAGCTTTACTGCGAGAGGCTTCTTTGTACCCATCTTCTCGGCACGCAAGATCGTCGATTCCAGTACGAGGATTTCAATGACAATGTCCGCCAAGTCGCTCACGACCTCTTGCTGGTCTTCCAGTTCATTGCCGAATCTCTGCGACGCTGCTCCTGCGCAGAAGAGGCCAAGCCTCTTCGCGTCGGCCACGAGCGCATGCTCATTCGCAAGAGGCCCATCAAAAGAAGCGCGCGGACCTGATCCGTTCATTACCTGATCCATTACTCTCTGAATCGCGGGGAGAAGAGCAAGCTTGCCTTGCATGGCACGCTTGATCATCCGGCCGGTAATGATGAGCCGATTGATCTCATTTGTTCCCTCGAAGATCCTGTGAATTCGCGCGTCGCGATAGGCACGCTCGGCCGGAAATTCCTCGACGTATCCAAAACCACCATAGATTTGAAGCACCTCATCCGTGACACGCCCTATCATCTCCGAAACCCAGACCTTCAGAATGGAACATTCGACAGCAAATTCTTCGATCGTTTTTTGCACCTCCGATTCGTAGGTCGATGACGATTTGTCAAGAGCCAACAGCGCGGCATCAATGGCTCCAACGATACGAGCCGAAACAGCTTCACCAGCGAAAACATCCGTCGCGCACGCTGCTATCTTTCTCTGAATCAGCCCGAACGATGAGATCGGTTTACCAAACGCAATTCGCTCTTTTGCGTAACGAATGCCCTCACGCAAAATGCTCCGCGCTGCTCCCACCCCTCCGGCGCCTAGTTTGTAGCGACCAACGTTCAGAACATTGAAAGCAATGTGGTGCCCCTTGCCTGGTTCGCCAAGCAGGTTTTCAACCGGAATCCGGCAATCCCGGAGTACTAGAGGGCAAGTGGATGATCCACGAATCCCAAGCTTATGCTCCTCATGACCGACCGTCAGACCCGGGGTTTCGGCTTCGACGAGAAAGGCCGAAAACTTCTCTCCACCAATCTTTGCAAAGACCGTAAACAGGTCTGCAATGCCCGCGTTTGAGATCCACATCTTTTCGCCATTGAGAACGTAGTGGTTCCCATCAGAACTCAGGGTTGCAGTTGTGCGGATATTCATAGCATCTGAACCGGCCGATGCCTCTGACAGTGCATAGGCCGAAAGCCATTCACCAGATGCAAGCTTTGGAAGATACCTCGCCTTTTGCTCAGGCGTCCCATACCACACGATCGGTAATGTCCCGATCCCTGTATGCGCGCTAAAGGTTACGGAGAAGCTCCCCGAAACAGAAATGCGGTCGGCGATGATCGCAGAGGTGATCTGGTCCAGTTCAACGCCCCCGTACTCCTCAGGTATATCGACGCCGAGAAGACCAAGTTCACCGGCCTCACGCATCAGAGATCTGCTTACCGCAAAGTTTTTGGCTTCGATCTCTGCCGACTGGCTAGCAATCCTGTTCTCAGCAAACTCAGCCGTCGTCTCTGCTATCTGGCGCTGCTCTAACGAGAGATCTTCCGGCGTGAAGACATCATTCGGCGTCAAGTCTTCAATCAGGAAGCTGCCTCCCGTTACTCGCTTAGCTACTGTTCCGGCTGTGCCCATGGCCCTCTCCCACCCTAGTTCTGCAGATTCTCGAAGATTCCCGCCGCGCCCATTCCCCCGCCGACACACATTGTGACCATTCCGTAACGCCCTTTCCTGCGCTTCAGTTCATTGAGCAGTGTTGCCGTTAGCTTTGCTCCAGTGCATCCCAGCGGATGTCCAAGAGCAATTGCTCCGCCATTGACGTTAACTCTCGTGGGATCAAGTTCAAGGGCCTTGATAACAGCAAGCGACTGCGCTGCGAATGCTTCGTTCAGTTCAATCACGTCGATTTGATCGAGAGAGAGACCAGCTAGCTTCAACGCCTTCGGAACGGCATAGACCGGACCTATTCCCATCTCTTCCGGCGCACATCCCGCATATGCAAACGACACAAAGCGCGCAAGCGGTTTAGCCCCCAAGGTCTGTGCACGTTCTTCCGACATCACAACTGCAGCGGCGGCTCCATCCGAGGTTTGCGAGCTATTGCCCGCTGTTATGACCCCTTTAGCATGGAACACCGGTCTTAATCTTGCCAGCGCCTCAAACGTAGTGTCCGAACGTGGACCTTCATCAGTCTTGAATTCTCTGGTTTCCTCAGTCGGCTCACCGCTCGCGTTCAATGTTGTACTAGCGACCGGAACCGGAACAATTTCAGCGTTAAAGAATCCCGCTTCGATTGCCGTGAGGGCTTTGCGATGACTCTCATACGCAAACTGATCAGACTCTTCTCGACCGATCCCATAATGTCTGGCGACGCGTTCGGCGGTCAGTCCCATCGACATATAGGAACCAGGATGGTTCTCTACCAACCAAGGATTAGCAGCGATCTTATTTCCACCCATTGGTAGATACGACATGGACTCTGCCCCTCCCGCCACAACCACTTCGGCACCACCGCCGCGAATCCGTTCCGCCGCCAGCGCAATCGATTGGAGTCCCGACGCGCAGTAGCGATTAATTGTCATCGCCGCTGGATCGTTCGGAAGGCCTGCACGGAAGGAGATAACCCGAGCCATATTCATCCCCTGTTCTCCCTCAGGCATCGCACAACCGATAATCACGTCGTCAATCGTCTTCGGATCAAGCATCGGCACCCGTTCGACCGCTTCCTTAACCGCGATTGCACCCAAATCGTCCGGACGTGTTGTCCTTAGAGCCCCTCTCGGGGCTTTGCCTACCGGAGTCCTGACCGCACTTACAACAACTGCGTCCCTCATGATCAGCCCTCTTAATTGCGCAGTGGCTTTCCAGTTTTCAGTGTGTATCCGATTCGCTCAACAGTTTTTGGCTCACCACAAAGCGATAAAAAAGCCTCTCGCTCAAGATCCAGAAGATACTCTTCGCTGACCGGGCTTCCCGACGTCACGTCGCCGCCAGTGAGTATGTACGCGACATGGTTTGCCACCTTCACATCGTGGTCGCTGATAAACTCTCCTTCGCGCATCAGGTAAATGCCAAGCTTTAGTGTTGCGAGCACAGATGAACCGGGCGCAACAATGTCTCTTTTCACAAGCCTCGCCGAGTAACCCGCCTGCGCCAGACGAAGAGCTTCACTCTTCGCATCGAAAACAAGCCGCTCGCGGTTCATAGTGATCCCATCAGGACCATCCAGAATGCACATCGAACGGGCCTCAAATGCCGAAGTCGAAACCTTCGCAGTTGCAATCGTCTCGAAGGCGGCCTTGACGGTCTCATGCATTTCGACGGAATCACCTCTTGCGTTTGGCCGAACGTTCCCTGCAGCTGCCGCAGCGCGCAGCAACATTTCCTTGCACCCCCCACCCGCGGGAATGAGACCGACGCTCGTCTCGACGAGGCCCGAATAGAGTTCGACATGAGCTTGGAGTCGAGCGGCGTGCAGCAGAATCTCAGTTCCTCCGCCGAGGCAGAGCCCAAACGGAGCGACAACGAGCGGTCGCTGGCAGAACTTGATAGCCTTCGTCATTCCCTGAAAGCTGCGGACCATCGAATCTATCTCATCCCACTCTTCATCCTGGATCGCGAGGAGTAGTTGCAAAAGATTCGCACCGACCGAAAAGTTCACTGCGTCGCCTGTGAGGATGAAGCCATCAAAATGCTCCATCGCCGAGCTCCCGGCCACCAACTCACGCTGCAAAAAAGTAACGATGTCTCGACCGATGGTGTTCATCTTTGAATGAAACTCAAAGCACCCAATACCATCGCCAACATCGATTAGCGATATGCCCGGATTGCTCGCGAACTGCCCATTCGCTCTCTTGAAATGCGCAACATGCCGTAGTTCTATCTTCCCCTCTACAGGTCTGTAAGTACTGCTTGCTGGATCGAAGAATTCCTCGCCATCTTTGCGATACCAGGACGTAGCGCCCGCTTCGTAAAGGCTCTCTACTGACGAAGGCAGCGTTATCCCTGAAGCGCGCATCGTTTCGAGTGTCTCTTGTACGCCGGCTGCATCCCACATCTCGAACGGCCCGAGTTCCCAATTAAACCCTGCCTTCATCGCCTGATCTATTTGGACTAAGGTCTGGGAAACCTCGCCAATCCGATTCGCTGCATAGATCCATAACTCCGGCAGCATGGCGCGATAGAATCGAGTCGCTTTGTCTTTAGGATCTCCACTCATCAGCGCACGGATTCGAGCCTCAAGCAGATCGTTCGACTTCACCATCTCCAGTGCCGGAAGAGAGGCTCGAACTGACGGTTTATATTCCAGCATGTCGAGGTCAATCGCGAGACGCGTCTCATTTCCTTCCGAGTCACGAGCCTTTTTATAGAAACCCTGCTGTGTCTTATCTCCTAGCCATCGGCGTTCCACCATCGCTTGAATCGCGTCTGGCAAGACCACATCAGTTCGCTCGTCCCCTCCGAGCGCCACGAAGTTTTTGGCAACGCTGAAGAGTACATCGATCCCGACCATATCAGCGAGCCGAAAGGTCCCGGTCTTCGGCCACCCTATCACCGGGCCTGTCAGAACATCGATCTCCTCGATCGTGAGTCCTTGCGCTTTCATCACCCTGAACGTGTTCAGCATCGCAAAGACGCCGATTCGGTTCGCGATGAAGTTCGGAGTATCGTTCGCGCTCACAACGGTCTTGCCGAGCCTAATCTCTGCAAAATCAGCGATCGCCTGAACTGCAGCCGGATCACTCTCGCGAATGGCAATCAGTTCAAGCAGGCGCATATAACGCGGCGGATTGAAGAAGTGTGTTCCGAGCCACCGGCGGCGGAGACTATCGGGAAGCTGCTCTCCGATTGTGGCAATAGGCAGTCCACTTGTGTTGGTCGTCAAAATTGCACTGCTGCTCAGATGTGTCGCAACCTTCGCCAACAGGGCTCGCTTGATCTCAAGGTTTTCTGCAACCGCCTCAATAATCCAATCGCATTCCCTCAATCGATCGAGATCATCGTCAAAGTTCCCAACGTCTATGCGTGAGATAGCTGACGGATCTGCGAAGGCGGCGGGCTTCGCAGTCTTCAACCCATCGATGGCCTGAAGCACAACCGCATTGCGGTTCCCGCCAGAAGAGGCGAGGTCAAGCAACAGCACCGGCAAGCCTGCATTCGCAATATGAGCTGCAATTCGCGCGCCCATCGTACCGGCACCGAGCACTCCGACGCGGTGCACTTCGTACCGGTTGCCGCCCCTTCCGCCCTCTTGGAGCGAACCCAGTTGGTCGGGCTTTGGATGAATGAGCGGCCGCATCTCCATCGCACCTCACCAGAATTTGGACCCGCACTAGGCCAATCGCTCATGGCATCTCGGCGGACGGGAATAATATTAGTGATCGGTCAAATAGTCAACGACTTCAACATTACGCCGCCTGCAGCGATCTGATGACAAATAAAACGCAAATCCCGCGGGCCTGGAACCCTTTTAAGTCATTTCCTCAGGCATCTTCGGCTTGAAACATCGTTCTCTTGAACCGAAATTGGGACTCGACATCACTCAGCAGGCTAACGATTTGGCTGGCCGTTACGTCCGCGCAAGCAGGAACGTCAATAGAAGTATGAGGAAACTCGCCTCCCTTTCACTGGCACTTCTCACCTGTTTGGCTACCTGCGCTCTGTGCCAATCTCCTTCTGGTGCCACTTGCAAACTAATTGTGCACATCGATGGCTTCCGCAATCAGAAGGGCAACGCTGGCATAACCGTCTTCACTTCACCCGACGGCTGGCCCGAAAACAATGACAAAGCATTCACGCACGACGGCCATCCGTTCACTGGTAACAAGGCAACAATGGAACTCCAGCTTCCGGCCGGCCGATATGCCATCGCGGTGCTGCACGATGAGAACTCCAATCACAAGTTGGACCGCAACATGATTGGCTGGCCGAAAGAGGGCTTCGGCTTCTCGAACAATCCCAAGGTGAACCTCAGCGCGCCTAGCTTTGACACAGCCGCAATGCAGATCAATTGTCCCTTCACCGAGACCACAATTCACCTGATCTATAAATAACGATCCCTTCAGCTCGAAGGCGTCGCTCGCGAAGAGCGCGATGTGTGCCCCCTGCGATACGATAAAGTTTTCGGAGCGGACAAAGGAATGCCAGAAGCTACTTGCGATATTGGACTGATTGGCCTCGCCGTTATGGGCCAAAACCTCGTGCTCAATATGACCGACCACGGATTCAAGGTCGCTGTCTTCAACCGGACGACATCAAAGGTCGATGATTTCCTGGCCAACGAAGCAAAGGGTACCGCGGTCGAAGGCGCCCACTCCGTGGCAGAGCTCTGCGCAAAGCTCAAGAGGCCTCGCCGCGTCATGATCATGGTCAAAGCCGGCGATGTCGTCGACCAGACGATCGATCAGATCGTGCCGCACCTCGAGAAGGGCGACATCATCATCGACGGCGGCAACTCACTCTTCACCGACTCAAACCGTCGCACAAAGGATCTCGCCGAAAAGGGCATCCTTTTTATCGGAACCGGTGTCTCCGGTGGAGAAGAAGGCGCACGTTTCGGCCCGTCCATCATGCCGGGTGGTAACCCCGCAGCATGGCCACATGTGAAGGACATCTTCCAATCCATCGCTGCAAAAGTAGAAGACGGCACGCCATGCTGCGATTGGGTAGGCGAAGAAGGCGCCGGGCATTACGTCAAGATGGTTCACAACGGCATCGAGTACGGCGACATGCAACTCATCTGTGAGGCCTACCAACTGTTACACGATGGCCTTGGGCTTACCGCCGACGAACTCGCCCAGATCTTCGCCGACTGGAACAAAGGCGAACTCGACAGCTTCCTCATCGAAATTACCGCCGAGATCTTCGCCAAGAAAGACGACGACGGCAAGCCGATGATTGAGAAGATCCTCGACACCGCTGGGCAGAAGGGCACAGGCAAGTGGACCGCCATCTCAGCCCTCGATCTCGGCCAGCCGGTCACGCTTATCGGCGAGAGTGTTTTCGCACGGTGTCTGAGCGCGCTAAAGGACGAGCGTGTCCGCGCCTCGAAGGTGCTGCACGAACCTGACTCCAAACCCGCGATCGCCGATCGCGTCGCATTTATTGAAGACGTACGCCGCGCACTCTACTGCTCCAAAATGATCAGCTACGCGCAGGGCTACATGCTGCTCCGCGAAGCTGCGAAGGAGCAGGGCTGGAACCTGAACATGGGTGGGGTCGCGCTCATGTGGCGCGGTGGCTGCATCATCCGCAGCCGATTCCTCGGCAAAATCAAGGAGGCGTACGACAAGAACCCCAAGCTGGAGAATCTCCTGCTTGACGACTTTTTCTCCTCGGCCCTGAATCGATATCAGGCCTCCTGGCGAAACGCCGTCATTCGTGGTATCCAACTCGGTGTTCCACTGCCGGCCTTCAGCACGGCTTTGTCGTTCTTCGATGGCTACCGGACGGCCAATCTGCCGGCTAACCTTCTGCAAGCTCAGCGCGACTTCTTCGGAGCCCACACCTACGAGCGCGTCGACAAACCGCGCGGTGAGTTCTTCCATACCAATTGGACCGGTCGTGGCGGCCGCGTCTCCTCTTCAACCTATAACGCCTGACGACAACCAAGCCCGGCAACGCCCGCGGCGTGCCTGTACAATCGTGGGAACCTACGATGAGCTCGTCTCCTCGACCACGACGCTGGACAGCGGCCGCGGCCCTGCTCCTTTTGGCAGGGGCCGGAGCCTTGGCTGTGAAATCGGGAGCCTCCTCTAAGCACAATTCCAAGCCAGCCGACGCCCCAATCCAGCTTCGTTCGCCATTGGGCCTCACCGAAGTTGGGACGCTTAATGGAGCGCCCTACCGCGTCGATATCCCCAACGACTGGAATCACAAGCTAGTCGTCTACTACCACGGCTACGCGCAGCAGCGAGTCACTTTTCACATCGCTGAGCATCTCACCGGTCACCAGCAGCCTCTCTTCGACCGACACTACGCCGTTGCTCAGAGTGCTTACTCAGAGACCGGCTGGGCTCTGCCGCAGGCTTACCCCGAGACGGAGGCCCTGCGTCAATACTTCGGGAAACGCTTCGGCTCGCCCAAGGAGACTTACGTCGCAGGCACTTCGATGGGCGGAGCCCTCGTCATGATCACCCTCGAGCTCAACCCCAAGCCCTATATAGGTGGTCTGGATCTCTGTGGCGCAGTCGGTCCGACCTCTGAATCCTTCGATCGCCGTTTCGCCATGCGCGCCGCCTTCGACTACTACTTTCCGGGCGTAATGCCTGCGCTGGTGCCCGTTCCTGCCGATTTTCTGGCGAATCGTGCAGAGCGTTTACGTATCGGCGATGCGCTTCGCGAGAATCCTCAGGGTGCCGCAGCCATACGCTCCCTCATGGGGCTTCACACCGATGCGGAGGTCGCGTCCGACATCGCCTACTTCACATTTGTGATCGGTGATATGCAGCGACGTTCCGGAGGCAATCCCTTTGACAATCGCAACACCATCTACTCCGGGACAAACGCCACCAACAGCTTCGGAGACTACGAGCTAAACGACAAGGTCCACCGCTATGACGCTCAGCCCCTTCCCAGGGCGTACCTGTTGCGTCACTACACGCCCACGGGTCGATTAGGTCGCCCTATGCTGGCGCTGCACACGGTCTATGACCCTGTTGTTCCCGTCTCTCAGCTCGCTCTTTACAGCCGCGAGGTTGAAGCTGCTGGCTTCAGCAAGAACCTTATTCAGCAGTACGTCCACCGGGACGGCCACTGCACCATTCGCCAGGACGAGGTCGGGGAAGCCTTCGACGAATTAGTGGCCTGGACCCACGGCGGGTCGCGTCCAATCGCCGGGCAGCTCAAGGACTTGCGCCCCAGCCCGGGATTCCGGGAACAGGCGCTTCGTCCCGTAGAAGTCGAAAACGGACCCCGCTAGCAAATTGGGCAGGAGTTCTCTATGGAGCTGTCAAGTCCCCTCCGTATAATGAACTATGGCCATAGTTCAGCCGGGACGGCCTGACCCTACACAATCACCAGGGCCAGGCGGACAAATCGGCGCACCCGAGCCAGCTCCGAGCGAGAGCGGGATGGGTCTTGAAGCGACATTGCCTTCTGTTCCGCCGCGCCTGGACTTGACTGAAGAACTCGCCTCCCTCGACGAACCCTCCGGTGCCTTTTCATCGCCATCCCATCGCAACAACGGCCCCACCCCCAGGCTTGAGCCATCATCTCCCGGCGCAACTCCACCTAATGCTCTGGTCAGCGATGATTTCAGTGCCCGCTTCGAGCGCGTGCTCGATACCGTCCGTGCAAATCGCCCGCACGACGACCTCGATCTCATCCGCGCCGCATGGGCCTTCTGCCAGGAACAGCACGAAGGCCAGCGACGCGCCTCCGGGGAACCCTACGTTATCCATCCCCTCGAAGTCGCCCAGGTCCTCGCCGATCTGAAGATGGATGCAACTGCGATCGCGGCGGGCCTTTTGCATGACGCAGTCGAAGATACCGATGTCTCCACACAGGAGATCGCGCGCCGCTTTGGCGAACAGGTCGCTCATATTGTCGAAGGCGTTACAAAGCTCGACAAAATCAAGTTCGCCAACCGCGAAGACCATCAAGCCGAGAACATCCGCAAGATGCTGCTTGCCATGGTCACCGACGTCAGGGTTGTCATTATCAAGCTCGCGGACCGGCTCCACAACATGCGAACGCTCGAGCACCTCAGAACCGAAAAGCAACAGCGCATCGCTAAGGAGACGCTGGACGTCTATGCTCCGCTCGCGCACCGGCTCGGCATGGGAAAGCTGCGGGGCGAACTCGAGGACCTTGCCTTCCGTTACGTAGACCCTCTCACTTACTCCAAGCTCACCACTGAGGTCGATGCCTTGCGCGGCGAAGGCGAAGCCTTCCTCGATCGCATCGTCGGCACAATCGAAGCAAAGCTCCACGACGCCAACATCCACGCGCGCGTCGAATCGCGCATCAAGCGGCTCTACTCGATCCAGCAGAAGCTCAACGCGCACGGAGTGCCCGTCGATCAGGTCTACGATCTGTTCGCCGTCCGCGTCATCACGCAAACCGAGCAGGATTGCTACGCCGTTCTCGGCCTTCTGCACTCTACCTGGCGTCCCGTTCCCGGCCGCTTCAAAGATTTCATTGCGATGCCGCGGCCAAACCTCTACCAGTCGCTGCACACCACACTCATCGCCGAAGGCGGCCATCAGTTCGAAGTCCAGATCCGCACTGAAGACATGCATCGCGTTGCCGAAGAGGGCATCGCCGCTCACTGGAAGTACAAGGCCTCCGACAACGTCTCTGCCAAAGACGAACAACGCCTCGCCTGGGTCCGCCAGCTCATGGAATGGCAGCGTGAAATGTCAGATCCCAACGAGTTCATGTCGACGCTTCGCATCGACTTGTACCCCGAGGAGGTCTACACCTTCACGCCGAAGGGCAAGGTCATCGTCCTTCCCAAGGACGCCAGCCCCATCGATTTCGCCTATGCCATCCACACCGATGTCGGGCACGCAACCACAGGCGCCAAGGTCAATGGCCGCATCGTCCCTCTACGCTACCGACTCCGCAACGGCGACATTGTCGAAATCACCACGCAAGCCGGCCACAATCCTTCACGTGACTGGCTAAGCTTTGCCAAGAGCTCGCGCGCACGCAACAAGATCAAGCATTGGCTTAACGAGCATCAGCGCGAGCGCGCCATCGAGATCGGCCGCAAACTCCTCGAACGCGAGGCGCGCAAGTACAAAGTCTCGCTGCAGAAGTTCGGTCCACCCGATTTCGACCGGGTCGCCCACGAGTACGGTCTTCACGGCGAGCAGGATCTCCTCGCAGGAATCGGCTTTGGCAAGTACTCCACGCGCCAGGTCCTGAACAAGCTTGAGCCCGGCAGTGCGGTCGAATCGAAGGAGCACCCACCCGAGCAAGGTGCAGTGGTTGACACGCTTTCGCATATGAGCGAGGCCGTCAAGCGCGTCTTTTTCGGCAAAGGCTCAGAATCACTTCAGGTCGAAGGACAGGACGATCTCCTCGTCTACCGTGCGCGATGTTGCAACCCGATTCGCGGCGAAGAAATCGTCGGTTATGTCACGCGGGGCAAAGGTGTCGCCGTACACGCACGAAGCTGCCCTAACGTGCAGAATCTCCTGTACGAGGCTGACCGGCGCATCGAGGTCGAGTGGTCCGAGACGCAGGGCAGCGGCAAGGACGCCGCCGGCCCGAAGCCGACAACTTACCCCGTCAAGCTCACCCTCACGGTCGACGACCGCTCCGGCCTTCTCAAGGAATTCGCCGCCATCATTTCCGAAGACGGAACCAACATTCGCAGCGTCGAGACACGACCCGCCTCCGACGGCTCCGTCCACGTCGACTTCGTCATCGAAACCGTTGACTTGCGCCATCTCACGCGTCTTCAGCAGAACCTCCGCAAGGTTCCGGGCGTCCGTGACGTACATCGTGTACAGAAGATTTAGCACGACGGTGCTACTCATTCCTTGCTGAAGATTGCATACTGTTGAGGCCGCATTATGGCAATCTTCAAGCGAGGCGAAATTCCTGATGAGTCGAATCCACCGTGTGCTTTGTCTGACTGCGCTCGCAGTTACCGCTTCAACCCTTTTCGCGCAGTGCAAAGCGCCGGCGAACAAAGAGTGGACCGTTGCATCGCTAGACGCAAAGCAGCAGGAGACTGTTAATTGCCTTGTGCAGCTCAACACGCTTCCCGATGGAGAGTGGCACGTCCACGAGGGCGATATTCCGCACGGTGAATCTCCGACCCTCGATGATCACTCCTGGCCTGTCGCAAAGCTTCGTTCGAAAGCCAGCAAGGAAGCCGTCTGGTATCGCCAACGCATCACGATCCCCAAGACTCTCAATGGCTACGACCTCACCGGCGTCGACATCAGCTTTGAGTTCATCGCAACGGCCAACGGTCCTATGCCCGAGATCATCTACTTCGACGGCCGTCGCGTCGCACTCGGTGAAGACCTCGAACAGATTCCGCTCTTCAATAACACCAAGCCCGGCCAGTCGATCCTCGTCGCCGTAAAGCTTCTGCCCACCGTCGACGATAAGGAATTCCGCGGCGCGCAGATGCGCATAAGCTTCTCGCCCAAGCGTCCTAATCCGATCGATGTCGCCACCGAGATCGTCTCCGCAGCTAACTTGCTTCCTGCTCTCGCTCCGAGCTCCTCTACCGATAAGGACACCCTCGCCAAGGGCATCGCGCAGATTGATCTGCGCGCACTCTCTGCAGCCCAGCAAACTCCATTCGACACATCCCTGCGCGCTTGCGAGGGGACCCTTCGCACACTCAATCCAGTGCTCAAACAGGCAAACTACCACCTGACCGGCAACTCGCACATCGATGCCGCATGGCTCTGGCCGTGGACCGAAACAGTCGACACTGCAAAGCGGACTTTCTCCAGTGCCGTGCAGCTCATGAACGAGTACCCCACCTACACCTACACGCAGTCCGCTGCAGCCTATAGCCAATGGATCGCCGACAAGTACCCGCAGCTCAACGCCGAAATCGCAAAGCGGGTCAATGAAGGCCGCTGGGAACTCGTCGGCGGTATGTGGGTTGAACCCGACCTGAACATGCCTGACGGAGAATCACTCGTCCGCCAGCTTCTCGTTGGCCAGGACGCCTTCCAGAAGATCTACGGCCATACAGCCAAGATCGGCTGGAACCCAGACTCTTTCGGATATAACTGGCAGCTCCCGCAAATCTACAAGCGCTCCGGCATCGACTACTTCGTCACGCAGAAGATGACTTGGAACGACACCAATCAGCTCCCTTTCAAACTCTTCTGGTGGGAGTCGCCCGACGGCAGCAAGGTTCTCACGTATTTCCCTGACAACTACGCCAATCAGAACGTCGACCCGATTCGCCTCTCCAAGGACGTCGCTATTGCAACGCAACGCGCACCTGGAATGCATGACATCATGGACCTGTTCGGCGTCGGAGACCATGGCGGCGGCCCAACACGCACGATGCTCGACCAGGGTCTCCACTGGATGGAGCCCGACAAGGTCGGGGCCAAGTCAGAATTCGGTACCGCGCTGCCCTATCTGCAGCGCGTCGAGAAGGAAGTCGCACCCGATTCGCCGACTTGGAACTACAGCACTCTCGCTGCTGGAAACACCACACTCGCCACGCCACCCGCCGGCGAAATCAGCGTCCCGACCTGGAACGACGAACTCTATCTCGAGTACCATCGCGGCGTCTTCACCACACAGGCCGGCCACAAACGCAACATGCGTGACAGCGAAGAGGAGATGCTCAACGCCGAGAAGCTCGCCTCACTTGCGTGGCTCGACGCCCGAACCTATCCCGCCGAAGAGCTCAACAACGCATGGAAGCATGTCCTCTTCAATCAGTTTCACGATCTCGCCGCTGGCTCGGGCATCGGCACAATCTACAAGGAAGCTCAGAAAGACTACGACCAGGTTCGCTGGGCCACCAATGAAATCTCCGCAAACTCCCTCAAAACCCTGGCTTCGCGCATTAACACTGACGGCAAGGGGGAACCAGTGCTCGTCTTCAACCCACTCGCATGGGAGCGAGGCGGAGTCGCTGAAGTCACCGTACAGATGCCGCACGGAATTGACGCGATCTCCCTTGAAGACGAACGCGGCAACGTCATCCCTTCCAAGATTCTCTCCAGCGATCTTCCTACCCACACCTTCCATCTGCTCTTCAAGCTCGACAGCGTCCCGTCAATGGGGTACACCGTCCTTCGCGCCGTCGACGGCCAGCGCGAGTTTCGCACCGATCTAACCAGCGCCGGCTACACGCTCGAAAACTCCGTAATCCGCGTCACCGTAGATCCCAAGACCGGCTGCATCACCTCTCTCTTCGACAAGCGCAGCCGCTTCGAGTCCCTCGCTCCCAGTTCCTGCGGCAACGAACTCCAGGCCTTCGCCGATAATCCGAAGAACTACGATGCTTGGAACATCGACCCCGGCACACTCGATGCCGCCCCAACCCTGCTGCACGAAGCCGACGAAGTAAAAATGATCGAAACCAGCCCATTGCGCTCCGTACTTCGCATCACGCGCACTTGGAATAAGTCGAAATTTGTCCAGGATCTGGTTCTCTACGCCGGCTCGAATGAACTTATCGTCCACAATAACTTCGACTGGCACGAGCAGCACATCCTCCTCAAGGCCGCGTTCCCGCTAGCCGCGACAAACAAATCCGCAACCTACGAAATTCCCTACGGCACCATCCAGCGCCCAACCACTCGCAACAATAGCTTTGAGAAGGCACGCTTCGAAGTTCCCGCCCTTCGCTGGGCCGACGAGGGTGACAACAGCCACGGCCTGAGCCTTCTAAACAGATCCAAATACGGCTACGACGCTGTCGGCAACGTCCTTCGTCTCTCGCTGCTTCGTGGCGCCACATGGCCCGACCCTGTTGCCGATCAGGGCACACAGGTCTTTGACTATGCCATCTATCCGCACGCCGGAACTTGGCAGGCCGCCAATACTATGGAGCGCGGATGGGAGTTCAACTACAAACTCCATGCGATTCAGGTTCCCTTACATGAGGGCGTCCTCCCATCCACTCATTCCTTCCTCAGCATCGACGGAACACACGTCACGCTCACCGCACTCAAGAAAGCAGAGGACAGCAATGCACTCATCGCGCGCTTTTTTGAGTGGGGCGGTCAACCCGACAAGGTCACTCTCACCGTTCCGCCCGGCGCAAAGTCAGCAACCCTCGTAAACCTTATGGAGAAGCCTGAAGGCGATCCACTCACTGTAACCGACGGCAGAATCACCGTGCCCGTCGCTCCTTATCAGATCCAAACGTTACGCATCAATTATTGACAGCTCTAACGACAAAAGAAAAAGGGCCGCACACGCGGCCCTTTTTTCATTTCACAAACGTTCACGAAAGCGGCGGAACATTAATGTTCTGGCCCGCCTGAATCTTGTTTGGATCTTTGATCCCATTGTGCTGAGCAATCGTCTCGTACTTATTCGGATTGCCATAAAACTTCTGCGAGATTTTGCTCAGATTGTCTCCACTCTTGATCGTGTATGGTTGATCATCCCCGCCCGTCACGGCCATCTGAATCTCAAAGTCCTGGTAGTTTGGATCAACCTGTTTGATCGTGTCCCATACACGGTTTGAGATCACCTTCGACGGCACTTCGCACTTCAGCACGAGTTTTTCGCCATTCATGAAGATCCCATCGAATTTGGTTCCATATTCACTGAAGTCAGAAATTACCTGACCCACCGGGGAATACTTCTGTTCTAAGGCTTTCTGGTCTGCCATGGCTCTGCTCCTTGATTGCGGTTGAAGGCCTTAGCCCTCACTCGCATTGGATGCCGCCAGCTGTGTACAGTCAATAAATCCGCCGACGCCTCGCGTCACGACTACCCCAGCAGCCCCATCTTTCGAGCCGTCGACGTCATCGTCTCCAGCGCGCGATCGATCTGCTCCCTCGTGTGCTCACTCGTCATAATGCAACGCACGCGCGCCTTACCTTCGGGTACTGTGGGGAACGCGATTCCTGTCGCCATCAAGCCTGACTCAAACAGCGCGCGGCTGAACTCCATCGTCTTTCTTCCCTCGCCAATAATGATCGGCGTTATCGGTGTCTCGCTCGCCGGCGTCGTTTTTCCGCCGATATTAAATCCTGCCGATCGCAACTGCTCTTGAAAGTACCGCGTATTCGCCCACAGCCGATCAATCCGTTCAGGCTCGCGCTCGAGAATATCGAACGCTGCGATACATGCCGCCGCAACTGCCGGCGGATGCGAAGTCGAAAACAAAAACGGCCTCGCGCGATGATACAGATAGTCGATCAGGTCGCGTGATCCGCACACATATCCACCAAGCACACCAATCGCCTTCGACAGTGTTCCCACTTGCACATCGACGCGCTGTGTGCAGTGAAAATGATCCACGCTGCCGCGCCCGTTACGACCCAGCACTCCCGACGCATGGGCGTCATCCACCACCATGATCGCGCCATATTTGTCGCATAGATCGCACAGCGCAGCCACAGGTCCAATATCGCCATCCATTGAAAAGACACCGTCTGTTATCACCAGCTTGCGCCCGGGTTCGCTCTGCACTTCTTTCAGCAGTTCCTCGCAGTGCGCTGCGTCTTTGTGGCGAAACACCTTGATCTTCGCTCGCGACAGTCGCGCACCATCAATAATGCTCGCGTGATTCAACTCATCGGAAAGGATGAAATCCTCCTTGCCGAGAATCGACGACACTGTCCCCGCGTTCGCTGTAAAGCCTGACTGAAATACAACACACGCCTCGACACCTTTGAATGCAGCAATCTTCTCTTCCAGCTGCATGTGGATCGTCATCGTTCCCGCTATCGTCCGCACCGCACCCGACCCGACGCCGTACTTCTTCGTCGCCGCGATCGCCGCCTCTTCCAGCCGCGGATCGTTGCAGAGTCCCAGGTAGTTGTTCGAGGCCAGGTTGATCACCTCGCGCCCGTCGTAGTGACACACCGGAGCCTGCTGATCATCCAGCACTCGCAGGCGAAAGTACGTTCCTTGCGCACGCAGTGCGTCCAGTTGAGCCGTCAAATGGGCAAGTTGAGGACGCTTTGCTGTCGCTTCAGTTGTTGAGGAAAAGGTGGCCATAACTCCTTGATTCTAGACCTTTCTCTGCTCACCTAGGCAGCGGAAGAGCGTCTTACAGGCATCACACTTTCGGCGAAGTCTCACAACGCAGGCTTTTGACTTCACTCGCAGCGAGATCGCTGCCGTACGAACGATGTTCGAAAGGAGAAACATCGATGACCCAGGGACTCCGGGTTCAACTCACCGCGGTAACTCTCTTCGCCGCGCTAGCGTTCACTGCCGGGTGCAAGAGCGCCCAGGACAAGGCGGTCGATCAGGCAAAGACACAGGCCACGTCCACGCAGACCCCTCAGCAGGTCCAGTACATCGACAGCAACGGCAACACGGTGACGACAACCGTTCAACCTCCAGCCGCCGCCGGGCAGCAGCCTCAGGTTTCGACAACCACCACCACGCCACCTCCAGGACCGAAGCCGCATGAAACGGCTCCGGTAGTTACGCCGCTTGGTGCGCCCGCGCCCAACCAGGCCGCGTACGACGCGAATGCAGGCCAGCCTGCACCCGCACCGCCGCCGCCTTATGCCGCTCCTTCTCAGCCCGGAACTGCGCCGGCTTACAATCTTACGGTCCCGGCTGGCACCGAACTCGCCGTCCGCGTCAACGAGCGCATCGACGTGAAACATGCTGTTCCCGGCGAGCACTTCACGGGTGAGATCGTTGAGCCTGTCATGCGCAATGGAGCTGTAGTGATTCCGCGTGGTACTCCGGTACGCGGACGCATTGATGAAGCCCATCGCCGCGGCCACTTCAAAGGCGCCTCTGTGCTTGAACTGCGACTCGTCTCCATGCGGTTGAATGGGTATGACTACGATGTCGCAACCCACGACACCGTGCGCAGCAAGAAAGGTAAGGGCAAGCGCACGGCAGGCTTCATTGGCGGACTTACTGGCGCCGGCATGCTGATTGGCGGTCTCGCCGCAGGTGGTACCGGCCTCGCGATCGGCGCAGCCTCGGGAGCCGGGGCAGGCACGGTCCTCGCGGGCACCACCGGCAACCGCGACATCGTCATCCCCGCCGAAAGCATTGTTCACTTCCGGCTAGCCGATCAACTCGTCATACAAAGTCCAGCGTAAGCGGTCGTACCTCGCAAAGGGCCTGCGAGAGCAGGCCCTTTCGTTTTCTATGTGGGTTGCTAATACCGCCCACGCAATCGTGACAACGTCCTCCGGTCGCGCTTGTCCGGACGACTGTCAGGCAGCCGCTCCCACGCAGCCAGCGCCTTGCGCTCCTCGGCCGCTCTTGCTCTTGCTGCCTTGCTCTCGTCCGACTCGCGATAGAGCGATTGTGCCGTCGCAGCCGGCCCGCGGGTCTCACTCAATCCCAGAACTTCAATCTGGAACTGCCCTCCCTCCGTCGTAATCGCCAGTTGACTCCCCACGTGGATTATCCGCGCCGGCTTCACTGGCTGGCCGTTGCTCACAACTCGCCCCAGCTCACACGCCCGAGCCGCCAGCGCTCTCGTCTTGAAGAACCGCGCCGCCCAGAGCCACTTATCCAACCGAACTCCGTCCATGTCCCATTCTCTCCCGCGCGCCCGTCTAGATACACTGAGGCTCATGGCGCGACTACTCGCGACTCTCGCATTGCTGCTGGCCCCTGTTGCGATCGCACAATTGCCCGCGACGCCACCCGCCCAATCGTCCACAGCACAGGCATCGCCAGCTCCCGACAACAACCCGAGCGCTACCATCAACGTTCGCTCCTCGCTTGTCGTCGTTCCCGCGCTCGTCAAAACCAAGTCCGGCCAGCTCGTCTTCACTCTCAAGGCTGACGACTTCACCGTCAAAGACGACGGCATCCCGCAGAAGCTCCAACTCGAAGACGATACCGACTCACAACCTCTCGCGCTCGTCATTGTCGTCGAGGTCGGCGGTGACGGAATCAACTATCTGCCCGCTTACAGCGATCTCGGCCCTCTCCTCGATGCCATCATCGGCAACGTCCCGCATCGTGTCGCGCTTGTCGACTTCGACAGCGAACCCGAGCTTCTCCACGGCTTCACCTCAGACCTGAGCAAGATCGTCGTCGAACTCAACC
>Ga0134125_10001371_pt1 | contig 30024 bp, 25 predicted proteins | sample KB31751_FD_96464 | JGI IMG/M metagenome (GOLD analysis project Ga0134125, IMG submission 96464) | Terrestrial soil microbial communities with excess Nitrogen fertilizer from Kellogg Biological Station, Michigan, USA - KB3-175-1 | ecosystem: Environmental > Terrestrial > Soil > Unclassified ... | reverse complement strand
TGTTGCCGATGTGCGGCCGTAGAGTTTCAGCCGGCCACGAGATACCGCGTGATCATGTCCGCCACCGCCACCTCCAGCTCCCCCGACGCCAGCTCCTTCGGATAATCCCGCGCCGCCGTCCGCACCGCCGCCATCGTCATCTTCACGACGAAGTCGGCCGCGAACTCGAGGTTCGCCCGCACCGGCTCGCGCAGCTCCCCGATCCGCGCCGCAAAGCCCGCGCGCACCAGCCGCGTCGCCCGGTCCGACAGCTCCAGCCCGAACTCCAGCTGCCCGAGGTGCGGCACCTCCGCGTACCAGCGCCGCACCAGCGTCTCCTTCTCCTGCACCATCGCCACGAACGCGCGCACCAGCTCGCGCACCGCCACCGGCACCGGCGCCTCGATGAGGAGCGCCCCGCGCGACTCCACCATCGCCAGCTCGTCGGCCCACATCTTGTGGACCAGCCGCTCGATGAGCGCCTCCTTCGTCGGAAAATAATGATAGAGCGTGCCGATGCTGACGCCCGCGACCTCGGCGATGCGATTGGTCGTCGCCGCCGCGTAGCCCTCCTCGGTCAACACGCGCTCGGTCGCCGTGATGAGCACGTTCACGGTCTCCTGCGAGCGCTCCTGCTTGGGCGGCCGTCGCGGCGTCGTCTTCGGCCTTCGCGGCATGCCCCCATTATCGAGCAAATCGGCCCGCCGCGCGCACTTTCCCGTCGCTGCGCGCCGTCGAGCGAAGTCGAGTTTTCGTCTGCGCCGGCCCGTGGTGGGATGCCGCCGTGGAGGTCGTGGTCATGAAACGTCTCTCGCTCGCGCTCTTGTCCGTCGCCGTCGGCTGTGCCGGCTGCAATCACTCGCCCGCCAGGCCGATGGGCCTGCTCGCCCCACCCGCCGACGGTCAGGGCTTCCAGATCTCGATGCAGATGGACGCCCCCGCCGGCGGCGAGACCTGGCAGTGCCTCGTCATGAACATGCCCAACGAGGACGTCGCCAACATCAACCGCGTCGAGTCAGTCCAGACCGCCGGCCTGCACCACCTCGACGTCACCGCCCTGCTCTCGACGACGATCGACCCCGGCCGCTACGACTGCAACACGCTCTACGCGCAGCACCCCGAGCTCATGGACCAGGCGACCCTCTACGCCGCCCAGGGCACCGCGCACTCGCAGATCGACCTCGGTCCCGGCGTCGTCGCCAGCGTGCCGCCCGGCCTGCCCGTGCTGTTCGAGATGCATTACGTGAACGCCACCGCCAACGACATCCACGTCGAGGCCGACGTCAACGGCTACACCATCGATCGGAAAGACGTGGTCACCACCATCTCCGGCATGGCCGTCCGCGACCGCCACATCACCATCCCGCCCATGGCCGATCACACCGAGTGGACCCGCTGCGTGATGGACCACGACGTCGACCTCGTGCTCGTCACCACGCACACGCACGCGCTCGGCCGCGACGCGCACATCAGGCTCTTCGACGGCACCAACGTCGGCGACGAGATCTACGTGAACAACATGTGGCAGGCGCCGCCGCTCAAGCAGTTCACGCCGACGATGCACATCGCCGCCGGCACCGGCTTCGAGATCGATTGCCACTACTTCAACGACACCGCCGCCGAGGTCGACTGGGGCTACCTCGCCAAGGACGAGATGTGCAACCTGGTGCTGGTCTGGACCCCCGGCGACGCCAACGCCACGTGCAAGGCAGTGGCGACTTCCGACGGCATTCTCGACCCCTAGCCGCATCTCAGCAGAAATTTTGCGGACCAAAGTCCGCACAGGCACCATCGAGACACATCTATGCGCGTGTGGTCGAGCGTCTGGGTCCGCCGCTTGGGCATCGCTGCCCTGTTGGCCGTCGCGCTCGGCTGGGTGCCCTATCACCTCTACGGCTCGTCGGGCCTCGCGCGCCTCATGCACCTGCGCGCCGAGCGCGACGCGCTCCACGAAGCCAACTTGAAGATGCACGTCGAAAATCAGCGCCTCCGCGACGAGCTCGAGGCGCTCAGCGACGACGACGGGACGCTCTCGCGCACCGCCGTCGAGCGCGCCGCGCGCGACGAGCTCGGCCTGGTCAAGCCGGGCGAGGTCGTCTACCAGGTCAACGAGGCGCAGCGCTGATGCTGCTCGGCTTCAAGCTGCGGCGCCTCCTGTGGCGCGCTCGCCGCGTCACCCTCGATCTATGGGGCGCGGCCACCACCGTCGGTGCCGCCGCGCTCGTCGGCGCCGGCTGGTTTCCCGATCTGCGCGCGTCGTCGGCCGACGTGGGGCCGATCGTGGCCGCCTGCACGCTCGGCGCCCTCGTCGTCATCAAGGTCGCGGCACGGCTGCGCGCGCTGCCGCAGACCGAGCGCGATCTCGCCACCGACGACGGCCGCCGCGATCTCAAGCGCGACCTCGAGCTCGGCGCGGCGCTGGTGGTCGCCACCTACGTGACGCTCGAGCTCTCGGGCGGGCTCGGCTCGCCGATCTATCCGCTGGTCTACGCGATCGTCGCCTTCCTCGTGACCTTCCACCGCCGGCTCGTCGGCGTGCCGCTCGTCGTCGTCACCTTCGGCATGGAGGCGCTGCTCTATCGCGCCGCGATCCACGCCGGCACGCCCGAGCCGCGCGCGCGCCAGGAGGCGCTGTCGCACGCCACGTTCATCGCCTTCTTCGCGCTCACCCACTTCGTGTTCCTGCAGGCCGAGGTGATGCGCCAGCGCCGCCAGCACAAGAGCACGCTCGCCCGCGCCATCCGCACGCTGCGCGACGAGGCGCGCGACTTCCGCCTGATCTCGTCGTCGTTGGCGGCCGATCCCAAGGCGCGCTCGCGCGAGAGCGACGAGGAGCGCCTCGCCGTCGGCGCCGTGCAGGCGATCCACGACACCATCTACTTCACGATCGATCTGCTCAAGAAGTCGCTCGAGCTCAACACCTGCGTGCTGCTCTGGCTCGACGACACCGGCGAGCGCCTGAAGATCAAGGAGCTGGTCACCGACTCCGACTGCGTGGTCGAGACCGCCATCAACGCCGACGCCGGCGCGCTCGGCACCGTGGTCAAGAATCGTCTGCTCGTGAACTTGAAGGATCCCAAGCGCGGCCACCTGCCCTACTACGCCGCTCCCGTCGACGTCAGCTTCCTCGGCGTGCCGGTCATGGAGGACGGACACCTGCGCGGCGTGCTCTGCGCCGATCGCGGCCCGTCGGAGGCGGCGCGGCCGTTCAACGAGCGCGAGGAGGAGCTGGTCCAGCTCGCCGCCGAGCAGATGCTGCGCGCGATCCAGTCCGAGCGCGTCTTCGCCGCCGTCGAGCGCGCCAAGTACGAGCACGAGCGCTTCTTCGCCGCGCTGGCGCGCCTCAACCGCGCGCTCACGGCCGAGGACGTCTGCACGACCACCTTCGAGGCGACGCGCGAGATCTGCGACTTCGATCTCGCCGCCATCACGCTGTTCGACAAGAGCGCCAAGCGCCACACCGTGGTCAGCGCCGTCGGCGAGGTGCCCAAGGGCCTGGCCGGCCTGTCGTTCGGCGACAACGCCGGCATCGCCTCGATGGTGGTCAAGAACAAGCACTTCTTGCCCGCCGGCGGCGAGATCCGCGACAAGGACGCGCTCGTCTTCACCAAGAAGGTGCGCCTCGACGGCATGGAGTCACTGCTCGTCCTGCCGCTCATCTCGCGCGAAGAGGCGGTGGGCTCGTTCGCCGTCGCCGCGCACCGCTCGCGCGCGTTCGGCAAGGACAAGCGCGAGATGCTCACCGTCATCGCCAGCCACGTGGCGGTGAAGCTGTCGAACGCGCAGCTCTACGGGCGCATGGAGGAGATGGCGACCACCGACGGGCTCACCGGCCTCGTCAACCATCGTACCTTCCAGGAGCGCTTCGCCGAGATGCTGGCCCGCGCCGAGCGCACCGGCGGGCGCCACGCGCTGCTGCTCACCGACATCGATCACTTCAAGAAGGTCAACGACACCTACGGCCACCCCATCGGCGACGTCGTCTTGCGCGGCGTGGCCGCGGTGGTGCGCGACTGCGTGCGCAAGATCGACCTCGCGGCCCGCTACGGCGGCGAGGAGTTCGCCATCGTCCTCGAGGGCACCGACCTCGCCGGCGCGCGCCAGCTCGCCGAACGGATCCGCGGTGAAGTGGAGAAGCAGGTGTTCCAGTCGCCGAAGGGCCCGTTCGGCTGCACGCTGTCGCTCGGCATCGCCGTCTATCCCGACGACGGGCGCGACGGCAAGACGCTCATCGATCACTCCGATCAGTCGCTCTATCACGCCAAGCACAACGGCCGTAACCGCGCCGTCGCCTGGCCCGACCTGCAGTCGGGCAAGGTCCAGCTCAAAGCCGTCAAGTAACGCGCGCGCCGTCCCGTATTACGGGACATGCGACACACGATCTTCCTTTCGATGCTCGGTTGGCTGCTTCTGCCGTCGGTGGCGCGGGCCAAGGAGTCACTCGAGTACATCGATCTGTTGAGCGCCGAGGTCGTCGGCGAGATCGCCACGCAAACCTACGACGAGCAGCTCGACAAGCACTTCGTCGGCACGCGCGACGTCGCCGGCCTCTTCGTCGGCGGCGGCATCGGCGTGCGCCCGGTGTTCGTGCTGCCGTCGGGCCTGCGCTTCTCGATCGAGGCCTCGGGCACCTGGGGCCGCCTGCGCGACGCCGATCCCGGCGTCTCCTACTCGACGGTGACGCGCGCCGAGTTCCTCACCGGCCTCGGCTACGAGCTGCACCTCGGACGCAGCGTCTCCGTGCACACCGCCTCGCTCGTCGGGCTCGACGCGGTGTGGATGGATCGCGCCGAGCAGCTCGTCCCGCTCGACGCCACCACGCGCGCGGCCATGGCGTCGACGGCGTCGTCGTCGCTGTCGCGCATCGACCTGCGCCTCGGCCAGCAGATCGGCGGCCACGTCCAGCTCGGAAAAGCGTTCGCGCTCTTCGCCGACGGCACCATCGACTACGACGGGCAGTGGCGCGTGCGCGCGGGCATCGCCATCGGCGAGCGGCTGCGCTAATGTGCGCCGCATGTCCGTCTATCTCAGCCGCATCTACACCAAGACCGGCGACAAGGGCCAGACCGCGCTCGTAGGCGGCAAGATGGTGGCGAAGGACTCGCCGCGCATCGAGGCCTACGGCACCGTCGACGAGCTCAACGCCGTCCTCGGCATCGTGCGCAAGGCCAACCAGGAAGAAGCCGGCCCCGACGCCGCGCGCGCGCGCCTCGACGCCATCTTGCAGCGGGCGCAGAACGAGCTGTTCAACCTGGGCTCGCTCCTCGCCACCTTGCCCGAGGATCTCGATCCCAAGCAGCCGCGCATCGAAACGCGGCACGTCGAGGCGCTCGAGAAGGACATCGACGAGCTCAACGAGAACCTGCCGCCCCTACGCAGCTTCACGCTCCCCGGCGGCGGCTGGGTCAGCTCCTACCTGCACCTGGCCCGCACCGTCTGCCGCCGCGCCGAGCGCGCGGTCGTGCACCTCGCCGGGCTCGAGCCCGTCGACGCCGAGTGCGTGCGCTACCTGAATCGCCTCTCGGACGCGCTCTACGTCATCGGGCGCTGGAACGTGCGCGAGCGCGGCGAGACCGAGCCGCTCTGGACTCCGGAAAAAACCTAGCTCAGCCGAAGAGGCCGACGCGACAGACGTCGGGCACGCAGCCGCACAGCGCGGGGTTGTTCGGATTGATGCAGGTGCAGCTCGCGTTCTCGCCGCACGGCGAGGTGGTCGCGTTGGGATCGCAGGGCAGCGTGCAGAAGTAGGTCGGCCCCTGCGGGATCGGCATGACCGTCGAGCAGATCGACGCCGCCACGCCGTTGCAATCGGGCGACGAGGTCATGCAGTATTTGCCGACGCCCTTGGAGTTGCCGGGATCGCCGGGATGGCCGCACAGCGACGAGACCGTCACCATGTCGTGGACGGCCATCGACATCGACAGATCCTGCGTCCTCGCCGACGTCGAGTCGTCCCCGCAGCCACCGAGCGAGACGAGCGCTACGAACAGTAGACACACGCGCATGCCGCATCGTAGCTGCGGCATGGCGCGTGTCAAATGTCGCTACTCGACGCACTTACCGGGGCTGAAGTCGAGCTCCGTCTGATCGCGCTCGTCGTGCGGCTGTATCGGGTTGTGCGGGATGCCGTGCGGCGACTCGTCCGACCGCACGAACATGGTGTCGACCGCCCCGCACTCGTTGCAATGGGGAGGCGCCACCTCGCTGCCATCGACGAATCCACAGATCGTGCACTTCCAGGTGTTCATTGTGCATTTCAAGCTGCAACGAGCGCGCCATCTGTGATACCCGTAAGCCTCAGAGAGATGCGGAAGACCTTCGTCCTCGACACCAACGTCCTGCTCCACGATCCACGCGCCATCTTCCACTTCGCCGACAATGACGTGGTCATCCCGATCTATGTCCTCGAGGAGATCGACCACTTCAAAAAGGAGCTGTCGGAACGCGGCCGCAACGCGCGCGAGGTGGCCCGGCGCCTCGACGAGTTCCGCAACCTCGGGCACAGCCTGTCCGAGGGTGTGGCGCTGGAGAACAAAGGGCGCCTGATGGTGGCGCTCGCGTCGCGGCCCCTGCCCGATACGCTGCGCGCGTCGACCTCGCAGGACAACAACATCCTCGGCGTGGCGCTCGAGGTGCGCGACAAGACGCGCGACCGTCCGACGGTGCTGGTGACCAAGGACGTCAACCTGCGCATCCGCGCCGACGCCCTCGGGCTCAAGGCCGAGGAGTACAACGCCGAGAAGATCGACGTCGAAGAGCTCTACTCGGGCAACGGCGAGGTCGAGGTCGCGGCGTCGGCGGTCGATCAGTTCTACGCCGAGGGGGCGCTGTCGATCGACGCCATCGGCGGGCAGAACGGCTTCTACGCCAACCAATATTTGTTGCTGCGCGATCGCGAGAACGCGTCGCACACCGCGCTCGGGCGCTTCGACGGGCCCAACAAGAAGGTCGCGCCGGTCAAGAAGCTGCGCGACGGCGTGTGGGGCATCCGCCCGCGCAACAAGGAGCAGCACTACGCGCTCGACCTCCTCTTGAACGACGAGATCAAGCTGGTCACGCTCGTCGGCAAGGCCGGCACCGGCAAGACGCTGCTGGCGATCGCCGCGGGCCTGCAGAAGTGCGTCGAGGAAGGCGTCTACCAGAAGCTCCTCGTGTCGCGTCCGATCTTCCCGCTCGGCAAGGACATCGGCTTTCTCCCCGGCGACATCGAGGAGAAGCTGAACCCGTGGATGCAGCCCATCTACGACAACGTCGAGCTGCTCCTCGGCATGTCGAAGCAGGACAAGAAGGAAGGGCGCTCGCACCAGGAGCTGATCGATCTCGGCTACATCGAGATCGAGCCGCTCACCTACATCCGCGGCCGCTCGATCCCGAACCAGTACATGATCGTCGACGAGGCGCAGAACCTGACGCCGCACGAGGTCAAGACGATCATCACGCGCGTCGGCGAGAACACCAAGATCATCCTGACCGGCGACCCCTATCAGATCGACAATCCGTACGTCGACGCGAGCAACAACGGCCTGACGACGGTGGTCGAGCGCTTCAAGGGCGAAGCGATCGCCGGGCACGTCTCGATGGTCAAGGGCGAGCGCAGCCCGCTCGCCGAGCTCGCCGCCAACATTCTGTAGCCTCAGCGAATTTTACCGCCTTGCGACGTTGAATGGATGTTGCGCGAGGCACGTCTCACCGGCATAGCTTGCTTGGGAGACGACCATGCGAAAGATGATCACGCGACTCGGCCTGGTGCTCGTGGCGGGATGGGTGGCCACGGGCTGTGTGGTGCATGACACCGGCGGCGGCCCGCACGGCGGCGGCCCGGTGCTCGACGCGCCGCGGACGCTCGGCGCGCAGCAGATGGTCGGCTACCGCGTGGCGGCCGGCGCGGCGTCGGAGCTCCCGGCGGGCGACATCGGCTACGTGATGACGGCCAACGGCCAGGGCGGCTATCGGCTGACCTGGAGCGACACGCTCGGCTCGGCCGCGCTGTTCTCGGGCAGCATCACCACCGACGGCGTGTTCGACGCCAATCAGCTGCACGGCTTCTCGGGCGCCGAGGACATCACGCTGTCGGCGGACCAGGGCACCATCACGTTCTCGTCGGCGCCGGGGGCCAACCTCGACGGCGTGGATCTGGTGTCGTCGACCGATCCGATCTACGTCGACATGCAGGTCGATGGCTCGCGCGGCGGATTCGGCATCTACTTCACCGGCGCCGAGTCGGGACGGCTCCTGACGTCGGACTACGATCCGGTCGCCTTCACCTCGCCCTGAATCCCTGTTACAACCGGGCGATGCGACTTCAGGGGGGCGCGCCCGAGCTCGTGGCCGGCGTCGACGGCGCGTACGTCGCGTGCGCAGGCGAGAGGCTGACGGTCTACGCACAGGCGACGCGCGCGGAGCTGGCGTCGGTGGCGCTCGACGGGGCGGCCGACGTCGCGTTCCTCGGCGCCGATCGGCTGCTGGTAGTGGTGCGCGGCGCGGGGCGGACGCAGCTGTGCGGCTATGCGCTGCCGTCGCTCGAGCCGGTGGCGACGCTCGAGCTCGAGGATCGACTGAGCGTGCTCGCCGCCGTCGCCGGGCGGGCGTTGATCGTGAACGAGAGTTTGGAGCAGCCGCGCCTGGTGGCGGTGACGAGCAAGATCCTCGTCGACACCATCCCGATGCGCGAGCCGCTCCTCCTGGCCGCGCCGGCGCCGGAGGATCGGCTGCTGTCGGCGTCGCGCACGCGCGAGGCGCAGCTCGAGTGTTGGGATCCGCTGGTGCGGCGCGCGCTGTTCCGGCTGAATCTACCGCTTCTGCCCAAGGCCCAGCTGGCCGGCTTCTCGGCGCGGCGGCGCCTGCTGTGGATCGCAGCGGGGGGTCCGGCGGGGTTGATGGAGGTGTTCCGCTTCTCCGACGGGCGGCTGCAGGCGCGCGTGGAGCTGGGCGCGAACATCGTCGGGGCGGCCGGGCATCCCGAGTCGCAGCGGCTGGTGGTGGCGACACGCAAGAGCGACGAGGCGCCGGTCACCCTCTGGGAGCTCGACTTTCAGGCGGGCGAGCGGCGCGAGCTGAAGGCGCCCATGGCGGCGCCGCAGGCGATGTGCGTCGTCGAGGGCGCGCAGCCGGCGCTGGTGCTGGCGGCCAACGGCGCGGCGCTGACGTGGATGCCGCTCGGCGGCGCCGGGACGACGAGCGCGACGAGCGCGACGAGCCCGATGGTCACGGCGAGCACACCATCGACGCCGGTCGCGACGAGCGTGGCGGCGACGGGCGCGGCGAGCGCGGCGGCGAGCGCGACGAAGGGCCATCCGCGCGTGGTCGATCCGGCGAATTGGCGCGACAAGATGCAGGCCGCGACCGCGCGCGCCAAGGCGGCGACGGCCGCGACCGCGGCCGCACGCGGCGGCGACACGCGGCCGGTAACCGACGCGACGGCGCGCGCGACACGAAGCGGCGTGGCGCGCGAGACGCCCGAAGAGCGGCGCGAGCGGGCCGCGCGCGAGGCCAGTGAGGCGCCCGAGCCGAGCGCCGCGCACTGGCGCGACGAGCTGTGCGAGTGGGCCGAGCCGCAGCTGGCCGCGCCGCGCCGCACGCTCGACACACCGACGCTCCCCGACCACTCGTCGTTGGCGACGATCGTATCGCGCCTGGCGCTCGACGAGCGCGCCGCGCGCGGGCTCGCCCTGCTCTACGGCGCGCGCCTCCTCGGCGCCGGCGACGTGGCCGCGGCCACGGTCGCGCGCGCGCTCGGCCGCGACGGCGACAGCGACGAGGCCGATTGGGACGAGGCGCTCGGCCATGGCCTCCTCGGCCAGCTCGGATTGGCGCGCACACGCGACGGACGCTTCGGCCTGACCGCGGCGGCCGGCCGCTTCCTCGACGGCGCGCCGGCGCGCATCCCCATCCTGGCGGGGAGCCCGAGCGACGCCGAGCTGCCCGACGGGATCGTGCGTCTCGACGGCGGCGCCGAGCCGCACGCGCAGATCGGCGAGCGCCTGGCGCACCGCTTCGGCTATGACGTGGCGCTCGTGCTCGTCGAGGGCCCGGCGCCGGCGCGCATGCTCGCCTGGAAGCTCGTCGAGGCGCGCTTGCACGGCGCCTGGCCGCTCGTCGACGTCAGCGCCAAGGCCGCGCGCTGGACGCGCGCGCTCGACGACGGACCGACCGTGGTGATCACGCGCGGCGACGAGGTACCGGCCGAGATCGCGGCGCTGCCGGCGCTATGACCGGCGCGCGTGCCGCCGTCTTCGTCGTCGCGGTGGCGCTCATCGTGGTCGTCCTCGGCTACTTCCTCGCGCGCGGGCTGCATCCGTCGCCGGCGCCGATCGCGCCGAAGACGCCGCCGGCGCCGGCGCCCGCGATCGGCGCCGCGCAGGTGGACCTCGGCCATCCGACGGCGCCGGCGTCGCCGTCGGGTGCGGCGCGTTCGCCGCGCGCGCACGTCGTGCTCTCGGCGGCGTGGGGCGCGGCCCCCGGTCAGCTCGGACGGCGCGTCGATCCGGAGTCGCTCGCCGTCGGTCCGATGAGCTTCTTCGTCGACGCCCACGGCGTCGTCGTGCTCGACAACGTCAACCGCCGCCTCGCCCGGTTCGATGCGAACGGCCGCCCGCTGCCGCCGATCGCGCTCGACAGCGACGCCGCGCAAGATCTGGCGCGCTCACGCGATCGCGTCGCCGTGCTCGATCGCCTGCACGACAAGCGCGTCACGCTCTACGACGCCGACGGCAGCGTGCGCGCGTCGCTGCCGCTCACCATCGCCGGCATCAGCGACGGCGCCGCCGCCACCGGCGTGTTCGCCGATCGCGACGGCGCGCTCTACGTCGAGCGCGAGCACGGCGCCTGGATGCCGCTCGCCGATGCCTCCGGCGATCCCGCGCGTGGGCTCAAAGCGGCGCCGGGCCGTCCCACGCGCGACGGCCGCTTCGTCGCCGCCGCCATCGCCGATCGCGCGTCGGGCCGCGCCACGGTCACGCTCTGGGGCTCGGCCGCGCCGCCGCCGGCGTGGCAGGTCACCGTCGGCTTCGGCGCGCCCGTCATGTTCATCGCGCTCCTCGACAGCGATGCCAACGGGCGCATCTACATCGGTGCGCACACCGGCCGCGAAGCGGCGACGCCGCCGTACGCGATCACCGACGAGTCGCTGACGATCGTGGCGCTCGATCCCGACGACGGGCACGAGCGCGCGCGCCTCACGCTGCCGGCACCGCCGCCGCGCGAGGAGTCCTTCCGCGATTTGTACGTGGGCGACGACGGAACCATCTATTGGATGCGGCGCACCGCCGCCGGCGTGGTCGTCGAGGCCTATCGGCTCTGACTCGGAGTGCTCCGTTACCAGGCTACTTCTTGCGCGACTTCTTGGTGCGACGCTTCTTGGCGCCGTAACCGACCCGCGGATGCGCCTTCCTCTTGCGCTTGCGCTTGCTGCCGACCCACTTGCGATGAGCAGCCGAACGCTGCTTGACCCGACGTTTCACGCGGCGCGCCATGTTCTATTTCCTCCGACGGCGGAACATAGCAAATTCAGATCGATTCGCGCCACTTTTGCGCGGCCGCGCGATCGACGAGCCAGCGCTGATCGCTCGCGTGCACGAGCTGGATCGGCACCGCGCCGGGCGGCTGCAACAGCGCCGTCGCCAGCGCCTCGGCCTTCTCCGCGCCCACCGTCGTGATCACCACGTGCGCCGCCGCCGACAAGACCGGCGCCGTCAGCGTCACGCGCCAGCTCTTCATCTTCTCGACGTACACCGCCGCCGCCAGCGCCCGCGTCTCCGTCAAGACCGGTGTCCCCGGAAACAGCGACGCGGTGTGACCGTCGGGCCCCATGCCGAGCAGCACCAGGTCGAGCGCCGCGTCGCGCACCAGCTTCTGCTGATACTGCGCGGCCGCCTCCTCCGGCGGGCGCTCGCCGCAGATGCGATGCACGCGATCGGCGCCGAGCGGCACGTGATCGAGCAGCGACTCGCGCGCCATGCGGTAGTTCGAGTCGGGGTGATCGGGCGGCACGCAGCGCTCGTCGCCGAAGAAGATCTCGACGCGCCCCCATTCGACGCGCTCGCGATAGGCCGGCGACGCCAGCAGGCGATACATCGCCTTCGGCGTCGAGCCGCCGGCCAGCGCCACGCGCGCGATCGATCGATCGGCGAGCACGCCGGCCACGATGGCAACGAAGGTGTCGGCGGCGGCGCGCGCCACCGCCTCGCCGTCGTCGTAGACCCACACGTCGCCGCGCGCAGTCCTCGTCGGGTTCATGATTGCACCAGGGCGGCCGCGCAGGCGAGCGCGTCGCGGAAGACGGTGTCACGCCCGCGCGAGCCGAGCGCCGAGGCGAGCAGCTCCGCGTCGCTGTGGCTGCGCGCCGGCTGCGAGCGCGGCGGCATGTCGGGCCCCTTGACGTGAATACTGGTGTCGCGCTGCAGCGACCAGACGTCGGCGCCCACGTGCAGCTCGAGCCCGGCGACGCCGTGATCGCCGCCGGGATCAGTCACCAGCTCGAGCGCCACCGGCTTGCCGTCGCGACGCTTGGCCTTCCACGCACGCGCGCCCTGCTCTTCGCCCACGCGCGCCGTTTCGCTCCAGCCGAGCCGCGACATCAACCAGCCGAGCGCGAGGAGGCCGCGCGCCTGCGTGCCCTTGATGTTCGACACCACGCGCACGCGATCGAGCCGCTCCAGCACCTCGGGATCGCGCGGCGCATCGAACAGCGCCGCGCACATCCCGCGCAAGGGCGAGATCCCGAGCCACGACAGATCGGCGAGCTGCAGCTCCGGCTCGCGTAGGCCGAGCGCGCACAGATCTCCGAGGCCGCGCTCATCGCCGAGCTTGCGCGTGTCGACGATGAGCCGATCGGCCTGGTGGATGAGCTCGGCCACGATCGGCCCCGGCGACGGCAGCGACGTCGTCCAGAACATCGCCGTCGGCGCATCCGAGACCAAGAGCGAGCGCACCAGCGACGGCACGCGCTCGACCGCCTTGCCCGCGGCCCACAGCGTCACCTCGTCCGATCCCGACGCCGGCCCGCCGCCCTCGCGCCGCCGCCAGTTGGCCTCGACCCACGCGCGCAGCCCCTCGGGCTGGTCGGGCTCGGTGCGCATGACGATGGTGCGCGCCGGAATGCGCTGCGCCAGATCGTCGATCACCTTCTTGGCGCGCGTGAAGTCGTCTTTGCCGTGCACGCGCACCACCAGGTTCCACAAGCAGGCGCGCGTCACCGGGTTCGGGATCTGCCCCGGCCGCGCCTCGGCGGCGCGCCGCCACAACGCGGCGAGCTCGGCCTCGATGCGAGCGGGCGACACCTCGATCGCGTCCCCGCGCTCGAACACCTGCAAGCGATCGGTATCGTCGGGCGGCGTCATTACGGCTTTCTCCATACGCGCCCGTCGTCCTCGATCAAGCGGTCCGCCTCCTTCGGCCCCCACGTCCCGGCCGCGTAGTTCGGGAAGTTGGGCGCCGGCAGCGCGGCCCACGCTTTTTCGATGCGATCGATCCACGTCCACGACGCCTCGACCTCGTCGCCGCGCGTAAACAGCGTGCCATCGCCGAGCAGGCAGTCGAGGATCAACCGCTCGTACGCCTCGGGCGGCTCGGCACCGAACGAGGTGCCGTAGCGGAACTCCATCGGCACCGGCAGGAGCTCCATCGTCGGGCCCGGCACCTTGGAGAAGAACTTGAGCGAGATGCCTTCGTCGGGCTGGATGCGGATCGACAGGACGTTCGGCTCGTCGGCGAGCCGCCCGCGCAGCGCCTGACCGAAGATGGCGTGCGGCGCCCGCTTGAAGTGGATCGCGATCTCGGTGACGCGCTTGGGCAGCGCCTTGCCGGCGCGCAGATAGAACGGCACGCCCGCCCAGCGCCAGTTGTCGATGCTGAGCTTGAGCGCGACGTAGGTCTCGACGCGCGAGTCTTTCGCCACGCCCGGCTCGTCGCGATAGGCGATCACCTCCTGGCCGTTGACGAAGCCGCGCCCGTACTGGCCGCGCACCACGAACTTCTCGACGTCCTTCGGCTCGGTCGGCAGCGGGCGCAACGAGCGCAGCACCTTCAGCTTCTCGTCGCGCACCGCCTCGGCCTCGAACGCGACCGGCGGCTCCATCGCCGACAGGCACAAGAACTGGAACATGTGGTTCTGCACCATGTCGCGCAGGATGCCGGCCTGCTCGAAGTAGCCGCCGCGCCCCTCGACGCCGATCGACTCGGCGACGGTGAGCTGCACGTGATCGATGTAGCGCCCGTTCCACAGCGGCTCCCAGATTCCGTTGGCGAAGCGGAACGCCAGGATGTTCTGCACCGTCTCCTTGCCGAGGTAATGATCGATGCGAAAGGTCTGATCCTCGCGCAAGACGCCGTGCACTTCTTTGTTGAGCGCCTGCGCGCTCTCGAGGTCGCGCCCGAACGGCTTCTCGATGATCACGCGCGTGGACGGCCCGCGCTTGTCCTTGTTGATGAGGCCGGCGGCGCCGAGCTGCTTGACGATGATCGGGTACTCCGACGGCGGCGTCGACAAATAGAAGACGCGGTTGCCGCCGGTGTCGCGATCTTTGTCGATCTCCTCGAGCCGCTTCTTCAGGCGCTGGTAGGTCGCCGGATCCTCGAAGGTGCCGTTGACGTAGAAGATACCGTCGGAGAACGTCTTCCACAGCCCGTCCTCGACGGGGCGGCGGCGCGCGTACTTGTTGGTCGCCTCCTTCATCGCGTCGCGGAACTTCTCGTCGGGGATTTCGCGGCGCGCCACGCCGACCACGTTGAACACCGGCGGCAGCAGCCGATCGCGCGCCAGCGAGTACAGCGCGGGCACCAGCTTGCGCTTGGTGAGATCGCCCGAGGCGCCGAAGATCACCATCGTCGTCGGCGCGGGAGTGCGTTCGCCCTGCAGCCCTTCGCGCAGTGGATTCGCCTTCTCGTCCATGTCGCTCCCCTAGTGGCCGTGCGTGTGCAGAATGTCCGGCTCGCTTCTCTCGTATCCTTCGATCTTGCGCCGCATCGGGCCGCCGCAAGTCGGACAGCGCTCGACCGCTTCGCGTTTCTCGAGATAGGACTGCACCACGTCGACGACCGTGGCGTGGCTCCAGGTCAGCGGCGACACCGACATCGGCGCGTTGGTGAACGGATGGACCTGCTCGGCGAGCACGCCCGACGGCAGCTTGCGCGAGTCGACCCACTCGAGGATCTCGACCGCCTCCTGCAGCTCCTCGACGGTCTGCGCCTTGTGCACCGTGTGCAGCGCCAGCCACATGGTGCAGATGAACCACGGGTTGCCGGGCACGTTGTCGGTGTCCTTGGAGACCGCGTGGTAATAGTCGCCCTCGTAGCGCGCGAGGCCGCCGACCTCGGTCTTGCACCACAGCCGATCGCGCACCGCCTTCATGGTCGCCTCGACGCGCACGTCGGCGGGAGGATAGGCACCGAACGCGAAGGCGCCGTAGAGCGAGGCGTCGATGGTGCCGTCGACGGTGATGTTGCCGTCGCCGCCGGCGTTCCCCCCGTCGGAGACATTGCCACCGTCGGAGACGTTGATCATCCGGGCGAAGCGGTTCAGCTCCGGCCGCCACAAGTACTTGTCCATGCCGGCGCGGATCTCGCGCGCCGCGTGCGCGTACCGCTGCGCGGGCTCGACATCGCCGAACGCGTGCGCGAACTCCGCCGCGGCGACGAGGCCGCCGTAGACCGCGGCACACGTGAACGTCAGGATCCCGCGCCGCTCCTCCCACAGATCGTACGACGGCGCCGGCAGCTTGGTGTAGGGCTCGCGGTACGAGACCATGAAATCAGCGGCGCGCCGGATGAGGCGCCCGTAGAGCGGCTTCATCGCGTCGATGTCGCGATAGCGCAGAAAATGGCGCCACATCGCCCACACCACGAGCGCGGTCTCGTCCTCTTGGATCGGCAGCTGCGGCCGATCGAGCTTGATGTCGGCCTGCGAGCCGGTCGTCGACGGAATCGCCGCGATCCACGGATGCCACGACGACGCCAGCGACTTGTCCGGGTTGTACTTGTGCAGGAGATAGCCGTCGCGCGTGATGACGTCGGCGCAGAAGTGGAAGAACTTGAGCGACTTCTCGGGATAGCCGGCCATGTCGAGCGCGTGCGCCACCAGCGCCCCGTCGCGCGGCCAGACGTACGAGTACGTGTCGCGCGCGAAGTGCATGATGTCGGAGTCGTTGGCCGCGATGATGCCGCCGCCCTCGTCGATCTGCGTGGCGATGATGAGGAGCGACCGTTTGTACAGATCGATGATCGACGGCGGCAGCCCGAAGAACTCGGTCGGCTCCTTGCCGACCCACAACTTCCACCACGCGCGCGTGCGCTCGATGAACGACTCCGGCCCGCGCGCCACGACCTTGGCGTTCAGCTCCTTGGCGCCGTCCCACGAGCCCTGCCAGACCTTGGCCGCGCACAGCCAGTAGTAGACGGTCGCCTCGCCGCCGCCCGACGGGCGCACCGCCGCCGAGACCACGCTGTCGACGGCGCCCTGCGCGATCGGGTTCATCCCGAGGTTGCCGTCGTCTTCGGCGTCGCGCCAGGTGCCCTCGCGGCCAGGCGCCCCCTTCTGCCCGATGGCGAAGCGGTCGATGCCATCTCGCGGCCCGTCGCGGCCCTCGACGCGCACGTTGGCGAGAAAGTATCGATAGCCCTTGTAGTGCGTAACGGTGCGCGTCTCCGGATCGTACGCCGCGGTGTCGCCGACGTCGGACTCGCTGATGCGAAAATCGTGGTGCCAGTACAGGCGCACCTCGCGCTCGCCGGCGGCGCGGTTTTGCACGCGCACCCTGCGCATGAGCAGCGTCTCGTGAAAATCGACGCAGTCCGAGCAGTGCAGCGTCAGCGCCAGCTCGTCGTGCGTGCAGACGACGTCGGTGATGAGCGTGTCGCGCTCGTAGCGCCGCTCGATCTTCCAGCCGGTGTCGCGCCGCACCCACGAGAAGCGCCCGTCGACGAACACGCCGAAGCGGAACGGGTAGCCGCCGGCGTGGTTCTCCTTGCCGACGTTCGGGTAATACAGGTCCCGAAGGACGTAGTCGTCATCGAAGAGCACGAGCAGCCGCTCGTTGCCGATCGGAAGGTCACGGGGCATGCGAGCCCCGGACTGTAGCACCGTTCAGTGCGACTGAGGCGGGCGGCCGCAGCCGAGGTTGGCCGGAAGCGCCACGTCGAGCTTCTTCGGCGGCGGCAGCCCGAGGCCGTTCATGAGCGTGATGAACTCGTCGCGCGACCGACTCACGCCATTGGCCACGACGCGGGTGTTGCGCCGCCTCTCGGCGCCGATGGTCGACGACGTCTGCCCCTGGTAGTCGTGCGCCGGGTAGACCACCGTCTCGTCGGGCAGCGCGAACAGCCGTCCGTGAATGCTGTCGTAGAGCGCGCCCGCGTCGCCGCCCTGGAAGTCGGTGCGGCCGCAGGTGCCGATGAGCAGCGCGTCGCCGGTGAACACGCGCGCGCCGCCGTCGCCGGCGAGCACGAAGCTGAGCGACTCGGGCGTGTGCCCCGGCGTCTCGAGCACGTCGAACACGAGCGCGCCGAGCTGGAAGCGATCGCCCTGGCCCAGCCGAACCGCCTCGCAGGTGACCGGCGAATCGCGGTGCACCACCGGCTTCGATCCGGTGCGCTCCGAGAGCGCGCCGCCGCCGGTGACGTGATCGGCGTGCACGTGCGTCTCGATCGTGTGCACCAGCCTGAGCCCGTGCGCAGCCACGCGCCCGAGATCGCGCTCGACCTGCTCCGCGACGGGATCGATGAGCGCCGCCACCTTCGCGTCGCTGTCGCCGACGAGGTAGGTATACGTCGACGATTCGGGGTCGAAGAGCTGCTCGAACACGAGCGCCATACCGTCGGTGTACCGCAAAATCCGTGCTCAGTCGACGCTGGCCATGCGGCGCAGCGCCTGTCGGTCGACGGCGCCGTCGGCGCCGTGCGGCAGCGACTCGAGCACGGCGACGCGCGCGGGATGGCGCGGCACGAGCGTCGCGTCTCCGGCGACGAAGGCATGCAGCCGTTCGCCGGCGGCGTCGCGGATCGCCAGCACCACAGCCTCGCGGACGCCCGGCGTCGACGCAATCCAGCGCTCCAGCGCCTCGGGCGCGATCCGCTCGGGCGGCTGTGCGTGCACCAGCCGGCGCCCCTCGCGCTCGACGAGCGCGGCGCGCGTGGCCTCGGCGTCGTCGAGATAGCCGAGCATCGTCGTCGGCCCGACCTCGATCCAGCCGTCGCCGCGCACCGCCGCATCGCCGGCCACGCGCAGCGCCTCGCCGGTGTCGTAGGCGCGCGCGATCTTCGCGCCCGGGAACGCGCGCGCCAACGCGGCCACGTCGCCGTCACCCACGAGCACGACACGCGGAAGCGGCATGCCCGCGATCGCGAGCAGCGCCGCCATCGAGCCCGCCGCGACGTTGGCCCCGGCCGCGCCATGATCGAGGATCGCCCCGCCCGCACGCAACGTCGCCAGCGCCGTCGTCAGCCCGGTCACGCTCGCGAGCGATCCCACCATCGCCAACCGCGACGCCGCGTCGAGCCCATCCTCACGCGCGATCGCATCCACCGCCACGCCGAGCCCGGCGCGCGAGTGCACCGCCTTGCGCAGCCCCGCGTCGACGATGAGGCACGCCTCGCCGCCGAGCTCGCGCCGGCTCGCATCGATCGCCACCACATCGAGCCGATCCTCCGCCGCGTCGCCCACGATCACCGCGAGCGCCCGCGCCGCCGCCGCCTCGCGCTCGAGCGCGGCCGTCCCGCGCCGGAGGTCGAGCGGCATCGCCACCGCGCCCGCCTCCAGCACCGCCAGCACGCTGGCCACGAACCCCGCCGTGTCCTCGACGGCCACGCCGACGATGCGCCGCGCCGGGTCGCCCACGCGCTCGCCGACCACCTGCATCACCGCGGCCGACGCCATCGCCAGCGTCCCAAACGTCATGGTCTGTCCGTCGCGACGGACCAGCGCCGGCGCATCCTCTTTGGCCTTTTCGGCGATGAAGCTGAGCACGGCGGCTCCTATATCAGTGGCGACTCTGATTGCACAGGGGTCGATACACCTGGGGACGGACTCCCCAGAGGCACCGGCGCCACAGTTGTAAGTCTTCGATTCGCCTTTACAATAGCTGGGCGTCAGGTTTGCATTGCGCCATGAGCGTGGTCCCGCCCACCAGCTCTTCCGCCGCGATTCCGGTCGCGGGGAAGCAGCCCATACCCGGGCTGCCCGATTCGGTCGCCGCCGACTCACGCTATCGCGTGCTCGGCGAGCTCGGCCGTGGCGGCATGGGCGTGGTCTACGAGGCGGTCCACTGCGAGACCGGCGAGCGCGTCGCCATCAAGACCCTCTCGTCGAAGCGTGAGGGCCTGCTCCGCTTCAAGAACGAGTACCGGCTCGCCTCGCGCCTGACCCATCCGAACCTGGTGAGCTTGTACGACCTCGTCATCGCCGACGACTGCTCGTACTTCGTGATGGAGCTGGCCCAGGGCGTCGACTTCCGTCGCTACGTGCGTGGCTCTTCGCGCGCGGCGAGCGGCGTCAACCTGCCGCGCCTCTACGCCGCGTGCGCGCAAATCCTCGACGCGCTCGAGTGCCTGGCGACGGCGGGCATCGTGCACCGCGATCTGAAGCCGTCGAACATCATGGTGTCCGATCGCGGGCACGCGAAGATCCTCGACTTCGGCCTCGCCGGCGCCGCCGACACGCCCGACTTCTCCGACGCGATGCTCGCCGGCACGCCGACCTACATGAGCCCGGAGCAGATCGACGGCCGCCCGCTCGACGCGCGCAGCGATCTCTACGCGCTCGGCGCCGTCGTGTACGAGATGATCTGCGGCGAGCCGCCGTTCGGCGGACCGCAGCGGCAGGTGCTCAACGCGCAGCGCTACCAGCATCCGGTGCCGCCGTCGGATCGCGTGGAGGGCGTGCCGCCCGATCTCGAGCTGTGGGTCCTGCGCCTCCTCGCCAAGCGGCCCGAAGAGCGCTTCGCTTCGCCGCGCGCCGCGCGTCAGGCGCTCGAAGAGTGCGGCGCGCCGCCGACGCCCGCGCGCCACCGCGCGCGCGAATGGGGCTCGAACCAGTTCCCCGCGCTCACCGACGGCGGCATCGTCGGGCGCGCCGCCGAGCGCAGCATCCTCGCCGACCTCCTCGCGCGCACCAGTGACGGCGAGTGCCACATGGCGCTCATCTCCGGCGAGTCGGGCTCGGGCAAGAGCGCGCTCGCCGAAGCCGTCCTCGACGAGGCGCGCGACGCCGGCTGCATCGTCCTGCGCGGCGCCTGCCGCGAGCACGAGGCGGTCACCTACAACGCGTTCGATCAGACCGTCGACGGCGCGGCGACGCTGCTCGAGCGCGCGGTGCAGAAGGGCGAGCTCGACAAGACGCAGCTCGCCGACGCCATCGGCGGCGATCTGGCGCTCCTGGCGCGCCTGTTCCCGGTGCTGCGCGAGCTGACGACGGCCGAGACCGTCGAGATGCTGCCGGTGGAGGTCGATCGCGAGCGCGCGTTCGCAGTCGTCAAGCGGCTGGTCGAGCGCGTGACCGCGCATCGGCCGGTGGTGCTGCTGCTCGACGATCTGCACTGGGCCGACGAGGACTCGCTGGCGCTGCTCGCCTATCTGCTGCGTGCGCCGACCACCAAGCGCCTCTTCGTGATGGCGACGGCGTGGCCGCCCGGCGAGTCGGACGGCGAGGCGCTCGATCGCTTCCTGCGCAAGATGCGCCGCCCCGGCGGCGACGAGGTGCTCACCCAGCTGTGGCTCGGCCCGCTCGACGCCGAGGACGGCGCGCGCGTGGTCGAGAGCGCGCTGCGCCAGTCGGCCGAGTTCTCGCCGCAGGCGATCGCGCAGATCTGCAAGGAGGCCGCCGGCAACCCGTTCCTGCTCGTCGAGCTGGCGCGGCTGCACTCGGAGCATCCCGAGCTCGACATCCCGACGGTGTCGATGGTCGTGCGCCGCCGCTTGTCGATCCTCAACGTCGACGAGATGGCGCTCGTCGAGCTGGCGGCGATCTCGCCGGGCCCCGTCGACGCCGAGCTGTTGCGCGCGGCGCTGCTCGAAGATTCACGCGCGCTGTCGCTCGAAGGCGCCGGCCTGCGCCGCTTGTGCGGGCTCAAGATCCTGCGCGAATCGAGCCGGCGCGGCACCTCGCTCGAGGACGAGCGGTACGACTTCTACCACAACCGGATCCGCGAGGCGATCAAGGCCGAGATCCCCGAGCCGCGCACGCGCATCCTGCACCGCCGCCTGGCCGAGACGATCGCGCAGCTGCGCCCCGAGGACGCCGAGTCGCTGGTGCGCGAGCTGATGCTCGCCGGCGAGGAGGCGCGCGCGGCCGCGCACGCCGAGGCGGCGGCCGACGCGGCCATTCGCAAGCTCGCGCACGCGCGCGCCGTCGATCTCTACGCGCTGGCGCTGCGCCATTGCAAGGACCCGACGAAGGCGGCCTACCTGCGCCTCAGGCTGGCGCACTCGCTCGAGGGCGCGGGGCGCTTCCGCGACGCCATCGAGCACTATCGCGGCGGCCTGCCCGGCGCCGACCTGCCTCCGATCGACCGGCTTTGGAACAAGATGCACCTGGCCAACTGCCTCATGGTCGACGGCGACCTCGACGCTTCGTGGAAGCTGTGCGGCGAGGGATTGGCCGAGCTCGGCCACAAGCCGGAGCGGCCGCGCCTCTTGCGCGCGCTGTCGGTCTTGTGGCTGCTCGTGCGCGTCATCATCGGCGGCCGGGTCAAGAAGCCGCCGCGCCCCGTCGACGATCCGGAGACGGCGGTGCGCCTCTTCACCTACTCGATGGCGATCCCGCACTACCAGTTCACCTCGCGCAACCTGGAGCAGCTCGAGTTCGCGCTGCGCTATCGCCTGCTCGGCGCGCGCTCGCCGACGCCCGAGGTGCGCCAGGAGGCCGAAGCGACCTCGCTCATCCTGCTCTTGCCGTTCGCGCATCTCGGCGGCCGCATCTCGCGTCGCGTCGAGTCGCACTTCGCCGCGCTCGAGGAGGGGGCGACGCGCGTGGCCGGCGATCGCGCGCGCATGTGGCTGCCGCTTCTGCGCGCGCTCTACGAGGTCGTCTCGGGGCGGCCCGATCGCTCGCTCGCGTGGTGGGAGGAGTTCCACGAGCTGCGCATCGCCAAGACCGGCTACGTCGCCTTGCAGCGGCAGAACGCGCTCTTCCTCGCCGGCGAGTACGACAAGTTCGTGGCCGACGTCTCGCGCGGCGCCGCGCATCGCGCCGAGGCGCTCACGCCGCTCGACATCGTGCGCCTGGCCTACATCGAGCGCATGCGCGGCGACAAAGAGACGGCGTGGCGCCTCTTGGCCGACGTCGAGAACGTCGACCCGGCGGAGCTGCCGTGGACGCACCGCTCGCTGTTCACCTATCAGCTCGTCGAGATGAAGCTGCTCGACGGCGACGCCGAGGCGGCGGCGCGGCTGGCGCGCACCATGCTGCCGCGCATCCGGCGCAGCGCGCTCTCGCCGACGACGGGCGCGTTCGAGTGCGCCGACGGCGTGGTGCGCTCGTTCCTCGCCGAGGCCCATCGCCTGGCGCGCATCGGTCAGCTCGACGCGGCGCGCGCGCTGGTCAAGGAGGCGGAGCGCGCGCTCAAGCAGACGCCGGCGCTGGAGCCGCCGCTGTTCGCCGCACGCATGCTCCACGATCGCGCGGTGGTGGCGCTCGCGCTCGGGCGGCGCGCCGAGGGCCTGGCGTTCCTCACCGAAGCCGAGGAGCAGTCGCGCCACGGCGCCATCCCGTGCGCGCGCATGCGCCTGCTCGAGGATCTCCTCGACGTGCTACCGCCGTCGGATCCGCGGCGCAACGCCATCTTCGCCGAGGCCAACGAGATGTCGGCCGCGCGCAAGGTCACGCCGCGCCGCTGGCGCGCCCCCTGGCTCTTCCCGCTCGACGACTAGCGGGCGTCTACCGCATCGCGTGCTTGTGGCCGCGCGCGCGCAGCCACGACGCCAGCGGCGCCGTCTCGCGCGTCTTCCACGCCACGCACTCCTCGACGTCTTCCTTGGCCTGCGCCAGCCGCCGCTTGATGCCCGGCAGGTGCTTGTCGCCGAAGAAGGCGAGCGCGTCCTTCAAGAGGTCCGCGTCGCAGAAGCCACCGACGGCGCCGACCACGCGGATGAGCAGGTTCTCCGGCACCTTCGCCGACAGTGCCGGCCAGCTCGTCTTGACGAAGCTCCAGGTCGCGCGCCGCGACCACGGATGGCCCAGCGAGGACGTCAGCACCCGCCACGCGTCCTGCGAGCGCACCTCGGGCGTGAGCGTCAGCTTGAGCGTGTCCTCGACGAGCGCCGGCGCCTGGAAGAACGTGAGCGCGGTCTGGAAGCGCTGACGCTCCTCGGGCGTCGTCGCCGCGGTCATGCGCGCGCGATAGCTCTGCCAGCGCGCCGCATCGCCGCCGCGCGCCGCCAGGTCGACGACGGTCGAGGCCAGCGTCGCATCCACGCTCGACGGATCGCCGAGATAGCGCGACAGCTCGCGCCCCGCCGCCGACAGCACCGACGGCACGTCCGCGTCGCCGAGCGTGTCCCACAAGGACGCGCGCAGCTGGCGCCGCTCGACCGACTCGCCGGGGTGCGCCTCCCAGCCCAGCTCGTCGAGCGCGCCGCCGAACACCTCCGACACGAAGCCGCGCCAGCGCTCGCGATCGGCCGGCGCGACCAGCTCGTGCCCGATGCGCGACAAGCGACGCCGCACCTCCTGCACGACATTGTCGTTGGGCTCGCCGCGCAGCTCGGCGACGAGGTCGAGATAGGACACGAGCGGCGCGCGCCCGTCCCGCACCAGCGCCCACACATCGGCGACGAGGCCCACGCGCTCGACCGGCTGCAGGCTCTTCTCGGCCGCGCGCCCGAGCGCCGCCAGCGTCGAGGCGTCGTAGCGCACGCGATAGAACCCGCCGGAGTCGGCGTCGGCCAGCGCCCACGGCTCGCACGTCGGCGCCACCACGCGCGTCTCCGTCGCCGCGCGCATGAGGCTGCACGACGCCGTCGACGGCGTGCGCGCGCACACCGGAATCGGCCACGCCGGCTCCACAACCGGGGCTCCGCCTTTGGCGGAGCTCGGCGGCGTGGCCGAGGCGTCGCGCGTCTGCGCCAGCACCAGCTCGGTCTTGCCGCTGTTGCAGCGCGCCGTCGCCGTCAGCAAAGGATGGCCGGCGCGATCGATCCAGCCGCGCGCCACCTCGCCCACCGGCTGGTGCGACACCGCCGCGAGCGCGCGCCACAGATCGTCGCCGGTGGCGTTGCCCTCGGCGTGCGCGTGCAGATAGTCGCTCACGCCGCGGCGCCAATTCTCCTCGCCGAGCCAGCGCTCGAGCATGCGCAGCACCGACGCGCCCTTCTCGTAGGTGATGTTGTCGAACGCCTCGCGTGCCTGCTCGGGGTTGGCCACCGGCATGTGGACCGGATGCGTCGCCGCCAGCGCGTCGGTCGCCAGCGCGCCCTCGCGTCCGCGCGCGAACTCGAGCCACGGCTCCCACGCCGGATGCAACGCCGCCTCGGCGCGGTTCTCCGCCCACGTGGCGAACGCCTCGTTGAGCCAGGTCTCGTCCCACCACTGCATGGTCACGAGATCGCCGAACCACTGGTGCGCCATCTCGTGCGCGATGATCATCGCCACCCGGCGCTGCGTCTGCGGCGCCGCCTGGTCGTCGAGCAGGAGCGCCGCCTCGCGGAAGAAGATGGCGCCCGCGTTCTCCATCGCGCCTGCCTCGAAGTCGGGCACGGCGACGAGATCGAGCTTGCCGTACGCATAGGGCACGCCGAAGTACTTCTCGTACCAGGGCAGAAGCTCGGCCGCGTACTCGAGCGCGTGCTTGGCCAGCGCCGCCTTGCCCGGCGTCGTGATGACGCGGATCTGCGTCTTGCCCGCGGTGGTGTGGCTCTCGACCAGCGGCCCGACGGCGAGCGCGACCAGGTAGGTCGACAGCCGCGGCGTCTCGGCGAAGCGCACCGTCTTCTTGCCGCCCTCGACCTTCACGCTCGCGATCGGCGTGTTCGACACCGCCAGGTGCGCGGGATCGACGACCGCCGTCATCGTGAAGCGCGCCTTGAGCGCCGGCTCGTCGAAGCAGGGAAACGCGCGCCGCGCATCGGTCGGCTCGAAGTCGGTGAAGGCGTAGCGGCGCCCCTCGGACTCGGCGTGATAGAAGCCGCTCAGCTTGTCCGACAGCTTGGCGTGCCAGGTGAGGTCGAGCGTGGCCGCGCCGGCCGGCAGCGGCTTGGCGAACGTCAGCGTCAGCGTCTCGCCCTCTAGCCGGATGGCGGCGACGTCGCTGCCGACGCTGGCGCGGGTCACGGTCATGTCGGCGGCGTTGAGCGTCACCGTCGACGTCGGCTTGGGCACGCGCAGCGCGATCCGCTCCTGTCCGTCGAACGTGCCGGCGTCGAGGTGCGGCGCCAGCGTGATGGCGTAGCGCTCCGGCACCGCCTCGAGGGGCAGTCGGCCGGGAGCTGCAAGTGCGGAGGATCCGAGGAGTGAAGCGACGACCAGGACGTGCGGGGCGAGCCTCATGGAACCTTTACATAGCCCATCCACAGCTGCGATGCAGCGTCCGCAGATTCCGAAATGACATCAATCTCGATCACCGTCCCCGAGCGCAGCGTGTCGAACGGCGTCACCGTGATCGGGATGGTGTCCCCGGCGTGTGCCGTCCCCTCGGGCGGCTCGACGTCGGCGTCGCTCGACGACGCGGTCCAATGGACCTCGCCGACGTCGCCGTAGGCGAACACGTCGAGGCGCGCGTCGATGGCCGCCGACGAGCCGGCGGCGCCGAGGATGGTCGCCGGATCGAACGCGACGTTCCAATAGGGGTGATCCCACGGCAGCGGCAGGCAGGGATCGACGTCGCCCATCGCGGCGCGCTTGTCCGAGTACAGGCGCTGCACCCAGTAGCGGCGCCCCGCCGGGTGCATCGTGTCGGGCGGCACGTCGATCGGCATGTCCTCGCCGAACTCGCACAGATCGGCGACCTCCTGGCCGGCCGGGCTGTTGTCGCGGATGCCGCCCGAGTTGTCGGGCAGCGGATCGGTCGCGGCCTCGGCCGCCTCGTGGCTGAACGTGTCGGTCAGCCCGTCGAGCACCTCGCCGGGCGTGCCTTTGCAGCGCGCGTTGACCGAGTAGGCGACGGCGCTGGCCGAGTTCTTCCCGTGCTCGTGATAGCCGAGGAACGCGCCGCAGCTGACGAATCCGCCGCCCAGGCTCACCGTCGTCTCCGACGGCGGGAAGAAGGCCACCTGCGTGTTGGCGTTGCCGGTGATCTGCCCGCTCGTGACCAGCATCGTCGAGAGCCCGGCGAGCGTGGAGTCGCCGATCGACGCCGGCGGCGCCGTCGGCAGCACGATGAGCCCCTTGGCGGTGCCCTCGCCGATGCCGTATTCGCCCATCGACGTCTTCCAGTAGTCGGAGTGCAGCATCCAGTCGGTGAAGTCGACCAGGTCGGCGCCGAGCTGCTCGTCGCCCGGCCAGACGACGATCCAGATCTCCGGCGCGGTCTGCACCGGCGCGGTCGTCGTGTTCTGCAACCGCCACAGCGGCGGATGATCCGTCGGCGCGCGGGACATGTCGGGCAGGACCGTCATGTCGGCGTTGCCCTTGCCGCCGCCGTTGTCTCCACAACCGGCGACGAGCAGAAGCGCAATCAAGATCGAGCGTCCACGCATTGTCTCTACCTTGCCACAACCGTGCGGTGGCGAGTAAACGGCGTTGGTCGCAACCTTCCGTCACCGGAGGGGATTCCCCCCCGAGCGGAGGGTCCGGGCCCCTGCCGCGGCCCTTCCGACGCGCGTGGCGCCGGCCTAACTACGTGGAACACCGTCGCTGTCAACACGGCCTGACCCTTGCTCATGCGGAACGACGTGCGCCGGTCGGCCTTGCTCCTCATGATCGCATTCGGCGGCTGCACCGGTGCCGCGTCTGGCGCCGGCGCGGTCACCGAAGAGATCATCGGCGGCATGAGCGACGTCGCCGATCCCGGCGTCGTCCTCCTCTATATGTCCGTCCCCGGCCAGCAGGGCGGCGAGCTCTGCACCGGCGAAGTCGTCTCGCCGCACGTCGTGCTCACCGCCGCGCACTGCGCGGGCGGCGAGGATCCGAGCATCACCAACGCCAGCTGGAGCGTGTACCTCGGCGACGACTTCGGCCGCGCGACGACGGCGAACATGTTGCCGGTCAGCGCTGCCCACTTTCACCCGCAGTTCAACTCGAGCGATCTCGGATCGGGCAACGACGTCGGCGTGGTCATCATGCGCGATGCGCTGCCGTCGTACGTCCCGACGCTGAGCTACAACCGCGCGTCGATGGACAACCTCGACGGGCGCACGGTGCGCTTCGTCGGCTACGGCCTCGACAACGCGACCACGCAGACCGGCGGCGGCATCAAGCGCTCGACGACCACGACGCTCACCGACCACACGGCGCTGATGCTCCACTTTTCCGACGGCGCGCACGAGACCTGCAACGGCGACTCGGGCGGCCCGGCGTTCATGAGCCTCGGCGGGCAGGAGATCATCGTCGGCCTGACGTCGTACGGCGACGTCGCCTGCGCCGAAGGCGGCTACGACACGCGCGTCGACGCGTTCGCCGACTGGATCGATGGCTGGATCGCGCAAGCGGATCCCGGCTTCCAAGGTACGCCACCGTCCCCCTCCGGTGGCACGCAGACTCCCCCGACGTCGTCCGCGACGCCGATGCCCCCCTCGTCGACGGGCGCGGGCGGCGTTGGGGCGAGCTGCGGTTCTTCCGGCGACTGCGCCGGCCCCGAGGTCCACGGCGGCTGCGCGTTCGTGCCGACGCGCGCCGGCGCTGGAGCCGCGGCGCCGCTGGTCGCCCTCATCTTGCTCGCCGCCGCTCGGCGGCGACGGAGGCGCACGTGAAGTTGGAGCCCAAGAAGCACATCGCCGACGGCGTGGTCGCGGTCGAGGATCGCGACGCGTTCGTCGCGCGGCTCACCGCCGAGCTGCCCGAGGCGCGCGTGATCAAGCAGATCATCGACGATGATACGGCGCGCGTGATTACGTTCGAGCTGTTGACGGTGGAGGAGTAGCCGGCACCGCCGCCCACGCCTCGATGCGCTCGCGCTCGTCGTCACGCAAGCCGATCAGCTCCAGCCCCGCCAGATAATGTCCGCCGTCGCGCCGGCACCAGGCCACGCGCGCAGACAAAGTCAGCGGCCCCGGCTCGCCGAGCTCGAGGCGCACTACCATGAGCGCGCCGGTGTCGAGCGGCCCGGGCACGCGCAGCTTGAGCCCGCCCGGCGAGACCTCCTCGGTGAAGGTCGCGTGCATCGTCGCCACCGGCGCCAGCTCGACCTTGAGCTTGCGCTGCGCGCGCGAATGCTGGCGCGCGACCTGCGGCGGCGGAGGCGGCGGTTGCGGTTTGGCCAGCCGCGTGCGCAGCTCGCGCCAACGCGCGCGCTCGGCCTCGTTGGCCGTCTTCGCCGACACCTTCAGGCTGAGCGCCTGGAACTCGGCCAGCTCGTCGGGCGACCCCACGCGATCATTTTAGCACGTAGTCGCGCAACAGCCGGACCGCGATGGATCCGTGCCCGACCAGCGCCTCGTTGAAGGTGCGCTGCTTGAAGCTCGCCCCCACCTTCTTGCGGTAGTCGGCCTCGAGCGTCTCGATCTCGTCGAGCCCGAGGAAGTACTGGCACAGCTGCGTCGAGTCGAGCTTGGCGCGCTTGAGCTTCTTCTCGGCCTGCGCGCGCGGCTGGAAGCCCTCCTCGACCATGAAGCGTACCGCCTCGTCGTCGGTCATGTGGCCCGACTGCAGCTCGATGTCGAGGACGGTGTTCGCCGTCGAGATCATGATGCCAATGAGGTTGTAGACGCGGAAGCGGTCGTTCTTGTCGCCGCCCCAGCCGAGCTTGACCATGAGCCCCTCGCCGTAGACGGCCCAGCCTTCGACCATGGGGCCGTTCCACAAGACCGCGCGCAGCGGGTTCAGGTTGCGCTTCGAGTAGAAGTACTGCGTGTGATGGCCGGGGTAGGCCTCGTGCGCGGCGACGAGCTGGACCTGGTAGTCGTTCTGCCCGCGCAGGTAGGACTCGACCTTGTCGGCGGGCCAGGTCGGATCGATCGGATCGACGTAGTAGGTCGCGTGCCAGTTGGGGTTGTGCAGGAGCACGCCCGGCGCCAGGTACTCGGCGGCGACGGCGCCGCGCTTGAAGACCGGCATCGGCTCGACGCGCAAGGTGTCGCGCGGCGGCAGGCCGATGAGATCGTGCTTGCCGATGAACGCGCGCAGGGCATCGAGGTTGCGCGCGTGCGCGGCGACGAGCTCGTCGGGCTTGGGATGGTCCTTGGACAGCTCGTCGACGACGCGCTGGATCACCTTCTGCTGCTCGGCGGGCAGCGGCTCCTGGGGCCAGCGCTGCGCGTACATCTTCTTGCACAGCGTATAGAGCTCGCCGCGCGCCTTTTGGAACGCCGCCTTGGCGCGCGGCAGCACCTCGGCCGGAGTCATCTTGGTCTGCAGCGCGAGCGGGAACTTCTTGCCGTAGAGCTTCTCGCCGAGGCGCCAGTCGCCGTCGGCGTGCGGGAGCAATTCGGTCTCGAGGAACTTCTGATACTTCTCGAGCGCGGCGACCGCCGCCTTGTACTGCGGCCCGTCGCCGACGAAGGGCTTCACCTCGTTGGCGAAGAACTCGAGGTTGCCCTTGTTCGCCGCGATGCCCTGCTCGGCGTAGACCTTGGGCGTGTGGCGCGTGCCGCGCGGATGGGCGAGCGCCGCCTCGACCGCCGTCAGATACTTCGGCAGCGCGGCGAGCTCGGCGAGCACCGATTTCTTGCGCTCGGCCTCGGGCGCGAAGTCGCCGTGGATGATGTCCGAGAGCCGCCCGCCGACGATCTCGCGCGGGTCGTAATAGGGGAACGAATCGTAGAGGCGGGGATCCCACTCCCAGTCGCGGATCTCGTGCAGGTAGAGGAGCTCGAGCGCGATGCCGTCGGCGAGGATCTGCGCGTCGGCGCGGCCGTCGTCGCCGAGGTCGCCGGCGGCGACGATGGCGTCGAGCTCGCGCTTCTGCGCGTCGAGCTCGGCCTCGCGCTTCTTCTCGGCGGCGGCGCCCATCGGCGGCAGCTGGCCGTCGA
>Ga0134125_10001370_pt1 | contig 30034 bp, 23 predicted proteins | sample KB31751_FD_96464 | JGI IMG/M metagenome (GOLD analysis project Ga0134125, IMG submission 96464) | Terrestrial soil microbial communities with excess Nitrogen fertilizer from Kellogg Biological Station, Michigan, USA - KB3-175-1 | ecosystem: Environmental > Terrestrial > Soil > Unclassified ... | reverse complement strand
TGTTATTTGAATAAGAAACAGTAGGTTCTGTGCCAAAATACATATAGGTAACAACTGGTGTAGTAGCAGTGCCATCAGTTCCAAAATCTCCAAGTACACCTAACTTGCCCCATAACGCATCTCCTGTAGCGCTGGTTTTATGCGCATATAGATTTGCAAATTCAAAAGCCGCTCCGCCACTAGTCCTTTGAACTTCCAGCCTTATACCGGGATATGCACCTGCTGAATATAGCTGATCATAATAATCCTTCGTAGCAGGAGTTCCAATAAAGACCTGCCCAGTAGCAATCTGCAGTGCTGATTGAGGAAACGTAGTTCCAATTCCAACATTTCCGGTAGTTGGAAATGTATTGGTCTGACTAAATACAGTACAAACTGAAAAGGATAAACAAGCAATTAATAGAATTATTTTTTTCATATTTGTGATTGACGGCATTTTTCATTTTTAATGATAAATTGCAGAAGTTTTATTTCTTGTCTGTTCGTTTTAACTGATTTTCCTTTTCAAGTTTCTCAATCCTTTTATTTTGTTGTATTATTATCAGTGTCAGCTCTTCTATTTTCTGCAAGAGTTTTATTTGATTATCCCCTACATCTAATCCTTGCTTTTGCATTTCATCTGCAGGTTGAATACCAGGTAAATGGTGATATTTTTGAATGAAATCATTCAAGGAATCCATTCTGGGAAGATGGTAAGCGGAGTCAAAAACAAAGTCAGCCCCGGTACTATTCACTACTATTTTATTTGCCCGGGCATTACCATTGATATCTAACTTATAAGAACTATTGGTTTGTGAAGTTTTTCCAATCAGTACATTTCCGGCAATTGTTCCGTTCCCACTTATTCTGAAGGAGGAATTTTGATCAACTGTACTTTGATTTAGAATATTATTTCCCTGGTAGGAGTTCAGATTAGTGAGATCAAATGCCGTACATGATGCCAGATACCACATTAACGGAGCGGCACTGGTTGGAGCAGGATTACCCGTTACATAAATATGCCCTGCATTGCTAAAAGTGCCTCCGTTCCCGGATTGAACAATGCGTAAGTACCACTCCCATTTCCCGGTTCCGGAGTTATTGGTAAGCCAATAATCTCTTCCATTTGTACCCAGAGAGTTAGCCGCGGTGTTAAATTGGTAACCGGTTGGCAACTTTGCCCGGAAAATTTGAACAAATGTTTTATTTATTCCCGTATTAATTAATTGATAAAAGCCACCATACCCCGGAGTTTCTCCCGAACCACTATGTTTTATTTCTAACCCATATCCACTTGAATTTGGCAAGTCGTTTATTGTATTTTTTCTGGTAATGGTAATTTGACCAGATGAATAGTTATCATAAACAACTATATTATTCAATCCTGTAGCAAATTCTTCATCCGGATATAAAATTTTTCCCTGCCTTAAAGCAAAAGCAATTGGATTAAAAAAGCCTACTGAAGGATTAGAGATAACATTATCCATAAATTTATAGCCTCCAATATAGTACGCTCCATTGACATCCAATAGCCCCGCTGGTGATAGTGTTCCGATCCCAACATTTCCTGAGGGAGGAAATGCGTTAGTTTGACAAAAAACTAAACTGACTGATGTTGTTAAAAATCCAATAAGTAAAATTATTTTTTTCATGCTATAGTTGTTATTTAGATGTCCCGACGAAAAAGCTTTATTCATGGCCTTGCGGCGTATTTTATCAATACACTGATCGGGAATTCCTTTACTACTGCTCTTCAGTCTTTTTCTTTTGGCCTTCTACGGTTTTTTTAAGTAATTGTATTTGTTTATTTTGGTCAATCACTATCAGCGTAAGCTCTTCGATCTTTTTTAGTAGCAAAGCCTGGTTGCTTCCCAAATCAATTCCATCTTTTTCTACCTCTTTTGCGGAAGGCAACTCCGGCAAATGTTTATTCAGTTTTATAAATTGCTCAAGAGAATCTAAAGGAGTTAAGTGGTAAGTTGGAGCAAAGACATAATCCGGCCAATTACCCCCATACACTGCTACCTTTGCTTTTACAAAAACCGCTGTTCCATTAACAGCAAGCAAATCATTAGTACCCATGTACGTTTTAGTATTGGCATCAGGAGTACCCACATAAAGCTTACGGGAATAAGTGGTACCATTTACATCCAGAGTGGCTCCAGGTGTTGTTATACCCAGTCCGACGTTCCCTAAATAATCAATTGTCATAGCAGTATTAGTAATTCCGCTAGCATAATTATTAGAGGTTCCAAATTGAAGAAAAGATCCGCTCGCTGTTTGTAATGATGCTATTCTCGATTGGGCGTTTACATTGCTGCTGCCGCCAGAAAAATCAAGCATGGAATAATTTAAGTTGCCGGTTTCGTTTCTAATAATTGCGGTTCCAATTCCGGCTCCCGTAAATAGAGTCCTACTGGCGTGTTCTTCGACGTGCAATTTTGAAAGCGGCACAGATGTTCCTATTCCAATGTTGCCATAAGCGATTAAATTTTTTGTTGCCCAGTCTACTGTAGATGAGTTTGCATTTGCAGAAGTAAAAAATGTATTCCAGCTACTCCAACCTGCATTATTATATAATCCAAGTCTTACCTGGGGAGCAATACCGCCATAAGTAGAATTATAAGGAAAGTAAATTTGGAAGGCTGATCCGTCCTCCGTGTTAGAAAGACCGCCACCTGCAAGCACTGTTCCATAATTTGGAAATCCCTCATTGCTGCTCACAAAAGACAATTGAAATCTACCATTAAAAACTTTTGGAGCATCTGTTGAATGCCATACATATTCTCCGGCAGTATTTAATTGTGCATTAACAGCATTTGATTGCAGTATAAATAAAACTACTGTTAGTAACGTTAGAAATATTGATTTACTTAGTTTTTCCATTATGCAGTATTTTAAAAATTATAACCTAATCTAAATAAAACAGGCTGGCTTACCGGTACATGTGTGTTCGCGAAAAAATCATATAGCAATTGCATATTGCCTTTTACTTTTTTGCTGATCTTGTATTTTTTGGTCAGCCCAATTAGCGCACTCCTTTGCCAGGCATGATAATTTGTCAACTGCTCTATATTCTTAAAAGCGCTGTTATAATTCATTTCATAGCCTCCTGTTATATAAATCTGTTTCTTAATTTTCCAGTCTAAATAGCTTCTTAATCCAACTCCCTGGCTGCTAAATGAGATATGTTGTATGGTTCCTATTCCGACACTATAATCCGCCCCGACTCCAATAATTCTTTTATCGTCCAGTTTGTAGCCAATGCCTAACCCAATGTTAGCGGTAGAAGGCAAAAGATTACTTGATTTGGCAAACTGTACATTAGCAGAATACTCTAATCTTTTCCATAGCGGTTTGGTCTTTTGAGAGTTCGGCTTAAAGTCAGGCATTTCGAGGTCGCCACTCCCCCCTCCCAACTGATTGAGTTTATCTTTAAGCTTATTTATCTCTGCATGGGCCGCTGATAGGTTTTGCTGTACCTGCGCCATTGCATTAGGCCCTCCTGTGGCTACTCTCTGCTGTATCATTCCCTGTACAGATGGACGGGTTTGCAGGCCCGCCAGACTCTGGGCAGTGCTGCTGCCGCTGTTATCCGGCAACCGGAACAGGGAAGCCAGCTGGCTGTTCTCTTTCATAAACTTTTGAAAGAAGGGCATTTGGTTCAGAACACTTAAGGCTTTTTCTTCAATTTTCTTCGGGTCTTTGAGCATATCCCGGTATTCCTTCACCTGTGCAGAATAATAATAGGCTGTCTTCTGAATATTCGCATACTGGTTTTTGAGAGAGGAAGGAATATGGGTATATTTTGACAATTGCTCTTTTAGCTGTTGCTTGCGCTGTGCAATAAACTCTTTTATTTTATCTGTTTCATTGAGCTTGCTCTTCAGTTGGTTCAAAGCATCGGTTGGCGTCTTTATTTTGTCCTCCAGCCCTTTGTATTTCTGCAAGAAGGCCAGAGAAGTGGAAAGGGTATCTATATATGCATTGTACCGATTGAGATGGACGACCGACGACTGACCACCGACAACCGAAGTCCTACCACCGGATGAAAGCCTGCTGGTAAAAGCAGAATAAACCGAATCAACATTTTCATGGGGAATAAAGCCTGAATCAGCTTTTGCTGCTTTGCGTTGCAGCTTCTTTTCCTGCCGCTGCATTTTAGCTAAATATGTCGTGGTCTTTTTGGAAAGGTTCTTTTCTATGGAAGCATATTTCGTTTCGATCTTTGCAAAAAAATTGCCTGGAAGGTTTTCAATGTTTCCGGCAAAGCTATCTATACTTTGAGCCGTGCAGGGTTTAGATGCAATAAAAAGAGTGAGCAGTATTAAGGTAATAATCTTTCTCAAATGCCGTTTTTTAAGGATTTCGGAATATGTTTTTTAATGCCTTAACTGCAAGAGTAGTAAAAAACATATCTAACTTATAAGGTGTGCTGCTTCAATATTTATTAATAATTCCGCTTCAGCCAGCGTACTGTTTTGTTGTTCATTGTTCATTTGTTTCAAATTTATTTAACATAATAATCTTTTTATCCTTGGTTTATTTGACCTTTTACTTCTTGAGACTTTTTCATCTAGAATATGTCATTTAACTTTTTTATTACGGAACGATTTTACCATAAGAATTTTAAGGCGAAAAGACGTTAAAGCAATTAGTTCATACATTATTTACTTAAGGTAGATGATTACAAATCAAAATTTCATTTTAAAGATTTGACTAACAAACATTTTCGGCAGATAAACCGAAATAGCCGAAATTTTGGAGAAATGTGACGATATTTAGAATTTTTATAGGTGCTTTTTTTTTAAGCGAAAAATCTGTTTTGCTTCTTTCATCACGCCTTTAGTTAATTATTAACATTTGATTGTAATTTTATTAATTTTATTGGCAGAGGTCATTCAATAGTTCCTTGGGCAGCGGACCTTATACTAGCGCATATGGTACATACCTCATAATTTTCAACAGCGGGAGACCAAATCCTGCCCTTTTCAAAAAAATTCAATGCTTAATCATTACTAATCCAACTATTGCTTAATAACCTTAAAAGTAAACACCTCCCCTTCATTTTCTACTCTCACGAAATAAGTTCCCGAGGGCCGGTTGCCAATATCAAACGTAATGGTATATCCATTTTCCTTTTTGTTCTCTATAATTATACCGTTTACATCCAATAACAATACTTGAGCATTTTTTAAGCTGTTTGATAAAGTAATTGTAAACCTACCAGTTGTCGGATTCGGCATCAACGCATTTACTTTAATAATTTTGTCATTTGGTAAATTACTGACTCTTATTGAATCACTGCCGTTCAGCGTACTAGTCGTTTTCCTGTTCATAACAGTCCCCGAATTGTTACAAATAAACTCTCTTTGTATTAAGCTGCCCGTGGCGTCATAAGTAAACATGATACCGCATTCACCAGGTTGTAATCCTTGGGCTTTTAAATTATAAGTCTGGGAAAACGTAGAGATAACAAGAATGAAAATTATTTTTTTCATAAGATTGAAATGTTTAAGTTTTAGTAAATGAAATCTTCTTTGTCAAAATCAAGATGAGTAGCTTCTAAAGAAACATTTTTAGCGGTTGGAACAGTTTGCCTGAATACGTGCGCATCATTATAAGGATTTGTATCACCTTGTTTGGAACCTATGATTTTCCTCCAATAAATGGCCTGGTTTTTCCTGGTACGCGATTCTAAATACTTTGCCATGTAAAAAGTATTTCCTGATTTTTCTATAGGGTAAAGCTGTCCATTAGCAAAAAAGTATAATTCATTATTAACTGATAAACCCCACGCGTTTTGTATTAACTGACTACTGCTATCTGCAGCTATTTTATATAGAACTACCTGATTATTTGCAGGATTGACATCTGCATAAAACTTGCCGACAGAGGGTGTGTTGTTCTTAAATTCATTACAGGACAAATACACGCCATCAGCATATTCAACTGAATTTGAAATAGCATTTGTATTAGAGCCTTTTATCTGCACTATAATATTATTTTTAGTTCCTGATAGTTTTGTGGCTGACTGGTGGAAACGAATGTTTTCAATTCCGTTTGCCACAGCTGTTGAGTTTTTATATAATTCTATAAAAGCCGCTGCTATCATTGGTCCAAAATCTGCATCCCCATCTGCAACCCACGTACTATCGAAAGTGTTTATCATTTGATAATTTGATTCATTACCGGAATAGATATCTGCTTTTAATTTTAAAAAAGAATATGATTCCTTTTGTGTAGAGTCTTTGCCCATGCTTAAATCCTGGATTACCCAAAGCAGTGCATCTGCTTTGGAATTTGTATTTGAAGTGAATTGCTTATTTACAAAACTTTGAAGCCAGGTGGTAACATTGCCTGAAGGTTTGATGTATTTCCGGTCATTGACAATATCTGATGGAATAAATCCAAGGGTATTTGAATCGGGAAGGTTGCTTATTACATCTATTTTGCTGTACTTATTCAAGTTGTTGTAGCTGACATTTAAGCTTGAATTTAAACTAATAATTTTTTGCGAATAACCAGTGTTAATACAATAGTTAGAACTTAAGAAGAGGAGTATAAATATTTTTTTCATTGAATACTATTTTGAAAGTTATCAGAGAATTTAATTAAGTTTTACTTCAACAATATTAGCCATTTTGCAAATCCGAAGGACATAAGAAATATTTTTTAAGGGTAATTAATTATCCAATTAGCACTATCTAATTGTTCCTTACTTAATCCATTTTACTATCAATAGATCCAAAGTTATTTGGTCGACTTGCTCCATAATATGGCTTTTCTGTAGGTAAGGAAGTGTCAGGATAAACTCGGCTATTAAAAAAATTAATCCATTGAGAAGAATTATTTTGAACTTTTATACTATAAACTCTTTCTACAAAAGGATTTTTTTTACAAGTACCAGAACAAGCTGGGGAAAATATTATTGAAATTATTATCTTTTTCATTTTGCAATATTATTTGTTAAAAAAATCCTTCCAGTTGCGCAAGCATCCCGCGCTTGTGCCAGTAAATAAACAATTATCACTATTTCTTTATTCTCAACTAATTTTTTTAATTTAAATCATTCTCATACTAAAACCACAAGAGGTCATCTCTCACAAGTTCCATGGAGTTAAGGATATGAAATAACCCAATTTAATTTGTACTCATTTTATATATACTATATATCCAGAAGTATATATATAATGGCTGTTAATATAAGTTGGATGAAGCATCTGACCATCTTGATTAAAAGAAGTAATGGGATTCCTGCACGTCTTGCTTCCCTCCTTATTTTCACTCGTAATGTTTGATATAGATACAGTTTTCCTTATGGATGGAATATAAATTTTCCAATCATTTCCTGGAAAAATATTATGAAGAGGATTACTATCGTTTACAGCAATAAAAGTGGTATCGTTTCGGATTGTATAAACTGAACGACCATCATTTATGGCAATTAGAATAGTATCTATTAGATGTTGATAGTTATCATGAGGTTGATAAGCCCGCAGAACTATTGTGTCTAACTCGGTGGGTGGAAACTTTATAAATGCAGTTTTAACCTCACTGTTTCCGCAAGGGTATTTGCGGCTATTTAAAAAAATTAATCCAATTAGCAAAAAAAAGGCTCCTTTGTCCATGATTACTTATTTTAAATTTTTTATTTAGCAACTACCAAGACTTAGCCCCTTTGTTGTGGCAAGCGTCTCGCTTGTGTCAGTAAATAAACAATTCTTTATATTTTCTTTTCTCATTTCAATTGATTTCTGTGATTAATATAAATTTACTTTTCATACAATTTAAAATTTTATGGGTAGTTAATTATCCAATTAGCACTATCCAATTGTGCCTTTGTAAGACTATACTTCCTTAATATCATATAATTTTTCTTTACCGTATCCCATGGCAAAGTTTCTATTATATGAGCATCAAAAATCCATATATTAAGCTTTTTAAGTGAAGAAAGGTTAATTTCAGCCTCATAACAAGCACGATATGTATCATTCATTCCTTCGTTTGCCGCGCATTTATACTCTGCAGGAGATGAACCTGGCGAATAGCTTAATAACTTCAAAGCGGAATCTCTGCTCCATCTAAAATATATTGCGCTATTGGAATTATTTTTTATTGTATAGTATTCATGACAATCAGGCTTATTCTTGCTGCAAGTACTGCAGGTACCTATTAGTGCAAAAAGCAGCATAGGTAAAAGGGTTTTATTCATATGTTTTAATATTTTGTGTTATCAACAATAGTATTATAAATCCCTAAAGTAGACCATCCTAAAAAGATGTCGCCAAAATTGATTCCCATTCTTCCTCTGTAAAGCACTTCTTGAAAATCAATTGACTGATAGTCAGTCATTGTCCAGTTCCTTCCATCGGTACCTATAGGATTATCCTCAAAATGCCAATCCAATGATCCATTGGTTTTTTTATAGAAATATTCAATTCCCCTTATATCAGCATCTTGCTCTACAGGATGATAAACTGCGGGATGATCTCCGTTGTTTCTACTTAAAAGACTTGGGATTGCAAATTTTGGCAAATAGAGAATTCCACTTGCCTGACTTTGCAAATAATGACCGTATTCATGTTGAAATAATGAATTGTCAGGATCAGGCCGAATATTGTTATCTCCATTAATATATGAGCCGAGCGTCACACCTAAACCATTATTTGTATTGTGCCTCACTACTGTTGCACCATCATAATAATTTACGTCGTTAACAGAGCCGACAGTATTACTTAATTGCGAATATCCAAGACCGATTAAGGTTTGTGGTAATTCCCAAGTGAATCTGCTTACTATTTGTTTAAAATTACCTGTAAACATACCGCCCCAGATTTTTGTACTATTCCAAGCCTGATTTGCACCTGTACTAAAGGCATTCCCAATTTTTTGAAAAACATTTCCTTTACTGAAAAGTCCTCGAACAAATCCTATAACAAAATCATCGATGATAAAGAAATCACCTGTGGGGTCTTTATATTTTAGAGGATTATTTATACAGTAACTATAGCGATTATAATTTTGAGAATTAAAAGGCTGTTGTATGAAATTGTCAGGACTAAGCATACGACAGGTTACCGGGTCATACATCCTGCCATTCATGTTTATCAAGGCAAATTGTGTTAAATACTCATGGCCGGTAAATCCTCGATAGAGCCAGTCGGGGCTTGCAGCTACGCTATTATATGTCCAATTAGAAGGATTTCGGTATCTTCCCCATGCATCAAAATTTTGTTCAGCTATGACAATACCAGCTTTGTTGGTTACAGTAAGAAGGCTGCCGAGATGATCGGTGTATACAAAATAAGGAGTAGCCACGCCAGCTTCCACTACAATAATTGCACACAAACCATTACCAGCTCTTACATACTGTATTTCACGAGTTATTCCTGCTTTTATTTGCCGCTCATTTTCGCCTACGTAATATTTCGTTTCAACGCTAGTTCCATTTTGAGTTAATACACTCTTAATTCTCTGCTCATCCTGACCATAAGTATAGGTAAGCAGGTAACCGTTCTCAGCTATTGTAGCTGCTTTTAAAAAAGGAGTATAGGTAATGGCCTGGGTATTCACAGAGATTACATTAGGAGGAGCAGTAGGAACCCCGCTATTGGTAGTTATAAACCTCACTGCATTTATCTTTTGAGCATCATAACGATAATTGCCTATATCTGATTTGCTTAGAATATTGCCTAATGAATTACCACCACTGGCATCATAAGCCATTGTAAATTGCTGCACGCTATTGACAGTCGAGCCTGTAAGACGGTTCAGGTTATCATAACTGAACGTTTCTGTTAATCCTTTGATAGCTTCCTGCCTAGACAGCAAATTGCCGGTATTAGCATCAAAATTCAAATTCAAATCCTGTACACCTGCTGTATAATACCTGGTAGGCACACCTTTCACGAGATCGTATGTTAAAAGAGAACTTTTGCCATTTCCATAATTATAGCTTGTATAGACTCCCTTGCTGTTCATGGCAGTCGCCGTAAACAGTGGTTGTGTAACGCCTCCGTAAGTCATGGAAGTTTGAGTGAGAATACCATTGTGGTCATAAGTATCATTAATGGCTACTCCCGAGTTGTAGGTTGTTTTGGTTACATTTCCGTTTGCATCATATTCGAAACTTTTAGTAAACGTTTGTCCATCTACCTGCGTAGTTTCCAAAGTTAACCGTTGAAGGTTATCATATTGATAGCTCTTTACATCACCCGCAAAACCTGTAATAAAAGAAATATTATCATTATTTTTACCAGGTTCAGAATAATAGTTATAAAAGGTATTTCCACCCGGGCCGATCTTTCCATTCAGACGTCCAAAATCATCATAAGAGAAATAATAAATATTATTTTTAGCATCTGTTTGCTGATGTAGTTGTCCTAAAGTATTGTATTGATAAGTTATAGTTCCTGCATTTTTATCTGTCACTGATATTTTTCTGCCATAATCATCGTAAGTATTTACTACCAGACTCGTGGTTCCAAATTTAACTTCTTTGCGATTCCCCCACCTATCATAAGTAAAATCCAACTGGCCGCCGTTATCATTTGTTTCTACTGTTTTACCTGAAGCGTCAACTGTTTTTGAAGAAGACTGGCTCGCGCCATTTGTTATGGTTGTAGTAAATAATCCGCCGGTTGCCAAACCGTAACTGTAAGTAGAAGTAGTGGTACCATTTGAAACAGAAGACAATCTTTGTAACTGGTCATAAGTGTTGGTAACTTCCACAGTAGGCTCAGTACTATACTGAGTTTGAGTTTGTTTATACACTAATCCCTGTGAATTATAAGTAGTTGTTGAATAAATCAATTGGTCGTTAAATCCTTTGCTTTCTTTTCTTATCTCTTTTCCTGTTATATCATAGTATGTTTTATTCCACATACCGTTGTCAGAATACCGGTAGGAGGTTTTAGAATACCGTCCAGTTGTTGTTTCCCATGCTAAGCCGCTCATTAGCATATTTCCATCTGGTAAAGTTGTCTTGATTAGATTTCCAAATCCATCGTAATTAAAGGAAGTAGTAAGGGCATCGCTGCTCGTTGTAGTTGCTACATTGTCGTTAAGTGAATTATAAGTATAACTTTCAGTCTTCGTAATACCACTGCCTGCTGTACTTTTTGTCAAAAGGTATTTTCCAAAATTATCATAAGTATATGTAACAACGGGTGTATTGGAAACACTTGAGGTTTGGGTTATTACATTTCCAAAATTATCGTAAGTTTTGCTCAAGGTATTTGCAATGGCGGTTCCGGAAAAATCAGTAACAGAGGCAACTAATCCTTGTGTGTTATAAGTATAAGCAGTCGTTTTACTAACAGAAGGCTGTCCGCTACGTATTCTGGTAACAGTAGAGTTTTGCGGCAATGAGGGTACAGGAGTATTAGCGCTAACAAAAGAAACAGTAGAGTTGGTAGTCTCTAATGGTGTTATCGTTGTTCCTGAAAATGGGCCCACATTGTTAACTGCAGTAGTAATATTCCCATAATTATCATAAGTATTTGTTGTCTCACTGGCGGACCCTTTTATAAAATTAAAGCTTGTACTCTTTGATATCTGACTTACAAATCGCTTATCAAAAGGGTTGCCCGGATTTATGCTTAGCAGATTGTTAGTTATATCGGTTTCGGTTAATAAACTTCCATATTGATCCGTAGTTGACTTATAGTCGAAAGGTATAAGAAAGGTATTATCCATTTCTAAATAGCTGGTGGAACTGATTCCCGAGTAACCATCAGTGGAAATAACTTTCTTAAATCCAAGAAATCCTCTTAATGGATGATACATGGCATCCTCGTACTGCATGTAAGTGTACTTATAGGAACCAGAACCAAGCGGCTCAGTCAGTGTAGTAAGTACGTACATTGGAGCTTTCAATACGGTATATGGATTCCCATTAGCTCCCTGTCCTAAAGGTGCAGAAGGGTTATCATAATCGTAAGCAGGTGAACGTCCAAATCCTTGTGTATAGTTGAAGGCAGTTTGCGCTCCGAGGCCATTGCTTGAAGACACCATTAAATTTTCCTCCTTATCCGGACGCGGATAAATAATGGTAGCTGTTGTACCTTTAATGCTAAAAATATCAGGCTTGCCATCGAAATTTAAATCGCCAAATACTGATTGGACTGTTTGATCTTTGTTTATACTTGAATTGGCTGTATAATCATAAATGGAAAAAGCGCTTGTTGAATTGTTGTTATCCAAAGGAACGCCATTACTGATGTACAAAGCATGTTTTGAACTGGAGCTACTTAAATCCAAAGAATGCCAGATGTCTGTTTTACCATCATTATTTAAATCTGCAACCAGTAAATGATGAGCACTGCCTCCGTTATCACCATCGAGATATGGCCTATTTTGGAAAATGAATGGATAGGATTTATACGCAATGCCGGTACTATAAAGAATGTTCCATGCTGCTGCGGCATTGGTTGCAGAAGTTCTTACTAATAAATCTGTTTTCCCATCGCCGTTAAAATCTCCCGGGAATACGCGATATCCACTTAATACATTATTGAAGGTATATAAAACTGAAGCTGCGTAATTATATCCTGTTGATGCTGACACAGGAAAAACAGATAGAATATAACTTGCCCCTGCTTTTTCAACCAAAATCTCTTGCTTCCCGTCTCCATCAAAGTCAACAGGAATTATCTCAGGAGCAGTTGCTACTGTAGTAGCATAAAATGGATCTGAGGGATTGCCTCCAACACCAAAACTGGCAATCTCCTGATTTATAATATTTTTTGCGGGTGAGGAAAAAAAAGCCTTAAAAGAATTAGTGCTGTTGACGCCTAAAATTAGTATATAATCCTGTGCTCCATCTCCGTCAAAATCACCCGAGATAAAATAGGAACCTTGGTTGTAAATATATTGGAAGTCATTTATATAAGAAGTAACATGAGGTATTTGTGGGTAGTTAACAGTTTGGTATGTTGAGGAGTAGCCGTTATAGTTTCTGGAATAATTTATGTTTATTCCATAAAAGCTTCTTGTTGTTGCTGATACATTATTGGATACCATTAAAACATCGGCTTTACCATCTTGATCATAATCACTGGTCGAAAAATTTTTGTAATCACCGAAAGTCTGTTGTACTTCTGTTGCCGGGCCGGATTGTGAAATATTATATGTGTACGCCAATCCAAGACCAGGTTGACCTGCATAACTCGTAAAATCATCTATAACATCATAAGCAGTATAATGGGGAATATTATTATTATCATAATAATATCTTGCTGCAATCACATCCTCTTTACCATCCCCTGTAAGTTCCCCGGTAAAGGTATTATTCCCATTAAATCCCGGATATGACAATGAAACACTAACATCCGGAGCGTTGGTATTTGACCCATATTGAAAAGTAAGTGGATTGAGAACTGTTCCATCTGAACCTGTCTCTGTAAAAGAAGCCAGAAATGATTGATTCTTTATACTTGTATAACTGCATTCGTAATTTTTAACGATTACGCCATCTGAGTTCTTAATATTTATCTTATCTAATAAAAAGGGCGATGTTACTAAAGCACCTCCTTCAAATACTTTCCTATTTTGCCAATTGGAAAGAGTTATGTAAGTAAATTCTATTTTATTATATGGCAACATACCCGTATTACTATTGCCTGTGTAATCAATTTCAGTTAAAGCAAAGTTTCTATCTGTTTGATTAATGAAATATTTGTATTCCTGGTAATTCCCACTCTTATCGGTAACGCTCTTTAAAAGCCAGAACATTACGCTCTGCCCATTATCTGTAAGAAATTTGCTATCTGTAGTTGATCCATATTCCAAAATCATTCCATCTCTGGTAGTTACCTCAAACCGGTCAGGCCCGCTGCTTGCTGTACCTCCAACCGATACAATTTTAGAAAATGCTTCATTCTCTGTTCCGTAAACAGTATTATTGTCCCCATTATTACCAGTTACAGGAAAAAGATGCTGACCATCTAGTAAAAAAGCATCGTTACTATTCGTGTAAGATATAGGGGTATTTATGCCGTCATAATACTGACTCTTACCTTTTCTGCTTATCAGAGAATAGGCTGACAAATTCCATCCGAATCCTGCTATTCCTTCGGTAGCCTGGGAATTATATGTTAGAGAGATTTTAGGTTCCATTCCGTTGCTTCCTTTCAGAATGTCAATCGGAATAGTATAAGATGCGCCACCGGTAGCCGTAGTTCCTGCCCGTCCGGCAGTTGTTCCGACTTGCTTATTTAGATCAATAGTTTGACAATAACTCTGAGTAAAAGTGAGCGACAAAACGCAACAAAAGAAGCAGTAGATTTTTGGCAGAAAGAGTTTATTTATTCTCATATTATTGGTTTAAAAACTTCATAATGATCATCTATTACATCAAAAAGAAATCGTTAGTCAAAGTTGATGCTGTTTATCAGTGTACTTTCAACTTTTGTCCTTGGTTTAGACTCGGTGTAACCGCTTATAAAAATTAATTTTAATTATTAAAAAACTTTCTTGAATTAAACTATCTTGAATTGACTATTATTAGAACATCTATCAGTGATTGAATTAACCAGTTTCATTTTGGTTTATTTCTTTAGAGTCACTGATTACTAAACGAAATTTCATTTTGAAGAAATGTGACGGTATTTGGAAATTCTTAAGCGATCACTCTTGTATTGGTTTCCACGCATTTGCTTGTTTTAAAAATTCAAACATCTTTATATACAACCTGTGCTTTTGCCGTCTCCACAATGAAAAAGCTTCTGTTGATTTTTGTTTGTATTTTTAGCTTGCTACAGTTCTTTTTTTAACTTGATATAAAAAAACGTCAAATCCTGTTGCCTCTATTGGTTAAAAACGCCAGGGGTTATATTTCACTGTCATTCCTAACCTAATACTTTTCTAACTTTATTCACAATTCCTCCAATGGTCAGGATTCCCTTTATCTGTAACCCTAACTCTCGCACATAAAACAGGATGATACCGTTGTCTTGTTGCAGATTCATGTGCTTCCTTTTGAGTTTTGTATTGCCTGTTGTCTACTGAACTGCCCCCATCCTTTTCAATTTCATAATGGTCAATCGGTTCGCTTTCATTTCTAGCGTTTGGCTTAGGCTCGATGTAAACTTTCATAAATTTTTTTTTTAGAGAAATGATTATTAAACAAAATTTCATTTTATAGAATCAACGAACAAACATTTTCGGCACATCATAGAAAATAGCTGGTATTTGGACTAAATTTGATTATATCTGGAATTTTATTTCCTTATTTTAGGATAGATATCCGTTGCTTCTTAGAGCAGGGTTTATGTAATAACAAACTCGGAACAGAAGCCGTTTTTACCTTCCTCATCAGTGTGTTCATACCAGACAGTGCCGAATTATACCTTATCCATAAACTAAGTCCATATTTGAAATTCCTCTTCTCGGGTTTCCCAATATCACTCTCACGAAAATCCATACCCAATTCAATGTGAGAACAATTTAAAAAGGAATGGAACCAAGATAACTAGCATTAATCCTGAAAGAAATTTCAGTGAAAAAGTATTGGTATTGAATGGAAATACTTACTATTTCTAACTGAAACAGTTATTAAGTTTCGGCCCATCTGTACATTTATAGCAGCATCTTTTGAAGTTACATGGAACGGATAAAGGTTGAACAATAGAAAAATTATACCTGCCATCATCGGGCAAATTCGTATAATTTGACGAAATCATATTTTAGCTTAATCTTTATAAATTACCTTTCGTGTTAGGTCCATAATCTTTTGCATTGGAGTTTCAATTTTCATAATTAATAGTACTTTTTTTATACGCCAAGATGGCGGTTGGGCATACGAAGGCACACGATCCTCTGATTGTGCCTGGTACTAACGCCTCTGAAGAGCGCAGCACCAGGAGTAGGTAACTGAAAACTTCTGAAGGGATAGTACCATTTTAAAGGTTGATTTAATAGGGATTGGAACTTATGATACCAGTGGGATATGTAATAGAAGTGGTGGTTTCAGAATTCCTGTTACCCGCACCTTCTTTCTTCCAACTATTTATTGGAAGAAATTTTACGACAATATTTTTTTTCAGGTGTAATTGTTGCTTCTTAAATTCAGAAGTTAAAGCAGTTAGTTCCATAAAAATTATTTAATTTGGTAATGGTTACCCTCACAAAATTTTATTTTATGGAAACAAGTAAAAAACATCTTCGGTGGCTGATACAAAATAGCCGGTAACTAGAAGAATCCGGCGGATATCCTAAATTCAGATGCGATTAAAAATTCAAAGTATTTGCTATCACTATGAAAAAAGAATCCATATTTGGACTCTCTGCTTCTTTCTTAATCATTGTTTCGGCGTTTCGCCTTCAGGATCGTTTTCAGATATTGCCTTTATCTATTTTAGCAGAATTGAAACTAAACCGGAATTATCTTTCGCAAAAGGCAATGTAGCAATGGCGCGGAAATTATTTGGTGCATTAATTTAGTTGATACGGTAAAGCAGCTAGTTTTGGCAGGAGAATTTTGTTACCTTATAAGACTTCATTTTTTCGAAATAACAAAAAAACTTGTTGGGTAGTTGGCTCAGCCTGTAATCACGGAGAATTCAACGATATCCGGGATTACACAGATTTAAAAATTGTAGAATTACCATCCTGATTTGGAAAGTTCATTAGATCAAGCTGTCATTGTCCCTTTTTTATTCTTTTCAGAAAAGAATTTTCAATAAAGTAGGTTTGAAAGGAAGAGATCAATTGTCAGCGATTAATATTTATAGCATTCAATAGGTCTGGCTTATGACCTTTGGAAATCTCCAACTGATCTCCGTTAACCAATATTACCCTATTTGCCTTTATCGATTTTATAGCAGTGATCGACACTAAATGGGAATTATGAATCCTGATAAAAGAATCAGCGGGTAATTTTTCCTGGATTGCCTTTATCGTAGAATAAGTATCAATTTTAGCACTATCTGTATGTATTTCCAGGTAGTCATTTTTAGCTTTAATATAAAGTACATCTGTGTACTTAATTTTAATGAAATTATCTTTTTTACTCTCGTTGTCACTCACTTTAATAAAAATGCTGTCGCTGTTTTTGTTTTTTGCACTGGAAGTTTCAAGCTTATTTTTGTCGATTTGCAACCGGGCTTTTTCAACAGCCTTTAAGAATCTGTCAAAACGTACAGGTTTTAGTAAATAATCTACTACACCCAATTCAAAACTGTTTACTGCAAACTTTTCATGAGCCGTAATAAAGATGATCAGCGGCGGAGAAGGTAAAGAACGTACCAGCTCCAACCCATTCACAACAGGCATTTCAATATCAGAGATCAGCAGATCAACCGGGTTATTTTCAAGAATTTTCATTGCCTGGAAAGGATCTTCACATACGGCTACCAGCTCAAGAAAATTGATGTTTTTAATAAAGTTTTCAATGATCTCACATGCTATTGGCTCGTCATCTACAATGACGCAATTAATCGTATTCATATTATTATTATTGCAAGTTTATCATCATTGATACGTGAAAACTTTTTCCACGATCTTCTATTTTCAGTTCATGTTTACCGGGATAGATAAGTTCCAGCCTTTTTCGCGTGTTTAAAAGTCCTATACCTCCAAACTCATTTGCCATTTTTTTGTCCTCTTTATCATTCTGAATAGAAAAATAAAAAGTATGATTCTCAAGAGAAATATTAATTTTTAAAAACCTTTCGTTTTTTGCCTTTAACCCATATTTAAAACCATTCTCAACAAACGTAAAGGTAAGCAACGGAGCAATTGTCTGTCCATTTAATTGCAAATCATTCATATTAAAAATGATTTCAGCATTTGCTTTATATCGCCTCTTTTCAAGCATTACATAATTCTTTAAATAGGCCAATTCTTTATCAAGAGGTACCTTCTCGGCATTAGATTCATATAAGGTATAACGCATCATTTCAGCAAGTTGGTTGATCATTTCCGGCGTCTGACTGTCAGCCCTCAGGGCCAGGCCATATAAATTGTTTAAAGTATTGAACAAAAAATGAGGGTTCAGCTGAGCTTTGAGGAAATCTCTTTCCAGGTTCAATTTTTCTATCTGTAGCTCTTTTGTTTTTCTTTCCGATTTAAACCATTTCGAATAAAACCGAATAATATCTAAAAGAATCTTAGTAAAAAAGTAGGGGGATAATGCGTAAAAAATCGGGGTTAAACCTACTATTATATTTTTAGGAGACACGACATACCAAAATGTTTCATGAAGATTAGCTTCTACCCCACGTTTATAATAAGAGCCTTCCACTTTAAAATGTTTTCCGATAAATACAAGACAATAATGGTTTACGGTGAGCCACAAAATAACACAAAAAGGTAAGGAAAGAATTGCAGCCATTATCCTGTTTTTTAATACAGTATGAGGGACAAGCACATAAAAAAATAAATAAAAAACCGTGATGTTACAGATCAGGCTTCTTCCTGCAAATGCGAATGTATTATCAAGCGGAAGGTCTGAATCGAAAAACAAAGTGATCTGAAGAAGAAAAGTAAAGATTAGCCACATCGATAAATGGCATAAGAAACGTATCCCAGGCGTATAGTTTTTATCAAAGTCAAAAACGGCTACCTTTTCCAAAAAAGTTAGGTTTGCTTTGTCCTTTTCGTTATTTATTGTCATATTTTTTTATTCCTTTTCAATTATCTTTCAGATGATAGCCATTTTATTTTTTACCGGAATGATCCGTTTTAGCACAAAATTTTTATTCCGTTGTTAAAAAGTGGCAAAAGAATATTCAGGGCGGATTTTATCAATTATACCAGTTTTGCTGTTTCTGGTTGTAATGTAATAGTTGTTTATAATATTTACTGCAGAATAAATAACACATACATTCCATGCATCTTTGATGGTTTGTAAACCAACGGTTCAGACTCATATGAATATAGCTTTGCAGGTTTTCTTTTACCAATACAATGTTCTCAAGGTTCTTCGTTCTTTCCCTGAATTCATCATCAAATTTATCAGAATTAAAAAATAGGGGCAAAAGATTTTTCAATTCCCTGTATTTCAGATCTGTTTGCAGCTTTAGATCTGTGTTGTATTCCTTTAAAAGACAGTCGCCGATTTTATCACAATAACCAGCTTTTTCTTCCATACTCATATCAAAAAGCTTAAGCCATTTATCAATATTTTTAAGGGCCGCAACGAACCTTATTTGCGGGTCTTCCGTAAATTCCTGATGCTGCAGACAGTTCAAAAATAATAGGCTGTCATGAAAAAATATAAGCTCAGTTGCCTGAATAGTTTGTTCTCCATACCGCTCTATTTCCCTTTCATAAGTATCCAGCTGAACTTTCCACACCAAACCACTTTTACAGAAAGGATGGAGCAAGTTATAAACAGATTGTAGCACCATTGCAAAAGGTCCGGTATCAGCACTGTTGTACAGTAGTAACCGCAAGCGGATATGATAATGAGGGTCGGTATAGCGTATAAAGAAACCTTGTTGGATCATGTGTTGCTGCAAGAGCGATCCGATCGCCGGTTTTATCACCTCCATTAATATCTTATCCGAAACGGTCGATCCGCAATAGATTTTAAAGTAAAGCCATTCACTGCCTGGCTCAAATTTTCGTTGTATACGGGCATTGAGTTCTGATTTTCTGAGTGGCTTAAAACCCGCTGCATGCTCATGGGATAATGGCAAAATAAACTGCTGAACAGGCGCAGTCAACTCTGTTTCATAAAGCCATTCAACCAGTTTTACCTGGCTGCGAGATTTTATTTCTTCCAGCAAAAGGTCTAAATAGCTTACATTATATGTATCAACCAGTAATTCATTATCAGCTTCCGCTAAGCATACATAGCGTGGAACATTCCATCTCAAAAAGAAGCTTTGAAGATCGGCCACCGGATCATCGGCATTACTGATTGCGCTTACATCACTTTTAAATAAAAACCAGCTGGCGCGATGAAAAATGATGTTTCTGTAAGCAATACGGGGAAGAAAGCGTTTTTTAAATTCTAAATCTCTCCACCTAATGCCGAATCCGGATTTTCCCTGCTGTTGTATGGCACATAAAAACAGGTAAGCAGGTACCAGGCTGTTAGTATAATTGTGCGCATTTGAAAGCCGTGGTATGATGCGTTTATCCAGTTTTTTTGAACGCAGAATAATTTCGTCATGTTGAACTGATACGAGGAGGTCATCCACCGGTAATTGATATTCTTCTTTTAACCCGGACCGGGCTAGTACCGGGATCTCGTAATTAGCAAGAACCGCCCTACGGGCAATATTTCCCGTCCTTCCTTCAGGAATGAATATGATTTCCGCAAAAATAACCTCCTTATGAATCTGACCTTCTTTCTTTGAAACCTCTTTACAAACCTTCATCATTTCCTCGTCCAGGTAGGTAAATCTGCCGGGTAACGAATTGGCATGCGTTGCTCCCACCATCTCGAGTAAAATCTTCCCTGACGGCAATAAACTTCCCATTACTGAGAAGGTGGCCGGAAGATCGCAGCTCTTGTCCGCAAAATCTTTAAGGTCGTCATCATTTATTTCAATATTGGGGTTCAAAATATAACCGTCCAGCGCTTCTCTTTTATCCTCAATCCACGATTCCCCGTTTTCAGTTCCTCGTTTTTGGCTATTTCCTGGAGCCGGATCAAAATTTTCTATCAATGCGTTGAATCCGTTATTCCCGATTCCATCTTTTGCCGGAAATCCAATACCAAATTCCGGGTCTAACGCTTCCCCTAACGGTATTTCTCTTGTTTCATATTTTTCCTGGAAAAGCTTTTTAAAATGTTCTATTTCTCCCTGGTTGGCAGAACGGCTGGAACCAAGCTTGCCCAAGGCTACAATTCCTAGTTCAATTTCTTTTACCTTCTCTTTTGGAAAGGCAAAACCGTTTGGAACAGGCTGTTTTAAGTCAGCGTGGAAAAGATGACCGGTATCAACAATTCCACATTCGTTCAGTAATTCTTTCAAATCTTTTATTTCCTGCAAAGGCAATTCCCCAATAGTTGATTGCTCAAACTGCAGTAAGATGTTTTGAATTAATGAAAAAATCCGTAAATATTTTGTTGCTTCATCAACCTCTTTTTCTGTCACTCGGTTCAACACCTCGATGTATCTTTCTAATTCATCTCCTGCTGTTAATCCTATTTGAAGTCCACTTACCAGGAACTGGCTTTTGATCAGTTCATTTACAAAATCGTTAAACTCGTCTTTTGGCGTACCTTTTTCTGCCAGTGCGTAAATATCCTCAACAGACACCATTCTGTTTTTTGATAATATTATTATTTCTTCCAAAAATTGGGAATGTTCCAAAGAGCTTAACTGGTAATGACATGAGCCATCTTCAATAATCGTTTCGATGAAGCGGTATTGCCCGGGAATACGATATAATGAATTATTTACTGAATACAACAAATGCGGATAAATTGAAGTATCTGATTCTATAGCAGATTTGAGCGTCAGTAGAAATCCCATATCTATGCGCACTTTCCGCTCCATTACCTGGTTTTGATTCTCCTGCTTCTGCCCAATGCCGGCTATGCCGGTGCCGGCATAGATACCATAAGGCGTGCACCTAGTACTTGCCCTGATGACGTACTTCTTCAGTGTCTGCATCAATTTTTTTTCTTTTGCACCTTTCATGCCGCCTACCCTAAACTTTAAAACCGCTTCAAATAACTGAGGTGAGCTCCAGTACAATGCTTCCAGAAAAACAGGATCGCTGAGCCGTAAAAGAACCAGATCATCTAAATTTTTCGTTTTATTATTATCCTCAAAAAGGCTAGTGTACGAATAGATGGGTGTACGAAAAAAAACTTTTCCAAAGTCTTTAAATAATTCCTCCATTTAAATAAAAATTTATGCAGTTTCAGAACTGATTGAAAAGAAAACTAAGCAGCACTTTCAGTAGACAAGATAAAATATTAACGCTTTAAAATCCACAATTAATTTTTCAATTTTGAGTCAGGCATAGAATAAATAAATTGAATCAGGGGTATAAGTGGCAAAGGGTATATCCAAAGTTGTTACCTGTTAGGAAGGGACACAAATCAGAGCAGCAACAAAGTAAGCAGTGCTTTCAATTCACAAAATAAAATATTAACAGCTGAAAAGTGGCAATTGAGTTAATTTCAAAGTAAGCTAAAATAGCTGAGTGTTCTAACTTCTATCTGATTGCGTTTACAGAAGAAAATGTCGGCTGGATAATATTTTATACTGTAAGTTCACCTTTTCGCCGATTTATCGGATTTGTCATATTTGAGGAACAAAGGAACATGTGGGATTTTAAGTTGCAAGGGAATGCGCTATTATTCGCGGAGCAAATACAATCGACTTCAAACTCCATCAATTCGCATCATTCTATCAACCCAATTCATATCAAATCTTATCGATTTGAACTTCCTCTCTCCCAAAATAATTTAATTTAAATCATTTCAGGAGGGTTTTTAATCAAGCAGAAATTCGCGCACCTCATCCTCACACATTCCTGTGTAATTGCAAAACTCCTTCACGGTTACAAAAGCATCCTTCGGCTTTTTGTTTTGCTGACGGATGCGCCGCAGCAGCTTCCGGGCTGCCCTGATTTTTCTGCCTGTAATATTTTCCACATCCTTTGCATAGATCACGATGCGTTTCGGCATCTTTTTGGGCAAATTCTGCATAAATATCCAGGGCCTTTTGGGTCCTTTCCGGTCCTTAACGGCACGGATGACACTCCGGATTTCCGGGAATCAATTTACAAAGCTAATCTTGTTCTGCAATTGCGCAAACATCATGATGAAAGGCTTTTACAGGATGTGCCTCCAAACACCCTAATTTATTTTATCACATTTAAAAAATTAAAATTATGGCTCAACAAAAAGGAATTCTCCCCGTAAAAGGTACGATTGGAAATCTAACCTTTTATAAATCAGAAGACGGTTATCTGCTACGTGAAAAAGGAGGCGTGGATGGCAAGCGCATGGCCTCTGATCCTGCCTTTCAACGCACCCGGGAAAATGGTGCTGAATTTGGAAAGGCTGGAAAAGCAGGAAAATTATTAAGGAATGCTGTGCGATCTTTTTCCCAAAATGCCTCTGACAGTAAAATGGTCAGCCGCCTTACCAAGGAAATGATGAAGGTAATTAAAGCCGATCGAGTTAACCCACGTGGGTTGCGAAATGTAATCGATGGCGAGACGGAGTTACTCCAGGATTTTGAATTCAACATCCACAGCAAATTATCGACAACGCTGTATGCTCCTTATACCACCGCTATTGACCGTATTACCGGCGTATTATCCGTAGAGGTACCGGCCTTTATACCGGGAAATATGGTGGCTGCACCGACCGGCGCTACCCATTTTAAAATCAATGCTGCCGGAGCAGAAATTGATTTTGAAGGAAACCGTTTTGTGGTGGAAACACAAAGCACCGAGGAGTTGCCGCTTGCGAATCTTCCTACCGCTGCGATTTCATTATCGGCTTCAGTTACAGCAAACAGTACACATCCGCTGTTCCTGATCTTTGGTATTGAATTTTACCAGGAGGTAAATGATTCCATGTATCCTTTAAAAAACGGAGCCTTCAATTCATTGGCTGTGGTAAAAGTTTCCGGACAATAATATTTTTCCTTTAAAAACCAATCTATGAAACCGGAGCTTATCAGAACATATTTTCCAAAGGGTACAAATGGGATCCTGCTCCTTGATGGAGCCGCCATCTGCTCAACCATAGAGCTGCCGTGGAAAAACAATCAATCCCAGATTTCGTGTATCCCTGAAGGAGAATACAGGTTGATCAAAAGATACAGCCCCCGTTTTAAATGGCATTTGCAGCTGATGGATGTTCCCGGCCGGCATTTGATTTTAATACATCCTGCCAACGATGCCATCACGGAACTAAGGGGCTGTATCGCTCCGGTTTGTGTATTGACTGGTCCGGGAAAAGGAAACTTTTCGGTATTAGCTTTTAAAAAAATCTCGTCGCTTCTGTTCCCTCTTTTAGAAAGCGGAAGCGACATTTTTCTAACAATTAAAAACAAATGAGTATGAAACAATTAATGAACAGACTTCAACAGCCGACCCCTCCATTCTTTCAGAAAATCAGAAATATAGGGCTGGTAATAGCGGCGGTAGGAACCTCCATCATTGCTTCCCCGGTGGCGTTACCTGTTCTTTTGGTAAACATTGCCGGATACCTGGTAGTATCAGGCGGAGTGATGGGTGCTGTTGGGCAGGCCGCCATGAAAAAGGAGGAAAATTAACCGATGACTGATCAGCACTTTACGGGCCACACAACTTATGGTACCCTTGGTGGTATCATCACAATCGTTATAGCCAATATCAGCGCGGGAGATCTTTTAAGAACAATAGTGCTGGCAGCGGTCGGGGCGGTTGTCAGCTTATCGGTCTCTCTTGGTTGTAAATATTGTCTTCGAAAGTGGCGAAAATAAAAAACTTTCTTTTTTGGCTGTCGCAGAAAAAATAAAAACCTGTGGCAGCTTTTTTTTTCGTTTGGCCGCGGATTTTCATGGATTGGGTTGGCGACTAATTTCGCGAATTTGCGCGAATTAATTTAGAAGGATTACAGGAACTTTCGGGAAACGGTTGGCCGTGGAATTGCGCCGATTCTCACGGATGGGTTGGACACGATCCGAAGTTTCGGATTACAGGAATGAACACGAATTGTTTTTGCCACATTCGGAAGTTTCGGATTACACTGACTACACCGATGGGTTAGCAACCGATTATGCGGATCTGGGTTACAGAGAATTAATAAAAAAGGTGTTTTCACCCTATTTTCATTTCATTCTATTTTGCATCTTGCCATCTCATTTTTTAATTAAAACCAATTTTTATGACTACTTCAAATGCACCTCTGCCGAAGCATTCGCACGTCATCTCCCTGGCCCAAGCGAAAATCATGACTGAAACTTACAGAACAAACCGGGAAACAGTTTTGTTGCCACAAAACCAGGGGAAGGATATTCTACCACTGAGTGAAACATTTAACCGCGGCGCTTTTGAGCAGCTTCTGGCCACCCCGGGCTGCGCAGGTATCAGGATGTATTACGGGATGGATGCCGATCTCAAGCTTCATGCGGTAATTGTTGCGGTAAATGAATCTAATGAGGACCTGCTTCCAGATCCAACAACTGAAAGTACAGCAGGCGCCGCTGATGAGCCAGTTATCATCGATGAAGGCCAGCGATGCCCGCCGATATGCCCGGAAAAGAAATCCGATTTAAATAGCTAATAAAGCCCGCCGGCGGTTCTCTTCTTTAATCAGCAGATGGATCGCCGGCTTTTTTTAATTTGAATAGGAATTTGCGGATTTGAATCAACCCTAATCATTTTCAATAAGCCGCATCAAAAACACAGGATGAATCACTTCCAAATTTTAATCCTCAGCTTCAGTATCCTGATCCCTGCAATCACCGGTGCTTTAAGAATCCGGAAGATCGACGGTACATTATACCCGTTTATCTTCTGTATCTGGTTGGCAACACTTAACGAAATACTCAGCGCAATCCTTACATCCGCTCGCATGAATACAGCCCCAAACAACAACATTTATGTGCTCGGCGAAGCCTTACTAATCGGGTGGCAGTTTAAAAACTGGGGATTATTCCGATTTTATAAACATGCGTTCGCAATTTATACGCTGGTAGTTATATTTGGATGGCTATGGGATACATCTTTTTTAAGCCAGGTACATGAGATCAATAGCGGTTTCAGAATCGTATGGTCTTTTCTGATTGTATTGATGAGTATTCACATAAACAATAAATTAATCTACCATCACAGAGGTAAGCTCTTAAAAAGCCCTATATTCTTCATTGGCACCGGACTTATCTTTTATTTCACTTTCAAAATATTTATCGAAGCATTTTTATTATACGGCCTGGAAGCAGGTCCGGCTTTTTATAAAAGTTTATTTGTTATTTTAGCGTGGATCAATCTTTTTACAAACCTGCTTTTTGCTTATGCCATCTTATGCATTCCAAAGAAGATATACTATATAGAACTATATTAATTGTTACCATAATCATCGGTATTATTATCCTGTGCTTCGTGTTGTCGGTGATCTGGCAACAGCGTAAATGGAGGAGGCTGAATGCTGAAAAAGTTGCCATTGAAATTAATACACTTGAAAATGAGAGAAAAAGACTAGCGGCTGATCTGCACGACGAGTTTGGCGGTATTTTATCAGCAATAAAATTCAAGCTCGAAAGTATAGAGTGCGCTACTGCTGCCGACCAACTACAGGCAACCCAGTGTGTACACCTTGTCCTGAACATGCTTTCCAAAATTCGCTGGATTTCAAACGAGCTCCTTCCGGATACACTGGCTCACAAAGGAATCGTATCTGCAGTGGTGGAGTATGCAGACCTTGTAAATGAAGATCCTGAACTGAAAATAATTGTTGAAAACGCTGGAATCCCGGACATCGCAGCTACACGCTCTGTCCATATTTTTCGCATTCTCGGTGAAATTATTCACAATACTGTAAAGCACTCGAATGCCCGTACTTTGAAAATTGAATTCTTAACCAAAAAAGACCTGTTAGTGGTTCTTACTGCTGATGATGGAAAAGGATTTGACTACCAGAACGCGATGAATCATAAAAAAGGCCTTGGTCTAAACAATTTGCAAAACCGGGCTGAAATGCTTGGCGGAGAGTTTCACATGGCATCCCGCCCCGGAAGCGGAACGAGATGTCATATCCGAATACCTTATAAATTATAACCTCAAAAAAACGCTTATGACACAAGACAAAATCACGCTAATCATTGCTGACGATCACGAAATTTTAAGGGATGGCATCAAAACCGCGCTTAACAAATATGAAGATATTGAAGTAGTTGCCGAGGCGTCAAATGGATTACAACTGGTAGAGCTTGCAGGGAAATATCTGCCGGATGTTATCCTTATGGATATCCAGATGCCGTTAATGGATGGCATTCAAGCCACGCGAGTCATCACCGAAAAATTCCCGGCGATTGCTGTCGTTGCACTTTCGATGGTCGATAACTGTTACAAGATTGCGGACATGACTGCTGCCGGCGCTACCGGTTATTTATTAAAAAGCGCGCTAAAAGCGGAAATTATAGAGGGAATCAGGGCTGCCAGTAAAAACAAAGAATATTTTTGCAGCGGTGCATCGCAAAAGCTTGCTGCTGCCTGCAACAGGGTACAGAAATCTGTAAAAGAGTTGAGGTTTTCAGAAAAGGAAAAAGAATTAATCCGATTCATCTGTGATGGTTTATCTACTATCGAAATTTCCAAGAAAGTATTTCTCAGCGCCAGTACTATTGAAAATAACCGGGCAGCGTTGCTCCAAAAAACCGGGTGTAAAAACGCTGCTGAATTTGCATTCTTTATAGGACAAAATGAACTTTATAGTAAATAGAGCTTCAGGGATGATGGTTGAAGGTTCAGGGTTGTGTCCAAGGTTCACGGTTGAAGGTTGAAGTTTGTGGGTTGAGAAAATTGGCAACGGTTTATGTAAAAAAAGAAGATTGTTATTAACGTTGTGGTTAAAGTTAAAGGGGAACGCCGAGCCTTTCCCCTTTTTGTTGTTCTACGTTCACAGCTTTTATGACTGTGCGAGTTCGCAATAGAATTGGGATGCAACTCACAGTTTTCTCATTAACCGTTGGATTTCCTCATAATCGTAATACAAAATCCCGCCCAGTTTGCGGCAATGCAAGCTTCGATTGCGCCTGAGGCTTTGTAATGTACCGGCTGAGATTCGTAAGATCTTACGAACTTCCCTGCTTTTTAAAAATCTTTTTGAATCATTTACGTCATTCTTTGAGAAGAGCTGTTTAAGTTCTTTAATTAAATCAGCCTTAAAGTCGTTTAGATCTTTAACGGTGATAAGTTCTAAAGGCATAGCATTGGTTTTTTGATTTAAAATAAGTGGATATTTATAAGGCTAAAATACGGGAAGAAAAAGGATGAAAAAAGGGGGTTTACACCTTTTTTGCATGAGCAATTTAAGACCTTCTATCAAAAGAAGTACCGGCATTTAAAATATGATACTATAGTTTATCGGATGAGCTTCGCACCCCATTCACGTGTGATATTGTAGTTGGATTAAGCCGGACGAAATTTTGCAGGTACTGTTTCGCTTGTAAAGAGCAAACTATGCGTTGACAAAAAATAGGCTAATTGATTTTCCAGGGGTCTGAAGCAACTGGCACCAAACCCTTTATAACAAGCGGTTTGTACAATTTTTTTAAAAAGTTCAAAAACTGCTATCGGGTTTGACAGCTGGTATTTACGAATTCGTCCCGTACTGATTTTAACCGACGAGTAAGCACAAAGGAATCGACCTCACAGGAAAATCACATGGATTGAATTGCACGACACAGATTTCTCTTCCTCCGATTTCATCAATAATCAATCACCTGCTCTTCCATAACTTCCGGCATTTCTCTGAATTCATATTGCTGATTGCGCAATTGAGGTTCAAAACCTGCTTCGCGAATCGCATCCTGAATTCCTTTGCTGGTAAAACGGTGGGGCGCTCCTGCTGCGCTTACTACATTTTCTTCTATCATAATACTTCCAAAATCATTGGCACCGGCATGAAGACAAATCTGCGCTATTTGTTTGCCTACTGTAAGCCAACTAGCCTGGATGTTTTTGATATTCGGCAGCATGATGCGGCTCATGGCAATCATGCGGATATATTCCTGCGGAGTCGTCAGGTTGTGAACGCCGCGAATCCTTGCCAGCAATGTATCTACATCCTGGAAAGTCCACGGAATAAAATTTAAAAATCCAACTGTACCATCAGGTCTTTTGGCTTGCACATCTCTTAATTTTACCAAATGCTCCATTCTTTCTTCAATCGTTTCCACATGACCAAACATCATCGTTGCCGAGGTAGTTAAATTTAATTTGTGAGCCTCTATCATAATATCAAGCCATTCCTGCGAACCACATTTTCCTTTGCTGATCAATCGCCTGACTCTATCCGTTAATATTTCCGCTCCCGGTCCGGGCATGGAATCCAATCCCGCCTCTTTCAGTGCCTTCAACACTTCATGATGAGTTGACTTTGAAATTTTGGTAATGTGCGCTACTTCCGGTGGCCCCAAGGCATGAAGTTTTAGTTTCGGAAATAACTTTTTTAATTCTTTAAAAAGATTTACATAATAATTCAAATCCAAGTCCGGATGATGGCCTCCCTGCAACAATAGTTGTTCACCTCCATACTTGAATGTTTCTTCAATTTTTCTTTTATAAGTTTCGATGTCAGTAACGTACGCGTCTTTATGTCCCGGTATTCTGTAAAAATTACAAAACTTGCAATTGGCAATACAAACATTCGTCGTATTGACATTTCTGTCAATTATCCACGTCACTTTTCCATGCGGCACTTGTATTTTCCGGAGTTCATCTGCGACAGTCATGAGTTCTGATAATGCAGCATTTTTAAATAAAAAAGTGCCTTCTTCTACAGAAAGAAATTCAAACCGTAATGCTTTTTGTAATAATGCTGATGTATTCATTGCTTCTGTTTATTCCCTAAAACCGTTGAAAATAATTTAAGCAAAAATACAAGCAATAAATCTTAAATTTAGTTTTTATCCATTATGAAGATTCTGCTTTCCCTCTTTCTTTTGTTTGTCACTGGTGGTTCATCTGCCCAGGAAATGTATTGGGAGAAACAAGCAAAGTTTATCACGTCTTTTCATTTTCAATTATTAAGTGGAGGTGTTATTTTATTGAAAGCACAGTTTAATAATATTGCCGATACATTTAATTTTATTCTCGATACAGGCAGCGGTGGCATTTCGCTAGATTCCACCACTACAGCAACATACCAGATTCCTCATGTGCCATCGGGCAGATATATTTATGGAATTGCCGGTGTACGCAAAGTTGATTTTGCCCAGCACAACCGTCTTACCTTTCCCGGAATCACCGTTGACAGCCTTGATTTTTATATCAATAATTATGAAGTGCTTTCCAGTGTATATGGAATAAAAATAGATGGAATCATTGGCTACAGTTTTTTGAGCAGGTATATCGTAAAAGTAAATTTTGATAGTTTAAAAATCAGTGTGTTTCAACCCGGATTTATTAAGTACCCGGA
>Ga0134125_10001369_pt1 | contig 30038 bp, 32 predicted proteins | sample KB31751_FD_96464 | JGI IMG/M metagenome (GOLD analysis project Ga0134125, IMG submission 96464) | Terrestrial soil microbial communities with excess Nitrogen fertilizer from Kellogg Biological Station, Michigan, USA - KB3-175-1 | ecosystem: Environmental > Terrestrial > Soil > Unclassified ... | reverse complement strand
GGGCCGACGCCGCTCTACGCCGGGCTCGCCATCGTCGATCGCGCCGGCGCGCAGACGATCGCGCTCGGCAGCGTGCACGCCGCGCCGGCGCCGTGGGGCGATCGGCAGGGCTTCATCGTCGGCGGCACGCTGCTCGTCGACGGCAGCGGCGACGTCGCGCCGGTGCCCGGCCGCCAGGTGCGCGACGCGCGCGTCTTCCGCCAGGCGCAGGCCGCCGGCGCGCAGCCGACGAGCGACATCCTCTCGCTCGACGGCGACCGCTGGCGCGCCGTCGGCGGGCTGGTCGGCTGGGCCGGGCGCACGGGCGACGGCGCCGCGCTCGAGCTGGTGGCGCTCGACGGCAGCCGCGCGCTGGTGGAGGTGGGAGACGACCTCACACCGCGCTCGCAGCGCGCGCTCCCCTCGACGACGCGCGGCGACGGCGGTCAGGCGTGGATCGCCGACGTCGCCGGCACGCACGTCGTGTGGGGCGCGACCGTCGAGAACGATCCAGTCTTCGCCATCTTGGACGCGACCGCGATGAGCGGCGACGGCGGCTTCGTGCGCCTCCGGGGCGCCACCTCGCGCACGACCGTGGTCTCGCCCGGCGCCGCCGGCGTATTACTAGCGTGGACCGGGGAGGGCGGAACGGTGCGTTACACCGTGCTCGGATGGTAACGACTGCAGCGTAAGCTAGCTTGCGAGCGACGAATTTCTTGAACCCTACGATCGAGCGTGGTAACTCACAATGCAAAGACACACGCGCGCGATCCCTATATGCAGGGTGAGCACGCGATGCCGATAGATGGAGAGAGCGCATGTTGTTTGATTGGGTGTATGGGCTGTTCTCGAACGATCTCGCCATCGATCTCGGCACCGCGACGACGCTCACCTTCGTCAAGGGCAAAGGGATCGTCTCGAACGAGCCGTCGGTGGTGGCGGTGCAGCGCGCCGGCAACGGCGTGAAGAAGGTCCTCGCCGTCGGAAAAGAGGCGAAGGAGATGCTCGGCCGCACGCCGGGCAACATCGTCGCGGTGCGACCGATGAAGGACGGCGTCATCGCCGACTTCGAAGTCACCGAGGCGATGCTGCGCTACTTCATCACGCGCGCGCACAATCGACGGACACTCGTACGTCCGCGCATCATCATCTGCGTCCCGTCGGGAATCACCGAAGTCGAGAAGCGCGCCGTGCGCGACTCGGCGCTCGCCGCCGGCGCACGCGAGGTCTACTTGATCGAAGAGCCGATGGCGGCGGCGATCGGCGCGGGTCTGCCGATCACCGAGCCGTCGGGCAACATGATCGTCGACATCGGCGGCGGCACGACCGAGGTCGCGGTCATCTCGCTCGCCGGTATCGTCATGTCCAAGTCGATCAGAGTCGGCGGCGACAAGATGGACGAAGCGATCGTCCAGCACATCAAGCGCAAGTACAACCTGCTCATCGGCGAGCGCACCGCCGAGGACATCAAGAAGCAGATCGGCTCGGCCTACCCGATGGAAGAAGTGATGACCGTCGAGGTCAAGGGCCGCGATCTGGTCGCCGGCGTGCCGAAGACGCTCACCATCAACAGCGACGAAATTCGCGACGCGCTCGCCGAGCCGGTGAACGCGATCGTCGAAGCCGTGCGCGTGGTGCTCGAGCGTACGCCGCCGGAATTGTCGGCCGACATCGTCGACCGCGGCATCGTGCTGTCGGGCGGCGGGTCGCAGCTCAAGAATCTGGACGTGCTTCTCCGCGAAGAGACGGGTCTGCCGGTGATGGTGTCGGAGAATCCGCAGCTCGCCGTCGTGCTCGGCACCGGCAAAGCGCTCGACGAGCTCAAGCTCCTCAAAGAAGTCACGATCCACTGAGCCGTAGGAGGTGGCGTCCTTGACGCTGACGCGCAGAGCACGAGAGCTCGTCATCGTCGCGACGCTGCTTGCGGTACCGGTCCTGTTTTTGCGCGCCAACCTCGCTGCGACCGATCACCTGAATGTCGTCGACCGCGCGATCCTGCGCGTGTCGGCGCCGCTGCAGGCGGGCATCACCGGCCTGGTGCACGGGATCGGCAGCGGCTGGAACAACTACATCGCGCTCGTGCACGTCAAAGCCGACAACGCCCGGCTCACCGACGAGAACGCGCGGCTGCGCGCCGAATTGATCGCGGCCAGGAATGCGGCTGGACGCGAGGGCGACCTCGAGAAGCTGCTCGTGTTGCGCTCGTCGCTGCAGTTCGACACCATCGCGGCGCGCGTGATCGCGGTCGAGACCTCGGCGTTCTTTCGCGTCGTGCGCATCAAGCTCGATCGCGGCGGCGACGAGGTCAAGCCGGGCATGGCGGTGATCGCGTCGGCGGGTATCGTCGGTCGCGTGCAGCGCGTGTTCGGCAGTTGGTGCGATGTGCTCCTCGCCGCCGATCCGAAATCGTCGATCGACGTCGTGGTCGCGCGCACCGGCGGGCGCGGCGTGCTCAAGGGCGTGGCCGGCAGCGATCGCTACAAGACGCGCATCGAGTATCTCGAGCGCAAGGACGAAGCGGCCGAAGGCGACCTCATCGTCACGAGCGGCCTCGGCGGCTTCTTCCCGCGCGATCTTCCCGTCGGCAAGATCGTGAAGGTCGACCGGCACGGCTTCGGCCTGTACCAGGAGGTCGAGGTCCAGCCGGTCGTGGACTTCGGCAAGATTCGTGACGTGCTCGTGGTGGTGCCGCGCGACGCGCAGCCGGCGGGGCCGACGCCCGAGGCGATCGCGCCGCCCGACAAGGCGCCGGCGGAGCCGAGCAAGTCGGAGCCGGCGAAATGAGCGCGCAGCGCGCCATCGTGATGATCCTGGCGACCTACGTCGGGCTCATCATCACCTCGTCGCTGCAGGCGCTGTCGCCGTGGCCGGTATCTACGATCCCGACGCCGGAGGTGGCGCTGCTCGTCGTCTTGTACCTCGGCCTCGGCGGGCGCGGCACGGCGCCGGCGCACCTCGGCGTGGCGCTGGCGATCGGCTATCTCGCCGATCTGTTCGCGGGCTCGCCCAAGGGTCTCGAGTCGCTCACGCTCGGCATCGCCATGCTGCTGGCGCGCGCGGCCTCGTCGCGGCTCGACGTGGCGACGCCGTGGCACACGATGGTGATCGCGCTCGTCGCGGCGCTGGCGCACGGCCTTCTGCAGCTGGCGATCTCGTCGTCGCTGTACGCGGGCAACGCGGCGGCGGCGCTGCGCCTGGTGCCGACGACGGCTCTGACCACCGCGCTCGTGGCACCGCTCGCGTTTCGCATCCTGCATCGGCTCGATCGGCGGCTGGCCCCCGATCCGGCGCGGCTGAGGATGTCGTGAACGAGCGTCAGCGAGCGAACGTGAGCGCCCGGCCCGTAGGGCCAGCGGATCGATTGGGCTCGTGCACCTGCAAGGTGCGCGCATGACAAAGTCGCGCCTCACGCCGCGCGCCAAGGGCACGCACGCGCCGCCGCGACGGTTCGCGTGGGCGCAGGTCTCCGTCGCCGCCTGCTTCCTCGTGCTCATCGGCCGCCTGTATCAGCTGCAGGTGATGTCGGGCGAGTACTACATGCGCAAGAGCGCCGACAACTTCGTCAAGGAGCTCGAGCTGCCGGCGACGCGCGGACAGATCCGCGACAGCAAGGGGCGCGTGCTCGTCGACAATCGGCCCGCGTACAACGTCTACATCACGCCGCGCTTCTTCAACACCGACGGCCTGACGAAGCTGAAGAAGTATCTCGAGCTCTCGGACGATCAGGCGACCGCGCTCGAGGTCAAGATCGCGTCCAAGCGCGGGCTCGATCGCTTCCGCCAGATGCTCGCGTTCGAGGACATCACGCGCGATCAGATGGCGCTGCTCGAGTCGGAGAAGAACGATCTGCCCGGCGTGGCGGTGCAGGCGGTGGCGCATCGCAACTATCCGCACGGGCAGCTGGCCGCGCACGTGCTCGGCTACATGAACCAGATCACGCCCGAGGAGCTCGCCGATCGGCGGCAGCGCGCCGACACGCTCAACTATCACCTCGGCGATTATGTCGGGCGCGCCGGTCTCGAGCGGCAATGGGAGTCGTTCTTGCGCGGCAAGGACGGCATCGAGCGCATCGTCGTCGACGCCAAGGGGCAGCGCAAAGACTCGGCGGAGCTGGAGACGCTGCTGGGCGGGCCGCAGCGCTCGGAGCCGCAGCCGGGCAACGATCTGGTCACGTCGATCGATCTCGATCTGCAAGAGGCGACCGAGGCCGCGCTCGCCAAGCACAAGGCGGGCGCCGCTGCCGTCGTCGAGGTCGACACCGGGCGCGTGCTCGCGCTGGCGTCGTGGCCCGAGCCCGATCCGAACGTGCTCACCGGGCGGCTGACGCGCGCCGAGGCGGCGGCGCTCAACGACGATCCGCTGCGCCCGATGATGGACAAGGCGCTGCGCGAGAACTACTTCCCCGGCTCGACGTTCAAGATCGTCCCGACCATCGCGGCGCTCGAGGATCACCTCGTCGATCCCGACGCCATCATCACCTGCTACGGCGGGCTGCGCTTCGGCAAGCGCATGTTCCACTGCGCCGAGACCCACGGAAAGCTCGACCTGCACTTCGCGCTCGCCGAGTCGTGCGACGTCTACTACTACGAGCTCGGCCAGACGCTCGGCCTCGATCGCATGGCGCGCGTCGCGCGCGACCTCGGCTACGGCGAGCCGACCGGCATCGGGCTCAACGCCGAGTCGCCCGGCCTGGTGCCGTCGATGGACTTCTACAAGCGCATGCCCGGCGGGTTCCAGAAGGGCTTTTTGCTCAACACGGCGATCGGGCAGGGCGACGTCAAAGCGACCGTCTTGCAGGTGGCGATGGCCTACGCGGCGATCGCCAACGGCGGCAAGCTCTGGGTGCCGCAGATCGTCGAGCGCGTGCAATCGCCCGACGGCACCACGCTGCAGGAGTTTCCGCCGCGCCTGCGCCGTCAGATCGCGGCATCGGCCGATACGCTGCAGAAGGTGCGCTCGGCGCTGCACGACACGGTGAACCACCCGAAGGGCTCGGCGTGGGCCGCGCGCGTGCCCGGGCTCGACGTGTCGGGCAAGACCGGCACCGCGCAGGTGGGCAAGAACCACAAGGAGGGCGCCGAGGGCGACGAGAACAACAGCCACTCGTGGTTCGCCAGCTTCGCGCCGTCGCAGAAGCCGGAGATCGCGGTGGTGGTGCTCGTCGAGCACGGCGGCTTCGGCGCCAAGGCGTCGGCGCCGACGGCGATGGAGATCTACGAGGCCTACTTCCACAAGCCGCACTACGAGCTGCCGAAGAAGAAGCGGCCGGCGCACCAGGACGAAGAGCAGACGGCGGCGACCGACGAGGCGACGACGCAGACGGCGGCGGCGGCGGCGCCGAGCGGCGAATGGCACTAGCGGGCGCATGGCGCTGACCGCGTTCCGCAAGCTGCGGACGAAGTTCGATTGGCCGCTGTTCGGCGCGATCCTGGCGATCGTCGCCATTGGCCTGGTGAACCTGTACTCGGCCACGCGCGTGGCGCCGAAGGGGCTCTATCAGAACCAGCTCGTCTGGTTTTCCGTCGGTGGCGTGCTGTTCATGGTCACCGCGGCGAGCGACTATCGTCTGTTCGAGCGGCTGGCGTACGCCATCTACGGCGTGGGCATCGTGCTGCTCATCGCGGTGCTCATCGGCGGCAAGACGGTGAAGGGCTCGTCGCGCTGGCTCGGCTTCGGGCCGTTCGGGATCCAGCCGTCGGAGCTGGCGAAGATCGCGGTGATCATGGGGCTGGCGAAATTGTTCGCCGGCGATCCGATGGATCTGGCGCTGCGGCCGTGGCGCTACCTGTTGTCGGCGCTGGCGTTGATGGGCGTGCCGATGCTGCTCATCATGAAGCAGCCCGATCTCGGCACCGCGCTCATCCTGTATCTGATCGCGACCACGATCATCATGGTCGTGTCGCTGCAGCTGCACGTGAAGCTGATTACGCTCGGAGGCGAGCTGCTGGTCGGCACGGTGTTCTTCTTGTTCAAGCTGCACGGGTACCAGAAGAAGCGCCTGTTGACCTTCATCGATCCGTCGCTCGATCCGTCCGGGGCGGGGTGGCACGCGCGGCAGGCCATCTTTGCCGTCGGAAGCGGGCGCTGGACCGGCAAGGGCTGGCTGCACGGGACCCAGAATCAGCTGCAGTTTCTGCCCGAGCACTGGACCGATTTTCCGTTCGCGGTGTTCGCCGAGGAGTGGGGCTTCGTCGGCTGCGCGATCTTGATCGGCTGTTACCTGTTCTTGATCTTGTGGGCGCTGAACCTGGCGGCCGAGGCGCGCGATCGCTTCGCCGAGACGTTGTGCGTCGGGTGCGCGGCGCTGCTGTTCTGGCATGTCTTCTTCAACATCGGCATGGTGGCGGGGATCCTGCCCGTCGTCGGTGTGACGCTGCCGCTCATCAGCTACGGCGGATCGTCGCTTTTGACGGTGATGGTGTGCCTCGGGCTCATCATGAACGTGTCGATCCGCCGTTACTCGTACTGACGCGAGCTCCGACGCGGAACTTTTTCGCGCGCCGGGCGGAGTAAGAGGGTAGGAGGCAGACATGCGAACCGCCCTCGTGTTGACGATGGTCCTGTGCGCCGGTGGCGTGCGCGCGGCGGAGCCGACCGATGCGGAGGCGTCGCGACTGGTGGAGCTGGCGACGGTCGCGCACAAGCACGCGCAGCAGACGAAGGATCCGAAGGACTACGAGGCGGCGGCGGCGCTGTACGAGAAGTACTTCGCGCGGCCGGTGCATCCCGAGGAGCCCGCGATGAGCTTCTACTTTGCGGAGCTGCTGTTCAATCAGCAGCGTTACGAAGAGGCCGTCCCACCGAGGTGCGCGTCGCGCGCGGCGAGGTCGCGGTGCACAACGCGCTCGGCGAGCGCACGCTGTGGGCGGGCGAGGTCGCGCGCGCCCGCGTCGGTGCCGCTCCGCGCCGCATCGAGCGCATCGTCCCCATCGTCCTCGAAGGCACCCCCGAGATTCAGGAGCGCTAATCGGCGTCGCCGCCGTCGTCGGGCTGCGTGAGATCGCGCGGCGGCGGCGCCAGATCGCGCGGCACCGACAGATCCTCGTTCGGGCACACCACCACGCGCTGCGGCCCGCAATGGCAGGCACTGTAGAAGCAGGCCTCTTCGGTCGCGTCGCAGCTCACGCCGCTCTGGTAGTAATCCGCGCACGGCGGGCAGCTCACGTCGGGAAAGCAGCCCCCGAGCAGCAACACGAAGACGGCGCGCTTGCCCATGCCCGCGCTGACAGCAAGTGCCGGGCCGATCACGAACCCCGCGATTCCTCACGATCGCGCGCGCCGCAATCCGGACGCGCGGATCAGCCTACCGGAAGCCGGCCGCGTTCCACTTCTTGATCGTGTCCTTCACCAGCGCGTCGACCTTCGCCACCACCTTCTTGTAGTACTCGTCCGCCTTCTTCTGATCGAAGTTGGTCGGCCATCCCTGCCCCGGCTTGTACAGCGTGATCGACGACGGGAACGGCGTCGCCGCCCACGCGCCCGGCGTCGGATTCGCCGTCGCCATCTCCTTGCCCGCGTACAGCTCCTTGTGCACGAGCTTGGGATTGATCGCCTGCACGAACGCCGTCTCGTTGATCCCCGCGTGCCCGCCGTCCTCGCCGAACACTTCCTGCGTCACGTCGCTGCACAGGGTCCACCAATTGACCATCAGCGTCTGCACGCCGTGCTCGAACGCCACCTCGCGCAACAGCGACTGCAGCACCGCCGTCTGCGGCCCGCCGTGGCCGCTCAGCACCACGATGCGGCGAAACCCGTTCTTCACCATGCCGTCGAGGACCGCGTGCATGTAGTTGCGGAACACGTCCTCGGGCACGTGCAGCCCGCCCGGGTAGGGCGCGAGATCGCCGGTGATGCCGTACGGGATGTGCGGCGCGATCAGCGCATTGACGTCGTCGGCGATGGCGTGCGCGATGGCCACCGGCGCGGTGTTGTCGGCGCCGTCGTTGATGACGCCGTGCGCCTCCAAGGTACCGACGGTCACGATCACCGTGTCGATGCGCGCCGGCACCAGCTTCTTGAACTCCATCCAGTTCAGGTCGTTCATGTCGCGCGTCGGCGGCTTCTGCGCCATCGCCGTCGCCGGCCCCGCCAACGTCCCTAATACGATCGCAAGCGTCAGGGTTCGCATGCGGCGCATCCTATCGTATGCTGAGACGGTGCGGATCGAGACCGAACGGCTCGTCCTCGTACCGATCACGCTGCCGATGGTCGAGGCCGTGTTCGCCAACGATCGCGATCGCGCCGAGGCCCTCGCCGGCGCGCGCCTGCCCGACGCCTGGCCGGGCAAGGCGCTGGTCGAGCGCGCCTTCTCCGCCGATCTCGACGCCATCCGCGCCGACCCCGACGGCCGCCTCTGGGGCGACCGTCTCATGATCGCGCAGCTCAACCAGCGCGAGGCGCGCATCGTCGGCAGCGTCATCTTCCACGGCCGCCCCGGCACCGACGGCGTCGCCGAGGTCGGCTACGGCGTCGAGCTCGACTCGCAGGGCCGCGGCTTCGCCACCGAGGCCACGCGCGCCTGCGTCGTCTGGGCGCTCGAGCAGCCCGAGTGCCTCGCCGTCACCGCCACGACCTACCCGTGGCACCGCGCGTCGTTGCGCGTGATCGAGAAGATCGGCATGACCCTGGCCGGCACGCGCGAGCACGATCTCTTCGGCGAGCTCCTCGTGTTCGAGAAGCGTCGCCCGTGAGCGCGCGTCCGCGAGCGAAGGTGCGCCGATGAGCGTCTCCTTGCGCACCGTCGCGCGCGACTTCCGCCGCGAGATCCGCGACGACCACCTCGGCCAGGGCGCCGCCGCGCTCGCGTTCTACTGGATGCTGGCGCTCTTTCCTGCCGCCATCTTCCTGCTCACGCTGCTCGCCTATCTACCGATCCCGCACCTCGAGCGCGCGGTCATGCACTTCGCGCGCACCACGTTACCCGACGACGCCGGCGCGCTCCTCTCGAGCTTCGTCGACACCGTCCTCAACCGCAAACGCGGCGGCCTGCTCTCGTTCGGCGCCGTCCTCACCGTCTGGTCCACGTCGAGCGGCATCCACGCGCTCATGCATCAGCTCAACGTCGCCTGGGACGTCGACGAGCGCCGCCCGTTCTGGCGTCGCCGCGCCGTCGCCATGCTGATCGCGATGTGCTTCGTGCTGCTCATCATCGCCGCGTTCGGCCTGATCGTCTTCGGCCGCGCGCTGCACCTGCGCCTGTTGCGCTGGGTCGTCATCTGCGGCGCGCTGCTCGTCGGGATCGCGCTCATCTATCACTACGGCCCCAACGTCCGTCGCCGCTTCCGCGTGGTCACGCCGGGCAGCCTGCTCGCGCTGGCGATGCTGATCGTGGCGTCGGTGGCCTTCCAGGTCTTCGTGTCGCGCGTGGCCAGCTACAGCATCACCTACGGCAGCCTCGGCGCCGCGATCACGCTCATGATGTGGCTCTACCTGGCGGCGTGGGCGATCCTGCTCGGCGCCGAGCTCGACGCCACGCTCGCGTCCTACGTCGGCGCGCGCTCCTAGAAGATTCCGAACCGCTTCTTTCGAACAGACGAGGGACGATCGACGATGAGCGTCTCTGCGAGATCGATGCGGCTGAACGCGTCGAGCAGCGCGCGCGTGCCCTGGTCGAGCTTCATCCGCAGCTCGTCTTCGTACAGCGCGTGCAGGACGTAGACATGCACGCATCTTCCGTCTGCGAGGCTGATGGTCTGCGCTTCGGCCGGGACGCGCACCGGCGGTAGAAGCAGCCACGCGCAGAGCTTGGTTTCGCCTGCGAACGGCTGTGCCGGGTCCCCGTTCGGCAGCGTATGGCCGCTGCCAAACCACGTCTGATGATCGTGCGGAAACCGCGCCATCGTCTTGAGCCAGCGGATCGGCCAATACCACCGCTCGAGCTCGGCGGCGGGCGGGGGCGTCGCCCGCAAGAGATCGACGCGCCATTCGGCAGGTAGCACGAGCATCAGCTCGGCGAAGCGAAATGGCTCGAAGCCCGGCTCGGTCGCCATCGGCAGATCGCTCATGCCGGTCGTGAACAACGTCCAGACGTTGCGCTCGGGCCGCGGCGCGATCAGATGAACGTCGAGGGCGCCGGCCGAGAACTCGTCGTCGGAGCCGCTCATCGCAGCAGGATAGCCGACCGCGGCTAGTTCCTGCAGCCGTCGTAGTTGAGGCAGGCGCCGGCGGCGTCGCAGTGCCAGCCCTGGTTGCACTCGTTCGCCGAGTAATCGTAGTCGCTGCACTTGTACTGGCAGCTCGGCGCGTCGTCGTTCAGCGACGGCACCGTCGTCGTGTAGGCCGAGCCGTACTGCTCGACGTACTTGTACTGGATGAAGCCGTAGCCGGCGCCGTACGGGTTGTTCACGCCGAAGCGCGACGTGCCCCAGCTGTTCTTGAAGATGTAGAACCCCTTCTGCATCACCGGATTGCCCTGCGCGTCCTTCACGACGTTGCCGTCCTTGTCGATCGCGGGGAACTGGAGCGAATCGTCCCAGCCGACGATGAGGATGCCGTGCCCGGCGCGCTGCAGGTGGCTGGCGTCGATGTCCTCCTGGTTGGGCATGCGCACGACGCCCATCTTCAGATCGTCTTCGTTGATCTTCAGCGTCGACAGGCCGTGGTTCCACGCCTGGTAGAAGAAGTCGAGCCCGAGCACCACCGCGGTCTTGTCGTTCATGATGTGGCTCTTGATCGACGTGGTGCGCAGCCACGACCCCGACGGCAGCTTGTACTTCTTCGCCGTCGTCGCCGCCGCCGGTGGATCACCTTGCGTCCAGCACTTGGTCGGCAGCGTCTGCGTCTCGGTGCCGTCGGGCTTGCAGTCCGCATCGTCGCTCGGGCCCCACTCGTTGCCGTTGTACGGCCACACCGACTCTTCGACGCCGCCGAACTGCGCCAGCGCCTCGACGTTGTCCTGATTGTCCGAGCCTTCGCCGTCGGGGAACGAGCCGAGCTGCTTTTTGACCGACCACTGCAGGTACTGCTCCGAGAAGTCGGGGTTGGCCATGCCGGCCTTGATGTACAGGTGCTCCATGAGCGCTGTCGTCGAGAAGATGGTGCAGACGCCGCGCCGCGCCTGGTTGCGCACCGGCGACTGGAGCGCGATCAGCTCCGTCGACTTCGTCGCGACCTCGTCGGCCTTCAGGTCGACGTCGGGCAACGAATCGTTCGACGGCGCTCCTTTGAACACCGAGTCGTACGACGACAGCGGCATGTCCTCTTCGCCGACGTCGACGCCGCCGGCGCCGTCCGAAGACGCCGAGCCGGCGCAGCCCAGAACCAGGAAGGAACCCAACACGGTGATCACGAGTTGTGTGCGCATGGCCGCGCGCATTCAGCAGGGAACGTGCCGCGCGAAAATCACCAAGCGCCGTTGACACGTCGCGGAGATAGGTCGCGATCGCCGCCAAATTTCATGATTTCCGGATGGGTAGGACTGGCGCCTACAGTCACCTACCGCGCCACGTTGTCACAGCCCGCGGCAGCCGGATCGCGCGGAACGAGCCGAGCATGCGCCGCCACCAGCGCGACACGCGACGGCCGAACGAGAAGAGCCACTCGCGGCGCAGATCGGCGACGAGATCGCGCGCCGGATCGAGCCCGCGCAAGACGCCGTCGAGCAGCGCGAGCGCGCGCACCAGCGCGAGCAGCGACGGCGACATGCGCAGCTTGTGGTTGCGTCCGAGCGCGACCATCTGCCCGAGCACGCGCGCGCCGTCGCCCTTGCCGCCGGCGTCGCTGACCAGCTGCGCCAGCTCGTTCTCCAGGCGCGCGCGATCGACCGACACGCTCGCGCCGTCGGGCGAGAGCGCCAGCACGGCGTCGGCGAGCGCGCGCGTTCGCCCGAGCGCCAGCGCGCGCACCAGCCGCCCGAGATCGCCGCGCAGCTCGTCGTCGACGCGCTCGACGGCGCCGAGATCGATGAGCACGAGGCGCCCGTCCTCCTCGACGAGCACGTTGCCCGGATGCGGGTCGGCGTGAAACACGCCGTGATCGAGGATCTGCCGCGTGAACGCGCGCAACAGCGCCGCGCGCGCCGCTTTCTGCTGCGGCTCGGCGAGCGCTCCGAGCTTGCGGCCGTGCACCTCCTCCATCACCAGCACCGTCGGGCGCACCAGCGTGGTCACGATGCGCGGCACGCGCACCTCGCGCGCGCCCTCGAGCAGCGCCGACAGCCGCGCCGCGTTCGCCGCCTCGCGCGTGAAGTCGAGCTCGCGCGTGATCGAGCGCTCGAACGCGTCGAGCAGCGCCACCGGATCGAGCGCGGCGATCTCGGGGATCGCCTGCGACAAGAGGCCCGCGAACATGCGAATGAGCGCCAGATCGGCGGCGACCATGCGCGCGAGGCCGGGGCGCTGGATCTTCACGACCACGCGCGAGATCCCGTCGGCCGGCTCGCGCAGCACCGCGCGATGCACCTGCCCGATCGACGCCGCCGCCAGCGGCACCGGATCGATCGACGCGAACGCGCGCGAAAAGTCGTCGTGCAGCGCGCGTCGCAGCTGCTGCTCGACGACGCGCGGCTTCATCGGCGGCACGCCCGAGTGCAGGCTCGCGAGCGCGCGCGTCACCTCGGGCGGAAACAGATCCTCGCGCGTCGCCAGCAGCTGCCCGAGCTTGATGTACGTCGGGCCGAGATCGGCGAACAGCCGCGCCAATCGTGGGCCAATCCCCGCCGGCGAAGGCTTGCGACGCTCGAGGATCTCGCCGAATCCGTGGCGCGCCAGGATGAGCGCGACCCGCTGCACGCGCAGGGCCGGCGCGAGCAGCCCGACCCTCCGATTTTCGGTGACCAGCTGCCGCGTCAAATCTTCGAGATCACGCGCGCGTGGATTCATGCGCGCGCTCTTGAGCAAGCTCCATGCCGTGCTACAGTGCCGCGGTTTCCGTAACCAGCGTGTAAAGAGCAAGTGAGCGAGCAAAGCGAGCGCAGCAGAGCGAAGCGAATGAAAATTTCGATCATCATCCCGGTGTTCAACGAGGCCGGCACCGTCGGAGAAATCATCGACAAGGTGCGCGGTCTGGATCTCGGCCGCGACGTCGAAAAAGAGATCATCGTCGTCAACGACGGCTCCTCCGACGGCACGCGCGCCGCGCTCGCGCCCTACGAGAAGGTCGACGGCGTGCACGTGCACCACTCGCCGGTGAACCTCGGCAAGGGCTCGTCGGTGCGCATCGGCTTCTCGTTCGCCTCGGGCGACATCATCACCATCCAGGACGCCGACCTCGAGCTCGATCCCGCCGAGTACAAGAACCTGATCGTGCCCATCGTCGACGGCTCGGCCGACGTGGTCTATGGCTCGCGCTTCGCCGGCAAGGGGCGCCAGGGCAAGCTCACCTTCTGGCTCGCGAACAAGGCGCTCGCCGCGCTCACCAACACGCTCTACGGCGGCGGGCTGACCGACATCGAGACCTGCTACAAGGTCTTCCGCGCCGACGTGATCCGGCAGCTCAAGCTGAAGGCCGCGCGCTTCGAGATCGAGCCCGAGCTGACGGCGCAGCTGCTCAAGCGCGGCTTCCGCATCAAGGAGCTCCCGATCGGGTACGCGCCGCGCACGCACGACGAGGGCAAGAAGATCAACTGGAAGGACGGATTCGGCGCGGTGTGGATGCTGGTGACGCAGCGGCTCGACAAGTGAGCCGCGCCAGGCGGAGAAGAAGGCGGGAAGGCTAGAGCGCCTTCTTGACCAGCTCTTCGATCTTCGGCTTGGCCACGGCGCCGACGATCTGCCCGACCACCTTGCCGTCCTTGAACATCAGGAGCGTCGGGATCGAACGCACGTCATACTGCGTCGGCGTCTTCGGGTTCTCGTCGATGTTGACCTTGACCACCTTGACCTTGCCCGCGTACTCACCCGCGAGCTGCTCCACGACCGGCGCGATCGCGCGGCACGGTCCGCACCAGGTGGCCCAGAAATCGATCAGCACCGGCTGCGAAGACTTGAGCACGTCGGTCTCGAAGCTGGCGTCGGTCACGTTCGCAATCTTGTCGCTGGCCATGTCCACTCCTTATCACATGGTACGATGCGCGGGCTCATGAAAACGTCGCGCCTCGGGTGCATCCTCGTGCTCCTCGTTGGCGTTTTCGTGCTGCACCGCGAAGTCCTCGTGGGTGGCATGGTCTACCACAACGAGGACGCCGCCGACGGGTACTACCCATCGCATGTAGCCATTCTGCGCGCCCTCGGCAACGGGGAGCTGCCGACCTGGGAGCGCGGCTCGTGGTCCGGCTGGCCGTTGGCGGTCGATCCGTACTACGGCCTGTTCTACCCACTGACCTCAATCTATGCCGCCTTCGGCGCGGTGCGAGGGCTGGGGGTGACGATCGCGCTGCACGCGCTCGGCGCCGGGCTCGGCATGTTGTGGCTGATGCGCCGGCGCAAGCTCGACTGGGGCGCGGCGCTGTTCGCGGCGGTGTCGCTGGCGTTCGGATCGTTCATGGTCGAGCGCATCCGGCACATCATCTTCGCGCAGATGATGGCGTGGCTGCCCCTGATCCTCGTCGGGGTCGAGGGCTTTCTCGCCGAGCGGCGGGCGCGCTGGCTGGTGCTGGCGGCGGTGGCGACGGGGATGTCGCTCGTGTGCGGGGCGCTGCCGCTGGCACCGTTCGTGGTCATCGCCGTCGGGGCCTACGTGGTGCCGCGGCTGTGGGCGGTCGATCGCGTCGCGCGGCCGCGTGTGGGCGCGTGGCTCGTCGCCGCGGCGGTCGTGGGCGGCCTCATCGCGGCGGCGCAGATCGTGCCGACGGTGGCGCATCTGCCGTATTCGCCGCGCTCGCTCGGCGTCGACTATGCGTTCGCGTCGTCGTATGCGTGGCCCGATGCGCGCTATCTGGCGGTGCTGATCGCGCCCGGCGTCTTCGGCGGGGCCGAGCGCGGGCATTGGTACGGCGCGTTCAACCACTGGGAGATGGCGGGGTGGTACGCGGGCGCGCTCACCGTGTTGCTGGCGCCGCTCGGCCTTCTGCGCCGTCGAGGTGGCCGTTCCTCGCTTGGCGGGCCACCGGCGATGGCCGGTGAGTTGTGGGCGCTCGGCGGTGTGGCCGTGCTCGGCATCCTGCTCGCGTTCGGCGACGGCATGCCGGTCCATCGCTTCTTCTTTCACTACGTGCCGCTCTACGGCGCGTTGCGCTGCCCGACGCGCGCGCTGGTGATGGATCTGTTCGCGCTGCCCATCCTCGCGGCCGAAGGGATCGCGTGGCTCGAGGCGCGCGCGGGCACGCGGCGCGCCATCGGCATCGTCGTCGCGCTCGCGTGCGTCGTCGGCGGCGTGGTCACCGCGATGCTCCTGTCGCGCGATGGGCGCCTGGCGCCGGCGATCGTCGCCTCGCGCCACGCGTTCGCGCACTTCGCGCTCGTGGCCGGCAGCGGCGGGGCGCTGGTGGCGCTGCTCGTCGGTGGCGTGGTGCCCGCGCCGGTCGCCGCGGCGGCGCTGGCGCTGGTGTCGTGCGTCGATCTCGTGGCCACGAGCCGCGCGCTGGTGCAGCCGAAGCCGGGCGACTGGGCGGCCGGCACCGAGCGCTTCGCCGCGGTCGATTGGCTCCTGGCGCAGCATCCCACCGAGCGCTTCATCCCCGACTGGCGCGGGCCGTTCCGCCTGCACAACCTCGGCATGACCTACGGCATCGAGGGCGCGGGCGGCTACGAGTCGTTCACCATCTGGCGCTACACCAACCTGCTCTACACCATCGACAACGGACAGCCCTATCCGTTCGCCAAGCTCAAGCAGGATCTCGCCGCCGGCGAGCTCAAGCGGTTCGATACGCCGCTCGTCGATCTGCTCAACGTGCGCTGGTACATCGGCACGAACGCGCCGGCGCCGCAGTGGATCGAGCGCTTCCGGCCGAAGTCGGGCGACAAGCTGCACGCCGTGCACGAGCCGACGTGGGATCCGCAGCTCGGCGTCTGGGAGAACCCGCATGTGCTGCCGCGCGCGTACGTGGTGCATCACGCCACCGTGCTCGCCGACGACGCGGCGCAAGCCCACGCGCTCTTGAAGCTGGATCCGCGCAACGACGTGATCCTCGACGCGGCGCCGTCGCCCGCGCCGTCGGGCAACGGCATGGAGCCGGCGCGGATCGTGACGCTCGCGCGCAAACGCGTGGTGGTCGAAGCCGACACGCCGGCGCCGGGCGTGCTCGTCCTGTCCGACGCGTGGTACCCCGGCTGGCGGGTGACCGTCGACGGCGCGCCGGCCACGCTCCTGCGCGCCGATTATGCCTTGCGCGGCGTGGCCATCCCGGCCGGCAAGCACACGATCGAGTTCACCTTCCGCTCGCGGCCCGCCGCGGTCGGCCTGACCCTGTCCGCCGTCGGCCTCCTCGCATTGTTCGGTTTCGCGGCGATTGGTCGCAAGCGCCCGACGCTGTTATAATTCCCGCATCATGGCGCGCCTCTTCATCTCCGCCGACCAGATGGATCGCTGGGCCGCGGAGGGCAAAGTCTCGTTGCAAGACGACATCATGGCGCTGCCCGCATTGGGGCGCTCGTTCAAGCTGCGCACCGCGGTCCGCTTCCTCACGGTGATCGAAGGCGCCGACGCGCACGGGCTCGTCGGCCGCGTCAAGACCGACGACCAGCTCGCGGAGATGGGCGGCGAGCACTACGGCGCCAGCGTCATCCTCGGCGACGTCGGCTACGAGTGCGAAGAAGGCTTCATCGGCCTGCCCGTCGACGGCGGCGCCTCGGCGTTGATAAAGTTGGGCGGGCCGTAATGCCGCCGCTGTTTCCCGCCACGCTCGCGCTCTATGCCGTCGCGTGCGCGCTCTATCTGGCGCACCTCATGGCCGGATCGCAGGGCCTGGCGCGCGCCGCGCGTGGTGCGCTCGCCGCCGCCTTCGCGTCGCAGGCGCTCGACATCGGCTGGCTGTGCATGCACGGGATGCATCCGGCGGTGAACGCGCGCGAGGCGTTGTCGTTCGCCGCGTGGCTGATCTGCGGCGCCTATCTGTTGTCGTCGCTGCGCAAGCGCATCCCGGTGGTCGGCGCGCTCGTGGTGCCGGTGACGATGGTGCTCGACCTCGCGGCGCGCTTGTCACCGTCGCACGAAGCGGTGCGCGGCGTGACCACGCTCGGCGCCGTGCACATCACGCTGGCCACGGCGGGCCTGGCGCTGTTCGCGGTCGCCGCCGGCGGCGCGGTCATCTATTTGATCGAGGAGCGCGCGCTCAAGGCGCATCGCGCCGGGCGCCTGTTCAAGCGCGGCACGGCGCTGGAGACGCTCGACACGCTCAACCGCCGCTGCATCGTGCTCGGCTTTCCGCTCTTCACCGTCGCGGTCATCACCGGCGCGGTCTGGGGGCTGCAGCTGCACGACAAGCTGTTCACGCCGCAGTACTCGATCGCGGCGGCCGCGTGGATCATGTACGCGATCCTCCTGGTCGCGCGCGTGACCGCGGGCTGGCGCGGGCGGCGAGCGGCGATCATGACGATCGGCGGCTTCGCCACGTCGCTGACGGTGCTGCTCATCTACTTCGTGCGCGGATTCGGAGGCATGGCAGGCTAGTCATGCCGCGGCAGCTCGGAATCGTAGGCCTCTCGCACAAGACCGCGCCGATCGACGTGCGCGAGCGGGTGGCGTTCGCCGAGGACGCGCTCGCCGAGGCGCTGCGCCGCCTGGTGGAGGTGCCGGGCATCGGCGAGGCGATGATCGTGTCGACCTGCAACCGCGTCGAGCTCTATGCCGGCGTCGACGGGCGCGATGCGATTGAGGCGCTGCAGCGCTTCCTCATCGACGAGCGCTCGCTGCCATCGTCGCTGCGCGCGCACCTGTACACGCACGACGGCAACGAGGCGCTGCGCCACCTGTTCCGCGTGGCGGCGTCGCTCGATTCGATGGTGGTCGGAGAGTCGCAGATCCTCGGGCAGGTCAAAGAGGCGTACGCGGCGGCGCTCGAGGCGGGCACGCTCGGGCCGGTCCTGCAGCGCGCGGTGCCGCGGGCGTTCGCGCTCGCCAAGCGCGTGCGCACCGAGACCGACGTGGCCAAGAGCTCGGCGTCGATCGCGTCGGCGGCGGTCGATCTGGCGGCGCAGATCTTCGGCGAGCTCGAGGGGAAGCACGTGCTCGTCGTCGGCGCGGGCAAGATGGGAGATCTGTCGGCGCGCCATCTGAAGGCGGCGGGGATCAGTGAGCTCAGCGTCGTCAACCGCACCGAGGCGCGCGCGGTCGAGCTCGCCGCCAAGCTCGGCGGGCGTGCAGCGCCGTGGGATCAACTGGATCAGCTGCTGGCCAAGGTCGACATCGTGCTCTGCTCGACGGGCGCGACCGAGCCGATCTTGCGCCGCGATCGCGTGGCCAAGGTGATGCGCGCGCGCAAGGGGCGCTGGCTCTTCCTCATCGACATCGCCGTGCCGCGCGACGTCGAGCCCGACGTCGGCAGCGTCGAGAACGTGTACCTCTACGACGTCGACGCGCTCGAGAAGGTGGTGGCGCAGAACCGCGCGGCGCGCGCGAGCGAGGCGACCGAGGCCGAGGCCATGGTCGACGACGAGCTCAAGCGCTACCACGAGCACGAGCTGTCGCTCGGCGCGGTGCCGACCATCAAGCTCCTGCGCGCGCGCTTCCTCGAGGTGGCGCTGGCCGAGGTCGAGCGCTCGGCGGCGCGCGCCTCGAGCGAGAAGGATCGCGCGGCGATGCAGCAGATGGCCGAGGCGATCGTGAACAAGCTGTTGCACGGGCCGCTGACGAAGCTGAAAAAGGACGCGGCCGAGCGTCCCGACAGCGAGCTGCCGGCCCTGGTGCGTACGCTGTTCGACCTGCACACCGGCCACACCGAAGAGATCCGCATCGATCTCGACGAGCCGGCGGACAAAAAGGCGGCAAAGTGAGCGCGACTCTCAAGATCGCCACGCGCGGCTCGGCGCTGGCGTTGTGGCAGGCCAACTGGGTACGCGATCGGTTGATGGCGGACGATCCGCACCTCACCGTCGAGCTCCTGGTGTTGAAGACGCGCGGCGACAAGATCCTCGATCGCGCGCTCTCCGAAGTCGGAGGCAAGGGGCTGTTCGTCAAAGAGATCGAAGAGGCGCTGCTCGACGGGCGCGCCGACGTCGCGGTGCACTCGATGAAGGATCTGCCGGCCGACATCCCCGAGGGCCTCGTCCTCGGCGCGGTGCCCGAGCGCGAGGATCCGCGCGATGCGCTGCTGGTGGCACCCGCGCACGCGGCGCGTGACGTCGCGTCGCTGCCGAAGGGCGCGCGCGTGGGCACCTCGAGCCTCCGGCGCGTCTGTCAGCTCAAGGCGCACCGGCCCGATCTCGAGGTCGTCCCGCTGCGCGGCAACGTCGACACGCGCGTGCGCAAGGTCGACGCCGGCGAGCTCGACGCCATCGTGCTCGCCTGCGCGGGCCTCAAGCGCCTCGGCCACGCCGCGCGCATCACCGCCGCGCTGTCGACGGCGGAGTCGCTGCCGGCGATCGGGCAGGGCGCCCTCGCCATCGAGTGCCGCGGCGACGATCCCCAGACGCGGGCGCGTCTCGCCAAGCTCGACGATCGCACCACCGCGCACGCCGTCGCCGCCGAGCGCGCGTTTCTGAAGCGCCTGTCCGGCGACTGCAAGACGCCGCTCGCCGCGCACGCCATCGTCGACGGCGCGCGGCTGCGGCTCGAGGGCCTGGTCGGCGCGCCCGATGGATCGAAGCTCTTGCGCCACGCGCTCGAGGGCACCACCGAGGACGCCGCCGCCCTCGGCACCGCGCTCGCCGAGGAGCTGCTCGCGCGCGGCGCCGACCAGCTGCTGGCGTTCACCACCAACGAGATCGTCGGCGGCGAATAGCCTCAGGCGCCGTGGAAGCGGCCCCAGGCGACGAACGCCGCCAGCGCGCCGAGCACCACGTTGGGGACGATGCCGCCCCATTCGGCGCGCCGCGCATGAAAGATCGCGGCCAGCACCATGATGGCGACGAGCCCCGCCGCCGCCAGCGGCGTCAGCATCGGGGCGATGTGCGTCGCCCACGGCGCGACCAGGCCGATCGCGCCCGCGAGCTCCGAGAGGCCGATGAAGCGCACCGTCGCCGGCGAGACCGCGTTCACCCACGCCATGCGCTTGGCCAGCTCCTCGACCGGCCGCGTCGACTTCATGACGCCGGCCAGGGCGAACAAGAGGGCGAGCAGGACCTGGGCACTCCAGAGTACGTAGTTCATGATAGTAACCAGAGATAATAAAGTTACCACCAAGGCGCAAGGAGGCACATTCATGTCACCAACGCACAAACCCGTGCGTCACGACGCGTGCGAGGCGCGCGAGATCCTCAATCGCGTGGGCGACAAATGGAGCATCTACACCATCGCCATGCTGCGCGACGGCCCGCAGCGCTTCTCGCAGCTCAAGCGCGCCATCGCCGGCATCTCGCAGCGCATGCTCACGCTCACCCTGCGCAGCCTCGAGCGCGACGGGCTGGTCACACGCACCGTCCATCCGACGGTGCCGCCGAGCGTCGAGTACGCGCTCACGGCGCTCGGCCGCACGCTCCTCGAGCCGGTGATGGCGCTCGTGGCCTGGGCCGACCGCAATCAGCGGCGCATCCGTCAGGCACGGGAACGTTTCGACCGCCGCTGATTTCGGGTTGCCCCGCACCGGCCGCGGGTGTATTCCGCAGCCACACGGAGGTGGACCATGGCGAAGGCGGTTCCCGAGGGGATGCACACGCTCACTCCGCAGTTGGCGATCGACGGCTGTGACAAGGCGATCGAATGGTTCAAAAAGGCGTTCGGCGCCGAGCTCATCAGCCGCGCGCCGGATCCGAGCGGCAAGAAGGTGTGGCACGCGTCGATGCGCATCGGCGGCTCGATGTTCTTCGTCAACGACGTCTTCCCCGAGATGGGCGGCGGCGCGCAGACGGCGAACCTGTGGCTCTACACCGACAAGGTCGACGAGTGGTTCAAGCGCGCCACCGACGCGGGCGCGACGGTGAAGATGCCGATGGCCGACATGTTCTGGGGCGATCGCATGGGCACGGTGAAGGATCCGTTCGGCAACACCTGGAACCTCTCCCAGCACATGAAGGACATGACGCCCGACGAGATGAAGAAGGCGCAGGACGCGTTCGTCGCCCAAATGAGGAAGTAGGCGGCGCAGCAGAAGAGGTAGCGCTCCGCGCTCGTCGCTACGGCAGCATCCGCTGCAAGAAGATCAGGTCCAACCACAAGCCGAACTTGAAGCCGACCTCGCGCAGCCGCGCGACTTCGACGAAGCCATGCGCGCGATGCAGCGCCAGGCTCGCCGGCTGATCCGACGACACGCCCGCGATGATCGAGCGATGGCCGAGCGCGCGCGCCCGCTCGATCAGATCGGCGAGCAGCGCGCGGCCGATGCCGCGCCGCTGCCGCTCGGGGTGCACGTAGACCGTGTTCTCGACGGTGAAGCGATAGCCTTCGCGCGGCCGGTACGGACCGAGCGAACCGAAGCCCACGACTTCGCCGTCGAGCATCGCCACCGTGACCGGATGCTCGGGCCCGCGCGTCGCCAGCCACACGCGCCGCTCCGCCGCCGGAGTCGGCTCGTACTGCCAGGTGCAGGTCGCGCTCGTGACGTAGTGATTGTAGATGGCGTTGATCGCCGGCAGATCGCCCTCGCCGGCGGCGCGAATCGACAGCTCGCCCATGAGGCGATGTTACGCCGAGCGCGTTTCGGCGGCGTTTCCGAGGCCCACGAGCCCCGCGGTCACGTCCCACAGCTTGTGCTGCGTCGCCTCGTCGAGCGCGCGCGGCGACGGGCGCTTCTCCTTGCACTTGGCGAAGTACTTGCCGGTCACGCCGGCGAGGTCGGGCGACGAGGCGAGCCAGATCTGCGTGCGCGCGCCCTTCTCGGGCGTGAGCATGAACGGGCCGGCCAGCGCGAACAGAAAGCCGAACACGCCGCGGTTCGAGCGGCCGAAGTTCGACGCCACCGGTCCGGGGTGCGCGGCGTTGACGGTGATGCCGCGCGCCTCGACGCGCCGCGCGAGCTCGAAGGTGAACAGGAGGTTCATCAGCTTCGACAGGCAGTAGGCGCCGAACGCGGTGTAGCGCCGCTCGAGCTGCAGGTCGTCGAAGTCGACCTTCGCCGGCCTGTGCGCTTCTGACGAGACGTTGACGATGCGCCCGCCGCTCGGAATGCGATCGAGGATCAGGTTCGAGAGCAGGAAGTACGACAGGTGATTGAGCGCGAAGGTGCGCTCGAACCCCTCGGCGGTGAGCGCGCGCGTGCCGAAGATGGCGCCGGCGTTGTTGACCAGCACGTCGATGCGATCGAGCTTCCCGCGCACCTCCTCGGCGAGCGCGCGCACCGAGGACATCAGCGACAGATCGGCCATGAGCACCTGCGCCGGCGGCGCGCCCGCTTCGCGCAGCGCCGCGAGCGTCGACTCCGCCTTTTCGCGATCGCGCGCGACCAGCACCACCTCGGCGCCGGCGCGCCCGAGCTCGATGGCGGTGACGCGACCGATGCCGGTGGTCGCGCCGGTGACGAGGACCCGCTTGCCCTGCATCAACGGCTGAACGCCAGCTTGGCGTCGAGCTTGAGCTCGTCGTCGACCTTGACGAACATCAGGCTCGGCCGCTCGACCTTGTAGGCGTCGAGGCTGATGGCGAACGTGGTGTTGGCGTGCACCTTGTTCGCCGCATCCCAGGTGACGTCGACGGGCAGGTCGAACACCTGCTGGACGCCGTGGAAGCTGAGCTGCGCCTTGAAGGTCTTCTTCTGCGTCGTCGGAAACTGCGCCGGCGGCGTCAGCCCGTCGCCGAGCGCCTTGAGCTCGACGTAGGGATACTTCGCCGCCTCGACCGCTTCCTTCATGTGCGCGTCGCGGTTCACGTTGCCCGAGTCGAACGACTGCGACGGCACGCGGATCATCACCTGCGCCTTGCCGTCGGGCATGAGGCGCGCCTTGCCCTCGACCTTGTGCGAGGTGCCGTCGACGCGATGCATCTTGTGGACGAGGTGGTACGTGATCGACGACTCGGCGGGCACGACGTTGAATTCGGTGGCCGGAGCCTGGGCGCGCGCGATCGCGGCCGCGAGGAGGACGCTGACGAAGGCGAGGCTACGCATGCCGGAACGCTAGCACACGGGCCAATCAGCGGGGCGCGCGATCTCGACGAACCCGAGCTGGCGCGTAAGGCGTGCAATCAGTGCATCGGCTTCGTCCTCGAGACCGTCGCCGATCAGCCACTCGATCTCGCCGCGGTTGGGATCGGGCGCGCGCACGATGGCGAGGCCGTCGTAGCCCTCGACGATCGCGCGCACGAAGCCGATCTCGCCGAGCGGGATGCGAAAGTAGCGGCTCGAGCCGCGCGGCACAGAGGTGCTCACCGACGGGCAGGATAGCGGTTTTTTGCGCCGACCGAAATGCGTCGGTACACTTTCACGCTGGGAACATGTCCAAGCTGGGCCGCATTGTCGCGTCGGGCACCCTGATCGCGCCGCTTCTCGTCCTCGGATGCGCCGACACCACGTCGGCGACGAAGGTGGCGGAGCTGCAGAAGCGGCTCGACTCCGAGATGCGCCGCACCGCCGCCGCCGAGCACAAGCTCGACGAGCTCGAGAACCGCGTCTTCCTGTTGACCGATCAGGTCGAGAGCCAGAAGATCGCGGCCATCCACCGCACGCGGCAGACGCAGACGCTGCCGGTGGTGACGCTCAAGCCCGAGGCGCCGGCGTCGAGCGCAGCGCCGGCCTCCGACGAGATCACCTACGACTCGAACGGCGACGAGATCGTGTTCGAGGGCGAGGCGAAGTCGCCCGATCCGTCGCACACCGTCTTGCGCATCGACGGCACCAAGCTCGCGTCGCGCCGCTCCGGTCGAGCGGAGCCAACGGCCGAGCTGCGGGCCGAGCGCGCGCCGCTGCCGGCGCCGTCGAACGAGGACAACCTCGGCGTGGCGCCGGTGCCGCCGATTCGCGGCAGCGCGCCTGTCGTGGAGCACGCGCCGCCGGCCGCCGAGCCGCTCGCCCTCTACAAGAGCGCGTACGACGATCTGCGCGCCGGCAAGCACGAAGCCGCCGAGCGCGGATTTCGTGAATTCGTGAAAAAGTACCCACACCACGACTACGCCGACAACGCGCAGTACTGGCTCGGCGAGTGCTTCTACGATCAGCGCGCCTTCGACAAGGCGGCTCCCGAATTCCGCGCCGTCGTCACGCGCTGGCCCACCGGCAACAAGGCGCCCGACGCCATGCTCAAGCTCGGCTTCAGCCTGCTGGCGCTCGGCGACGTCGACCGCGGTCGCACCACCCTGCGCGCCGTCGACACCACCTATCCGCGCACCGAGGCCGCGCGCCTGGCGTCCGAGCGGTTGGCGCAGCTCGGCGCATCCACGACGGAGGGATCGAAGTGAAACGGCTGATCGTGCTCGCCGGCCTCGTGGTCTGCGTCGACGCGCACGCCCAAATGACGGACCTTCCGATGACGCCGACGACGAGCGGCAACCAGGGGCTGCCGACGACGCAGACCCAGGCCGAGCCGCCGCCGCCGCAAGCGGGCAGCGTGCAGGGCTACTACCCCGGCATGCCGGTGCCGCAACCGCCGCCCGCCCCCGGCGAGGAAGCCGCAGCGCCGAAGAAGGGCGACAAGGAAGCGCCGACCGGCCTCACGCTCTACGACAACGAATACAGCGGCGGCGACGAAGGCGACTTCTCGGTCGCGCCGGGCGGCCCGCCGGTCGAAGTGCCCGACACGCACGTGGTGCAAAAGGGCGACACGCTGTGGGACCTCTCGTCGCGCTACTACCGCAACCCGTGGGGCTGGCCCAAGATGTGGTCCTACAACCCGCAGATCACCAATCCGCACTGGATCTATCCCGGCGATACGATCCGCCTCTTGCCGCCGGGCGGTGGTGGCGCCCCGACGGCGGCGCCGAAGGAGGCGTCGGTCCTGCCGACCTCGCGCATCATCGGTCGCGTGCGGCGTCCGACGGGCGTGATGCTGCGGCAGAACGGCTTCGTCGAGCCGGGCGAGCTGGCGCAGGCGGGCAAGATCGTCGGCAGCAAGGAAGAGAAGCTGATGCTCGGTACGCTCGACGAGGCGTACGTGAAGACCACCGCCGACCACCCGTTCCAGGTGGGTGAGCGCTACACCGTCTACAAGCCGACGCGCCCGGTGAAGCACCCGATCACCGGCAAGCTCCTCGGGCACATGGTCGAGATCTACGGCGACGCCGAGGTTCGCGCCGTCACCGACGGCAAGATCGCGCGCGTCGCGCTCGTCGACGCGATCAATCCGATCGAGCGCGGCTACCTCGTCGGTCCGCTCAAGCGGCAGTTCAAGGTCGTGCAGCCGGTCCCCGACAAGATGGATCTGTCGGGCATGGTGGTGGCGACGCTGCGGCCGCACGAGCTCGTCGGTGAAGAGGATCTCGTGTTCATCGATCGCGGAAAAGCCGACGGCGTCGAGCTCGGCAACCGCTTCCTCGTCACGCGCCGCGGAGACGGCTATCAGCCGCTCTTGTCGAAGGGGCCGATGGACGACAAGCGCTTCCCGCGCGAGATCATCGGCGAGATCGTCGTCGTCGATCTGCGCGACCACCTGGCCACGGGCATCGTCACCAACTCCACGATCGAGTCGCGCGTCGGCGACCGCGTCGAGGCCCACCGCGGCTACTGAGCCCGGCCGCACGCCGCGCGTCGCGTCGCCCAGACCCACTAGCTTTTCCTCGTGACTTCGTGGTAATATGGCTTACGGAGGCGGAATTCATGCGCCGTAGCTACCGTCTATTGGTGACCCTCGCGCTCGTGTGCGGCGGGACGCGCGCGTTCGCGCAGCAGCCGATGCAGCCGTACGAAGCGGCGCCGCCGGAGGGCGTGATCCAGCCGTACGCCGGGCCACCGGCCGTGGCCGCGCCGCCGGCCGTCGCCGTGCCCGCGCCGCCGCCGGTACCGCCGCCCCTCGTGGTGCCGCCGCCGGGCGGGTACTACGCGCCGCCGGCGCAGCCGCCCATCTACTATCAGCCCTACGCGCAGCAGCCGCGGCTGTTCCACGAGGAGATGCAGCCGAATTACGGGCTCGTGGTCGCGGGCGCCGTCATGCTCGGCGCGTCGTGGTCGATCAACGCCATGACGGCGTACATCGCCGACGAGTGGAAGCTCGCCGTGCCCGTCGCCGGTCCGTTCATGGAGATCGCCAACGTGCACACCGGCGATTCGGACGGCGATCGCATGCTCGGCGCGCTGCTCATCTTCGACGGGCTCATCGAGACGGCCGGCGCCGTCATGCTCGTCGCGGGCGCCGTCACCCATCACAAAGTGAGGGTCTACGACAAGCCCGGACTTTCAGTGTCAGTCGTTCCCAGCGCGAGCCCCGCGGGTGGCGGGCTCGCTGCCTTCGGTACCTTCTGACACCGCTCGTTCCGTCGCCGGGCTAGTCGATTTCCAACAAGCTCCAGCGCGAAACCGGCCGCGCAAACACCACGCGCTTCGCCGTCGTCAGGACGAAATAGACCCGCGACTTACCGCAGGTCGGGCAGCGCATGGGTGGCTGCGCGCCGTCGGGGGTGAACCCGCAGCCCGTACAGCACCAGTGACTCCGTCTGCCCATGCCTGAAGTGTGTGCAAGCTCTCGGCCATGTGCAAAGTCGCGGACTTCGGCAAATCGCCTTGACGGGTCCGGAGACTGTGACTATCCGTTATGTCCCTGCGGGCTGGTTTCCGCATCATTAATATGGACGAGAGGGCGGTACATAAGGGCGAGATGGGCTATCCGGCGCGACTTCTGGCGCTGGCCGAGCCGCCGTCGCCGCTGTGGATCCGGGGTGGCTGGACCCCGGCCCGGAGGGCCGTCGCCCTCGTCGGTGCCCGGGCTGCGACCGAGCGCGGCATGGACGTGGCGCGCGAGCTCGCCGCCGCGCTCGCCCGCGCCGGCGTCGACGTGGTGTCGGGCGGCGCGCTCGGCATCGATGCGGCCTCGCATCGCGGCGCGCTCAACGAAGCCGATCACTCGAGCGCAGGACGCACGGTGGCGGTGCTCGGCACCGGCATCGACGTCGCGTATCCCGAGCGCAACGCCGGCATGTTCGAGGAGATCGTCGCGTCGGGCGGCGCGCTCGTCACGCAGTTCGCGCCCGGCGAGCAGCCGCGGCGGCAATCGTTTCCCATCCGCAACACGGTGATCGCGGGCCTGGCGGATCTCGTCGTCGTCGTCGAGGCGCAGCCGGCCTCGGGCACCACGCACACGGTGCGCGCGATGCACTGGCTCGGACGCCCGGTGGCGGCGGTGCCCGGCTCGCACGGCACCGACGCGCTCATTGTCGCCGGTGGAGCCGTTGCCGTCGCCGACGCTGACGACGTGCTCGCGGTCCTCGACGGCCGGCAGCCCGCGCCGCCGGCGCCGCCGGAGGATCCGCTGGCGGCCAAGATCTATGCGGTGCTCGACGACGTCCCGCGCGACGTCGGAGAGCTCGCGTTTCGCGCCGGCCTGTCGGTGGGAACGTGCGCGGCCATGGTGGTCGATCTGGAGCTCGGTGGTTTGGCAGCGCGCGCCGCGGGCGGGCGTTATCTTCGGTTGAGGTAAATGGGAGCCGTCAAAGCGACAAAGAAGAAAGCGCCGGCCAAAGAGGCGCCGGCCAAAGAGGCGCCGGCCAAAGAGGCCAAGTCGGCCAAGTCGACCGCGACCAAGGGCGGGACGGAGAAAGCGCTCGTCGTCGTCGAGTCGCCGGCCAAGGCCAAGACCATCAAGAAGTACCTCGGCAACGGGTTCACCGTGAAGGCGTCGGTGGGCCACGTGATGGATCTGCCGAAGTCCAAGATGGGCGTCGACATCGAGCACGGCTTCACGCCCGAGTACGTGATCATCCGCGGCAAGGGCAAGATCATCTCGGAGATCAAGAAGTCGGCCAAGGCCGTCGACGTCGTCTACCTCGCGCCCGACCCCGATCGCGAGGGCGAGGCGATCGCGTGGCACCTGGCGCAAGAGATCAAGAGCTCGAACGGGAACATCAAGCGCATCCTGTTCAACGAGATCACCAAGCGCGGCATCACCGAAGCGCTGCAGCACCCGGGCGAGATCGACACCAACAAGTTCGAGTCGCAGCAGGCGCGGCGCATCCTCGATCGCCTCGTGGGCTACGAGATCTCGCCGATCCTGTGGAAGAAGGTGAAGCGCGGGCTCTCGGCCGGGCGCGTGCAGTCGGTGGCAGTGCGCATCGTCGTCGAGCGCGAGCGGGAGATCGCGGCGTTCAAGCCGGTCGAGTACTGGACCATCGAGGCCGACGTCGAGGGGCACGAGCCGCCGCCGTTCCGCGTGCGCCTGGTCAAGATCGACGGGCAGAAGGCCGAGCTCGGCAACGGCGAAGATTCGCGGCGCGTGGTCGCGGAGCTCAAGACGGTCAAGTTCGTCGTCGAGAAGGTCGACCGCAAAGAGCGCAAGAAGAATCCGCTGGCGCCGTTCATCACCTCGCGCTTGCAGCAGGAGGCGGCGCGCAAGCTGCGCTTCACTGCCAAGAAGACGATGGCGCTGGCGCAGCGTCTCTATGAAGGTCTCGAGCTCGGAAGCGAAGGCGCGGTCGGTCTCATCACGTACATGCGTACCGACTCGACGCGTCTGTCGGACGACGCCGTCGTCGAGGCGCGCGCGTACATCGGCGAGCGCTTCGGCAAGGAGTACCTGCCCGACGAGGCGGTGGTCTACAAGACCAAGAAGTCGGCGCAGGACGCGCACGAGGCGATCCGTCCCACGTCGACGCAGTACGATCCGGAGACGGTCAAGCGCCTCTTGACCGAGGCGGCCGCGGGCAATCAGGAGAAGCTGCGCGACGTCGAGGATCACGTGCGGCTGTATCAGCTCATCTGGAACCGGTTCATCGCCTGCCAGATGAAGCCGGCCATCTACGATCAGACGGCGATCGACATCGCCGCCGGGCGCTATGGGCTGCGCGCCAACGGCCAGGTCCTGAAGTTCCCCGGCTACACGCAGGTGTACACGGAGAGCGCCGAAGAGACGGGCGAAGCCGAGGAAGGCGATCGCACGCTGCCGCCGATCGAAGAGGGCGAGACGCTCAAGCTGCACAAGATCGATCCCGAGCAGCACTTCACGCAGCCGCCGCCGCGCTTCTCGGAGGCGTCGCTGGTCAAGGAGCTCGAAGAGAAGGGCATCGGGCGCCCGTCGACGTACGCGAACATCCTGTCGACGATTCAGGATCGCGGCTACGTGGAGAAGCGCGAAGGGCGCTTCCATCCGACGACGCTCGGGACCAAGGTCAACGACCTGTTGGTGGAGTCGTTCCCCGACATCCTCGACGTGACCTTCACGGCGTCGATGGAAGAGGGGCTCGACGGCGTCGAAGAAGGGCAGCGCGACTGGGTCAAGCTGCTCGGCGATTTCTACACGCCGTTCAAGGTCGACCTCGAGAAGGCGGTCGTGCACATGCGCGACCTGAAGCGCGAGGAGATCCCGACCGACTTCAAGTGCGAGAAGTGCAACTCGCCCATGGTCATCAAGTGGGGACGCAACGGCGAGTTCCTCGCGTGCAGCGGCTATCCCGAGTGCAAGAACACCAAGGAGTTCTTGCGCAAGGAAGACGGCACCATCGAGATCGCGCCCGAGCCGACCACCGACGAGAAGTGCGAGACCTGCGGCGCGCCGATGCTGGTCAAGCGCGGGCGCTTCGGCGAGTTCCTGGCCTGCTCGCGCTATCCCGACTGCAAGACGACACGGCCGATCTCGCTCGGCGTCAACTGCCCGCGGCCGACCTGCGGCGGCTTTCTGACGGAGAAGCGGTCGCGGCGCGGCAAGGTGTTCTTCGGCTGCAGCAACTACGCGAAGACCGGATGCGACTTCGTGTCGTGGGATCGGCCGATTCCGCAGCAGTGTCCGCAGTGCGGCGCGGCCTTTTTGGTCAAGCGCGAGAACCGTCGCGGCGGTGGGCGCATGCGCTGCGTCGCCGAGGGCTGCGGCTACTCGGAGAACCCGCCGGAGAGCGCCGAGGGCGGCACCGAAGGCGGCGGCGGCGAGTCGACGGGCGACGCCGCGTAACGACGGGCGCGTTCTAGAAAAGCCAACAGGGAGATCAAGAGATCAGGAGATCAGGAAACAGAACCAGAAAACCAAACTGTTTTGTTCTGATTCTTGATCTCCTGATCTCTTGATCTCCCTGTGAGGCTTTTTTAGGGG
>Ga0134125_10001368_pt1 | contig 30056 bp, 31 predicted proteins | sample KB31751_FD_96464 | JGI IMG/M metagenome (GOLD analysis project Ga0134125, IMG submission 96464) | Terrestrial soil microbial communities with excess Nitrogen fertilizer from Kellogg Biological Station, Michigan, USA - KB3-175-1 | ecosystem: Environmental > Terrestrial > Soil > Unclassified ... | reverse complement strand
TTGGCGCCCGACGCACGCGTCACCGTCGTCGAGCTCAACCCCGTCGTCGCCGAGTGGTGCCGGGGGCCACTGGCGCCGCTGACCGGCGCCGCGGTCGCCGACCCGCGCGTGACGGTCGCGCTAGCGGATGTCGGCGATCATCTCGCGCGGGCGCCGCGTGGCGCCTACGACACGATCCTGCTCGATCTCTACGAAGGGCCGCACGCTGCGACGCAACGGCCGAACGATCCGCTCTACGGCGCGCAGGCGCTCGGGCGCACGCGGGCGGCGCTGCGCGACGGGGGCGTGTTCGCGGTGTGGTCCGAAGAGGCCGACGCGCCCTTCGAGCGGCGGCTCGCAGATGCGGGATTTTCCGTGGAGAAGCACCGCGCCGGGCGAGGTGGACGCGCGCACGTCGTATATCTCGGCTACAATTCTCGCTGACCCGTTATGGCTGACCCGCGCGAAGGCAAGGTCCTGCAGGGCCGCTATCGCATCCTCTCATTGCTCGCCGAAGGAGGGATGGGCGTCGTCTACAAAGGCGAACGCGTCGGCATCGGGCGTCCCGTCGTCGTCAAATTCTTGCACGCGGTGCTCTCCGACAAGCCGGGCATCGTCGATCGCTTCGAGCGCGAGGCGCGCGCGACGGCGCGCCTGAACCATCCCAACTGCGTCGCGCTGGTCGACTTCGGCATCGACGAAGGCGCGCCCTATCTGGTGATGGAGTACGTCGAGGGCAAGACGCTCGCCGACCTTCTCGATCACGGCGCGGTCAAGCCCGAGCGCGCCGTCGACATCGCGCGGCAGCTCCTCGCCGGGCTCGAGCACGCGCACGAGCGCGGGATCCTGCATCGCGACCTCAAGCCGGCGAACGTGATGATCGTCGACGTCGAAGGCTACCCGGGCGACTTCGTGAAGATCCTCGACTTCGGGCTCGCCAAGCTGGCGTGGCCGGGCGAGGACAAGCGCGACGTCACCGTCGAGGGCATCGCCATCGGCACGCCGGGCTACATGTCCCCGGAGCAGGCGGCCGGCGTTCCGTCGGATCAGCGCAGCGACATCTATTGTACGGGCGCGCTGCTCTATCACCTCGTGACCGGGACCAAGGCGTTCGAGGGCGACGACGTGCGCTCGGTGTTGCGCCGCCATCGCGAGGAGACGCCGAAGTCGCCGCGGCAGGTGCGGCCGGGCGCGAACATCTCGAAGCAGCTCGAGGAGTCGTTGTATCGGGCGATGCAGCGCGATCCGGGCAAGCGCTATCAGCACGCGCGCGACTTCGCCGACGGGCTGTCGCAGACGCCGGAGTACAAGCGGCTGCGCCGCGGCGAGGACGAATTCGCCGAGTCGTCGTCGTCGCAGCAAGACGTGCCGCCACCGACGCCGTCGACGGCGGATGCCACGCGCGCCGACGGGCCGCGTGGACGTGGGCGCAAGCGCAAGCGGTCGCGCGGGGCGGCGACCTGGGCGTTCGTCGGGGTGCTCGTCGGATCGGTGGCGGCGGTGGCGGCGGTGGCCTATTCGCCGCTCGGCAACCTGGTGCGGCCGCCGCGCGAGCCGACGCCGGTGCCGGAAGCGAAGCCCGAGGCGAAGCCCGAGCCCACGCCCAACCACGCGGCGCTGGCGACGCCCGACATGGCCAGGCTCGCCGAGGCGTCGGTCGACATGGCGATGACGCCGACCGTGGTGACGCACGCCGACGCCGGCAATCCCGCGGTCGCCGGCAACGAGGAGGGCGACGACGACGACACGCCGGCCAAGAGCGACGACGGCTCGGGCGAGAACGATCGCACGCCCCCGCCCGAGCCGGCGGCGGTGGCGGCGCACGCGGCGCCGTCGGTGCGCAACGTCAATGACGTCAAGGCGCTGTTGCGCAAGGGCGACTCCGACGGCGCGCTCGCCGGGCTCTATCGCCTGCGGCACAGCCACCCCGCGCCGACGGGCGCGAAGGCGAGCGAGATCGCCACGCTCATCGGCGACGTCTACTTCGACAAGAAGTGGTGGACCGATGGCCTCAAGGAGTATCGCTTCGCCATCGCCGTCGACGGGCGCACCAAGAGGAACGAGATCCTGGTGAGCAACAGCGTGCGCGCGCTCGGCGAGCGCGCCACGTACGCGCGCGCGCGGCGGCTGCTCCTCGATTACGTCGGGCGCGGCGCGGTGCCGGCGCTCAAGCGCGCGGCGCGATCGGGTGGGACGCCGCAGCTGCGCCGGCGCGCGCAGATGGTGCTGGCGACGCTCGAGTCGAAGTCGTATCGTCCGCATCGGTGATGCGTCTCGTCGCTGCGTCGGTGGTGCTCGTGTGCGCGGCATCGGCCGGCGCGGCGCCGGCGACGACACCGCCGACGGCGGGCACGCTCGGGCCGTCGCTGCCGGCGATCGCGCATCGCGGCGTTCTGCGCGTCGGCATGTTTCCCGGCCTGGCGCCGTTCGTCGCCGCCGGCGCCGATGCCGACGAGCTGGCGCGGCTCGCCCACGTGACCACGCCGCCGGCCCACGCCACCGACGGGCGCGCGGTGGCCGGCTTCGACGTCGATCTCGCCGCCGCCGCCGCGCACGCGCTCGGGGTCAAGCTCGAGATCGTGCTCGTCGAGCGCTTCGACGATCTGTTGCCCGGCCTCGTCGACGGCCGCTACGACGTGGTCATGAGTGGTTTGACGCGCACGCTCGATCGCGCGCGCACCGTCGCCTTCTCCGATCCCTATTTCGCCTCGGGCCTCGAGGTGCTCGTGCCGCAGTCGACGACGTACGCCACGCTGCCCGCGCTCGCCGCCGCCCACGCGCGCGTCGCGGTGCGCGCCGGCACCACCGCCGAGTCCTTCGCGCGCGCCACGCTCGCCGGCGCCAGCGTCGTCGCGCTGCCCACCGACGCCGCCGTCCTCGGCGCCATCGATCGCGGCGAGGTCGACGCCGCCGTCATCGACTACGTGACCTCGCGCGACGCCGAGGTGCGCGGCCGGCTGCACGCGCCCTTGCAGGCGCTCGAGGATCGCCGCTTCACCGTCGAGCATTTCGCCTTCGCCGTGCGCCAGGGCGACGCCGACTGGCTCGCCTGGCTCGACCTCATGCTGCGCGAAGCCAAGGCCTCCGGCGCGTTCCATGCGCTGGCCGCGCGCTACAACCCCTGGTTCCGGTCCGAGCGGTGAGGCGCGGCGCGCTCAGCCGCTGGAGCGCCTTCGTCGAGCAGGCGAGCGATCGCCTCGGCAAGAGCTCGCGCGTGTTCCTCATCGGCCTCCTCGTCGCGTGCGGCATCGAGGTCGCCGTCGATTGGAACTCGACGCTCTACGAGGTCAACGTCCTGCGCAGCTCGCTCAAGCAGAAGGGCGAGGACTACGTCGACATCCTGCGCCGCGCCGCGCAGCCCGCCGTCGAGGCCTACGACTGGGACGCGCTCGACGAGCTGTCGCGCGGCCTGTTCGACGACGAAGACGTGGTCTACGTGCGCTTCTCCGACATGCTCGGCAACACGCTGCACGATCGCGTGCGCGCCGACTACGCCGCGGCCTTCAAGCGCAAAGAGGGCGTGACGTTTCGCGAGCACTATCGCCATCAGATCGATCGCGACGCGGCCGGCATGATGGCCGATCCGTTGCGGCTGCGCGATCGCATCGCCTCGAGCCGCCACCGCGATCTCATCCAGGCCTTCACCGACGCCGAGAACGCGCTCTTCGCGCACTTCTCCGCGCCGCCGTCGGCGCACGAGCCGCCGCCGATGGTGCTCTATCAAGACCGCCTCTACGAGGACGCGCGCCGGCTCGATCGCAACCTCTCCTACGCGCTCGGCGTCATCGCCACCGAGCGCGGCGACCCCACCGGCGTGGCGCTGGTCGCGTTCCGTCACGATCGCATGAACCGCGCGGTCCTCGGCAAGTTGCTCAAGGGCCTCGGCATCACGCTCTTCTTCGTGGCGCTGATCCTGGTGCAGAACGTGCTCTCGCGGCGCGCCAAGTTGCGCCTGCTCGATCTCGAGGCCGCGCTCTCGGCCGCGCGCGCCGCCATCCGCGCCTCGACGCCGGAGACGCCGGCCTTCGGCGCCGGGGAGCTCGGCGTGGCCTTCGTGCAGGCCGATCGCCTCGGTGGCACCGTCTACGATCTGGCCGCGCGCGACGACGGCTCGATCGATCTGTTGCTCGCGGTCCCCGCCGGCACCGGCGTCGACGCCGCCTTCGCGTCGATCGTGCTGCGCGATCTGTATCGACGGCAGGGCAGGGCAGAGCCGCCGGCCGCGCGCGTCGCGGCGCTGCTCGGCGACTACGACGCGTCGCCGCTGTCGCGCGACATCGAGATCCTGTGCGCGCACCTCGCCAGCGACGGCAGCGTCAGCGGCGTCGTCGCCGGCCTCCGCGCGCCCGTGATCATCGACGCCGCCGGCGCGCTGCACGACGTGGCCCTCGGCGAGCCGCTCGCCGTCGGCGCGCGCCGCCTCGCCGGCACGCTGCGGCCGTTTCGCTGCTCGCTCGCCGACGGCGCCTTCGCGCTCTTCGACGACGGCATGGCCCCCGACGCCGCGCGCCGGCTCGATCGCACCGACGCGCTCGGCCGCATCGCCGATCACCTCGTGCGCCGTCGGCACGATCCGCAGCGCGCCGCCGAAGACGTCGTCGCCGAGGCGGTCAAGCGCTACAAGAAGCGGCACTCGGACGACTTGTTCGCGTTCGTGGCGCGCCGGCGTCACTCGCAGCGCAGCGAGATCGTCCAACCTTCGTGAAGGTACGAGCGCCGCACCGTCCCCGGCGCGCCGCACTCCTTCTTGGTCGCGTCGAGCAGGCACAGGTCGTGCGGCCCCGGCATCGCCTGGAACCCCACGCGCGTCGCCGCCGGCACTTCGCCGACCTTCTTGCCGTCGACGTACACGGTCGCGCCGCGCTGGCACTTGGTGTTGTCGACGTAGAACAAGACGCCCGAGCGCGTGTCGTTCACCGTCGGATCGGCCGGCGCCGGCGTCCGCTTCGGAATCGAAATTGGCTGCTGCGGAGGCACGCGCTCCGACGGCAGATTCGGCGGCACGGTCTCGCGCGGCAGATCGGCCTTGGCTACCTGCACGCCCGGCGCGCCCGGCTGCCCCGGCTGCGGCCACGAGTCTTCGCCGAGCCGTCCCGCCTGCGGATCGCCCTTGATGAGCAGCGCCTGCAGATCGCAGCCCGCGTACTTCAGCTCGTCGACGAGCTGATCGTGGAACGCGACCTTCATCTCGCGATAGTCGGTGAGGAGCGTCGTGTACTGCTGGAGCACGCGCTTGACCTTCCAGCGATAGTCGGGCGTCAGCCCGATCGACTCGCCCAGCCGATCGAACTCCTTGACCTGATCGTAGTGCCGCGTGAGCTCGCGCCCGACGCGCAGATACTCGCCGCCGAGCCGATGCGCGCGCGCATAGGGCGCCGCGACGGTGTCGGCGGGACAGTGCGACCGCTTCGGCTGCTTACCGGGCAGCGCGCGCGCGCCCAGCGCGGTGAGCGCCCCTTGCACGGAGCGCGCGAACTCGTCGCGCATCGCCTGCATCTGGTTGGCGAGCTCGATGAAGCGATCGACCGTGCGCCGATAGTCGGACGCGTCGCCGAAGACGTCGTCGACCTCGGGCTTGCCCTCGAGGTGGAATCCGGTGGTCCCCGCATCGAGCGGCTGTTGCGCCGCCGCAGCCACTTCGGTCGGCGCGGCCCGAGCCGCTCCGCCGACGGCCACGGCGAGCCATACCACCAGGAGGCGACGATGCATTGCCTCCACATTATGAGCTTTGCCGGGCGGCGCGTCCAAGATTGCAAACGTCGTTGACCGGCGGGGTCGAGCGTCGCCAGGCTGCGTGCCGACGGACGCGCGCGCCCGTCGTAATTTCGCGAGGTTTCCCTCGCGGGGCGTGGCCTGCCGCTTGCCTATCGGGCGAGCCGCGGAGGTGTATTCGGTGCCCACGGGAGTGTTCGGTCGCCTGCGACGGTTCTGGCGAGACAAAGTAGCCAGCCCGTCGCTGCGCACCTACGATGCCGCGGTCGAGGAGCTCGGCGGCCAGCCGTGGCGGGCGCGCCCCGAGGCCACCGATCGCTGGTTCCTGCCCGATCGCACCGCGCCGGTCGTGCGCCCGCCGTCGGTCGAGACGCGCGCGTTCGACACCGGCGCCGTCGATCTGCGCCCCCGCATGTCCTTGCCGACCAAGCTCGTCATCCTCATCGCTGCGTTCGCGCTCGGCGCCGGCATCGTCTCCGCCGCCTTGCACCTGCAGTGACGGCCCTCTAGATTAGCCCGCATCATGTCGCCCGCGGCCTCGCTCCCCGATATCGTTTTCACGACGCCGCGCAGCCTGCCCGACGCCAAGAAGCTGCGCGGCCGCGTCGCCGTCGTCGACATCGCCTTCGCCGCCGACGGCATGGGCACGCCTTTCGCCGAGACCACCGGCGCGTTCATCAAGGAGCTCGGCGGCCGTCTCGCCGCCTGGATCGATCACCACGATCACGAGCGCCACGTCGACTTCGCCGGCGACACGCGCTTCTCGCTCGCGACCAAAGCCCAGCACGGCGCCTGCCCGGAGATGGTCACGCCCGAGATCGTGAAGAACGCGGGCCCCGTCGACACCATCGTCGCGCACGTCGATCTCGACGGGCTCTACGCCGCGGTCAAGTGGGTGCTCGGCGGCGCCGAGCCCTACGCCGGCGCCGACGACGACGCGCGCGCCGTCGACACGCGCATCGGCACGCCCAGCCCGGTCGGCACGACCATCGACAAGGCGCTGCGCGCCCACTTCCGCGACGAGGGGCTCAAGCACCGCATCGTGCGCTGGCTCGTCGACGGCATGAAGGACAAAGCGCTCGGCCGCGAGATCGCCGAGGCCGCCGCCGACTTCGATCGCATGGCCGCCGAGACCTCGCGCCTCGCCGGCTTGTACGAAACGCGCGGCAAGGCCGTGTACGTCGACGCCGGCGCGCACGCCAAGGCGCCCTTCGACAAGACGATGTTGCTGCTCGAAGGGCAGAAGCGCGCCCCCGTCGCCATCGTGCGCGACGCCGGCATGATCACGCTCGCCGCCGCGTTCGACAGCGGCATCGACTTCGTCAAGCTGCTCGCGCTCGGCGGCGGCATGCCGACGCGCGTGAGCATCAAAGAGGCGCGGCTCGACGAGGTCCTGCAGAAGCTCAATGGATAATTAGTTCCACTCCGGCGCCGTCACGCTTCCGTTGCATCGCGCCAGATCGCGATGCGCCTGCGGGCACATCGCTTGCTCCGTTTGCAAGCATGGAGACGATTCGGCGCGCCATCGTTCGACCGCTCGATACCCGCACCGCGCTCCTCTGCGTCGCGATCCTCGCGCTGAATCTTCTCGACGCGTTCGCCACTTTGCGCCACCTCGAGCACGGCGCGACCGAGCTCAACCCGTTCATGGCCGCGCTGCTGCACGAAGGCGCGGGCCACTTCCTCATCGTCAAGCACCTGCTCGCGTCGGCCGGCGTCATCGGCATCGCGCTGCACCCGGGCCGTCGCGCCGCCGACATCGCGCTCTTCATCCTCTTCCCGCTGTACTCGCTCCTCGCCATCTACCAGATCGCGCTCTTCTACGTCATGTAGGGTATGCTTGGAGCCTGATGGGCTCCGACACCGACGACGAACGCCGCGATGCTTCGATCGCCGACGCGCTCGTGCAGAGCTACGCCGCCGACGCGCCGCTGTCGATCGCGCCCGGCCACGAGCTGCCGTCGCCGATCGAGGTGCGCGCGGTCGTCACCGAGCTGCGCGAGCTCATCTTCCCCGGCTTCACCGGCGGCGCGCGTCCGGCCGCGGGCGTGTCGCTCAAGGCGCACGTCGCCGCGCGCGTGGCGCAGGTGCGCGTGCGCCTGACCGCCGAGGTCTATCGCGGGCTGCACCATCGCTGCCGCGCGGTCGGCGCCGACTGTGGCGCCTGCCAGGAGGCCGCCGAGCGCATGACCGACGGCCTCATCGCCGCGCTGCCCGATCTGCGCGCGCTCCTCATGACCGACGTGCGCGCCGCGTTCGAGGGCGATCCCGCGGCCACCGGCGCCGACGAAGTGGTCTTCTCGTATCCCGGCATCGCCGCCATTTCGGTCTATCGCGTGGCGCACAAGCTCTACCAGCTCGGCGCCGCGATCGTGCCGCGCATGATGACCGAGCTGGCGCACTCCGAGACCGGCATCGACATCCACCCGGCGGCGACGATCGGCGAAGGCTTCTTCATCGATCACGGCACCGGCGTGGTCATCGGCGAGACCACGGTCATCGGCAGCCGCGTGCGCATCTACCAGGGCGTGACGCTCGGCGCGTTGTCGCTGCCGACGGGAAAGGCGCGCGCGCTCGCCTCCGCCAAACGCCACCCGACGATCGAGGACGACGTCATCATCTACGCCAACGCGACGATCCTCGGCGGCGAGACGATCATCGGCCGTGGCGCGGTCATCGGCGGCAACAGCTGGATCACCGAGAGCGTACCGGCCAAGGCGCGCAGCTCCGGCCAAGCCGTATAAGCGGGTGGGGCGGTTCGACGATCGCGCCACGCGGCCGGCGCGCGGCTTCGGCGACATCCTCAAGTGGAACATCGGTGACACCATCACCGGCAAGCGCATCCGGCCCAAGGACAAGTCGTTCGTTCCACCGCGGCGCGAGCCCGATCTCGCGCTCGTCGCATCGCCGGCGCCGTCCTTGACCTGGATCGGCCACGCCACCTTCGTCGCGCGTCTCGGCGGAAAACTGATCGCCACCGATCCGGTCTGGTCGGAGCGCCTCGCGGTGGTCAAGCGTCGCGCGCCGCCGGGCGTACCGTTCGAGTCGCTGCCGCCGCTCGACGTCGTCACCGTCTCGCACAACCACTACGATCACCTCGACGCGCCGACGATCGCGCGCATCGGCAGCTCGCCCGTCTACGTCACGCCGCTCGGCAACGGCCGCTGGCTGCAAAAGGCGGGCGCCAAGAACATCGTCGAGCTCGACTGGTGGCAGTCGCACACCGTCGACGGCCTCGAGATCACGCTCGTCCCCGCGCGCCACTGGTCGATGCGCGCGCCGTGGAACCGCAACGACGGCCTGTGGGGCGGCTTCGTCTATCGCAGCGCCGACGGCGTCGCCTACCACTCGGGCGACACCGCGCTCTTCGACGGCTTCTCCGAGATCGGCGCGCGGCTTGGCCTCATCGACTGGGCGATGCTGCCCATCGGCGCCTACGAGCCGCGCTGGTTCATGGAGCCGCAGCACATGAACCCCGAGGACGCCGGCCAGGCCTTCGAGGCGCTCGGCGCGCGCACGCTCTGCGCCATGCACTGGGGCACCTTCAAGCTCACCGACGAGCCGCTCGGCGAGCCGCCCGATCGCATCTGCAAGTACTTCGCCGAGCACGGCCTGCCCGACGAGCGCCTATGGATCTTCGACGTCGGCCAGACGCGCGCGCTTACTCGACGGTAATCACGTTGTCGCCGGCCGGCAGATCGGCCCAGAACACCGTTTCGCTGCGCTCGGTGCGCACCCCGCGCGGCAGCTCGCCGTTGACCCGCACCGGCGCATCGGGCCGCGCCACGACGAAGGTCGCGCCCGCCACCGGCGACGGCGTCTGCACCAGGATGCGGTGATCGGCGCCGACGGTGAGCTTCATGTCGGCCACCGCGCGCAGCCGATCGCCGAGCATCGCCAGCGTCGGCATCCACAACGTGCCGCGATCCTGCCGCGCCTGCAGCGACGCGAGCAGCCGCTCGAACTCGGGCGCCAGCTTCACCGGCCCGGTGCCGCCCGGCTTGTCGCGCGGATCGACGGGCACGATCAGGTTCTTGAGCCCGAACTTGGTGCGCGCCGGATGGTACGTCTCGAGATACGTGTGCGCGATCGTCAGCCCGCGCTCCTTCTCGAGCCGATCGAGCGCCGCCGCCGAGTACATGTTGTAGAAGTGCCGCGCGTCGAGGAACGCCCACTGCGAGCGGAACATCCACAGCCCCGACGGACCGCCCACGTCGAGCCGCCCGATGGGCCAGATGGTCGGCGCGTGCTGCCCGAGCCGATCCGCGCGCAACAGGTTGAGCGGCCCCGGCTCGAGATCGACCTCCGCCCACACGTACTCGTAGCCGTGCGCGGCCAGTAGATCCGCGATCGCGAACTTGCCGTTGGTGCGATAGCCCTCGTCGCCGAACGCCTCGCAGTTGGTCTCGGGCTGATGATCGATCCAGGTGCGCGCGTGCCAGCGCGCGAACGTGTCGAGCGCGGCCATCGTCACCGGCCGCTCGTCGCGCCTCGGCGTGGCGGAGTGGGGCACGATCTCCGATCCGGCGACATAGAGCTGATCGGCGAGCCGCACCACCTCGGGGCTCTCGAGCTGCGGCCGATCGGTGCCGTGCGCGAACAGCGACTTGGTGATGCGCAGGTGATGTGCGAGCAGGCCTCCCGTCGCCGACGCCTTGTCGCTGCGCCCGTAGACCAGCGCCGCGAAGGTGCGCGCCGTCGTCTGGTCCGCGTGATCGGTGATGGTGAAGGCCGCGCGCCGCCCGTCGGGAAACTTGGCCTTGGCGACGAGCGGCGCCAGATCGGGAATCCACTGCAGCCGCGCGTGTACGTGCTCGTCGACGGTGCGCAGCCGCGCCGGCACCGGCACGTGCGCGTTCGGCATGCGCCACTCGGTGCGGCAGGCGGCGTCGTGCACGAACGGCCTCGCCTCGGAGGTCTCGAGCTCGATGCGCAGGCTGACGCGCCCGCCGCCCGACTTGACGACCACGTCGTCGACGTCGTCATCGACGACCAGGGTGTAACCCTTGTCGCCGCGCCGTATCGCCATCTCCTTCGGGTCGAAGCGCTCGAGCACGGCCAGGGGCGGCGCCGCCACCGGCTCGAGATCGCGCCCCAACAGCGTCACCGCGTCGGCGGGCAGCACCACGTCGAGCGCCATCACGTGCACCCAGGTCGGCCGGCGCCACTGGCCGTCGAGCACCAGCTGCACCGTACCCACGTCGGTGCGCTCGATGCGCAGCACCGCGTCGAACGCGCCGTCGGGCGTGGTGAGCGTCGCCGTCGCGTCCGACTTCCAGCGCACGGGCACGAGGCGCGGCCCGCCCGCCGCGGTGGCGCTCGGGCGATGATCGAACACCAGCTGCGCCGCCACCTCGAGCCGCTCGCCGGTCTGCTCGCGCACGATGTACGCGCGGCCCGCGTCGGCCCCCAGCCCCGGCTCGGCCCCCCACGCCACCAGCGGCGCGAGCGCCGCCAGCAGCGTACACAGGCTTCTCACGTCCCCCAGCATAGCGCGCGGCGCCGATTGGCGCTTGTTTGCGTCGCGCGCCGCCGCGGAAGTGGAAGCGCGATTCCGCGCGCCGGGCGCCCGAGCGTGCACAAGCGCCGTATTCGCCTGTTCAGCCCATCGGCACACGCGTTGCGATTGTCCCGGTGCGGAGGACGATCGGATGCACGTCGACTTGTACGCCGCCACCGTGATGAAGCTCGCCATGCTCGCGCACCTGACCGCCGGCATCTACGCGATCCGCGCGCCCGGGGTGCCCATGACCGTCGACAAGGCCGCCGAGTACGCGCTCTCGGCCACGCTCCACGGCGGCAGCGCCGGCGTCGACCCCTACGAGCTCGTGGGCATCGCGCGCAACGAGTCCGACTTCACCGAGACCATGGTCGGGCCCGACGGCAAGGACTGCGGCCTCACCCAGACGCGCATCACCATCACGAAGTTCTCGTGCCGCCAGCTGCGCCGCTCCTACGATCTCGCCTTCCAGGAGGCCGCGCGCGAGATGAAGGAGTACGGCGCCGCCTGCAAGGGCCACGGCGACTACGATCGCTGCCGTCTCAACCACTACAACTCCGGCGTGCGCTACGCCAAGACCGGTTACCACGGCCACTACTGGCTGCGCGTCCAATGCTTCGCCAACGCCGCGCGCCACGGCATCACCGTCGGGCAGAGCTGCCGCCACGTGCAGAGCCGCGGTGACATTGCGCGCACGCTCCGTCGCGGCATCCACCCGGCCCGGCCCGATCTCGTCGCCGCGACCACGCTGCGCCCGGCGACTTAGTATCCCGGGACGCTAGTATCCCGGGACGCTAGACGTCCTTCATCAGCCAGTCGACGAAGCCGCCCGCGAAGTCGCTCTCGTCGCCGTGCCCGCGCACCTCGCGGTCGTGCAGCCGCCGCTTCTCGAGGTCGAGCTGCTGCCGCTCTTTGTCACGCGTGGCATCGAGCCCGCCGTCGCGGATGAACGCGACGATCTGGCGCAGCTCGTCGCGATCGAACCAGGTCCCGTGCCGCTTGCACACGTCGACGATGACGCCCGACCAGCGCGCGAAATTCACGCGGTTCATGACGCCGCCGCAGTCGGGACACTTCACGTAGCGCACCGCCGCGTCGCTCGGTGCCGTCGCGTGCGGCGCTGCCAGCGGCGATCCCGCGCCCACGTACGCCGCCTGCTCTTCCTTGCTCGCGCACAGCTCCGCGAACGAGCGCGCGTCGACCCACACGCCGCCGCACGCGCCGCACTCCTCGAGGAACGCCGAGCCGATCGCCGTCGCCGTCAGCGTCGCCGTCGACGCGCAGCGCGGACAGCGCCGCCCGCCCGCATTCGTCGCGTCCGTCGCGGTCGTGGCGAACACGCGCGCCCCGCAATGCGCGCAGTACTTGGTGCCCGCGAAGATCATCCCCATGCACGAAGGGCAGGCCACCGTCTGCAGCTGCGCTCGGCAATACGAGCACGCGACCTCGTCGGGCCGCGCCGCCGCCCCACACTCGGGGCACAAGAGCATTCCTGCTTGCACGCGACAACTGTATCATGCTGGCCACCATGGCCGAGCGAGCCTCCTGGGACGAGTACTTCATGAACATCGCGCGCGTCGTTTCGTCGCGCTCCACCTGCGATCGGAAGTTCGTCGGCGCCGTCATCGTGCGCGACAAGACGATCCTCTCGACGGGCTACAACGGCTCGATCCGAGGCATGCCGCACTGCTCGGAGGTCGGTCACATGATGGAGGACAACCATTGCGTTGCCACCATCCACGCCGAGTCGAACGCGATCCTGCAGGCCGCGAAGAACGGCGTCAGCATCGATGGCGCGTCGATCTACGTGACGGCGTCGCCGTGCTGGAGCTGCTTCAAGCAGGTCACCAACAGCGGCATCCGTCGCATCGTCTTCGGCGAGTTCTATCGTGACTCGCGCATCTTCGATGTCGCCAAGAAGCTCAACGTGGAGCTTCATCACCTACCTTTCACTCCTCCGGAAACGGGACAAAAGCCGGCTTCCTGAATAATGGAAGTAAAATTTCCTTGACGTATTTGATCGCGGCTGGCTACTGTCAAAAAAGTACGTATTGAAATAGAGCCTAACCCTAGGGGACCACAAAGGATGTAGGTACTTGGTGGTTTCCGCGCCCACACGATCCTGGCCGATCCGACGGGCGGCATGAGCGTGGCAACGAAACGTTTTCGGGAGGCAGAGGCCATTGCGAAAGTCGATCTGGATCGCGGCAGCTCTTTTCCTCGGCACCGCAGCGCTCGGCACCGCGCGAGCGGATGAGCAAGATGGCTCGCGTCCCACGGCGACCGTCGCCAAGGGCAAAAAGGGCAAGAAGAGGCACAAGGGTCACCCGATCCTCTCGGGCCGTCTCGCCTCACCGGACGAGCTTCGTGACGAGCCGCTGGACAAGCCGTCGGGCAAGATCGAGCTCTACGCGGTCAACTTCGGCGAGGCGCTCTCGGTCGAGCTCTACAACGAGGACGGCAGCTTCAACCCGGACTCGCTCGACCAGCTGAACCATTTCTGGCGCTGCAAGCGCACCGGCACGGAAAAGGCGATCGACCCGCGTCTCTACGAAATGCTCTCGCGCGTCTACGATCACTTCGGCAAGCGCATCGAGCTCGTCTCCGGCTTCCGCAACCAGAAGCGCACCTCGTCGTTCCACTTCCACGGCTCCGCCTCCGACATCCGCATTCCCGGCATTCCCGACAAGGTGCTGCACACGTTCGTCGAGTCGCTCGACACCGGCGGCATGGGCATCGGCATCTACCCGCGCGCCGGCTTCGTGCACGTCGACATCCGGCCCGAGCCGTCGTATCGCTGGACCGACTACTCGCCGCCCGGCTCGAGCGACATGGGCCACGCGCACAAGCACAAGAAGCCGCAGCCCAATACCTAGTATCCTCCTCACCGCATGTCGGCGGTGACCTCCGAAGCCGAGCTCCGCGCCTGTTTTCGTGACATCGATCGCGACGAGGTCGAGCTCGCCGCCGAGCTCGTGCTGCCGCTCGCCGTCGACCGCGTGGTCGGCTGGATCGTCGGCCCGCGCGCCTTCCTCTTGTTCCGCGAGCGCGCCGGCGCGCCGGTGCGCGGCCTCGTCCTGCACACCGCGACCGGCGGCCGGCCCGACCGCCTCGGCATGTGCCACGCCTGTCACGCGGTGCGCGGCCGCGGCGTCATCAAGCTCATGACCGTGCGCGTGGACGAGCGCAGCACCGTCGGGCTCTTCATGTGCAGCGACCTCCGTTGCCTGCTTGCCGGCGACGCGACATCGGTGCGACGCATCGGCGAGTTGGCTGCGCGCATTTGACCGTGCGGGGCACACCCGTTATCTTGCGCGCGGCGATATGCAAGACATCCAAACGATTCCGCTCTCCGAGGAGACCCAGCGGCGCTACCTGAACTACGCGCTGTCGGTCATCACCGCGCGCGCGCTACCCGATGTGCGCGACGGCCTCAAGCCGGTGCAGCGCCGCATCATCTACACGATGTTCCACGACTTGCGCCTCCAGCCCGAGGGGCGCCATCGCAAGTGCGCCAAGGTCGTCGGCGACGTCATGGGCAACTATCACCCGCACGGCGACAGCGCCATCTACGACGCGCTCGTGCGCATGGCCCAGGACTTCTCGCTGCGCTATCCGCTCGTCGACGGGCAGGGCAACTTCGGTTCGCTCGACGGCGACATGGCCGCGTCGATGCGTTACACCGAGTGCAAGCTGCAGAAGATGGCGGTCGAGCTGATCGACGAGATCCGCTCCAAGACCGTCGAGTGGCGCGCCAACTACGACGGCACGCGCAGCGAGCCGGTGGTGCTGCCCTCGCGCGTGCCGAACCTTTTGGTCAACGGCACGCAGGGCATCGCGGTCGGTATGGCGACCTCGATCCCGCCGCATCACCTCGGCGAGGTGGTCGAGGCGTGCATCGCGCTCGTCGACGATCCGGCGCTCGAGTCGAAGGACCTCCTGAAGTTCATCAAGGGTCCGGATTTCCCGACGGGCGGGCAGGTGCTCGCGTCGAAGCGGGACTTGAAGGAGATCTACGAAGCCGGCTCCGGCTCGCTCAAGCTGCGCGGCGAGTGGGAGCTCGAAGAGCCCAAGGGGCGCAAGCAGACGCCGACCATCGTCATCACCTCGATCCCGTACGGGCCGACCAAGCAGTCGATCGTCGAGAAGATCGGCGAGATCATCCGCGAGCGCAAGCTGCCGCAGATGGTCGACGTGCTCGATCAGTCGACGACGGACGTGCGCGTCGAGGTCGAGATCAAGAAGGACGCCGATCCCGCTCTCATCATGGCGTACCTCTACAAGAACACCGCGCTGCAGACCAACGTGCAGGTCAACCTCACCTGCCTGGTGCCGACGGACAACCCGGAGGTCTGCCGCCCCGAGCGGCTCAACCTCAAGGGCTGCCTGCGCCACTTCCTCGATTTTCGCTTCGAGGTGGTCACGCGGCGCTTCCGCTTCGATCTCGACGAGCTCAACCGCCGCATCCACATCCTCGAGGGCTACGCCAAGGTCTACGACGCGCTCGACGAGGTCATCCGCATCATCCGCAAGTCCGAGGGCAAGGCCGACGCCGCGCAGAAGCTGATGAAGCGCTTCGAGCTCGACGAGGAGCAGGTCGACGCCATCCTCGAGCTCAAGCTCTATCGGTTGGCGCGCCTCGAGATCCTCATGATCCAGGAGGAGCTCGGCGAGAAGAAGAAGGAAGCCAAGCACCTCGAGGGCATGCTCAAGTCCGACGCCAAGCGCTGGGGCGTCGTGAAGCACGAGCTCGCCGAGCTGGCCAAGTCGTACGCCGACAAGCGCAAGACCAAGATCAGCGTCTCCTCCGACGAGCCGGAGTTCGATCCCAACGCCTACATCGTCGACGAGGACGCCAACGTGGTCTTGACGCGCGACGGTTGGGTCAAGCGCGTGCGCGAGCTCAAGGACGCCTCCTCGACCCGTACGCGCGAAGGCGACGCGGTCATGCAGGTGCTCGCCGGCAACACCAAGTCGCCGATCGCGTTCTTCACGAACTTCGGCTCGGCCTACGTGGCCAAGATCGTCGACATCCCGGCGTCGACGGGCTACGGCGATCCGGTGCAGAAGCTGTTCAAGTTCAAAGACGGCGAGCGCGTCGTCGGCGCGGTGTCGATGGACCCGCGCGTCAAGCCGGCCGAGGAGAACTACCTCGCCATCTCGAAGGGCGGCTACGGCCTGCGCTTCGCGATCGCGCCGCACACCGAGGTGTCGACGCGCGCCGGCCGCCGCTTCGCCAAGGTCGCCGAGGGCGACGAGATCGTCGACGTCAAGCCGGCGCCCGAGGACGGCATCCTCGTGGTGGCGTCGCAGACGCACACGCTGGTGTGCGACGTGTCCGAGGTGAACGTGCTGGCCAACCCGGGCCGCGGCGTCACGGTGATCAAGACCGACGACGACGAGCTCGTGGTCGGCTTCGGCGTCAACGAGGCGCTCGCGCTCGAGAGCGAAAAAGGCAAGACGATGGAGGTCAAGCCGTTGAAGAAGGATCGCGTCCCGCGTGGTAGCCGCGGCAGCCTCGCCTTCTCGCGGAAGGAAAAAGTGGCGCGCGTCGTCGTGCCGCCTCCGTCGGTGCCGGCGCTTCCGGCCGCTGACGGCGGCAAGACGGAGACGAAGGAATAATGGCCGAGCGCAAGTACACCGGTCAGGACATCACCGTCCTCGAGGGGCTCGAGCCCGTCCGCAAGCGCCGCGGTATGTACATCGGCGGCGTCGACTCGCGCGGGTTCCATCACCTGTTGTGGGAGATCGTCGACAACTCGATCGACGAGGTGATCAACGGCTTCGCCAAGACCATCTGGGTCACGCTCGACAAGGACGGAAAGTCCGTCACCATCGAGGACGACGGCCGCGGCATGCCCGTCGACTACGTCGCCAAGTACAAGAAGAACGCGCTCGAGCTCGTCCTCTGCACGCTGCACGCGGGCGGCAAGTTCGAGCAGGGCAACTACATCCACTCGGGCGGCCTCCACGGCGTCGGCAGCTCGGTCGTCAACGCGCTGTCCGAGGAAATGACGGTGACGGTCTGGCGCGACGGCGCCGAGCACGTGCAGACCTTCGCGCGCGGCAAGCCGACCTCGAAGCTCAAAGAGACGAAGAAGAAGCACCACACCGGGACGAAGACCTACTTCTGTCCCGATCCCGAGATCTTCGGCGCGCGCCTCAAGTTCGACTCGGCCGAGGTGCGCGATCGCCTCGAGGCCAAGACCTATCTGCACCGCGGCCTGCACGTCATCTTCGAGGACGAGGCCTCGGGCGAGAAGCACGACTTCACCCACGACGGCGGCATCAGCGACTACCTGGTCAAGATCGCCACCGAGCGGGCCAAGGCGCCGATCCACCCCAACGTCTTCTCGATGCAGAAGGACGAGCCGCGCATCGAGATCGCGATGCAGTGGACCGAGGCCACCGACGAGCTCATCCGCTCCTACGTCAACGGCATCCCGACCGGCGCCGGCGGCACGCACGAGGCCGGCTTCAAGTCGGGCGTGGTCAAGGCGGTGCGCAACTTCATCGAGACGCACGGCCTGACGCCGAAGGGCGTCACGATCACCGCCGAGGACATCCGCGAAGGCATCCTCGCGGTCTTGAGCGTCTACATCCTGCATCCGCAGTTTCAGGGGCAGACCAAGGACAAGCTCAACAACCCGGAGGTCGCCGGCGAGGTCGACGGTGTCATTCGCACGGCGCTCGAGAACTGGCTCACCGAGAACAAGTCGACCGCCGAGGGCATCGTCGCCCGCATCGTGCTGGCGGCGCGCGCGCGCGAGGCGTCACGTGCGGCCTCGCAGGCGGTCACGCGCAAGACCGCGGTCAGCCACCGCCTGAACCTGCCCGGCAAGCTCGCCGACTGCTCGTCGACGTCGCCCGAAGAGTCGGAGCTGTTCATCGTCGAGGGCGACTCGGCCGGCGGCTCGGCCAAGCAGGGCAGGGACCGTCGGACGCAGGCGATCCTGCCGTTGCGCGGCAAGGTGCTCAACGTCGAGCAGGCCTCGACGGAGAAGGTGCTCAACAACGCCGAGCTCAAGAACGTCGTGACCGCGCTCGGCTGCGGCATCGGCGAGGAGTACGACGAGAACAAGCTGCGCTACGGCAAGATCTTCATCCTCACCGATGCCGACAGCGACGGTCATCACATCTCGACGCTGCTGCTGACCTTCTTCTACCGTCACCTGCCGAAGCTCATCGAGAACGGCCACGTCTACCTGGCGCTGCCGCCGCTCTATAAGATCGAGGTCGGCAAGGAGCGCCACTGGGCGCTCGACGAGCAGGCCAAGGAGCAGATCCTGCGCAAGGCGCCCAAGAACGCCAAGCCCGAGATCAGCCGCTTCAAGGGCCTCGGCGAGATGCCGGCCGAGGACCTCAAGCAGACCACGCTCGACCCGAAGAAGCGCGCCGCCCTGCGTGTCGTGGTCGAAAATCAGCTCGAGACCGACCGAATCATGAACGAGCTCATGGGCAAGGACGCGTCGGCGCGCTTCCGCTTCATCATGGAGCGGGCGGCCGACGCCAAGGACATCGACGTTTGACGCTCCGGGGCCCTTTGCTTATTGTGAATACGTGATCCGCAAGCCACATTCGCCGCGTTTCGTGCGCCTGTCGGCCGAGCATGTCGCGTCGCTCTTCGGAGCGGACGCGCTCGAGCCGCGCTTTCCGATCTCCAACGGTCGGTTCGTGGCGCGGCAGCGGGTCGCCATCGTCGGCCAGCGCGGGCGGATCGACGGCGTGCCGGTGGTGGGTCCGCCGGGCCCGTCGACGACGATCTCGTGGAACGTGGGCGACGCGGAGAAGCTGGGGCTCGACGAGCGCGGGGTGATTCTCGTCGGCCCCAACGGCGAGCTGAAGTACGTCGACCAGACCGCGCGTCAGGCCGGCTGAGCCGGAGGCCGGCGATCGCTAGCGGGGCTGGCTGGCGCGCATCCAGTCGATGGCGCCGATCGTGGTGAGACCGGCCCCACAGATCATGAACGAGATGCCGACGCCGAGAAGGGCGTCGTGTCGCGTCTGGTAGCCCGAAACGTCCTGGAATGAATCCAGCGACGGCTGCACGTACGCGACACCTGTCAAGATGGCGCCGAGCACGAGCACGCCCGCGCCGGCGAAGGTGAGCGCCATGCCGCGCCGCACGTGACGCTGCGCTTGGATGCTCGCGGCGCTCGGCGGCGGGGTCGCAGTCGTCGCGGGTGACGGCGTCGCGGCGCCATTGACCGAAGGCGCGGTGCTCGACGCCGCTGCGGTCGGCGGTGGCGCCGCGGCCGGCGGTGGCGCTGCGGTCGGCGGTGGCGCTGCGGCCGGCGGTGGCACTGCGGCCGGCGGTGGCGCTGCGGCCGGCGATGGTGCTGCGGCCGGTTTCATTCCCGGCGACAACGCCACCACCTTCGACATCCCTGACGCCACCGTCGCCATGGTCGACGCCGTTTGGCCATCCGCCCAGCGGGCTTCGATGATGTGACTCCCCGGCAAGAGTCCGCGCGCAGTCAGCGGCGCTGCGCCTACAGCCTGTCCATCGACGGTCACCTGCGCCCCCGACGGCGTGGTGGCTACCACCAACTGCGTCGACGTGTCTTGCGCCTGCGTCACCGCCGGCAACGCTACGATTGTGACCAGCAAGGCCGCTCTCAGCATTGGTCCCCCTACTTTTGGATCTGCACGACCGCCGACGCGCCGGCGGCTACGGTCCCGACGCCCGACTTGCTAGTCCCATCATCCCAGGTGGCGTCGACGAGGTGCTCGCCCGGTATCGCATCGACCCGCGTTGGCGACACGCCCGCGTCGGCGCCGTCGATCCTGAGATGCGCGCCCGTCGGCGTCGTAACAATCACGAGCTGGCCGCGCGCCGGCGCCGCCGCTCCGGTTGCAGCCGACGGAGTCGCTGTCGGGCTGGTTTCCGGCTTTGGCGCCGGCGCTGCCGTCGAGACCAGAGGCGATCGCGACAGCCACAGCACCCACGCGAACCCGACCGGGTGATCGGGCGGATAGACCTCGTAGACCACGCTCACGCGCGATTCGGTCGTCTCGTTCACGTACTTGTCGGGCAATTGCAAGAGGTACTCGCGCTGCCATGGCCCGGCGGCTCCCTGGGCGAGCATGCAAAGCTGCAGCACGCCGAACAGCGGCTGTTGCAACGCCGGTGTCGTCACGACCACCGGCTTGCCGCCTTTCTCGAGGGCCTCGCGCCAGTGCTCGGTCGCCACGTTCGCCGGGCGGTAGTTGCACTTGAGCGATTCGAAAGGCGTGGCGATCGGCTGTCCCGCCCTGACGCGAAACGACCCGTCGGCACCACTGATCTCGACGCCGAGCGTACCCACATTGACCTGCGGGGCATGAGCCCAGCAGCCGGCCGTCGCCAACGCGACGCCGACGATCGCGATCACTTCTCGCATGCTCTGATCTCCCTCAGTCGCGAACGCATCCGTCGCTAGAATCGACTACACCCGTGCCGTCGTAGACGCGGATCGGCCCCGTCCCTTCGTAACGAAAGCCGCCGCAGCGGCCGGCACGAACGCAGGTCAGCACCTGCGACGCGCCGCTGATGCGACGCTGTTCCTCGCTGCCGCCGATGCGGCGCTGCTCTTCGCTGCCGCCGATCCGGCGAGCCTCTTGGTTGCCGCCGACCTGGCGAGCCTCTTCGCTGCCGCCGATCCGGCGAGCCTCTTGGTTGCCGCCGACCTGGCGCTGCTCTTCGCTGCCGCCGATCCGGCGAGCCTCTTGGTTGCCGCCGACCTGGCGAGCCTCTTCGTTGCCGCCGATCCGGCGAGCCTCTTCGTTGCCACCGATTCGGCGAGCCTCTTCGTTACCGCCGACCTGCCGCCGCAACGCGCATGGGCACAACAGGACCGAGTCGCCTGCCAGGATCAGCGGCGCCTGATGTGCGCGGTACAGCGCCGCCAACTGCGCCGGATCGGTCGTGTGCGCGAGCGTCGTGCAGGTCGCGCGCGTGGTCGAGCAACCCGATCCGGCCATGACCCCAGCCACGACTGCGATGCAGGCAAGCCCGCGCACGGCGCTCGCCCAAATCGTAACGCCTCCTTTTTTTCAACTCAACGTTTTTCGGGATGAGGCGAGTGGACGCGCAAAGCGAAATTCGAGCCCGTTGGTTCCGCGCGCCGACCGCGCGAGTAGCCAGCGATCCGGTGCGCCGGATCTCGCAGGCTAAAAATCCGAAATGTCTATAGCTTCCGTTCGGACGCGGATGATCAGTTACGAGCGGACAACAAATGAAATCGGGATGGTAGCGTCGCGGCCGACTTCCGCTGAACCGGATCGTGTTCGGCAGCCGGACACCGAATTCCTGAAAAGCCGCGCAACCTCGTAGAACCGCTCGCCCAGCCGATCCGGCACGTTTCGTGGATTGTGCCCGCGGCATGCGCAGCCGCCAGCCCACGTCCCTCGTCCCGGCCCACGACGATCAAGTCTTCCCGCACCAGTCGTACCCACCCTGGCTGGCGCTCGCGCGCGTCTTCCGCACGCTCGCCGACGTCCTCGCGCGCCACGCACCGACGGCCACGCTCCGTCCCGTCGAGGTGCGCCTGTTCCAGGCCGCGCGTCAGATCATGGAGCTGGCGCGCGGCGAGCTGTCCTCCGCGCAGTGGCACCGGCGCATGTGTGTCGCCGTCGATCGGCTCGAGCAGGCCCGGGGAGTCGTGGGCGCGTGCCTCGTCGCCGGCCACCTTCCGCCCGACGAGGCGCGCCTCCTCGTCCACGAGCTCGACGACACCATCGCCCGCCTCGGCGAAGCCGCCGCGCGCATGCCGCTGCCCGACGGCCTGCTCGGTGACGCATGAGCCGTCGCCGCCTTCCGCGTTTCAGCCGCAAGATCTTCCGGCTCCCTCGTCCACGACGCGTGCGTCGAGCCTCCTCGAGCCGCCGGCGGCGTCACCGTGTCCACTGATCGGCGACGTACGGCGGCGCCTTCGCGCGGCCGAGTGCGCCGTCGCTCATTACGCGCGCGGATCGCTTGCAGATTCTGCCCTCGTTTTCTATGCTGCCGCCACCTTGGGAGCGGGCAGTGACATGGCAAAGTCGTTCGAAGCCGTCGTCGTCGGAGGAGCAGGACACGTGGGGGCGCCGCTCGCCATCTTGTTGGCGAATCGCGGGGTCCGCACCCTCGTTCACGACATCAACGACGCCTCGTTGAAAGTACTGGCGTCGGGCAAGCTGCCATTCTTCGAGGAAGATGGTGAGTCGCTCCTCGGCGAGGCGATCGCCGCCGACATGATCGGCTTCAGCTCGCGCCCGAGCGACATCGAAGGAATTCCGTACATCATCGTCACCATCGGCACCCCGGTCGACGAGTTCCACAATCCGGTCCTTCGCGTCATCACCGACTGCATCGACTCGCTGATCCCGTATCTCTCGGACCGCCAGACGATCATCCTGCGCTCGACCGTGTTCCCCGGCGTGACCGAATTCCTTCAGCGCCACCTCGCCAAGCGGGGGAAGCGCACGCGGTTGGCGTTCTGCCCCGAGCGCGTCGTTCAGGGACAGGCCATCCGCGAGAGCGTCACGCTTCCGCAGATCGTGAGCGGCACGACGCCCGAAGCCGAGAAGTCGGCCGTCGCGCTGTTCTCACGCTTCGCGCCCAAGATCGTGACGCTGCCTCCCAAGGAGGCGGAGTTCGCCAAGCTGTTCTGTAACGCGTACCGCTACATCCAGTTCGCCGCCGCGAACCAGTTCTACATGATGGCGGAGTCGGCCGGCCTCGACTTCGGCCGGCTGCTGTCGGCGATCAAGCAGGACTATCCGCGCATGCGCGACCTGCCGGGCCCCGGCTTTGCCGCCGGCCCCTGCCTCTTCAAAGACACCCTGCAGCTCGTCGCGTTCGCCGAGAACCAGTTCCCGCTCGGCTCCGAGGCGATCCACATCAACGAAGGGCTGCCGGCGTTCATCGTTTCGCAGCTGCGCGAGCACCACGCGCTCGCGGAGAAGACCGTCGGGCTCCTCGGCATGAGCTTCAAGGCCGAGAGCGACGACATTCGCGCCTCGCTCAGCTACAAGCTGAAAAAGCTGCTGCGCTTCCACGCCAAGGAAGTGCTGACGACCGATCCGTTCGTCACGGATGATCCGGAGCTCAGCCCGCTCGCCACCGTCGTCGAGCGCAGCGATGTGCTGGTCCTCTGCGTCCCACACAAGGTCTACCGAACGGCCGATCTGGGCGGCAAACCCGTCTTCGACATCTGGAAGTCGACCAAGGGTGCATCGTGAAGATCCTGGTCACCGGGTCCGCCGGCTTCATCAACGGCTACGTCGTGGCCGAGCTCCTCGAAGCGGGACACGACGTCGTCGGCATCGACAACTTCTCGAAGTACGGGCCCGTCGAGAAGAGCTACGACAAGCATCCGCGCTACCGGTTCGTCCGCGGCGACTGCAAGGACGTCGACCTGATGCGCGATCTCATCGCCGACTGCGATCAAGTGATCGCCGCCGCCGCGATGATCGGCGGCATCTCGTACTTTCACACGCACGCGTACGAGCTGCTCGCCGAGAACGAGCGCATCACCGCCTCCACGTTCGACGCCGCCATCTGGGCCCATCGCAACAAGCACCTGAAGAAGATCAACGTGCTCTCGAGCTCGATGGTCTTCGAGTCGGCGACGGAGTTCCCCTCGCCCGAAGGCGCCGAGCGCCGCTGTCCGCCGCCGATGTCGACCTACGGCTTCCAGAAGCTCGCCTGCGAGTACTACGCGCAGGGCGCGCACGAGCAGTACGGGTTGCCCTACACGGTGATTCGTCCGTTCAACTGCGTCGGTGTCGGCGAGCGGCGCGCGCTATCGGATCGCGAGATCCACAGCGGCAACGTCACGCTGGCGATGAGCCACGTCGTCCCCGACCTGGTGCAGAAGATCGCCAAGGGCCAGGACCCGCTGCACATCCTCGGCAGCGGCAATCAGGTTCGCCACTACACCTACGGCGGCGATCTGGCGCGCGGGATCCGCGCTTGCGTCGAGCACCCGGCCGCGGTCGACGAAGACTTCAACCTCTCGACGGCGGCGGGTCACACCGTGCTCGAGCTGTCGGAGGCGATCTGGCGCTTCATGAAGCCCGCGGTTCCGTTCCGCTACGTCAGCGACGAGCCGTTCAAGTACGACGTCCAGCGCCGCGTTCCCGCCGTCGACAAGGCCAAGCGCCTCCTCGGCTTCGAGGCCAAGACGACGCTCGACGCGATCCTCGAAGAGGTCGTGCCCTGGGTCGTGAAGCAGATCGAGCTCGGCAACATCTGATGTCCTCGGCTCCGCTCACCGTCGTCATCCCCGTCTACAACGAGGGCGCCAACCTGCGCGAGTGGTACCGCGCGGCGTCGCCGCACCTGCCGCCCGGAACGCGCGTCCGCATCATCTACGACTTCGACGAGGACGACACGCTGCCGGTCGCGCGCGAGCTGGCGTCCCTGGGCGCGCCCATCGAGCAGCTCAAGAACGCGCGCAAGGGCGTCCTCGGCGCGCTCGTCACGGGCCTGCGCTCGGTCACGACCGGGCCGATCATCGTCAGCATGGCTGACCTGTCCGATGACTTTCGGATCATTCCCGACATGCTGCGTGCATGGGAGGAGGGCGCCAAGGTCGTGGTCGCCTCGCGCTACATGGCCGGAGGCCAGCAGCTCGGCGGCCCTTGGCTCAAGGGACAGCTCTCGCGCTGGGGCGGCGTGTCGCTCCACTGGCTGGCGGGGTTTCCCTCGCACGACGCGACCAACAGCTTTCGTCTCTATGATGCCGATCTCGTCCGCGACATGACGTTCGAGAGCACGGGCGGCTTCGAGATCGGATTCGAGATCACGCTGAAGGCGTGGATGGCCGGCGCGCGCGTCGTCGAGATCCCGGCGACCTGGCGCGATCGCGTGCAGGGCGAGAGCCGTTTCAACTTGCGAAAGTGGCTGCCGCTCTACGCGCGGCTGTGGGCGAGGGCCCTGATCTTCGGGCTCGGGAACCGAACCGTGCGCGCGCGAGGCGTCAGTGTCGCTTGATCTGAAGGAGCTCTACGCGACCCGCGCACCGTCGGAGACGCACGAATTTCGCCGGCGCGTCTGGCGCGTGCTGTGGCAAGACGTGTTCAGCCAATGGGTTCAGCCGAACGACACGGTCGTCGATCTCGGCGCGGGCTACTGTGAGTTCATCAACGCGGCGCAGGCGCAGCGACGCATCGCCGTCGATCTGAACCCCGATACGCGCACGCACGCCGACCCCGGCGTCGACGTCCAGCTCAGCTCCGCCGAGGACCTCGCCTTTCTCGGCGACGGCGACGTCGACGTCGTGTTCTCGTCGAACTTCCTCGAGCACCTGCCGTCGAAGGATGCGCTGGCGCGCAGCATGCGCGAGGTGCTTCGCGTGCTCAAGCCGGGCGGCACGCTCATCTTGATGGGGCCGAACATCCGCTTCGTCGGCGGCGAGTACTGGGACTTCTTCGATCACCACCTGGCATTGACCGACCGCAGCCTGAGCGAGCTGCTCGAGTCGATGAGCTTCGAGATCGTGCGCTGCCTGCCGCGCTTCCTTCCCTACACGTTCAAGAATCGCGGCCCGCGCTGGCCCTGGCTGGTCAGCGCCTATCTCAAGATCCTGCCGCTCAGCGCGCGTCTCATGGGCAAACAATTCCTGATCGTGGCCCGCACTCCGACGGCGAAGAATGGAAACGGCGCGTAGGATCGCTCGTCGCTACGGTGACGTCGCGGTCTGCCTTGCGGTCTTCTTCGTCTGCTACCTGCCGCGCGACCGGGTGTTTCCGCCCGCGAACCAGTGGGTCATCGATCTCGAGATCTATCGCGCCGGCGGCGAGCTCGTGGCCAAGGGGATCAACCCCTACGACTACGCGCGCGGAAAGGCCGTCCGCGACGAAATTTATACGTTCCATCGCAAGACGCTCGGCTGGGGATTCCCGACGAGCGTCGACATGTGGAACTACTACGCGTCGGGGAACCTGCCGCTGAATCTCTGGTTCTTCGGGCTGATCTACAAGATCAATCCATCACCGACCGCTTTCCGCGCCGTGTTCCATGTGGCCGACGCGCTCGTCGGCGTGCTGGCGTTCCTGCTCATTCGCTTTCGTTGGGGGAGCTCGAGCCGTCGCGCCGCGTTCCTGCTCGCGGTCCTGCTCAGCCTCAACGGTGCCTTCCTCAAGTGGGGGACGACCTACCCCGAAGACAAAGGCATCGAGACCCTGCTGTTCTTCGCCACCTTGGCGCTGATGGTCCCGAACCGCAACAGCTGGCCGCGCCTCGTCGGCGTCGCCGTGCTCGCGGCGGCTGCGATCAGCTTCAAGATGCTCGGAATCTTCCTCGTGCCCGCGGTCCTCGTCTGGGCCTATCGCGAACGCGGCCGCCGGGGGCTCATCGTCGTCGCCGCGGTGGTCGGCGGCCTGTGCCTCGCGATCAACGCGGCCTACCTGCCATGGATGCTCAAGCTGTGGCGTGACCGCATGGGCAGCAACACCGGCGGGCCGATCCACTGCTCGATCTGGATCCTTCCCTACGGTTGGTGGCCCTGGTTGGCGAAGATCAAGGCGCCGGCGACGTTGAGCCTGCTCGGTACCGCCGTCGCCGCCGTTCAGGTCTATCGCCGCAAGCTCTCGCTCGAGGTCTTCGGCGGCATCGTCACCTATCTCTTTTGTGTCGTGTATCTCGTGGGCGGAAGCATCGATCGCGTGACGATGGGCGTGATGGCGATCGTCGCCACGCTGGGCATCCAGCGCCCGAGCTGGGGGCTTCTGACCTTGGCGCTGTGGACCGCGGCGGGAGTCGGCATCTACTTCGTCGGCGGCGAGGATACCGAGGGCATGCTCGTCCTCTACGCCAGCATCATCGCGTTCTTCGCGCTCGTCACCGGCACCCTGAAGACGTGGCCGTTCGCACCCGCACTTCCGCACCACACGTCGTCCTGACGGCGCGTATACTTCGCGCCCAGGAGCGCACCGCCATGATGATCGTGATGACGCCGCACGCGACGCCCGAGCAGATCGACTCGGTGCTCGAGCACATCAAGACCGAGGGCTTCCAGCCCCACCGCTCGGACGGCAAGGAGCAGACGGTGATCGGCGTGGTCGGCATCGTCGACCGCGACGTCGATCCGCGCCAGTTCGAGGTGCTCGACGGCGTCGCCAAGGTCGTTCGCATCTCCTCGCCCTACAAGCTGGCCTCGCGGCAGTTCAAAGAGGAAGACACCGTCGTCGACGTCGGAAAGGGCGTGAAGATAGGCGGCCCCGAGGTCGTGCTCATGGCCGGCCCCTGCACGATCGAATCGAAGGCGCAGGTCGACGCGATCGCGCCGATCGTCGCCGCTGCCGGCGCCCGCATCATGCGCGGCGGCGCGTTCAAGCCCCGCACCTCGCCATACTCGTTCCAGGGCATGGGCGAGGAGGGCTTGAAGTACATCCGCGAGGCCGCCGATCGCCACGACATGCTCGTCGTCAGCGAGGTCATGGACCGCTCGCAGATCGAGATGATGATGCGCTACGTCGACATCCTGCAGGTCGGCGCGCGCAACATGCAGAACTTCGATCTGCTCAAGGACCTCGGCAAGGTGCAGCGCCCGGTGCTGCTCAAGCGCGGCATCGCCGCCACGCTGCAGGAGCTCCTGCTGGCCTCCGAGTACATCATGGCTGGCGGCAACAAGCAGGTGATCCTGTGCGAGCGCGGCATCCGCACCTACGAGACCTCGACGCGCAACACGCTCGACATCTCGGCGATCCCGGTGGTCAAGGCGATGTCGCACCTGCCCATCGTCGTCGACCCGAGCCACTCGACCGGCATGCGCCACCTGGTGGCGCCGGTGGCGCGCGCGGCGATCGCCGCCGGTGCCGACGGTCTCATCATCGAGGTGCACAACCAGCCGGAGAAGGCGCTGTGCGACGGCGCGCAGTCACTGCTGCCCGCGCAGATCACCGAGCTGTCGACGCAGCTCCACGGCATCGCCTCGTCGATCGGCCGCAGCTTTCAGCCGGCGACCCGTTAGCGGATCAGATAGACCGCCGCCAGGATCAAAAGACCGAACGCGTTCCACCCGAGCGCGAGCACGCCGAGCCGTCGCGTGCGCGTATCCGCACCACGCGCGAAGCCGGCGACCGCGAGCACCAGCCCGCAGGCGAACAGCCCCGCCACGAGCCCGTCGAGCCAACGGAGCGGCAGCGCCGACACCCACAGCACGAGCGCGGCGACGCCGGCGGTGAGCCCACCAGCGGGGACGCCGACCCCGAGCGCGCGCGCCATGCGGCCTTATACGGCTCGGCCCGGCACGAGGTCAATCGAGCGCGTATACTCGAAGCGTGGAGCCGCGTCGCTCGCTGCTGGTCCTCGTGCTCGTCGCCGGCATGGGCGCGTCGACGGCGGCGCACGCCGGGCTCGTCGAGCGCGCCGAGCAGCTCTACCGCACCATCCCCGAGCAGCGCGATCGCGATCATCGCTTCGCCGTCGCCGATCAGGCGCAGGCCCTGTGCGAGCAGGCGATCCGCGAGCGCCCCAAGGATCCGGCGCCGCACATCGTGCTCGCGCGCATCCTGACCATCGCCGATCCCGCCCATCCCGAGATCTGCCGCCCCAAGAGCTGCGAGCGCGCCGTTGCCGAGCTCAAAGAGGCACGCCGCCTCGACGCCGGCGGTGCCGAGGCGCAACGGATCGCCGCCGATCTCGGCCTCGTGCTCTCGCGTATCGGCGCGTACGAGGAGGCGCTCGTCGAGTACGACCGCGCGCTCGAGCTCGTCGATCCCGAGCGCCGCCCGAGCGCCTTCGACGACTACGGCCGCTCGGTGCTCAACGGCAACTCCGCCGAGACGCTGATGGCGCTCGGCCGCCTTCCGGCGTCGATCGAGCGCTATCGCAAAGCCGAGGCGACCGCCATCCAGGGCGACCTCGAATGGGAGCTGGCGGAGTGGGGCCTCGGCGTCGCGCTCGACCGCGACGAGCAGATCGAAAAATCGCACGAAGCGATCCAGCACGCGCTCGACGTCGATCCGACGATGTCCCACCTCACCGACGAGAGCGTCTTCTTCGAGCCGGCCGGCGACAAGCGCTACTACGAGGCGCTCGGCCACGAGGTCGCCGGCGATCGCGAGCTCGCGCTCGCCGCCTGGCGCGCCTTCCTCGCCGAGGCGCCGTCGTCGCCCTACGCCAAGCGCGCGCGCGTCCACCTGGCCGAGCTCAAGCGCGCGCCGCCGTTGCCGTCGATGGTCGATCCCGCGCGCGTGCACGTCGGCGTCGGCGAGATCGTCGACACGCGCGGCCTGCGCCCGGCGGCCGCGCTGCGCGACGCCATCGGCGTCCATCAGGACGAGCTGCGCCTCTGCTACGCGCGCGTCCTGCGCACCGAGCCGCAAGCGCGAGGCGAGCTGCGCCTGCAGCTCGTGATCGATCCGACCGGCTTCCTCTCGATGCGCGCGCGCGTCCTACTCTCCACCGTCGCCAGCGATCGTCTCGGTCACTGCGTCGAGCTCGCCGCCACCACCTGGCGCTTCCCCCTCAGCGACGTCGCCGAGCAGGAAGAGGTGGTGGTCACGATCAACTTCGCGGGGCGCTGACGTGCGTCCGCCGGCGCTCGCTCTGGCAGCCATCGTCTCGTGCGCGAGCCTGCCCGCCGGCGCCACGCCGTGGGACGAGGTCGCGCACCCCAACCGCCGCCGCTGCGCGCAGCTCCTCGGCGACGCCGGCAAGCTCGGCGACGTGCACCAGTGGCAGGCGGCGGCGTCGGACGCGCGCACCGCCGCGGCGCTCTGCCTCGGCGATCGCTCCATCCAGCAGCGCGCCGGCGAGATCCTCCTCGCAGCGCACGAATACGCCGACGGCCGCCTGCGCCTCGAGCGCGCGCGCCTCCTCGCCGACGAGTCGCCGGGGACGCACGACGAGGAGCGGTCGCTCGCCTTCCTGCTCGGGTTCGCCCGCGAGATC
>Ga0134125_10001367_pt1 | contig 30058 bp, 20 predicted proteins | sample KB31751_FD_96464 | JGI IMG/M metagenome (GOLD analysis project Ga0134125, IMG submission 96464) | Terrestrial soil microbial communities with excess Nitrogen fertilizer from Kellogg Biological Station, Michigan, USA - KB3-175-1 | ecosystem: Environmental > Terrestrial > Soil > Unclassified ... | reverse complement strand
TCTCGCCTCGCACCGCGAGCGTCACTTCAAGAGCGCCGCCGAGATGAGCCGGCTCTTCGCCGATCTGCCGGAGGCGCTCGCCAACAGCGCCAAGCTCGCCTCGGAGCTCGACTTCACCATGGCCGGTCTCGGCTACCGCTTCCCCGACTACCCCCTGCCGCCGGGCGAAACTCCGGCCTCCTACCTGCGCCACGTCACCTGGAACGGCGCCAAGGCCCGCTTCCGGCCGCTCACCGCCAAGGCGCAGGCCCAGATCCAGAAGGAGCTGGATCTCATCGAGAAGCTCAACCTCGCCGGCTACTTCCTCATCGTCTGGGACATCGTCAACTTCTGCCTGCGCGAGAACATCCTCGCCCAAGGGCGGGGCTCGGCGGCCAACAGCGCGGTGTGCTACGCCCTCTCGATCACCGCCGTCGATCCGGTGAAGATGGAGCTGCTCTTCGAGCGCTTCCTCTCTGAGGAGCGGGGCGAATGGCCGGATATCGATCTCGATCTTCCCTCGGGCGACCAGCGCGAGCGGGTGATCCAGCACGTCTATCAGCGCTACGGCCCCCATGGTGCTGCGATGACGGCGACCGTCATCACCTACCGCGATCGCTCCGCCACCCGCGAGGTGGCGAAGGTCTTCGGCTACTCCGAGGAGCAGATCGACAAGCTGGCTGGCCAGCTCGGCCATTTCAACTACGACATCCACCGCGGTGACGACAAGTCGCTCACCGCCGAGTTGGCCGCCGCCGGCTTCGATCCCGCCGAGCCGCGCCTGGTGCATTTCATGGACCTGTGGACGCGCATCCACAACCTCCCCCGCCACCTCGGCCAGCACACCGGCGGCATGGTGATCGCCGCCGGCCGCCTGGACGAGGTCGTCCCCCTCGAACCGGCCACCATGCCCGGCCGGGTGGTGATCCAGTGGGACAAGGACGATTGCGCCGATCTCGGGATCATCAAGGTCGACCTGCTGGGCCTGGGGATGCTCGCGGCCCTGGAGGAGATGGTGCCCACCATCAAGCAGCGCGAGGGGACGCACGTCGATCTCGCCCACCTGCCGCCGGACGATCCGAAGGTCTTCAAGATGCTCCAGGTGGCGGACACCGTGGGCTGCTTCCAGATTGAAAGCCGCGCCCAGATGGCCTCGCTCCCCCGCAATCACCCCACGAAGTTCTACGACATCGTCATCCAGGTGGGGATCATCCGCCCCGGCCCCATCGCCGGCAACCTGGCGAGCCCCTACTTCGAGCGGCGCAACGGCCGGCAGGCGGTCACTTATCCGCATCCGAGCCTGAAGCCCATTCTCGAGCGCACGCTCGGCATCCCCATCTTCCAGGAGCAACTCCTGAAGGTCGCCATGGTGGCCGCGAGCTTCACCGGCGGCGAGGCCGAGGAGCTGCGGCGGGCGATGGGATCGAAACGGTCCGTCGAGCGCATGAACGCCATCGTGGAGAAGCTGCGCCGCGGCATGACGGCGAATGGCATCACAGGCAAGCCCCAGGACGAGATCGTTCTGGGCATCACCTCGTTCGCCCTCTACGGCTTCCCCGAGTCCCATGCCGCGAGCTTCGCCCTCATCGCCTACGCGAGCTCGTACCTCAAAGCCCACCATCCCACGGCCTTCTACCTGGGTCTGCTCAACGCCTGGCCCATGGGCTTCTATCATCCGGCCACCCTGGTGAAGGACGCCCAGCGCCACGGCGTCGAGATCCGGCCGATCGACATCCAGACCTCCGGCGTGCAATGCCGCTGGGAGGAGAGGGAGATTCGCGAGGGTGCGCGCGATGCCCGCAGCGGCCTGGCCCCGCCGGCCGGCGCCATCCGCCTCGGCTTCCGCTTCGTGCGGAGCCTTCGCGGCCGGGCGGGAGCGGCGATCGAGGCCGAGCAGGCCAAGGCGCCGTTCGCCAATGCCGAGGACCTGGTGCGGCGCTGCGATCTCCAGGAGAACGAGCTCCAGACCCTGGCCGCCTCCGGCGCTCTCGCCTGTTTCGGCCTCAGCCGCCGGGCCGCCCTCTGGCAGGTGGCGCGCCTGGGACGGCCCGCCGGCCCCCTGCTTGACCGGTTGACGGACCCCGAGCCCTCGCCGCTGCCCGAGATGACCCCGGCCGAGGAGACCATGGCGGACTACGGCACCGCCCAACTCACCCTCGGGCCTCATCCGATGAGCTATTACCGCGAGATGCTCCAAAAGAAGGGGGTCACTCCCGCCGGCGGGCTCGACGCCCTCCCCAACGGCACTCGCGTGCGCACCGCCGGCTCGGTGATCGTGCGCCAGCGCCCGGGCACCGCCAAGGGGCTCCTCTTTCTCACCCTGGAGGACGAGACCGGCATGTCGCAGGCCGTCGTCTCCCCGGATCTTCTGAAGGAGCATCGCAGGCTGATCGTCGGCTCTCCCGGCCTGCTCGTCGAGGGAATCCTACAGAAACGGGACGGGACGATTTCGGTCAAGGGCGAGAAGTTCTGGTCGCTCAAAGAGCTCGTGGCGGTGCCGAGCCACGACTTCCGGTGACGACGGCTACGCCGCCGAGATCGCAGTCGGCAACTCCCTGAAAAAAGGGTTTGACAATCAGGACCATTTTGGTCCAGGATAATCCTATCGTATTGAGACAAAGTCTCAATAGAATTCAAAGCGGGGGCCCGGGTACTCAGTTGATCCCTGGGCCCGGACCTCCGCAGCAACCAGCGCCCTGAGGATTCGCGTCCGCAGGTGCGCCTTCTGCCAGGAGGCATCTTACATGAGGAAGCATTGCATGCAGTTGCGTCCCCTGCGCCGGGTCCTTGCCGCCGCGGGTCTTCTGCTGTCCCTCTCCGCGGCTTTGGGAGCCGAGACCGCCAGCCCCCTGGCGGGCGCTGTGCCGCGCTCCTCCGCTGCGGTCTCCTTTCACGGCAGGGTTCTGGATCCGGCAGGCCTGCCGGTTCCCGGAGCTCGCGTCACGGCCGTGACGGAGAAGCGCGTAGCCTCTCCTGCCTCCGCCGTCTCGGACTCTGAAGGGCGTTTCACCCTCGACCTCGCCGCCGGCAGCTACGCCCTGCGCGTGGAGCTCGAAGGTTTCGCGGAAATGGTGGAGCGCGTGACTTTCTCGCCGGACGACTCCTCGATCCACGACCTCGTCCTTCAGGCGGGCGCTCACGAAACGATCACCGTGCGGGCTCAGAATGGCTATCAGGTGCCGGCGATCACCTCGGGCACGAAGACGCTGACGCCGTTGCGGGACGTGCCGCAGTCGATCACCGTCGTGACCCGACAGTTGATTCAAGACCAGCTCATGACCAGCTTCGGCGACGTCGTGCGCTATGTTCCAGGCATCACCCTTCACCAGGGAGAGAACAACCGCGACCAGGTCATCATCCGCGGCAACAGCTCCTCGGCGGACTTCTACGTCGACGGCGTGCGCGATGACGTCCAGTATTACCGCGATCTGTACAACCTCGAACGCGTCGAGGCTCTCAAGGGACCGAACGCCTTGATCTTCGGACGCGGCGGCGGCGGCGGCGTGATCAACCAGGTGACGAAGGAGGCCGGCTTCGGCGCGTTGCGGGAAGTCGACCTGCAGAGCGGCTCCTACTCCAACAAGCGCGTCACCGCGGACTTCGATCAGAGGCTCAACGACAAGCTGGCGCTCCGCGTCAACGGGCTCTACGAGGATTCGGGAAGCTTCCGCAACTTCGTCGATCTCAAGCGCTCCGGCATCGCACCGAACCTCACCTATCTGCCGGACGACACCACCAAGATTACGCTCGGCTACGAGAACCTGCACGACCGCCGCGTGGCCGACCGCGGGATCACCTCGTTCCAGGGCCGGCCGGCGGACGTCGCCATCGACACCTACTACGGCAATCCCGACGCCAGCCACGTGAGAGCGGACGTCAACCTGGCCTCCGCCACCGTCGAGCATCATTTCGGCGAGCTGACCCTGCGCAACCGGACGACTTTTGGCGACTACGACCGTCAGTATCAGAACTTCGTGCCGGGGGCTGTCACCGCGAACCAGTCCCAGGTCACCCTCACCGCGTACAACAACGCCACGCAGCGTCAAAACCTGTTCAATCAAACCGACCTGACATATGCCCTCGGCACGGGCTCGGTCCGCCACACGCTGCTGATGGGCAGCGAGCTCGGACGGCAGCTCACCGACAACTTCCGCAATACGGGCTTCTTCAACAACTCCGCGACGTCGATCCTGGTGCCGTTCAACAACCCCACGATCGACACGCCGGTCACCTTCCGCCAAAGCGCGACGGACGCGGACAATCACCTCGTCACCAAGGTCGGCGCCCTCTACGCGCAGGATCAGATCGAGCTGACGCCCCATCTGCAACTGATCGCGGGGCTCCGATTCGATCGCTTCGACCTCCAATATCACAACAACCGCAACGGCGATCGGCTCAGCCGGGTGGACGACCTCGTCTCGCCGCGAGCCGGCATCGTCGTCAAGCCCATCGCCACGCTCTCGCTCTATGGCAGCTACAGCGTTTCCTACCTGCCGAGCTCCGGCGATCAATTCTCGTCGCTCACCACCATCACGCAGCAGTTGAAGCCCGAAAAATTCAATAACTACGAGGTCGGCGTCAAGTGGGATCCCCTCGACAGCCTGTCGCTGACCACCGCCATCTACCGTCTGGACCGCACGAACACCCGGTCGACCGATCCCAACGATCCCACTCGCATCATCCAGACCGGGAGTCAGCGCACCAACGGTTACGAGCTCGGAATCAACGGACGGATCACGCCGTCCTGGAGCATCGCGGGTGGATACACCTACCAGGACGCCTTCGTGACCAACGCCACAGCCTCAGCCCGCGAAGGGGCCACCGTCGGCCAGGTCCCACACAACACCCTTTCGCTCTGGAACAACTATCAGTTCCATCCGCGAGTAGGAGCGGCCCTCGGAATCATCTATCGCTCGGAGAGCTTCGCCGCCATCGACAACACGGTGACGCTCCCGGCCTACACCCGCCTCGACGCGGCCGTCTATTTTTCGCTGACCCAGGACCTGCGCCTTCAGGTCAACGTCGAGAACCTTCTTGACAAGAAGTACTACGCCAACGCGGACAGCAACACCAACATCTCACCGGGCTCGCCGCGAGCCTTGCGCGTGGGGTTGACGACGAAGTTCTGAGTCGCTGCGTAAGGGACGACCGCCAGCCCCACGGGCCGGCGGTCGCTACTCGCGGTTCAAGGTCCAATCGTCGCTGGTGATCAGCCGGCTCCCGCGTTTGGAGAAGAGATAGCTCCAGACCCATTGCAGGAAGACGAAGAAGCGGTTCTTGAAGCCGACCAGATAGAGGATGTGGACGAAGAGCCACGCGAGCCAGGCGATAAAGCCCGTGAGCTTCAGGGGGCCGGTCTGGGCGATCGCCTTGCGCTTGCCGATCGTGGCCATCTGCCCCTTGTCCCTGTAGTGGAAGGCTTTCCGCGTCTTGCCGTGGATGCTGGCGAGGATGTTGCGAGCCGCGGCCCGGCCGGTCTGGATGGCCGCGGGAGCCAGGCCCGGCAGGAGCTTGCCATCTCCCAGCTCCAAATGCGCGAGGTCGCCCGCCACGAAGACGTCGGGCATGCCTGGAATCGAGAGGTCGGGGCCGACCTTGATGCGGCCGGAGCGGTCGAGCTCCACGCCGAGGGTGCGGCTGATCCGTTCCGCCTGCACTCCCGCCGCCCACAGCACCGTCTTCGCCCGTAGCGTCTCGCCGCCGATCTTGACGCCTTCCAGGTCGACAAGGCTGACGAGCGAATTCGTCCGCACCTCGACGCCCATCCCGGTGAGATCCCGGGCCGCGCGGGCCGCGAGATCCTCGGGAAAGGCCGGGAGAATCCGGGGGCCGGCCTCGACGAGGACAACCCGCGCGCTGGCCGGATTGATCCGGCGGAAGTCCTTGACCAGCACGGTGCGGCTGATGTCCGCGATGGCGCCGGCCAGCTCGACGCCCGTGGCTCCGCCTCCCACCACCACGAAGGTGAGCAACTCCTTCTGGCGTTCCGGTTGGATCTCGTTCTCGGCGTTCTCGAAGACGGAAAGGATGCGGCGGCGGATCTCGATCGCCTGCTCGATGGTTTTCAGGCCCGGAGCGTAGGGTTCCCATTCCGGCTTGCCGAAGTAGCTGTGCTGGGCGCCGCAGGCGAGGATCAGATAATCGAACGAGAGCTCGACGTCATCCTCCAGCCCGATCCACTTCTCCGCCAGGTTGAGCGACTCCACATGGAACAGATGCACGTTGACGTTGGCGGCGCCGGAGAACTGGGCGCGGATCGGCACCGCGATGTCCGCCGGATTGAGGCCCGCGGTCGCCACCTGGTAGAGGAGGGGCTGGAACAAGTGATGGTTCTTCTGGTCGACCAGAACCACGTGCACTTCGGGGCGATTGGCGAGCTTCTTGGCCGCGTTGAGCCCGGCAAACCCCGCGCCGACGATGACGACCTCTTTCTGGCCCGGCCGGAGGTTGGGATGAGTGACTCGCATTGTGCCAGGACAGCATATCGCATCCTGAAGAGCCCCCAGAAGGGCAGCGCACCTCTCTCTATGGCATCATAGCGGAGCTATGAACAAGCCTCTTGCGTCGATCAAGGTAAAGGACGGACACCTCTTGCTTGAGAACCGCGAAACTGTGCTAAAGCGGCTGCGCCAGCGCTTCGCGCACATCCCCGCCGGAGTCAGCCTCGCGGACGAGCTCATCTTCGAGCGCCGCACCGAGTCGAGGCGGCAGGACTGAAGGCGGCAGACCTCTTCCACTCGTCGGGCCAGCCCTCCTCTCCGTGAGGCGAGCCGGCCCGGCTTTCTTGAGTAGTGTTCTACTTGTGCTGAGCCGCGGCGAGCGCGAGCACGTCCGCGACCGCCTTCTGCTGAGCCCACTTGACGTCCCAGCCCATCTCACGCGCCTTGTCGAGGTTCACCTTGCCGTCCGGGAGGTAGATGCCGGTGGCCACGAGACGCCGCTGGCTCTCGGCGGGAAGGGAGAAGAACCGGCTGTCCTCCGGACCCTCCGGCACGAAGTCGTCGTTCTCGATGATCGGCTTGAAGTCCCGGAACGCCTTGCGCACGCCGTTCACCACGTAATCGAACGTCACGTCCTTCGAGGACTGGATGACGATCTTGTCGAGCGACTTCGAGATCGCGGCGATCTGCGCCAGCGCGCCGGTGGGTGTGACGACGACCGTCAGACCCTGGGTGTCGGTGACCATGCGGAAGCTCTCAGGCACTACGATGGTTGCGAAGCCGTTGTGGGTGCGACCGGTGCCGCGGAAGTACGTGCCGGCCTCGGGTCCCTCCAGCGACACGTAGCGAATCTCCTTCGTCGGATCGGTCGGATGCGGCTCGACGAAGGACTTGGTGCCGGTGGCGCCGATGTTGCCGTCGGCATAGACCCCATAGTTCAAGCCTCCGCGATGGACACCCAGCATGCCGTCCACCACCGACGTGGCGGGACAGAACTGGGAATTCAGGTTGTAGCCCACGACTCCGGCCTGGCCGATGCTGGTATAACCCACGACTCCCATGTTCGACAGGCTCGCCCCCAAAACCCCGGCCAGAGGAACGCCGGCGCTATTGCAGGTGCCCCCCTGCTCGGCATGGAAGCCATTTCCCGTGTTGTTGGTGATTAGATAGGCATCCGAGGCCGTGTTGCAGATGAGGGAGCCGCCGCAGGTCTGGGCTGTCGCGGCAGAGACACCCAGGATCGCAGCCAGGAGGGTTAGGCACAGGACTACTCTTCTCATGGAACTCTCCTCCGTGAGTCGGATCGCCTCATCGTGAGGCGTCCTTCATTGATAACTGTGCTTTAGAGTTCTACTGCGTGACAAGAGATCTGGGGATCCGTGGCCGGGGGGGAGGCCCGAAACACTTGCCGCCTGCGCGCGTAGAGTGCGTCGGAGGGAAACGCCATGAGCTACCTGAAGAGAACTGCGGCCGCGCTCGCCATCCTCGCGGCCCTGCCGCTTGCCGCGCAGAACGCCCCGGCCGCGTCCAAGCCGTCCATCCTCATCCTGGGGACGATTCATTTCGGAGGGTCCACCGCGGACCTCTTTTCCCCGTCGGTGCCGGACGTCCTCACCGAGAAGCGGCAGCACGAGCTCGCCGAGATGATCGCCGCTCTCAAGCGGTACCGGCCGACCAAGATCGCCATCGAGAGCACCCCGGAGAGGATCGACAAGATCAACGGCGAGTATCAGGCCTATCTCAAAGGTGAGTACCAGCTCAAGGGGGACGAGGTCGACCAGATCGCCTACCGCCTCGCCAAGGAGCTCGGCCATCCGCGGCTCTACGCCGCCGACACCAAGCTCGACATGGACTTCGACGGAGTCATGGCCTCCGCCGCGAAAAACGGACAGCAGGCGCTGATGGACCATGCGATGGAGCTCGGGAAATCAGCGGTGGCCGAGATCGGCCAGAAACAGCAGTCGACCACTCTCGGCGGCCTCTTCCGGTGGCTCAACTCGCCGGAAGGTCTGATGGCCAACCATCGTCTCTACCTCTATATCGCTCAGGTCGGAACCGCGGCCGACCCCAAGGGAGCCGAAGTTCTGGCCGGCTGGTACAAGCGGAACCTGCTGATCTACGGCAACCTCGTGCGGCTGATCGACTCGCCCCAGGAGCGCATCCTCCTCCTCATCGGCCAGGGCCACGCGAAGCTGCTGAGCGAGTACATCGCCGAATCGCCGAACCTGCGGCTGGCCGATCCGGAGCAGTACCTGCCCTGATCCCTCCCCGGATAGACGGCTCATCCATCGTTATTTTTGGCCGTCGATCCATCGATCCTTATTTTTGGCCTATCGATGGATAGACGCCTCATCTATCCATATTTCAGCTCATCGATCCTTATTTCATGCCATTGATCAATCGATGACCCATCGATCCTTATTCTGGGCTGTCGATTCTTATTTTCTGGGTCGATCGCCAAAAGACGCCCCATGCAGAGACGCCGGTTGGCGTAGAATAGACACGGCTATTCTTGAAGGAGGAGACCATGGCGCGGCTTGCGAGACCGTTTCTCGTCGTCCTGGGAGCTCTCATTCCTTTGTCTTCGGCCTGGCCAGCGTCCACGCCGGCGCCGAAAAGCGCCACTCTGCAGACCGAGGTGGCGCGCCTGCGCGGCTACCAGGCACGCCAGAAGCTGGGAGTCCAGCTCCTGGACGGCATCTCCAGGTCCCTGCCGGAGCTTCTCTGGCTCGACCGCTTGAACGTCGCAGGTGACCAGATCGTCATTGACGGCCACGCTTTCAACACCAACGCCATCGCCAACTTCATCGAGAAGCTGGACAAGCTGCCGGAGCTCACCGAGCCCTTGCTCCGCTCCGCCACCCAGGAGCCCGGCTCGACCTACAAGTTCACGCTCTCCCTGAGACCCAGCCATGGGCTTCCCGCCGGAGACTCCTCTTTGGAGGCGGAACGGGAGTCTCTCCTGCGTGGACTCGCCGCCCAAAGCGAGATGCCGGAGATCCTTGAGCGGCTTCGTGCATTGCTCGAGCATCCGGCAATCAAGGTGGAGAAATTCAAGGCCCTGCCTCTGGCCGGGAAGGGCCATCGCGAACAGTTGCTCCCCGTGGAGATCCGGATTCGGGCCGAGTCCTTCCATGTGGCCGCCCTCCTCTTCGACCGCCTCGCCCGGTTCCCGTCTATCGTGGCTCTGGACAGCATGAACGCCGTCCCGGATCAAGCCAACGTCGGTTTTCTGACTGTCGACTTCAGACTGGCGATCCCTATCCTGAAAAAGCGAGAGGGAGACCCGAGAGACGCCGGCGAAGGCGCGGCGGCAACCCCTGAAACGACAGCCCGCCCACCTCGGCCGCCGTTTCAGGCCCTGACACTCGACGAAACGACGCGCTTGCGGCGGCTGCGGCCGGAAGGCGTCGCCGGCCTGCTCATCACCGATCTCGAGCTGCGGGGAATCTTCCGGACCTCCAAGGGATACGTCGCCCAGGTGTCAGACCGGAAGGTCAACAAGTCCTACCTCTTGAAGGAAGGGGACCGGCTCTTCGACGGTGAGGTTGTCCGCATCACAAAGGACGAGGCCGTCTTTCGACAGCAGATCCCAGGCGCTGCGGAGCGTCGGGAGGTAGTCAAGAGCCTGAAGACTCCGTAGGTGGCGGAGGAGACCTCCTGTCGGCCTCGCATCGCAGCCTCATGCCCCGAAGGGGCTCAGGCATGTAGCCGGGGGCAAAGCGAAGCGGCGCCCCCGGATGGGTAATACCAAGTTGATCTCAAGCCCTGAAAGGGCGGCGGCAGCTTCTCGCGCTTGAAGGCCGCCGTCGCCCCTTCGGGACTGGGGAATCTGTGGGCCATTTTCCCCCGGGGCCGCCGCGCCTTCGGCGCTCTGACCCCGGGCTACATGCTTGAGCCCCTTCAGAGCTAAAAGCTACAGTTTGGCGGGGGGAGCTCTACTTCTCGGCCGTCACCTTGAACGTGCCCTTCGCCTTGGCCACCGGGATCAAGGTTGGATAAAACTGCACGAACGTCTCGTCGACAGCGGCGTTCTGGGAATGGCATTTCTGACAGACCGAGTCGGCCGCCAAGGGCTTGGCGGTCGTCTCGGGTCCGTTGAAGCCGAAGAACGCCCATTTGGTGGCCGGGAATCGTTTCTCGTCTTTCAGGTGAATCTCGAGCCCGGCCAATCGATCCTGAAAACGGCCTCCCTTGTTGATCGATGCCTTGCTCGCCGAGAAGCGAACTTCGAGCGCCATCATGGTCTTGTCGGGCCAGGTACCGGTGGCAAGGAAGGACTTGTAGGCCTGGGGCGTGACGAAGACGTTGTCGAAATCCTGATCGTCCGGATTCGCGATCGGCGAGCCGTAGGTCATTCCCAGACCCGAGCTGAGGTAGATCCATTCCCGGTAATTCTCGGGTTTTACGAGCTCGCCCTCCTTGGTGTATTGCGGCTCATTGGGCGGCGCCTGTTCAGCGAGCAGACCCGCGCTGATCAATACCAAAACGAGCAGGAGCTTGGCTTTCATGTCAATCCACCTTTGTGAACTTCAAATCCCGAGCCCGGCCCGCGCCGATCAGAAATCCGGCGACTTTTTTCTCGACGTTGCGCTGGAAACGGATCAGCCCCGACGGGCCGGAGAAGGCATCTATGAAGGAGGGATCGAGCGCCGCCGCCGGTCCTCTCTTCGGATGCAGGGAGAGACGGCCGCCGTCGACGGTCAGGGTCCAGGTGGTGTCCAGCTCGGCGCTGGCATAGGTCCCGGTGTAGGCGGCAAGCTCCTCGGGCTTGGGCGAGGCCGGTTGCACCTCCTCGAATACCGTGGGTTTGCCGCTGTCGGCGGTGACCTGCATCCTTCTGGCGCCTCCAGGAGCCGGCGGCGGGAAGGAGACTTCCGCGCTGCCGGGCACGCCCAGCATCGCGAAGCGGTCGTCGCCCAGGGGCGCCAGCTCGGACTCGCTCTCTGAGCTTCGGAAGTAGATGAGCTTCCCGTCCCGGGCGTAGATGCGACGAACGAACCCCGCCGCCGGGCTCCAATAGAGGCCGGCATAGCGGGCCGTGTCGACGGCGACCGAGGACGCAGCCGGCGGAGCGGCTTGGGCCGGAGGAGGCCCCAGCTTGCCGGCGAGGTAGAGATCCGCGACCTGCATGGCGAGGGCTGTCGGGTTCGTGCTGGCCAGGTTGCAGAGTGTGACGACGGAGAGCTTCGGGTCCGGGAAACGCACCAACTCGGCTCGATAGCCCGCCCAACCGCCACTGTGAGAAACGCGGCGCAGGCCGCGGTAGTTGTTCACCAACAAGCCGCGGGCGTAGTCGATTTTCTCGCCGTCATTGAGCGTGCCGGTCGTCTGAAGCTGCTCGATCAGCCAGGTACCGCCAACTTTCGGCTCGTAGAAGTTCCGGTCCCACTTCGCCAGATCCTCGACGGTGGTCTGCACACCGCCGTCCCCCGTCTGCTCCCAGTTGGACGTCTGTACGCTGAAGCCGCCTGTAGGAAGGGGCCCATAGGATGAGGCGCGGTGAGGAATGATCGCGGTGTGATCGTCCAGGATGCGTGTGTTGGTCATGCCCAGGGGCATGAAAATGCGCTTCTGGGCGAGCTCGCGCAAGGTCTTGCCGCTCACCCGCTTGACCACCAGGGAGAGGAGGAAGTATCCGGTGTTGCTGTAGCTGTGCTCGGATCCGGGCTTGAAGTCCAGGGTCTTCTGCCGCGTGATGGCGGCCAGACCGTCGTCGTCGGTAGTCCAGTCCTCGATGTTGATGCCGCCCATGAACATCAGGTTGGCGTAGTCCCGCATGCCACTCGTGTGGTGGAGGAGGTGGCGGAGGGTCACCGGGGTGCCGTAATCCGGCAGCTCCGGAAGGTACTTGTGAACGTCGTCGTCCAGGGAAAGCTTGCCATCGTGCGCCAGCAGAAGGATGCTCGCCGCCGTGAATTGTTTCGAGGTCGAGCCGATGTCGAACACCGTCTGCCGCGGATCGATCGGCACGCCATGCTCGACGTTCGCCAGTCCGTAGCCTTTTTCATAGACGATCCGGCCATCGCTGATGACGGCCAGGGAGCAGCCCGGCGAGCCGGGCTTGCTGTAGTCGGCGAAGACGGCGTCAACGCTCTTGGCAAGGTTTTCGGCATCGGTCGCCGAGGCCGGCGTGGCGAGAAGAGAAGAGATCAGGATCAGATGACCGGTTCGAAATCGCATCGAGGTACCCTCCCAGGGTCAGGCCTTGTCCCGCGCCAGGTCGTTCATGATCAAAAGAGCCAGCGACGTCCACCCCGTCTGGTGATCCGCCCCCAAGCCCTTCCCGGTATCGCCGTGGAAGTACTCGTGGAAGAGGAGGAGGTCTTTCCAGTGGGGATCGTCGGCGAAACGGCGGTCGGTGCCGTGGCAGGCGCGGCTGCCGTCGCGGCGGGCCAGGAAGAGGCGGGCGAGACGGCGGCGCAGCTCGGTCGCCACTTCCTGGAGGGTCATCAGGACGCCCGAGCCCGTGGGGCACTCCACTTTCAGCGTGTCATGGTAAAAATGGTGATACCGCTCCAGCGCCTCGATCAACAGGTAGTTGAGGGGAAACCAGATGGGACCCCGCCAGTTCGAATTGCCCCCGAAGAGCCCGGTCCGCGATTCCCCGGGCACGTACTCGACGCGGTGAATCTCGCCATTGATCCCCAGCTCGAAGGGATGATCGCGATGGGCCTTCGACAGCGATCGCACGCCGTGAGGGGAGAGAAGCTCGTTCTCGTCGAGAACGATGCGCAGCACCCGCAGCAGGCGATCGCGGGACGGAATGGCCAGCAGGAAAATGGTATCGCCCGCCCGTTGCGGCGACTCCACCAGGGAGATGTTGCGAGCCAGGTCCTGACGGTTGCGCATGAACCAGCGCATCCGCTTGGCGAAGCCGGGCAGGCGCCGGAAGACCACATCCTCCGTCAGGGCGGAGACCGCGAACAGGGGAATCACGCCGACCATCGAGCGAATGCGTAGCGGCAGGCGCTGGCCGTTGATCAGCATTTGATCGTAGTAATAACCGTCGTTTTCATCCCACAGTCCTGTTCCGCCCAGGCTGTTGATGGCGTCGCTGATCGCCACGAAGTGCTCGAAGAACTTCGACGCCACGTCCTCGTAAGCGTGATCCTTGCGCGCGAGCTCCAGGGCTATGGCCAGCATGGTGATGCAGAAGAAGGCCATCCACGCCGTGCCGTCGGCCTGCTCCAGGGTGGCGCCGCCGGGAAGGGGCTGGGAGCGATCGAAGACGCCGATGTTGTCCAACCCCAGGAAACCGCCGCCGAAGAGATGATTGCCTTCGGCGTCCTTGCGGTTCACCCACCAGGTGAAGGTCAACAAAAGCTTTTGGAACGCCCGCTCCAAAAAAAGCCGGTCCCGGTGCCCGCGGGGGGCCGAGATCTTGTAGACCCGCCAGACGGCCCAGGCGTGCACCGGCGGATTGACGTCCGAGAACGCCCACTCGTAGGCCGGAAGCTGCCCGTTCGGGTGCATGTACCACTCGCGCAGCAGGAGAATGAGCTGATCCTTGGCGAACTCGGGATCGATTTTGGCGAACGGCAGCATGTGAAAGGCGAGGTCCCACGCGGCCCACCACGGGTACTCCCACTTGTCGGGCATGGAGATGACGTCGCGGCTGTGGAGGTGCGTCCAGCCGGTGTTTCGCGATTGCCGGTGGCCCTCGGGAGGCGGCGGCTGGCCGGGATCGCCGGCGAGCCAATCCTTCACGACATAGTGATAGTACTGGCGGGTCCACAACAGTCCGGCGGCGGCCTGGCGTGCCACGCGGAGGCCGTCCACCGTGGCCCCGGGCGGAATGAATTGGGCGTAATACTGGTCCGCTTCACGGATGCGGCCGGCGAACAGGGCGTCGAACCCTGGGCCGAAGGCCTCGGCGGGTGTTTCCGCCGTGAGCGAGAGCCGCAGCCGCAGCACGGCCTCGCCGCCGGCAGGCACTTCGCGCCGGTAGAGGAAAGCCGATTTCGTCCCCGTTCCAGCCGGATTCACGGCGTCCTTCCCCCCCGCGATCACATAACGGTGAAACGCGTCCTTGACGTAGGGCGACGGGTTGGCCGTGCCGAACAGCCGCTGAACGTTGGTCTCGTTGTCCGTGAACAGGATCTCGGCCGGCGGCTCTTCGCCTGCCAGCCGGAATCGCCCGAGCCCGGGATGATCCGCGATCAGGGCGCGGTCCATGTCTCCGTCGCGAATGATCGATCCCTTGGGCCAGTAGCCTTCCTCGCCCGCTCGCCCCCAGCACCAGGAGTTGCGCAGCCAGAGCGTCGGCAGAAGGTGGAGCGTCGCAGGCTCCGGTCCGCGATTGGCGGCGGTGATGCGGATCAGGACGTCGTTCGGTCCGGCCTTGGCGTACTCCACGAAGACGTCGAAGTAGCGGTTTTCATCGAAGACCCCGGTATCGAGGATCTCGAATTCCGGATCTTCCTTGGTGCGCCGGCGGTTCTCCTCCACCAGATGGGCGTACGGAAACTCCGCCTGTGGGTACTTGTAGAGCGCCTTGGCGTAGGAGCCGGTGGGCGTCGCGTCGAGATAGAAATAGCATTCCTTGACGTCCTCGCCGTGATTCCCCTCCGGCCCGGAGAGGCCGAAGAGGCGCTCCTTGAGGATTGGATCACGCCCGTTCCACAAGGCGACGGCAAAGCAGACGCGGCATTGGCGGTCGCAGAGCCCCAGCAGGCCATCCTCGCCCCAGCGGTAGACGCGGCTGCGGGCGTGGTCGTGGGGCAGATAATCCCAGGCCGTACCGCCCGCCGAGTAGTCCTCGCGCACCGTGCCCCACTGCCGCTCGGGGAGGTAGGTGCCCCAGCGCTTCCAGTCAGCCTCCCGGCTGGCGTCCTCCTGAAGACGCCGGCTTTCCGCGTCGGAAGGACCAAGATCGGAAGCCATGGGATCGAAAGGAGTCATATCTCCTCTACATCGCCTTACGGTACCGGCGGAAGGAAAGGGTCGCCAGGACACCGCAGATCAGCGCGAAGGCGGCCAGCAGGGCCAGGTGAATCGCGATCTCGGACGTGGCATCTCCCTGAAATCCGGCCCGGGCGGCGGTGACCGCCCAGTTGACGGGATTGAAGCGGGAGACGCCCCGGATCCATTGCGGCATGAGATCGCGGGACATGATCATGCTGGAAAGGAACGTCGTCGGCAGCACGACGAAGTTCATCACTGCGATGACCAACTCCTGCCGGCGGGCCAGAAGCGCCAAGGCATTCGAGAACGACGCGAAGGCGGCCCCAAGGAGGGCCGCGGCCAGGAATACCGCGAGAATCCCCGGCACGCCGCCCAACGGCCGGGCGCCCAGAAGGCAGGCGACGATGAGGATGAGGGCGGCCTGCACGACCACCTGCACGGCGGAATGGAGAATGCGGCCGGCGATGAGGGCGCCGCGAGAGACCGGCGTGGCGAGGAAGCGGTCGAGCACGCCGCGATCGATGTCGGCGAGCAGACCCATGCCGGAGTAGGCGGCGCCGAAGAGCGCCGTCATGATCGAGATGCCCGGTGCAAGAAACTGGACGTAGGAGATCGATGGAGCGTGGGCGTGGCTCTCGAAACCGGGGATAGTCGTCACCGACTTGAAGAGCTGGCCGAAGAGCAGCACCCACAGGACGGGCTGGACGATGGAGATGATGACGAAGACAGGCATCCGCATCGTGGCCCGCAACAGCCGCCCGAACAGGTGCCAGGTATCTTGGAGGAAGTCCATCGTGGCGTCTCAGCGGGCGGCCGGCTCGCCCTGTTCCCGGTAGGCGTGGCCAGTGGCGGTCAGATAGACGTCTTCGAGCGAAGGGCGGGCGAGGGAGACCTGGGCAACGTCGAGGCCAGACTTCTCGAGGGCCGCCAGCAGCGCCGGCACGGCGCGGGCGCCGTGGCTCACCTGCGCGTAAAGGCGGTTGCCGTCCACCAACACGCTCGCTACTTCCTCGTGAGCGCGGAGCACCGTCTCCGCTTCGGAGGTGCGGCCACGATCGGCCAGCTCCACCGACACCACGTCCCCCCGCAGCCGGCCCTTGAGCTCGTCCGGAGTCCCGGTGGCCACGATCCGGCCGCCGTCGACGATGGCCAGGCGCTGAGCGAGCTGATCCGCCTCTTCCAGGTAATGGGTGGTGAGAAGCAGCGTCAGCCCACCCTCGGCCAGGCGGCGAACCTCCTTCCACATCACCGCACGGCTCTCCGGGTCGAGGCCGGTGGTGGGCTCGTCCAGGAACAGAACCTCGGGGCGGTGGATCAGCCCCATCGCCACGTCTAGACGCCGCCGCATGCCGCCGGAGTAGGTGACGGCCGGCCGGTCCGCGGCGGCCGCAAGCTGAAAGAGGTTCAGAAGCTCCTCGACCCGGCCGCGGAGAGCGGCGCCCGAGAGACGGAAGAGCTGCCCCTGGAGTGTGAGGTTCTCACGACCTGTGGCGGTTAAGTCCACTCCGGAAGCCTGGGCGACGTAACCGATGCGCCGCCGCACCTCGCGAGGCTGCGAGACGACGTCGAAGCCCGCGACTCGCGCCTGACCCGCCGTGGGCGCCGAGAGCGTGGCGAGGATGCGGACGGTGGTGGACTTGCCCGCGCCGTTGGGTCCGAGGAGCGCGAACACCTCTCCCGGGTGAACGGCGAACGAGAGGCCGCGAACGGCCTCCACTCCACCCGCGTAGGTTTTGCGGAGGCCTTCGACCTCGATCGCGTCCATCCAGGCTCAGTGGTTGTGGTGATGGGAGCCTGGCAGGCGCCCAGGGATCAGGCTGCCGGGAACATGGACGAAATCGCTGGAACCGAAGTCCGGTTCCGGGTGGAACATGTCCGGCGCCCGCCGGTCGTGATCGTGCCTTCCCGGAGGCGCCGCCACGAAGCCGGGGATCAGAACGACCGACCCTCCCCACGGAGTATAAGGACCAGGGTAGTAGGGCGGCGGACCTTGGGGCTGCGACAGCTCACGGGTCAGGGCGAGCTCGGTCAGCACCTCCAGGCGCTCTTCCCGGGCCGCGCGGGCCTGCTCCTGACGGTCGGCACGGCGCCGCGCCTCCTCGTCGGCTTGCGCGCGAGCCCGCGCTTGAAGCTCCTCATGGGTGATCCAATGGCCGTTGGACTGCACGAAGCCCTTGCGGCGCATGGCGTCCTCATAGCGCACCCAGCGGTCCATCTGCTCGTCGAGGACGTAGCCGAAGCCACGCAGGATGGGAGCCAAGCCTGGAGCATGAGGATCGAGGACCGCGGCGGCGAGCGCCGATTCCCGCATCGCCTGATCGAGCTGCTTGCTCTGCGCCCAGCGGGCCAGCTCCACCCAGTCCGCCGCCCGGGTCGAGGGGCTCTTCTTGAGGGCCTCCTTGCGGCGCAGATACTCGCCGAGGTTCGAGTCGCCCGCTTCCACCCGCAGCACCTGGCTCTTGGGCAGGACGAGCACGCCGCCCTGGAGGTGAATGCGCACGTGCGAGTCGGTGGTCTCCGCCATGACGTCCTCGAACTTGCGCCCGTTGGCGAGGTAGACGTTGTCGGCGAAGACGGGAAGGGCCGTCAGCAGGAGGAGGAGGACCGGGAGAGAACGGAGACGCATGACGAGCTCCCCTTTCGTTGTCTCCACATCTTACCACCGGAAACCAAAAGGGCGGCCTCGCGGCCGCCCCTGGTTTTCCATCCGATGAGGCCGTTTAAGCCTACTCGCCTTCGAGAACTTCCTGCGGCAGGCTGCGGATCTCCTCGTCGCCGAACTCGAAGAACAGCTCCTCCTCGGTTTCCGGCTCGGACTCGACGAACTCCTCGGCCATATGGAAGTCATGGTAGTGGTCCATGCCCGTTCCAGCCGGGATGACACGGCCCACGATCACGTTCTCCTTCAGACCGCGCAGACCGTCCACCTTGCCGCTGATCGCGGCCTCGGTGAGCACACGGGTGGTCTCCTGGAAGCTCGCGGCGGAGATGAAGCTGTCCGTCGAGAGCGATGCCTTGGTGATGCCCAGGAGCAAGGGCCGGCCGATGGCGGGGGTGCCGCCGGCGGCGACGACGCGCTCGTTCTCCTCCTGGAACTTCCAGCGATCCACCTGCTCGTCGATCAGGAACTCCGTGTCGCCGACCTCCTCGATCTTCACCGACCGCATCATCTGGCGCACGATCACCTCGATATGCTTGTCGTTGATGGCCACGCTCTGGGAGCGGTAGACCTCCTGGATCTTGTCGGTCAGGTAACGCTGCAGCTCCTTCTCGCCCAGCACCTGCAGGATGTCGTGGGGGTTGATGGCGCCGTCGATCAACGGATCGCCGGCCCGCACCCGCTCGCTCTCCTGCACGTTGATGTGGATCGACCGCGGCACCAGGTACTCGCGGCTGTCGCCGAGCTCGCTTTCGACGACGACCTTGCGCATTCCCTTGTGCACGTCGCCCAGGCGGACGACGCCGTCGATCTCGGTGATGATCGCCGGCTCCTTGGGGCTGCGGGCCTCGAAGAGCTCGACGACGCGGGGCAGACCGCCGGTGATGTCCTTGGTCTTGGTGGTCTCGCGCGGGATCTTGACCAGCGTGTCGCCGGCGAAGACGTCGACCCCGTTCGGCACCACCAGGTGGGAGCCCGAGGGCAGCAGGTACCGCTTCTCCCGCCCGTCATCCCCGTGGATGAGGATCGCCGGCACGCGCTTCTCGTTGGCCGACGCCTCGACGATGATCTTCTGCGACAGGCCGGTGACCTTGTCGGTCTCCTCGCGGACGTTCTCGCCCTCGACGATGTCGTGGAACTCCACCTTGCCGCCGATCTCGGAAAGGATGGCGGAGGTGAAGGGGTCCCAGGTCACCAGCTCGGTGCCGGGCTGGATCTCGTCGCCCTCGTGGACCAGGAGCTGCGAGCCGTAGGTCAACGCGTAGCGCTCCCGCTCGCGGCCCTTCTCGTCGGTGATGACGAGCTTGCCCGAACGGTTGATGACGATGAGCGAGCCGCGCCGGCTCTCGACGGTGTTGACGTTCAAGAACTTCACGATGCCCGGGTTCTTGGCGATGTGCTTCGACTGCTCGGACACACGCGACGCCGTACCGCCGTAGTGGAAGGTACGCATGGTGAGCTGCGTACCGGGCTCGCCGATCGACTGCGCGGCGATGACGCCCACCGCCTCGCCGATCTCCACCATCTTGCCGGTGGCCAGGTTGCGGCCATAGCAAAGGTGGCACACGCCGCGCCGCGTCTCGCAGGTGAGCACGGAACGGATCTTCACCCGCTCGATGCCCGCCGACTGGACCGCGGTACCCAGGTTCTCGGTGATCTCCTGGCCGACGGAGAGAATGAGCTCGCCGGTCATCGGATCGTAGATGTCCTCCTGGCTGACGCGGCCGACGATGCGGTCGCGCAACGGCTCGAGGATCTCGCCGCCCTCCATGATCGCCGTCACGTAGATGCCGTCGATCGTGCCGCAGTCCAGCTCGTTGATGATGACGTCCTGCGCCACGTCGACCAGGCGGCGGGTCAGATAGCCGGAGTCGGCCGTCTTGAGCGCCGTGTCGGCGAGGCCCTTGCGGGCGCCGTGCGTCGAGATGAAGTATTGCAACACCGACAGGCCCTCGCGGAAGTTTGCCGTGATGGGCTGCTCGATGACCTCGCCCGAGGGCTTGGACATGAGTCCCCGCATGCCGGCGAGCTGCCTCACCTGCTCGCGCGAGCCGCGGGCGCCGGAGTCGGCCATCAGGTTGATCGGGTTGAAGACCCCGGTCACCTTCTCGACCTCCCGCATCTCCTTGAACATCTCCTCGGAGACCTTCTCGGTGACCCGGTGCCAGATGTCGATGATCTTGTTGTGACGCTCACCCTGCGTGATGACGCCGGCCGAGCGCTGCTTCTCGATCTCGACCACCTCGTTGCGCGCCTGCTGGAGGATCTCCGGCTTGCGGCTCGGCACCACCATGTCGTCGACGCCGAAGGAGATGCCCGCCCGTGTGGCGTAGAGGAAGGAGACCTCCTTCATCTCGTCCAGCATGCGCACCGTGGCGTCGTTGCCCAGCTTGATGAAGCAGTAGCCCACGAGGTCCTGCAGGCCCCGCTTCTTGAGCAGACCGTTGATGTACGGGATGTTGTTCGGCAGGTGCATGTTGAAGATCACCCGGCCGACGGTGGTGTCGATCAGCTCACCCTCGAGCTCCTCGAGCTCCGCGTGCACGATGTCCTGCTTGTCGAGCTGCGTGTCGAGGTTGATGTAGGGGCCCGAGTAGCGCACCTTGATGGGTGTCAGCGTCTCCACCTCGCCGCCGTCCAGGGCCAGGAGCACCGTGTTGAAATCCGGGAAGATCCGGCCCTCGCCCTTCGCCCCCGCCTTGCCCAGCGTCAGGTAGTAGCCGCCGAGCACCAGGTCCTGCGTCGGCACGGCGACCGGACGGCCATGCGCCGGCGACAGGATGTTGTTCGACGCGAGCATCAGCACCCGGCTCTCGATCTGCGCCTTGGGCGACAGCGGCACGTGGACCGCCATCTGGTCGCCGTCGAAGTCGGCGTTGAAGGCGGCGCAGACGAGCGGATGGATCTTGATCGCCTTGCCCTCGATCAACGTCGGCTGGAACGCCTGGATGCCCAGACGGTGCAGCGTGGGCGCGCGGTTGAGCAGCACCGGATGGTCCTCGATGACCTCCTCCAGCGCGTCCCAGACCTCGTCCACCTCGGCCTCCACCAATTCCTTGGCGGCCTTGATGGTGCCCACCAGCCCCTTCTCCTCCAGGCGGTTGTAGATGAACGGCTTGAACAGCTCGAGCGCCATCTTCTTCGGCAGGCCGCACTGGGACAGCTTGAGCTCCGGCCCCACCACGATGACCGAACGGCCGGAGTAGTCGACGCGCTTGCCGAGCAGGTTCTGGCGGAAGCGGCCCTGCTTGCCCTTGAGGGTGTCGGAGAGCGACTTCAGGGGCCGGTTGTTCGAGCCCTTGAGCACGCGGCCGCGGCGGCCGTTGTCGAAGAGGGCGTCGACGGCCTCCTGGAGCATGCGCTTCTCGTTGCGCACGATGACCTCAGGGGCGCGCAGCTCCAGCAGCTTCTTCAACCGGTTGTTGCGGTTGATGACGCGCCGGTAGAGGTCGTTGAGGTCGCTGGTGGCGAACCGGCCGCCGTCGAGCGGCACGAGGGGCCGCAGCTCGGGCGGGATGACCGGGATGACGTCCAGGATCATCCATTCCGGGCGGTGGCCCGACTTGCGGAAGGCGTCGACCACCTTGAGCCGCTTGGCCGCCTTGAGCCGGCGGATCTGGCTCGTCTCGGTGCGCATGATGATGCGCAGCTCCTCGGCCAGCTCGTCGACGTCGATGCGCTGCAACAGCTCCTTGATGGCCTCGGCGCCCATCTTGGCGGTGAAGGCCTCCTCGGTGTACTTGTCGCGCAGCTCGCGGAACCGCTCCTCGGTGAGCAGCTCCCGCTCCTTGATCTCCGTCTCACCGGGATCGATGACGACGTAGCTCTCGAAGTAGAGGATGCGCTCGAGGTCGCGCAGGCTGATGTCCAGGAGGTGGCCGATGCGGCTCGGCAGCCCCTTGAAGAACCAGACGTGCGACACCGGGCAGGCGAGCTCGATGTGGCCCATGCGCTCGCGGCGCACCCGCGAACGGGTGACCTCGACGCCGCACTTGTCGCAGATGACGCCGCGGTGCTTCATCCGCTTGTACTTGCCGCACAGGCACTCCCAGTCCGTGATCGGACCGAAGATCTTGGCGCAGAAGAGGCCGTCGCGCTCCGGCTTGAAAGTCCGGTAGTTGATCGTCTCGGGCTTGGTGACCTCACCATAGCTCCAGGAACGGATCTTCTCCGGAGAAGCGATCGAGATCTTGATCGCGTTGAAATCCTTGAGCGACTGTGGCTTGTCAAAGCTGCTGAATGGTTGCAACTGTCTTTCCTCCCTTAGACCTTGAGGAGCTCAACGTCGAGACAGAGGCTCTGGAGCTCACGCACCAGAACGTTGAACGATTCCGGCAGGCCCGGCGGCTCCGGCACGTCCCCCTTCACGATCGCCTCGTAAACCTTGCTCCGGCCCTCCACATCGTCGCTCTTGACGGTCAACAGCTCCTGGAGCGTGTAGGCGGCGCCGTAGGCCTCCAGGGCCCAGACCTCCATCTCGCCGAAACGCTGACCGCCGAATTGCGCCTTGCCGCCCAGCGGCTGCTGGGTGATGAGGGAGTACGGTCCGATCGAACGGGCGTGAATCTTGTCGTCGACCAGATGCGAAAGCTTGAGCATGTAGATGTAACCCACCGTCACCTTCTGCTCGAAGGCCTCGCCGGTCATGCCGTCGAAGAGCGGCGTCTTGCCGGACGACGGCAGCTCGGCCTCCTTGAGCAGGTCCTTGATGTCGGTCTCGCGGGCGCCGTCGAAAACCGGCGTCGCGAACTTCAGGCCGAGAACCTTGCCGGCCCACCCGAGGTGGGTCTCCAGGATCTGGCCGACGTTCATACGGCTGGGAACGCCCAGCGGATTCAGCACGATCTCGACGGGCGTGCCGTCCGGCATGTAGGGCAGATCCTCCTCCGGCAGGATGCGGGAGATGACGCCCTTGTTACCGTGGCGGCCGGCCATCTTGTCGCCCACCTGCAGCTTGCGCTTCATGGCGACGTAGACCTTGACCAGCTTGATGACGCCGGGCGGCAGCTCGTCGCCCTTCTGGAGGAGCCCGATGCGCTCCTCGTTGACCCGGTGCAGGACCTCGATGTGCGAGTCCGTCTTCTTGTAGACGATCTCCACGGCGTCGATCAGCCGCCGCTCGTCGAGGGGCAGGCGGAGGATCTCCTGCCGGGTGAGCCGCTCGAGCACGGCGAGCGTGATCGGCTCGCCCGACTTGAGCAGCTCCTGGCCGGTGCGCGACTTGACGGCGCCCGTGACCTTCTTGCCGATCAGCAGGTCGCTGACCTTCTTGTTGCGCTCCTCGGTGAGAATCCGCACCTCGTCCTTGATGTTCTTTTCGAGGCGGCCGATCTCGTAGAGCTCGATCTCCTTGGCCCGCACGTCCTTCTCGACGCCCTTGCGGGAGAAGATCTTGACGTCGACGATCGTGCCCTCGATGCCCGGCGGCACCTTCAAGCTGGCGTCGCGGACGTCGCCGGCCTTCTCGCCGAAAATGGCCCGCAGCAGCTTCTCCTCGGGCGTGAGCTGGGTCTCGCCCTTCGGCGTCACCTTGCCCACCAGGATGTCGCCGGCCTTGACCGTGGCGCCGATGCGGACGATACCGCTCTCGTCGAGGTCCTTGAGGGCCGACTCCGAGACGTTCGGGATGTCGCGGGTGATCTCCTCGGGGCCCAGCTTGGTGTCGCGGGCCTCGATCTCGAACTCCTCGATGTGGATGGAGGTGTAGTAGTCCTCCCGAACCAGCTTCTCGGAGATCAGGATGGCGTCCTCGAAGTTGTAGCCGCGCCAGGGCATGAAGGCCACCAGCACGTTACGGCCGAGGGCCAGCTCGCCGAGCTCGGTGCAGGGGCCGTCGGCCAGCACGTCCCCCTTCTTCACCCGCTGCCCCTCGGAGACGATGGGCTTCTGGGTGATGCAGGTGTTCTGGTTGGAACGGCGGAACTTGATCAACTGGTAGATGTCGGCGCCGAAGTCCTTGGTCTCGCCGGTGTCCAGGTCCTCGCCCTCGACGCGCACGATGATGCGCTCGGCGTCCACCGAGTCGACGATGCCGCCCCGCTTGGTGAGCACCACCGCCCCGGAGTCCTGGGCCACGATCCCTTCGAGACCGGTGCCCACGATGGGCGAGTCGGAGCGGAGCAGCGGCACGGCCTGACGCTGCATGTTCGAGCCCATGAGAGCGCGGTTGGCGTCGTCGTTCTCGAGGAACGGAATGAGCGCCGCCGCCACCGACACGAGCTGCTTGGGGCTGATGTCCATGTAGTCGATGCGGTCCCGCTCCGGCGTGATGAAGTCGCCACCGGCCCGCGAAATCACGCGGTCACTGACGAAGACGCCGTTCTCGTCGAGGCGGGCGTTGGCCTGGGCGATGATGTACTTCTCCTCCTCCCACGCCGAGAGGTAGAAGGCGTGAGGCTCGGCGTCGACCTGCCGCTTGCCGGCCTTCTCCAGACGGGCGTTCTCCGTCTTGAGCTCGTCGCCGGTGACGATCTGCCCGAGACGGAAAGCGCCGTCGCCCACCTTGAGCACCCGGAAGTGGTCGAGCACGCGGCCGCTCTCCACCTTCTTGTAGGGGCTCTCGATGAAGCCGTAGTCGTTGATCCGGGCATAGGTCGCGAGCGACGAGATGAGGCCGATGTTCGGGCCTTCAGGAGTCTCGATCGGGCAGATGCGGCCGTAGTGGGTGGCGTGGACGTCGCGCACCTCGAACCCCGCGCGCTCGCGGGAGAGACCGCCCGGTCCGAGGGCGGAGAGCCGCCGCTTGTGGGTGACCTCCGAGAGCGGGTTCGTCTGGTCCATGAACTGCGAGAGCTGCGACGAGCCGAAGAACTCCTTGATCGCCGCGATGACCGGCTTGGAGTTGATCAGGTCGTGGGGCATTGCCGAGTCGATGTCCTGGTGGACGGACATCTTCTCCTTGATCGCCCGCTCCATGCGCACGAGGCCGATGCGGAACTGGTTCTCCAGCAGCTCGCCCACGGCGCGCACGCGGCGGTTGCCGAGGTTGTCGATGTCGTCGACGCGGCCGACGTCCTTCTGCAGGCGCAGCAGGTACTCGATGACGCGGAAGAAGTCGTCCGCCGAGAGGGTCTTCTGGTCGACCGGCACCTCGGTGTCGAGCTTGATGTTGAACTTGAAGCGGCCGACGCGCGAGAAGTCATAGCGCTTGGCGTCGAAGAACATGCCGTAGAACAGCGACCGTGCGCTCTCCAGGGTCGGAGGATCGCCCGGGCGCATGCGCCGGTAGATCTCGATCAGCGCCTCCTTGGAGTTGCGGGTCGTGTCCTTGGCGAGGGTGTTGGAGAGCGTCGCGCCCACCAGCTCCCAGTCCGGGAAGAAGACCTGCACCGGGGTCGAGCTGCGGTTGTCGAGCCGCTCCTCGATGTCCTCGGGCACCAGCTCGTTGGCCTCGAACAGCACCTCGCCGGTGTCGAGGTCGACGACGTCGGCGATGAAGAAGGCGCGCTCGAGATCCTCCTGGCCGACCTCGAAAGCGATGGTCTGGCCGGTGTCGAGCTTGCCGATCTGCTCGCGCGACAGGGTGATGCCGGCGAAGATCGGGTACGCCTCACGCCGGCCGCGGCTCTGCCGGTCCTTCAGCCGCTCGGGATCGAGGACCTTGGGCGTGACGTGCAGGTTGAACTTGCCGCCGCCCTCGGAGGTGAGGCCCACCGGGGTGTAGAACTGGCGCAGGATCGACTCGTCGGACTCCAGGCCCAGGGCGCGCAGGAACACCGTGCCGTGGAACTTCCGCTTGCGGTCGATGCGCACCGACAGCACGTCCTTCTGGTCGTACTCGAACTCCACCCAGGAGCCGCGGTACGGGATGATCTTCGACAGGTAGGAACGGGGTCCCTCCTTGGTGAAGAAGACGCCGGGGCTCCTGTGGAGCTGCGAGACGATGACGCGCTCCGTGCCGTTGATGATGAAGGTGCCGTTGTCGGTCATCAGCGGGATGTCGCCGAAGTAGACCTCCTCCTCCTTGGCGTCGCGCATCATGCGCGTGCCCGTCTCCGGATCGCGGTCGTAGACGAAGAGGCGGAAGGTGACCTTGAGCGGCACGGCGAAGGTCATCCCCCTCTCCTGGCAATCGGAGATGGAGTACTTGAGCTGGAGGTCCACCGGGTTGCCGCAGATGTCGCACTTCGTCACCCGGTTCTTGTTCACGAAGCCGCACTCGGTGCAGGTCACCGTCTCCTCGTGCGGATGGTCCGTCATGATCTTGGCGCCGCAGTTGGTGCAGGTCATGCGGAGGTACTCGAGGCCCTTGAGCTCGCCGCACTTGCACTGCCAGTCGCCGATCGAGTACTTGACGAAGTCGAGCGAGCAGGTCTCGCGGAAGTCAGAGAACGGGAAGATGCCGGTGAAGACGGACTGCAGACCCTGGTTCGCCCGCTCCTCGGGGAGCAGGTTCATCTGCAGGAAGCGCTCATAGCTGCGCCTCTGGACGTCGATCAGGTTCGGAATCGGTAGCGACGTCCTGATTCGGGAGAAGTCCTTCCGATGGCCGTTGCGCGTTGGAATCTGCGGGGTGGGAAACGTATCCATAGGGATCTTGAATCTCCTCGATGCCTTTGGTAGATCTACTGGGCAACCAGCATTACCGTGGGGGGCCGTAAGCTCCTGTTCCGGAAGCAGGAGACACCATGCCCGGCCCCCCGCTCTCCCCGCGGAAGGTCACCGGGCATGGTGAATAAACTCCAGAACAGGCCCGAGCCCCGGTTTATGCCCGGAGCCGGCCCTGGTCCGGCGACTGGTGGTTCTCGTCGACCTGCGAGCAGGTCCTGTCGAGCCGAGCGCGTGGCGTTGTTCCTCGTTGCCCGCGCTCACTTGATCTCGATGGTGGCCCCGGCCTCTTCGAACTTCTTCTTGACCGTCTCGGCTTCGTCCTTGGAGACGCCTTCCTTGATCGTGGCGGGAGCGGACTCGACGAGGTCCTTGGCCTCCTTGAGACCGAGGCTCGTGACCTCGCGCACCGCCTTGATGACGTTGATCTTCTTGTCGCCCGCCGCCTTGAGGATGACGTCGAACTCGGTCTTCTCCTCGACGGGAGCCGCCGCGGCGGCGCCGCCACCCGAGGGAGCCGCCACGGCCGCGGCCGCCGCGGACACGCCGTAGTGCTCCTCGAGAGCCTTGACGAGGTTGTTCAGCTCGAGGACGGTGAGCACGTCGATCTGTTTGATGAATTCTTCGGTCGCGATAGCCATGTTCTCTCCTTACGCAATTCTTCTCTTTGACTCTTATCCTCGAAGGCTCCAGAATCTCGGGGAGCGGGGTGCCCCCCGGTCTTCAAGCCTGCTCTTCCGCCGGTTCTTCTCTCTTCTTCCGCACCTGGTCCAGCACCGAAACGAGCGGCTGTGGACCCAGGGCCGCCAGCACCCGCACGAAGCGGACGATGGGCGCCTGCAGCAGGAACAGGAGCTTGGCGAGCAGCTCCTCGCGGCTGGGCAGCGAGGCGATGTCCTTGATCTGCTCCGCCCCGATGGCCCTGCCCTCCACCATCCCGGCCTTGAACTGGAGGGCCGGCATGTCCTTGACCGAATCGGTCAGGGCCTTGGCCAGCGCCACCGGGTCCTTGGAGCTGAAGACCACCGCCGTCGGACCCGTGAAGTGGTCCTTGAGCTGCGCCAGGGCCTTGCTGTCGATGGCGCGCAGGGCCACCGTGTTCTTGACCACGACGTACTCGCCGCCGGAGTTCCGCACGCGGTTGCGCAGCTCGGTCACCTGGGGGACGGTGATCCCCTGATAGCCGACCAGGAAGGCGTGCGGCGCCTTGGCGAGGCTGTTCTCGTACTGCTCCAGAAGCTGCTCTTTGTCGCTGCGTGTCAAAGGCATTGTCGATATCTCCTCTACTGGGCTCCTAGGCCTCGACGGCGGTGAGGGTGGTGTCGTCCACCTTGATACCGGGGCCCATCGTCGAGGAGACGGAAGCTCCCCGCACGTACTTGCCCTTGGCTGCGCTGGGTTTCGCCTTGAGCACCGCGCCGATGAGGGCCTCGGCGTTCTCCCAAAGCTGGTCGGTGCCGAAAGACAGCTTGCCCAGCGGGGCGTGGATGATCCCCGTCTTGTCGACGCGGAACTCCACCTTGCCGGCCTTGATCTCCTGCACCGCCTTGGCGACGTCCAGGGTCACGGTGCCGGCCTTCGGATTGGGCATCAGGCCGCGGGGGCCGAGAACCTTGCCGAGCCGGCCCACGACGCGCATCATGTCCGGGGTGGCCACCACGGAGTCGAACTCCATCCAGCCCCCCTCGATCCGCTTCGCCAGCTCGTCGCCGCCGACCACGTCCGCCCCGGCCTCCTCGGCCTCCCGGACCTTGTCGCCGGTGGCGAAGACCAGCACCCGGGAGACGGTGCCCAGGCCGTGCGGCAGCACCACGGTGCCGCGCACCATCTGGTCGGCGTGCTTGGGGTCGACCCCCAGGCGCATCGCGATCTCCAGCGTCTCGTCGAACTTCACGAACGAGGCGTCGCGGGCGAGCTGAATGGCTTCCTTGAGCGGGTAGGGCCGGTGCTCGACCTTGGTCGCGGACTGCCGGTACTTCTTTCCATGCTTGGGCATGCTCGTTTCTCCTACCCCTGAATCTCGATCCCCATCGAGCGGGCCGTCCCCTCGATGGTCTTGACCGCGGCTTCCAGGCTCGCCGCGTTCAGATCCGGCAGCTTGGTCTTGGCGATCTCCTCGACCTGCGCCCGGGTCACCTTGCCGATCTTCTTCTTGTTGGGCTCGCCCGAGCCCTTCTCGACACCCGCCGCCTTGCGCAACAGGATGGCCGCGGGCGGCGTCTTGGTGATGAAGGTGTAGCTGCGGTCGGCGTACACGGTGACCACCACGGGGATGATGAGCCCCGCCTGCGCCGCCGTGCGGGCGTTGAAATTCTTGACGAAGTCCATGATGTTGACGCCCGCCTGGCCGAGGGCCGGCCCCACCGGGGGAGCCGGCGTCGCCGCGCCGGCCGGAATCTGCAGCTTGATCATTCCTGTAATCTTCTTGGCCATTCCTTAACCCCCTCGTCAGAGCTTCTGCACCTGCGAGAAATCCAGCTCGACCGGCGTCTGCCGGCCGAAAATCGTCACCATGACCTTGAGCGTGTTGCGGTCGAGATTGACCTCGTCCACCACGCCCGTGAAGTTGTTGAAGGGGCCGTCGGTGATCCGCACCGGCTCCGCCTTCTCGAACATGTACTTCGGCTTCGGCTTCTCCTTGGCCGTGACCACCTGCTCGAGGATGTTGTTGACCTCGTCCTCGGAGAGCGGGGTCGGCTTCTTGCCGGTACCGACGAAGCCCGTCACCTTCGGCGTGTTCTTCACCACGTGCCAGGCGGCGTCGGACATCTCCATCTCGACCAGGATGTAGCCGGGGAAGAACTTGCGCTGCGTCTCCTTCTTCTTCCCACCCTTGTACTCGACCACCGTCTCGGTCGGAATGCGGATCTCGCCGAAGGCCTCCCCCATGCCGAGCGCTTCGGCGCGCTGGCGCAGGGTCTCCTTCACCCGCTCCTCGAAACCGGAGTAGGTGTGGACGATGTACCACTTCCGGCCCGGGTTGCCGGGGCTCATCGGATCGGTCATCCGAACACCTTGTGGGCGCCTTCGACGATGCCCTGGTAGGCGTGAATGATCAGTTGGTCGGCCGCGAACAGAAAGACCGCGAAGACGAAGCTGGTGATGAGGACCACGATGGTCGTCGCCACCACTTCGTCGCGAGACGGAAAGGAGACCTTCCGCATCTCGGAGCGGGTTTCCGACAGGAATTCCTTGGCCTTGTTCCACCAGTTCATTGCGGGACCCCGATCTTCAGACTCAAAAAAAGATTGGCAGGCCAGGAGGGACTCGAACCCCCAACCCTCGGTTTTGGAGACCGATGCTCTACCATTATGAGCTACTGGCCTGGACTCCTCTTACCTATGCCACGATCTCGGTGACGGTGCCGGCGCCGACCGTGCGGCCACCCTCGCGGATGGCGAATCGCACGCCCTTCTCCATGGCGATCGGAGCGATCAGCTCCACTTCCAGGTTCACGTTGTCACCCGGCATCACCATCTCCGTGCCGTCCGGAAGCTTCGCCACACCCGTCACGTCCGTTGTACGG